>JAABUK010001120.1_pt1 | contig 52468 bp, 32 predicted proteins | sample 5559141 | NCBI WGS metagenome assembly JAABUK01 (sample SAMN10711869, study PRJNA513367) | rock metagenome | isolation source: Antarctica rocks | place: Antarctica: Victoria Land, Pudding Butte nord | collected 2016-01-03 | reverse complement strand
CCACGGCGACTGAACAAACGGTTGAAACTTATGGCATTGAAAACTGGGGAGCCGGTTATTTTGACGTCAATCGCAAAGGCAATCTGATCGTGCATCCCACGGAAGGCGACGGGCGCGCCGCCGACCTGAAGGAAATCATCGACGACCTTTACCGTCGCGGCATTTCCGCGCCCGTCCTTTTGCGCTTTCCGCAACTCATCGCTTCGCAAGTCCGCAAGCTGCAACGCGCCTTTCGCAATTCGATACGCGAATACGAATATCAGGGCGCGCATATGTGCGTCTATCCTATGAAGGTCAATCAGCAGCGCGCCGTCGTCGAAGAATATTTGCGCGAAGGCTCACGTTACGATTTCGGTCTCGAAGCAGGCTCGAAGGCGGAACTCTACGCCGCGCTCGCTCTCGAACAAGCCGCAGATAGCTTGCTTGTCTTAAACGGATTCAAAGACCGCGAGTTTATCGAGCTTGCTTTTGCAGGCGCAACGGCAGGCAAGCGCGTCGTCATCGTCATCGAAAAACTGAGCGAACTCGACCACGTTTTGCGTGTCGCCGAAACGCACGAAAGCGATATGCCGATGCTCGGCGTGCGCGTTAAGCTTTACTCTAAGGGCAGCGGGCGCTGGGAAAAGAGCGGCGGCGAAGCGGCCAAGTTCGGCTTGACGACAACGGAGATTCTCGAAGTCATACGCCGCCTGCATGAAGCTGACCGCATAGACATGCTGCGCCTGCTGCATTTCCACATCGGCTCGCAACTCACGGACATCAAGCGCATCAAGAACGCGATGAAGGAAGCCGCGCGCGTCTATGCCAAAGTGAAGCAGATGAAAGTGCCGATTGATCTGCTGGATGTCGGCGGCGGCATGGCTGTGGATTACGACGGCTCGAAGACGGCCTTCGATTCAAGCGCGAACTATACGGCGCAGGAATTTGCCAACGACGTTATCTACACGATCAAGCAAGTCTGCGACGACGAAAACGTGCCGCACCCGACGATCATTCAGGAATCGGGGCGTTTCCTGACCGCATATCACGCGATTATCGTCACCAACGTGCTCGACGAAATCGAAACCGTCGTCGAAGACATTCAGCCGATTGACATCGACAAAGGCGATCCGCAAGTCGTCGTCGAGTTGGCGGACTTGCGCGAAACCATCAGCGTCAAAAATTATCGTGAGTATTACCACGACGCGCTCGAACACCGCGATGAATTATTCACGCTCTTTAATCTGGGCATTATTTCTCTCGAAGGCCGCGCAAAAGGCGAAGTGCTTTTCTGGGATGTCTGCGAGCGTGCCGACAAGTATGCGCAGCAGGCCAAATACGTCGCCGAAGAATTCGATGAACTGCGCAAGCTTTTATGCGCCAAATACCTGACCAACTTTTCCGTATTTCGTTCCGTGCCGGATCACTGGGCGCTTGAGCAACTATTTCCCATTGTCCCGATTCACAAGTTGAACAAACAGCCGACGGAGTATGCGACGCTGTGCGATGTGACATGCGATTCCGACGGAGTAGTGGACAAGTTCGTCGATCTGCACGACGTCAAGCAAGTGCTGGAGCTTCACCCGCTCGTTAAGGGCGAGCCGTATTATCTGGCCTTTATGCTCGTCGGCGCGTATCAGGAAGTAATGGGCAACAACCACAATTTGTTCGGCGTGCCAAACGAAGCGCACATACACATCGACGAAGACGGCTATCTGATAAAAAAAGTCGTGCAGGGAACGACCATCGGCGAGGCGGCGGAATCGGCGCGTTACGAGCGCGGGCAATTGCATGATAGCTTTCGCCGCCTGATCGCAGGGCGCGTCAAGCGCGGCGAATTAACGGACGCGCAAGGCACGGAGAGCGTTCAATTCTATGAATCTCGCTTCGATGCTTATACTTATCTGTCGGTCAACGGCACTGAAAACCGCACGGGCGGCAGCAGACGCAGCAGAGACTAACAACCGCGCGAAGCGTAAGCCGCGTACAAAAGAACGGCTTGCCTTCCGGCGCGATTTACAAATCACGATTAGCAAATTAAAGGATCACACACAATTATCATGGTGACTCAGCGAAAACCCAGACCGACAAAATATCTGACTGTGCCGACGCGCCCCGTTCAGGTTGACCGCGACCGCTCTGTCGCCGGACTGCTCGAAAAAATGGAAGGCACGGGCTTCGGCGGACGCCAACTCGCCGAAGCGCACCGCATCTGGCTCGACATGCTCGGCGACAACACGACTATTATGGTCGCGGTTTCCGGCGCGCTTATTCCCGCAGGTATGCGCCGACTGCTCGCCTACGTTATCAAAAACCGTTTCGTCGATGTGCTCGTCGTTTCCGGCGCGATGCTCTTTCACGATCTGCACGAAACGCTCGGACGCCACCACTATCAATCGCATCCAAACATGACGGACGCTGAACTTGAATCGGCGCAGATCAGCCGCATGTGGGACTTGCTCGCAAGCGAAGAAGAATACCGCGAAGCGGATGAATGGGTCGGCGGCTTCACCAACCAACTCGATCAAACGCGCCCTTACTCGACGCGCGAATTCCTGCATCTTTTGGGACGTGAATTATCGGAAATTGCGACGGACGACGGCGTGTTGACTGCCGCCTACAAATCGCGCGTGCCAGTCTTTTGCCCGGCCATCGCCGACAGCGCGATCAGCGTCGGGATTGCTGCCGCGCGGTTCGAGAAGAAAAACAATTTTCAATTCGACGTCGTGCAAGACGTGTTGGACATGACGCAGATTGCCGCACGCGCGCGCGTGTCGGGCGTTATCAATCTCGGCGGGGGAACGACCAAAAGCTTCATACAGCAAACGGAACTCTCGACCAACATCGTCAAAACGCAGGCACGCGGCCACAAATATGCGATTCAGATTTCAACAGACGCGCCGCATCCGGGCGGGCGCTCCGGCTCGACCAGCGCGGGAGCCAGCGACGAATCATTAACCTATGGCAAACTCGCACGCGGCGCGCAAACCGCCTACGTCAACTGCGACGCGACCATCGCCTTGCCGATCCTCGTTACAGCGCTTTCGCAAACCGCCGCCAAATACATGAAAGGCCGCAAGCGTCCCAACTTCACCTTCAACGCACGCGAACTGATCATCGAAGTGTCGTAGAAGTATCATAAGCAACAAAGCTGATTGACAACAAAACGCCCGCGAGTCTCAAATGATTCGCGGGCGTTTCGTCTACCTGTCTTGCGCTGTTCAATCGGCGGCGACGGCGCATTAGTGAGCGGCTTGCAAGAACACATCCCACGCCCATCTGCCAGCGCGCGAGTGTTTCACGTCATCAACTTTCGCCCTATATCGAAACTCGTTGCCGAACTCGTCCACGCGCTTCGATTCTTTGTAATCAAGAGCAATCGCATCAACGCTCGATTCCGGCAAGGTGTGCAACTCTTCAGCTTCAGAGATGCCGTTTAGATTAATTCCCAAAGCTCACTTAAGGCCATTGAATCACTTTTTTCTTTGGTGAAGTGGTTGACAACATAACGGGTGGTGGAGATGTCTGGTGATCCACTGCTGTCTCCCGTGAGGCTGTGACCGGAAGCGCCTTCGGGCTTTGTTGTGCAGTGATACTTCTGTTGGAAGGTAAAGGTTTTTTTACAGGTTCTTCGCGCGATTCTGTCTTGACGCTGTCCGGCTGCGCGAGACTGATTATGACAGGCTCGCCGCTAGGCTGCATGGACACGCTTTCAGATGCTCGATCAGGAGCGCGGCGCTTCTTATTAACCGGCATTACCAAGCCTGTTGCGCTCAACGCATTCGGGTTCAAAACAGCGACAGGAGGGCTGGATACGATTTGCGGTTGCGGTTTAGTATTCGAGTTACCCGGTTGCGGGTCTTGCAGGGTGAGCGTATCAGGCTGATTATAGTAGTAGTAATCCGTTGCCGGAGGCCGGAACTGAACAGCGTCTTGCCGCATCTCCTGCCTCACTGAATAAATTGATAGGCCGGAAACGAGAAGCACGGCGGGCGCTATAAGTGCCAAGCGCAAAAGTTTCTTTCTGGGGTTTCTTTCACGATACCTCCTGTAGTCGAAGAAGCTATGTTCCTGCACGCTTGGCTGCTCATTTTCGATTGCGCCAATCTCCTCAATGGCCGGATTATCATCGCTCTCGACAACACTATTCGGTATCGTGATGAACTCATCCATCCCGGTAATCGATGTTGCGGCCAGAGCAGTTGTTGCCGTAGTAGCGAGAGCTGATTCCGATTCTCGATGCAAATCATCCGGCAATCGCTCGTTTGGGTTTAGCGCCGGGGGCGCTTCATTCGATGTAATGATGTGTGGCGCGGCATGGCCTGTTATTTCGGGTGCTGTCGCCTTGAAGAATTCCGCAGCCTTCAGTAACCGCGCTATGTTTGGATAGCCTCTCGAAGATGCCCAATCCATGGCTGATGCGCCGTGACAATCTCTCGTTCGCGGATCAGCGCCATTATTCAGTAAAACATTTACGACATCGACATGCCCGAAGAACACCGCCAGCGTCAAGGCCGTCATTCCATCTTGCCTATTAGCATTGGCGTTTGCGCCTTTCTCCAACAAGCTCTGCACAGTATCCATGTGCCCTTTTGAAGCCGCGCGCATCAAGGCCGTTTCCCTGCTCGCCGTATGCGCGTCCACATCGGCGCCCTGCGCCAACAGGATTTCAATCGTAGCCGTGTTGCCGCTACCGGCTGCCTCCATCCATGCTTGCGTGTCCATTATAAGCTGCTCCACCATGTTAGGTAATTAATATCGAGCGAATAAAAGCGCCATTGATTTTGCGATTGCAGTTAATGAGCTAACGCGTTAATCATCCGCCTTAGCGAACAACTTTGATGCGGTCTCCCGGCTGCAAAAGCGGGTCTGGCGCTTTGCCCGATACGATCTCTTCCAGTTTGTATTTAGTCGTGGTCAAAAGCCCGTTTGCCTCTTGGCGCGCGACTGTCGCGGCGTACCATGATTGATGCGCTCCGACAAGCCCATCGGACAACATTGCCTGCTTTAATGTTTTGACGCTCATGCCGATTGAGCGCACGTCTCCTGCCGACAGTATGGCCTGCGTCAAAGTCATGCCCGGATGAAACTCCTTTTCGCCGGGCGCATTGACAAGCCCGCCGAGATACAGAAATTGATGCGGCGGCAACTGCCCTTTCGGTTGCCCCTCAGCTTTAATAACGTCGCCCGGATGAACAAGCATATTCATCGCTGCATGATCGACCAAGTCAACCGTGGTGGTCAGGCCTGTGAAGCGCGATGTGACGAGAGCGCGCCGGGCATCCGGGCGCGGCTGGGCATCGGCGATCACGACATAGAGCGGTATGGCCTCGCGGCGCAATACTTTTGTTCCCGGCTCATCCACGAGACCGCTAACGATGATCGAGTGGCTGTCGTATTCACGCACGCTGACGGCGATTCGCGGTTGATCGTAGACGGCACGCAATTTTGAGTTGGCCGCGAGGCGACTGGCAATTTCATCCGATGTCAATCCCGCGACAGAGAAAGGTTCTCCGGCCAGCGGGTACTCGATCAACCCGCTCTCCATTACCGTGTAGAGCGTTGATTGTTTTGCCGTCGAGTCGTTGAGCAGACGAATATCCAGCACGTCACCGGCACCCACGCGGTAAAATCCCGTCAGGTCTCTTACGATAACGGCTCCGCTAGCCGCGCTCATTCTATTTTCCGTATTGCCTTTCGATACACTGGCGATTGGCACCGGAATCGCATCGTTTTTTGTTGGTAATGCAACCGAAGCGATTGAAGGTGAAGAGGCCGACGCTTTCACGACCCTACTTACTTTTTCTTCGCCTGCCGCGTGGTTATTAATCTGCGACGGAGCATTGCTTTGCGCCTGTTGAGCGATTGCCGACTTATTCAGATTCAATTTAGCGCCTGCTATATCCAGATTCTTACGCGCTTCGGTATCCTTCGGCTTGAGGCGAATCACCTGCGTATATGCTTCGAGTGCTTCCTTCCAGCGGCCTAAATCGGAATACGCGTGGCCTAAGCCGAAATACGCATCCGCATAGTCGGGCTTGAGTTTAATCGCGTCCTTGAGAGCCGCTATCGCTTCTTCATACCGGCCTGAAACGCCATAATTCTCACCCTGCTCATAATATGCTTTAGCCCGATCCTTGATGACATCACTTCTCAAGCGCCAGCGGCCACGATCAAAGATTTTATCTTCCCGCGCGTCGATCTTTTGTCCGCTCTTCACTTCAGACTTTTCAAGGCTTACGTCTTGACCGCCTTCGGAGTGGACGTTCGCCAGCGTTCCTGAGACCAGAATTAACATCACAGCGACATGTCGGGTCATGCCGGGTAATAAGGCACTCTTCATATCACACATAACTTCTCAATCTCCTCCGGCAAAATAGCCCGCTCCATGCTCCTCATTAGTGGTCGTCACAAGCGCGCGCACATACACATTCAAAGTTGTCTCGAACCGTCGCGCTTCTTCGATTGTTAAAAAGGAGAGGGCGCGCAACGATTGTTCGATGCGGCTGCGGTAATCAGAAACGAGCGAGTCCGAAACGCCCAGTGTTGCTGCTACTTCCAACTGAGTGCAGCGCTGCGGACTCAAGTAACAGTGCCACAAAACACGCATTATTCGCTTGTACTGCTTATTCTTACCGCGCACCGCCAGCTTCAAATTGATTAAAAACTCATTCACATATGGACTGGCCTTGCGCTCGGCTTCGCGCCGAAGTAGTTCCTGTTCTGGATTCTCGCCCTCATCCGCTGGCTCGTAAGATAAAATCTGTTTGTCCTCGTCCGTAATATCCAACGGCACCAGATAAGTATTTATCACCGATAGCCGCGACATCACGAGGCTACGCAATGTGCGCACATTAACGGGCGCATCCACCGCATCGAGTACAGATGTAATCAGTCTTTCCAGCTTATCGTTGGTAATAATTATTTGAACATCGCCCGTGCGCCCCGCCAGCCGTCTATCTCTCTGACATATCGGCACTACGAGCACGCGTTGCTCGGCGTCATAGACACTACAACGAACCTTATCATCCGGCCATTCGCTTAAACCATAGACTTTATTTACCAAGCGCTGATGCCGCGTGACAGTTTTACCAATAGAATCGAAGCAGCGAAAGTTTGTGCTTGTCTGTATTAGACTCGAAATGCGCCGGGCGAGGCGATAGGATTCAGGATAACGTTTGCGCAACTCGGCGGTTAAGAGATTCGACAACTCTATCTGTGAAATTTCGCATTCGATCTCGGCATCCGTCATTTGTGTCAAGAGGTAGTGCTGAAAACGCTTTTTGCCGAGCAGCCTGACGAAGAGTTCCTGCGTCAGGTCTGTGTAAGAGTTGCGCCCTTTTTCTTCTATGAGAAGATCGGCGCGGCGTGAAGCGCGCACCAACGGATGGCGGCGAACAAGGCGATGCAATTCAGCCCACAGTTGATCGATGTCCGAATCACGCAACGCTTGCGTCCAGCGCGCGCATGAACGTATATCGACTGCAAGAGCCGTGGCGTCGCTTCTTGACGGAAAATTTGTAACAGCACGAGGGGACTGCACTGAGTTACCCTTTGAGCAATCAAACGGCTATACGATTATTGGATTGACAGAATTGGAAGGGAAGAGATTCGTCAAGTTGTACCGACAGTGTGAGCACACCGTATACCCGCTGACATGCATTGTCAAGCGGCGCGGAAACTGTTCAGCTGGAGGCAAAGAATTTTTTAAGGATCGACTTCAACATCATGTCACTCCTTAGTGATGTATCGGTCATTTAGTTGTATAGCAGATGCTTTTACATGCGCGGTAGGCGGGCAGACGAGCCGTCGCAAACCATCAAACGATGGACAGGTATACACCATCGCGCTGTGGGACTGAACATATGGTGAGATTAGTTTATGAGCACATTAAAATCATCGTTAAGCCAGCCATCCGAGCACGTCATCGCTTGTGTGCCGCCCGCCGCCGACAACGCGTATAAAATAATCTTCGAGTGACATCGGCGCGCCTGATTGGGTTGTTGCGGCTTCGGTCTCGCCGCCCGCTTCGGCGCTGATGCCGCGACGCAATTCTTCGAGCGAGCCGTGCGCGACGAGGCGGCCTTCGGCAATGATGGCGATGTCCGTGCAGAGGCGTTCGACGATTTCGAGTACGTGCGATGTGAGAAAGACGGTCAGGCCGCGCGCCGTCAAACGCGACAGCAAATCCTTGAGCGTGCGCGACGCGAGAGCATCCACGCCCTCGAACGGCTCATCAAGGAAAAGAATCTCCGGGCTGTGAATGAGCGCGCAGGCGAGCGACAGTTTTTTCTTCATGCCGTGCGAGTATTCGACGATCAGCTTTTTCGATTCATCGTCGAGTTCCATCAAGGACAGCAGTTCGCGCGCGCGTTCCGTAATCGAAGCGCGCTCCATGCCGTACATGCGCCCCGTGAATTCGAGCATCTCCGCGCCCGTCAAACGCTCGAACAAATTCAAATCCTCCGGCACGACGCCGATACGCCGCTTGAGGTCGAGCGTCTGCGGATCGAAACCGAGCACGCGAATCTTGCCGCTCGTAGGCTTGAGCAAGCCCGTCAGCATTTTGATCGTAGTGGATTTCCCTGCCCCATTCGGGCCTAGAAAACCGAAGAACTGCCCGCCGCGAATTCGCAGATTTATATGGTCAACGGCTGTGAAGTCACCGAAGTGACGAACGAGGTTTTCGATTTCGACGACAAAGGAATGTGAAGTTTCAGCGGCGTGAGTTTGGGTTGCGTGGTCAGTGTTCGTCATACAAACTTTGTACGCGCCACGCCGCCTTACAGTCAAGCGCGAGGACGGAATCAAGGCTCTCCGCGAAACACCGTGTAAGCATCCGCAGCGCGCACGCTCTTTGGAAATTGTCTATGTGTGCTCATCAGAAAGGCCGAAGCGCTGGCGCGAAGCGCATTGCCGTGCGTGGCGAGCAGGCGAGGCGCGAAGCGGCTGAAAGCGTATGCGCCGAAATAATAACCGTCTTCAAAGTTAACGAGCACGTCTGCCGTATGAAGCACGCGCGCCGTCTGCACTGCGCCGAAGAGATTGGCGAGCGCGTCGGGGTAAATGTGTTCCGCCGTTTCTCTGCTCCACTCATCGGCGCAAGCATAGCCGTTCTTATCAATCGAGCCTGCCGCGCAAAGCTTTTCTTCGATTGGCGCGAGAGATAGCGGATCGCCCGCGAGTTGTTCATAGCGATAGCGCGCGCAACGTCGAGAGCCGTCTGCGTCTGCGCCAATGCTGTGTTCGTTCTTCGCCAGATGAATGCGCGCTGTGCCGCGCGTACCTTTCAACATCACCGCCGCATCGCCGTCGCGGTGAATGCAGAAATCAACTCCTTCGAGATCGACGAGCGCATCGGCGACATTGCGCGTTTGGTCTTCGTCCCCGCAGTAAAGCGCTGCATAACCGCACAGCCCGAAGGCCGGAATTGCGACGCCGTTTTTTATCTGCCTGTTGCCGTCCGCCACCCTTCGCTCACCTGTTCGGGCTAACTTATTCGTCAACTGAAATCCCGCGCGGCGTAAGTGTGTTTGCAAAGGCGCGCGGCGATTTTCCTGCAAGTTCATGCCATGATCGGAGAAGAGTATTATTTCCGTTTCATCGCCGCACCATTGGGATAATTCACGCAGGATTTCGTCGAGATAACGCAGCATGAGGAGCAAGTTTTCCGCGCCGCGTATGTGCAGCAATCCGTCTGTTGCTTTGAGGAAAGCGAAGTAGTCACGGTCAGGCGGCGCGAGGCAAAAGCGCTCCTTGAAGCGCTCGAAGTCCGCAAGGCATACTTTTTCCGGCGCGACGTAAACGAGAAACTCGAACGGTAAAGGCTCTTGATAATCAAGCTCGTCCATGTACGACGAAGGTATTTTGTCGGGCGTCCGGCGTCCGATGTATTTACTGATGCCGCCGCGCAGTTCTCCCGCCTCGTTGTCAAAATAAAGACTCTCGTAGCCGGGCGGCGGCGTCGCCCTGAACATCGTCGAAAGCGCAACGTTGGTCATCGTCGGGAACGGCGAAAGAAGCCGCGCGGGTTTTCCGAATTGATCGAACATACCGCGCGTCATTGCTGCTTCAATCAAGTCGAACGGCACGCCGTCCAGACCGAGCAACAAACGGCGCGGGCGCGTCTGCTGCTGCCACTTGTTATGTATATTCTCTTGCATCTTACTTACGTTGCTTCTCGATTTTGTAAGCCTCGCGCAAACCGCGTTTCGCTTCTTCCTGCGAATCGTAAACGTTCGGGCGCACCAGCACCGCGCGGTATTCCGCCATCGCTTGCTCTCTCTGCCCACCGACATCGAGCGACTGTGCGGCGCGCAAATGAGCCATCGTCGCCAGACCCTGCTCGGTATCCTTGACGTTTGCCGCCGCCTGAAATTCCTTTGCCGCGCGCGCCGCCTGTCCTGACGCAAGCAACGCCTCGCCATATGCGGAATGCACTTGATCGAGGAAGCGCGCGGCAGCAGGCGAAGAAGCGTTGCGCGCGGATTTGTTTTGCGACGAAAGCAGTGCGTCGAAGATTGCAAAAGCTTCGCGCTCTCGCTCGCTGGCTGATGTCGGGTTCGTTTGCCGCTCTAGTTTTGCCTGCGAAACGAGCGCGTCTGCGACTTCCAACTTGAACAAAAAATTGCGTGGATATTTCGCTTCGAGTTCACGCGCGAAGGAAAGCGCTTCGGCGTAGCGGCCTTCGATTTTGAGCACTGCGATCAAGATCGTTTTCGCATCGTCCTGCGCAAAAACTCCTTCGCGCGCGACACGCTCCAAAGTTTCAATGCCGCGCTTTTTCGAGCCGCGCGCGCCGCCCACGCTGGCAAGGAGTTTCACAGGCAAAGGCAATCCGCCGAGCACGTAATCGTAAAGCCCTATCGAAACTTCCGCATCGTGAAAGTTCGGATCGAGCTTCAGCACGTCGCGGTGATGATCGACGCCGCTCGAACCGTCGCGCAAAGCAGCGATGAAACGACGCTCGACCGCTCCGGCAAACGCCGCCTTTAAGCTTTCCGTCGCGCCGAGAAAATAAAGCGCTTCCGTATCGCGCGGATTCTGTTTCAGACGCGCTTCCGCGAGCCGCTTTGCTTCGCGCGTCCATGTGCGAAACTGCTCGATTGTGCGCGGGTCTGCTTTGTCTTCGTTCTTCGCGTAAAAGCTCTCCGTGTTGTAAAGCGAAGATTGCAGGCGGCGCGAATCGTTCAAAGTCTGCACCCACAAACTCGCGGCGAGAAATTGCGGCCCCGCCGGATGATCCGGGAACTCGCGCGCCAGCTCTTTGAACTGCCGACGCGCTTCTTCGTAATCCAGATTATAAAGCGCGTCGAAACCCAGCTTGCGCAATGCCTCGAACTGCGCGCGCGTTTTCCCGCTTGCCTCATCCTTCGCGCGTGTTCCGGCAACCGCAAGAGCATTCAAAGCGACGACCATAAACAGGCTGAGGGCAATCAAAAACGCGCGGCGATTCAGGTGTAGTTTATCATTCATCTTTTCACTCCGATCAACTTGCGAGGCAAACAAAACATATGATCCGATCAACTGTAGCTCTCCAGATATTTCACGCCCGCGCCGGTGTTGAAGAGAACGACTTGATCGCCTGCGTCGATAAAATTTCTGGCGATTAACTTTCGCAACGCGGGCAAACACGCAGCGCCCTCCGGCGCGACAAACAAGCCTTCCGCCGCGCCTATCTCCCCTGTCGCGGCAATCAATTCTTCATCCGTCACACTGACGGCTGTGCCGTTCGACGCGCGTATCGCGTCGAGAATCAAAAAGTCTCCGATGGCCTTCGGCACGCGCAAGCCCGAGGCAATCGTCGCGGCGTTCGGGAATTCATCGGCAAAGCGTTTTCCTTCTTCAAAAGCCCGCACGATGGGCGCGCAGCCCGACGATTGCACAGAGATCATGCGCGGGCGTTTCCCGTCGATCCAGCCGAGTTGTTCCATTTCATCAAATGCCTTCCACATACCGATCAACCCTGTGCCGCCGCCCGTCGGATAAACGATTGCGTCCGGCAAAGTCCAATCCAGTTGCTCCGCGAGTTCGTAGCCGAGAGTCTTTTTGCCTTCGACGCGGTACGGCTCCTTCAAAGTCGAAACATCGAACCATCCTTCAGCTTCCTTGCGCCGCCCGACTTCCGCGCCGCAGTCTGTAATCAAGCCGTCCATCAAGGTAACGTGCGCGCCCGTCTGTTCGCATTCGATAATGTTGGCGCGCGGCGTGTCCTTCGGCATAAAGATATAAGCTTCGAGTCCGGCGCGCGCCGCATAAGCTGCGAGAGCGCCCGCCGCGTTGCCCGCCGACGGCACGGCAAGTTTTTGCACGCCTAATTCCTTCGCCATCGAAATCGCCGTCGTCATGCCGCGCGCCTTGAAGCTCTGCGTAGGGTTCTGCGATTCGTCTTTGATGAATAACTTTTTCATACCGAGTTGCGCACCGAGCCTTTCAGCGTGCAGCAACGGCGTCCAGCCTTCGCCAAGCGAAACGACGTTTTCATCTCGTTCGACGGGTAGCACTTCGCGGTAGCGCCACAAATCCGCGCGGCGCGTGCGCAGGGATTCCTTTGTCAAAGTGCGCGCGGCGTTGTCCAAATCGTAACGCACGAGAAGGGGCTTGCCGCATTCTGTGCAGAGGTTGTGCAAGCGTCGTGCCTCATGTTTTAAGCCGCACGCCGCGCATTCGAGATGAGTGACATTCATGTTGCTGTAAAGTCCTTTCCAAAAGTGTTTGTAGGCCACCTAAACATTGTCGATGGCCGGATTAATTCATAAAAACTTCGCCGGAAAACTCAACGGAGTTTCATTTCCCGGTTCGCTTCGTTTCGTTCTTCGCTGCGGCCTCTATTCTCGCGCAGGAATATTTTTGCAGACGATGTTTCCGTCAGTTGGAGCAATCATCTTGCGCCAACCCGAATGCGATAAGAAAAGCACCGTAGCGCACCCATGCGATGAGCGTGGAAGCAAACTTCGTTTCTGCCTTTTACTTTTTCGCTGTTTCCTTTTACCTTCTGACTTATGCCTGTCAGACTTTTGGCGCTCGATCTGGACGGAACGCTCCTTGATTCACGCGGGGAAATCTCCCTGCGAAATCGTGATGCGATTCAAGCGGCGCGGGCGCGCGGCGTGCGCGTTGCGCTCGTCACAGGCCGCCGCTTCCGCGATGCGCGCCCGCTCGCGCTCGAATTAGGTCTTGACGTGCCCATCATCTCGCACAACGGCGCGCTCACCAAACACGCCCGCACGCTCGAAACAGTCGCCGCGAAACTTTTGCCGCTTCCTGCCGCGCACAAAGTGTTGGGCGTCGCGCGTCGTGAAGCGGCGGACGCGATGATTAGCGACGATCCGCAGGGTTACGGCCTTTTGGTTTACGATCACATCAGCGAAGGCAATCAAGCGCTCGCAAGGTACATCGCATGGTCGCGCCGCATCGTCGGAGAAACGGCGGAAGAAACCGTATTGCATGTGCCTTCGCTCGAAGCGTATCTCGATCACGCGCCCATTCACATAGGTTTTTCCGGCACCTGCGCGAGCGTGGAAACTTTAATCGAAACCTTACGCCGCGAGGTCGGCGACGCCGTGCAGATTTTGTGTACGATGTACCCGCAGCAAAATTTTGCGCTGCTCGATGTGCTGAACCCGGAAGCATCGAAGGGCGCGGGGCTTGCCGCCGTCGCCGCCGAATACAGAATAGCGCGCGAGGAAGTCATGGCCGTCGGTGACAACTACAATGATCTTGAAATGCTGCGTTACGCTGGCACAAGTGTCGTGATGGGCAATGCCGAAGAAAGATTGCGCACACTTATTGAAGACGCGCACATCACGGCGACGAACGACGAAGACGGCGTCGCGCTCGTCATCGAACAATTTATTTTGCGTGATTCACCGCGCGAAGAAGCGGCTGCGTCAACAGGCGTGTAAGCAGGGCGAATCGCAATCCGAACTTTTCATCAAATAGCATTCAAAGGAGACACACGAAAGAAACATGGCAAATCGCACAGCAGTCGTTCAAACCAACCAAGGCACAATCCGCTTCGAGCTTTTGGAGCAGGACGCGCCGAAGACAACCGATAATTTTATACAGCTTGCCGGGCGCGGCTATTACGACGGAGTTATTTTCCACCGCGTCATCAAAGGTTTTATGATTCAGGGCGGCGATCCGACGGGAACGGGCAGAGGCGGCGAAGCGGCGGCGGGCGGAAAGTTCAACGATGAGATAAACAAATCATCGGATGTTTACAAAAACGGCTACAAGGCTGGCACGGTGGCGATGGCGAACGCCGGGCCGAACACGAACGGCTCGCAATTCTTTATCATGCACGTCGATTATCCTTTGCCGCCGAGCTATACGATTTTCGGGCGCGTCACGGAAGGTCAGGAAGTCGTTGACGCCATCGCCAATGTTGCGAAGGATCGCAGCGACAAACCGGCGACGGATGTCGTGATGGAAAAAGTCACAGTCGAATAAGAAGATTAGCCACAGAGACCGGAGAGGCAAGCAGTTTTGAGTTTTCGGTTATCAGTTTTCAGTTTGGAACTTACGGCATAGAGCTACTGTCTTACCCACTAAAAACTCAGAACTGAAAACTGTTTTCTAATCTCAGTGTCTCTGTGGCTAAGTTTTCGTTTTAAGGTCAGCGGCGACGTTGTGATTAATGGGGCCGTCGCCATGCCCGAGTTGCGGAGCATAGCGAATAGCATCTGCGACAAAGCGTTTGGCAGTATCCACCGCGTTCTCTAAATCCATTCCGCGCGCCAGACATGCGGCGACGGCGGCGGTCAGCGTGCAGCCTGTGCCGTGCGTGTTTCGTGTTTCAATTCTCTCCGCGCGAAAAATCGTCACGCGTCCTTCATCGTCGAGCACATCCGTTGCCTTCCCTGTCAGATGTCCGCCTTTGACGAGCACCGCGCGCGCTCCCATCTGGCGGCGCATCAGACGCGCGGCCTCAAGCATTTCCTTTTCGCTTGTGATGTGCAATCCGGTAATACGTTCGGCTTCGGGAATGTTGGGCGTGACGAGGCGCGCCAGCGGAACGAGTTCGTTGACAAGAGCATGAAGCGCTTCGTCGCAGATCAAATCGTAACCGGAAGTCGAGCGAATGACAGGATCGACGACGGGCGCGGGCAAGTTCGTTTCACGAAACAAGCGCGCGGCTTCCCTGATTATTTCCACTGTCGGCAGCATTCCAGTCTTCGCGCCTGACACCTGAAAATCTTCAACGACAGGCAAGATTTGTGAGCGCACGGCGTCTCCCGTTTGATGCAGCGCGCCGTATACGCCCGAAGTATTTTGAAATGTGAGCGACGTGATGGCAGCCGTCGCAAAACATCCGAAGGCCGTGAAGGTCTTTACGTCTGCAATCACGCCCGCGCCGCCCGAAGGATCGAGACCCGCGATGGTAAGCGCAACAGGGGTAATGTTTGCATCAGGCTCGGACATTTTTGCTTTCCGGTTTCGTTAGAAATCTGCGCACGATCATTGCCGTTCACGGCGAATCATTTGTGCTGTGGCGTCGAGCGATTGAGAATCGTTAAATAAACGTATCGCGGCGATTCCGCTTGCGCCCGCTTCGAGCGCTTCAGCAGCGTTTTGAAGTGTAATGCCGCCGAGCGCGAGGATGGGAAAGGGCGCGAGCGAGCGAGCGGCTGTGCTTAAAGCGTAGAGGCCGACGGGCGCGCCGTAGATTTGTTTTGATGGCGTGTCGAAGACGGGGCCGAAGGTTGCAAAGTCTGCTGAAGCTTCGCGCGCCGACTGTGCTTCGTGAAGCGAATGAGTGGAAACGCCGATCAAGAAATCCTTGCCGAAACTTTTCCGCACAATCGATGCTTCGAGCGAGCGCGTCGTGAGATGAACTCCTGCTGCTCCGGCGGCGAGCGCGATGTCCGTGCGGTCGTTGACCAGCAAGCATGTTTGTGTGCCGTGCGTAATCTCTGCGGCGCGCGCGGTTAATTCGTACAGCACGCGCGTGCGCAAGTTTTTTTCGCGGAGTTGGATAAGGTTTATACGCGCGGCGGCGGCGGCGCGAACGAGCGCGAGCAGTTGCGCGAAACCTTCAGAGCGTGGTGTGGTCGCGCTTGTCGTCGTGCCGCTTGTAATCAGATAAAGGATCGGTGACGGAAGTTTGAGCGGCATCGTTATCAATTGAAGCGACTGAAGCGCGCGGCGCTTGTCTCGGTGTCGCCTGCGTATCGCCTTGTAGAGCGCGCGTGGTTTGACGAAAGTGCGTTATTTCCCATAAGGCCGTCGCTAGGTTAAGCAAACCGAGTCCGGTCACAGCGCCGCGCACCCAACCCGACGAAACGGCGTGCTGCAAACCGCGCAAGCCCATATTTTGTGCTGCGTAGAGCAGAAAATAGTTGTCGCCCCACCAATCGCCGAATCCGAGCGAAGGCAGCCAAGGCAGTACCGTCAACGCGATCCCGACCTCTAGGCACAGCACTATATAAAAGATTACCGTTAGCTTGGACGACATAATAGAAGACGAACGGAAGCGGATGCCGGATGCTAGATAACATCCGACATCTATTTCATAGCTCTTTGCGCCTGCAAATCGCGCAGTTTGTCTGCGACGCCGCGATAGGAAACGTTGACGCCGTAGACTTCCGTGAACGTGTCGATGGCTTTATCCAGATCGCCCATTTGCTCAAAGGCCGTGCCGAGTTCAAATTTGAGCGCTTGGTATTCGTCTTCGGTGTGGCCGGGCGCATCCAGACCTTTTTTGAACCACATCACGGCGAGGCTCGACATTCCCTTTTGCAGAAAACAGTGGCCGAGCAGATTGCAGCATTGCAGATAACGCGGAGTGCCGTCGAGCGGCGCGACGAGACCGGCGGCAGTCTGAAACTCTTCGACGGCGTCATCCACCAAATCCATTTCCTTGTAGGCGATGCCTAAATTGTAGTGCGTTTCATAGTCGCCGTTTGAAACCGCCGGATCGTCTTCCTCGCTCGCCGTGCGAAATTCGTCGAAGATAGCGGCAAGACCCGGATCGATGGTTTGTTGCGGCGCTGTTGTGGCGGGCGATGTTATTGATGGCGGCGCGACGACTGGCTGCGCAGATACATCTGCCGCCGTAGCAGTGGGCGGCGTTGAAACGGTATTTTGAGCCGAACCCTCTAGGCTTATAAAAGCCGCGTCAACATCATCATCGACGGGCGCTGTCGGCGCGGGTGTCGTTGTTATTTCAGCCGCTTGCTGCGACGGATCATAAAGCGCGAAATCGGAGAACTCTGCTGTTTGCGTCGGCGCGGAATCTTCGTGAGCGGCGGGCGGCGCGGTTGTCGGCAATTGAGCGCGGCGGGAATCAATTTCCGCGTGCGCGCCGAATTGCTTTTCGAGCATTTCGAGCGTGTCGCGCGCTATGTCCGTGTAGCCCTGCGCGAGATAAAAATCGACGCTTTCGAGTTCCTGCCGCAGCATGTCTTCGCGCCGTGCATCGGTTGCCGCAGATGGAGCAGCTTCCGAGGTGGAGTTTTGCGTAACGGCAGGCGCGCGCGCGGCGGATGGTTCGGCGACGGCGGAATTAAAATCGAATTCCTGAAAGCCTCTCGCCGAAGCCGGGGATTCAGTCGAAGCCTGCGCGGAAGAATCGTCCGGGCTTGCCCATCCGTCATTCAAATCTGCGAAGGAAGTTGACGGATCGGTTAGCGCGGAAGTCGGCGTCGCGGCGGGCGAAGCAATCGTGTTCCACTCGAATTCCGAAGCCGCATCGCTCGATCCGGTGAAATCGGAAGCACTCGCGGCAGACGATTCGTCATTGCCGAGCATAAAGCTCTCGAAGGTCGGAACATCGCCGCCGGTTGAAGCATAAGCGGAATCGTTCGCGCCCGAATCATAGGCGCTGCTGTCCGGCACGGTGCCGCCCAACTCCTGCAGGCGTTCCCTGTAGTGAGTTTTTTCGGGAGCCAGCCGGACGAGTTGAGAAAGCGCAAAGCGTTCGTCTTCGGCGTGCCCGGCTGATTCCGCTGCTTCCGCCAAATGCTCCAGCGCAAGGCGCAATTTTTCATCGTCGTGCTGCCACGTATGCACACGCACCATCAAGCGCAGCGCGTCCAATTGTTCGGGGTCGCGCGCCAGCACTTCAGTCAAAAGCTCTATTAGTTCGTTTTCTTCGCGCCCGTCCAGCATTTGCTCGCCGATGCTTGAAACAAGGCGCGACGCAGCAGGAACATCGCCTTGATGAAGATACAAACGCGCGACATCGGCGAGACGCAGATAAGCAGACGATTCTTGTTGAGCGAGTTGTACGGCGATTCTTTCGGCAGACGCGGCGTCTTCTGCTTCGATATAAGTGTTTATGAGCAGCGACAGCAGTATGGCGTCATTAGGCTGCTGCGCGACAGCAGCTTCGAGCACTTCGGCGGCGTCGTCCGCAGTGCCTAACGCAACGTGCGCGTCAACCAGATGGCTCAAGGATTCCTTATTGAGCGGATCGATATTGAGCGCCTTGGTTAAAGCATCGATGGCGCGTTCGTATTGCTTTCGCGCGAGCAATTGCGCGCCAGCGGTGGCGTATGCGCGTGCGGCGTCCGTGCGCAGATTCTCGCGCATGTAGCCTTCGGCGAGGCGCAGTCGTATATCTACGTTTTGCTGGTCGAGGTCGGCAATCTTGCGCAGGATTTCGAGAGCCTTCTGCGGCTGATTAGCTTTGGAAAGAGCGTCCGCGACGATGAGATACTGCGCGCGCGCATCGACATTGAGACCCTGAATTTCGTAGAGCGTGGCGAGCTTACCGGCGATTTCGATTGAACCCGGCTGCAGGCGATCAATTTTTTTGTACATTGCGATGGACTTCAAAGCGAAGCCCTGTTCGCGGTAATGCTCTGCGATGCGCGTGAACGCTTTGGCTGCGTCCTCTTTGCTGCCCGCGCGGGCGTGCAGATCGCCGAGCATATTGAGCGCCGTAAAGTCTGTGGGATCGTGCTCGACGATGGCATGATATTCTTTAATGGCTGCGGGTATCTTGCCCTGCGCAAGATACTTTTCAGCCGCGCGCACAACCTTTGTTTTATCGAAAGCCATTAGGAATAATTAAATCTTCAACAACGTGTAGCGGTAATATTGAAGCGATGTGTGACGTTCCCGAAGCCCCGCGCGATTGCCGAAATTGCACCGTTCGACACAGCACGGCGGACAGCACTCGCCGTCGGGTGCGAGACTGTTACGCTAACACGCGCAAACAGCGAGTGTCAATAATGATGTCCCTGACGATTTACGGCAATTTTCCGCTAACTTTTCGTCGTATCTAGATATACTGTTCCGGCATCATCGAAACCACATAGTTGCATGAAGAAGGATCGACTCGTTTTCGTTTGAGCGAAGGACGCGGGGCAATTAATATGCCTTCCACTGTGAGCGTTGGCTGGCAGCGGGCACGCCGCGCGGCACGGCTTTCTTTGTAACAAGATTGAACTAACACGGGCAGGGAGAAACATATGATTGAATCGTCTACGGTATCGGCTTTGAAGTCACAATTCTGGTGGGCGCGATGGGTGCCTGCGGCGTTGCTCGTCGCCGGATTAATTGCGCTGGCGATTGTCACGGGCAGTCCTGTGCTTGTGCCGTTGCTTCTGAGTTTTGCTTTGGCCTTTATGCTCGAGCCGATGGCAGATTGGTTTCAGCGGCGCGGGCGATCACGCAACGCCGCCGTGCTCCTCACATTGCTGATGGCAACGCTGGCTGTTTTGCTCATCTTCTTTTTCCTGTTGCCGAGCATCTGGCATCAACTCGCCCAATCAAGCGAAAAGCTGCCGCTCGCCTTGCGTGCAGCCACCGGGCGACTCAACAATTTGCTTAACTATGCGCACGAGCGGCTCAGCCCGCAAATGTTCGAGCGGCTGCAAAGCTCCATCACGGATTTCGAGAACAATCCGTCAGCGGTCACGTCGCGTATCGGCGAGTGGCTTAGTAAAGGCTTGTTCGGACTCGTTGATGTCAGCACGGCGGCGCTCGGATTGCTGATCGTTCCCTTCTTCGTTTACTACCTGCTGCTCGATATGGGCAACTTGCGCCGCATTATCGAAGAGCATCTTCCGGAAAGGCATCGCGGCGTCGGCGCGCGACTGCTCGATGAAGTCGGTGAAGTCGTGCGCGGCTACGTGCGTGGACGCTTTCTTGTTGCCGCGACGATGTCCGTCATATACGCTGCGGGACTGCTTATCATGCGCGTGCCTTTGTGGGCGGGCATCGGTTTGATTGCCGGAATCGTCGGCGTTATTCCATACATCGGCGTGACGACGGGCGTCGTTCTCGCGCTTGCATTTGCCGCTCTTGACGGAGCCGGGCTAGGGCGTCTCGGCGGTGTCGTCGCAGTGTTCATCGTCGCGCAGATGATAGAAGATTACGTGCTTACGCCGCGCTTCGTCGGCAACAAGCTGGAGTTGCATCCGATGATCGTCTTCATCGCGCTTATCATCGCGGGCGATCTGTTCGGCTTGCTCGGCCTCGTGCTGGCAATTCCGGTGCTGGGTATTGCCAAAGTGCTGCTACGCTTTCTGGATGAGCTTTACCTACGCTCCGATTTTTATCGCGCGCCCGCCGACATTAAGGCAGACGAAAAAATCAAACGCGCGACGGCGGCAACCGTTTCCGACGCACAGACGGAAGCCAACGCGCAACAGGTGATTGAAACGCGCGAAGCAGTGCCCGGAACTTAAAGAGCACAGTTGCGGCGAAACATCGCAATAGCGAATTTGTTTTAGCCGATACGCACAGCTCTCCGTTGAATCGCGGCGCTCGTTTGCCTTACAGCACGTCGGCGAAACTTTTGCGCGTGCGCGCGAACCACCAGTAGCCGAAAAGAAAAAGAAGCAGCGCAAAGATTGTAAAGTAAGCGAGGCCGCGCCAGTCGGGTAGCAAGCCTTCGAGCAATATGCGGCGATAATTACGCACGAGCGCCGTGAACGGATTGAGATTGATAAATAAGCGGTAAGGTTCCGGCACAATGGATTCCGGGTAAATAATCGGCGTCAGATAAAGCCACGCCATCAACACGAGCGAGACGCCCTGCACCACATCGCGCACAAAGACGCCGAGCGATGCAACGAGCCACGCCGCGCCGAGCGTCGCTAAAAATTGCGGCACAATCAACAACGGCAAAAGCAATGTGCTCGCGTGTAGTTCATGGCGAATCAGCAGCGCCGCAAAAAGCAGCACAACCGTGCCGAATAATTGATTGGCGAGCGCGGCGAGCGCCTGCGCGACAGGCAAAGTTTCAAGCGGAAAGACAACGCGTTTGACGAGATTCGTGTGCGCGACGATAACATTTGACGACTGCTGAATCGTTTCCTGAAACGCCGTCCAAGGCAGCAGTCCGCAGAAAAGATAAAGCGCAAAGTTCCATCCCGAATTGCTCGCGCCGAAGCGTGCGTTAAAGATTTTCGCAAAGATAAAAGTGAAAATTGCGATCATCACAACGGGCGTCACAAGCGCCCAGAGAACGCCGAGCACGGAGCCTTTGTAGCGCGCCGCAAGCTCGCGCCGTGCAAGCGAGCGAATCAAGTCGAAGCGGCGCGGTAATTCCACAAGAGGCCGCCAGACATTGTTTCGCGCGCTGACAGTGCCTTGCGCATTATTAACGTGTGTTGCCATCAGGTTCGACATTCTCGCACAAACTTCGCTATTTTATCAGGCATGACGACGAACTCCCGCATCGCGCTGCGCGTCGAAGCAGTCTCCAAGCAGTATCGCATTTATGAACGTCCGGGCGACCGCTTGCTCGAATCGCTGACGCGCGGGCGCGTGCGCCGCCACCGTGAATTTTGGGCGCTCCGTGATATTAATTTTGAACTCGAAGCGGGGACTACGACAGGCATCGTCGGGCAAAACGGAAGCGGCAAATCCACTCTGCTGCAAATCATCACAGGCACGCTCGAACCGACCACAGGCACAGTTTGGCACGAAGGCCGCATTAGCGCGCTGCTCGAACTCGGCGCAGGCTTCAACCCGGAATTCACAGGGCTTGAAAACGTGTTTATGAACGCCGCGCTCATGGGCTTGTCACGCGACGAAACGGAAAATCTGTTGCCGCAAATCGAACGCTTCTCGGAGATCGGCGCGTTTCTTCATCAGCCCGTCAAGACTTATTCGAGCGGCATGTACATACGGCTCGCCTTCGCCATTGCGATTAGCAGCGAGCCGGAGATTTTAATTATCGACGAAGCACTGTCCGTCGGCGACGCGGTTTTCCAGCATCGCTGTTTTCGCCGCATCAAGGAAATGCAGGAACGCGGCACGACGATTCTCTTTGTCTCGCACGACCCGTCAGCCGTCAAAGCTTTATGCTCGCGCGTCGTTCTCTTAAACACGGGGCGCATGGAAGCTGACGGCAAAACAACGGACGTGCTCAATCGCTACCAGAAAATCATCATGGAGCGCGAAGAACATTACGAAGCCGCGCAGCCACTCATCAATGCGTCCGTGCAAACAACCGCGATGCAGGCGACAACTGCGCCGGAAGAATCTGCGAGCGTGGATGAGCAGCGCGCGTCGCTTCGTTACAACTTTCGTCACGGCGACGGCACGGCGGAAATTCTCATGGCGGAATTATTGGACGCGACGCGCAGCAGCGCGACGCTCGTTGAATCCGGCCAGCCTCTACTCGCGCGTTTGCGCGTTCTCTTTCACAAAACAGTCCATAATCCGCTGCTCGGTTTTCTGATACGCAACCGGCACGGCATACACGCTTACGGCACGAATACGGAGCAGCGCGAACTGCGGCTCGGCACAATCGAGACGGGCGAGATAATCGAAGTCAATTTTTCCTTCGAGTGCTGGCTCGGCGCTGATTTGTATTCCGTTTCGTTTGCCGTACACAGCGACGAACATATTAGTTTCGATTGGCTCGACGGCGTCATCTTTTTCCGCGTCGTCGCGGAGCGTCCTTTTGAAGGCATCGCCAACCTCAACGCCATTGCGACTTCGCAAAAAATCGGGCGCGCGGATGAGCCTTCACGCCTACACGAAGCGAAGGAATACAACAGCGCCGGGTGATGATTCGCTGCAGGCTTGCTCTCCCAATCTTACGCGAACAATTGTGAATAAAGTTTCCGAATTCTTCGAGACGCATTTCATGGTAATCGTCGCTCTCGCGCTCGTCGCACTGATACTGCTCGCGTGGTCGAATCGTTTTATACAGGATGACGCTTTCATTTCTTTCCGGTACGCAGATAATTTCGCGCGCGGGCGCGGGCTTGTCTGGAACGAAGGCGAACGGGTCGAGGGTTACACCAATTTTCTGTGGACGCTGCTCATCAGCCTGCCGCTACGCTTCGGCTATGATCCAATTAAATTTTCTTACGCGCTCGGTCTGGCTTGCTTCGCGCTCTCGTTGATTTTCACTCTCGCGCTGGCGCAAACCTTACTGCGTTCCAAAGCCCACGCGCTGTTGAGCGTCGCGCTGCTCGGAACTAACTACACGTTCAGCAGCTATGCGACGGGCGGGATGGAAACGCAAATGCAAGCGTGTTTGTTCGCTGTCACCGTATGGCTTTTGTTTCGCTGCATAAATAAAAGCGTGTGGAGTGTCGGCGCGATGCTGTGTCTCTCAATGTTGCTCGCGCTCGCCGTGCTGACTCGCCCGGATTCAATACTGCTGGTCGTCGTAGTGTTGCCCGTCGCAATATTTTTTCTGTTCAACGCAGAGAGAAACGCATCGCAAAAAATAATACGCGTTGGCGCGTTGATCGTGCCGTTTGCGCTCATCGTCGGCGCGTGGCTGCGTTGGAAAATCTCTTACTACGGCGACGTGCTGCCCAACACTTACTACGTTAAACTCGGCTCGAAGACTTCGCTGCGGTACGGGTTCATGTATGTCTGCTCGTTCTTTGCATCGTACTGGCTGGTGCTGTTTCCATTGCTCTTTTTAATCGCTGCACCGAAGCTGTTTAAGAAATCGAACCTCGCACTTCTCTTCATCTCAATTTTCATCGCGCTCTGGTTCGCCTATACGATCAAAGCAGGCGGAGATTTTATGGAGTTCAGATTTCTAGTGCCTGTGCTTCCGTTGCTTTTTGTTTTGATCGTGTGGACGATGATGACGTGCATCGAGTCGAGGACGCTGCAGGCGTCGCTTGTCGCAATGATATTGCTCGGCTCGCTCAATCACGCTTTGACATTCGAGGCTGTGCTGTTCCCTAAAGGCATCGAAAGCATTGAGGAACTCGGCGCGCATCTCGATTCTCCTTTGACGAATTGGGCGGGCGTCGGAAAATTGTTCGGCGAAGCTTTCGCCGATGATCCGCATGTCACGATAGCCGTGGCTCCGGCAGGAGCGATTCCGTATTACTCGCGTTTGCAGACCATAGACATTCTGGGATTAAACGATAAGTGGATTGCCAGAAACGGCGACTTCTTCGGCACACGACCCGGTCATCAAAGAATCGCGCCGCTTCACTATCTGCTCGAACGCGGCGTCAACATTTTTATCGCGCAGCCGTACATTCTGAATAGATCATCTTCCACAAGCACGACTGACCTGCTTGACGGCGCGCGCCCTTTCCTGCGGCTAAAGCCGGGCGATGCATTGCCTGTTAATTCAAAGCTCATCGAAATACCTTTGGACGCGACGCACAATTTGATCGTCGTTTACCTTGTTCAGAACCCGCGCGTCGATGAAGCGATCAGCGAACATGATTGGCGCACTTACGCGCTCAAGCGCGATTACACATTGCAACTCGATAAATAATTGCGCTGCAAAACAGAAACGCGCGCTGATCCGTCAGCGAAAGTCGATAATTTACTTTGCGGAATTCTTCGCCTCAAGCTCTATCCAATGAACATTGATGCCGAGCAGACGCGTGTCTCCACTGACCTGCAAAGACTCCGGCGTCGCGGCGTCAGGCACACGAATTGTCAGTACGTTTTGTTTGCGCAGAACATCAATCGGCACATCTATAGAAATCGTTTGCGCTTCGTTGTTGGTAAGTTTTAAGTGAGCGATTGATTGATTGTTAATCTCAACGTCAACGCGTTGCGCATCGAGTTTGCCCGGAGCTAAAAACGCCGCCGTGCTGAAGCGCAGCACGCACGTTTGAGGTTTATCGAGCGCGAAAACAATCGTCGCCGCGCCGCGATCCGTCCACCGCGAAGCGGGTTCGCGCACGCTCCAGCCGTACCACAAATACGGCTCGGTTTGCGCGCTGGCGAAATCGAGACGCGTACCATAAATGTATGGCGTAAACCTTGCGGGCTGCTCGACGCCGTTTTCATCGAGAACGTAATTCGCGTTCGGCGCAGCGCGGCCTTCACTTCGCAGATCAACGACATTCAGCTTGCACTTCGACAATTCGAGCGGAGCCATGCTCGGCAAGGGAGAGGCGAGGATTCTATCGGGCGTAATCAGTAAGTTGCGAAAGTTCATCGCGCTCGCTTGTTCACAGAATTTCGCTCCGCCCATATCAAACGCTCTACGCAGTTCGAGAAATTGATCGCGCTGGCGCACGGAATTTCTCGCAAGATAGCCCGTCGCAATCGGTTGATGATGAAAAGTCTGCATCAGCGACGCGTAGCCGTCCTTTTCCATCACAGGCAAATTCAGCACCGCGCCGGGAACGAGTTTTTCGAGTTGCGTTGGCGGCACGAACGCTCTTTGCCGCGCGGCGGGCGAATACGTTTCCGCCGTGACCCACGCGAACAAAAGCAGCATACACGCCGTGCTCCAACGTGCTCCATGTCGCGCTTTGACGCTTCGCTCCATCCAACTCATGCCGCGCGCGGCGATGATCGTCAAAAAAAACAGGGCGACGGCGACGAACCGCACGGGCGTTCTGCCGGAATCGAACGGCGGCACGCGTACAAGCAGCGCATACGGCAAATCGATTCCCGTATCCACGCTGAAAACCTTGAGCGTCGTTCCTAAACTCAACGCGAAAAAAACGAGCGCCACACCGAACGCAATCAGCGCAAAACGATTGCGCGCTTTTGCTAAGCCGACGACGGCGAAAATCAACGACGGAAATCCTATGAACACTTCGAGGCCGCCGATGCCCGCCGTCACCCTTGAATCGAGCGCGGCAAACAGGTTGCCGTAAAGCAGTGTCGTCGCTTTGTGCGGGATAAAAAACCCCGCGAGATTCGCCGAGTAAACCGAAGAGTCTGCGACGGGCGGATTGATGATTTTATCCGTCAACAGATAGCTCACGAACGGCGCGATGACGAGCACGAAAACAAATAGCGCGAGCAAGATTCTTTTAACGCCCGCCGCACGCATCTTTTCGAGAAGCGTTTTCCTTTCTTGCGGAAAGAGACACATCGCGGCGACGAAGCAGAGTGTTGCCATGTAAATGTAGAGCGTAAATTCCGTGAAGTAGATCGCGCACGATGAAGCGAGCGCCGCCGCCAGCAGATTGCCCGTCGTCGCTTTTTTATAAACACGCGCGAGACAAAGCGCTGTCAAGGGAATGAAGAATCCGGCGAGATGATTGAGATGCAGCGCGTGCAGTATATAAAAACCGCAGAACGCATAAGCTACTGCTGATATAGCTGATGCCATGCGCGACGCGCCGAACTCGCGCAGTGCGTAGTAGCTGCAATAAAGAATCAAAGTGAACGCCAGCCAGATGATGATCCGGTACGTATAAAGCGGATACATCGGGCTGTTGCCTGAAAGGAATTTAACGAGAAAGGTGATCGGGAAATATCCTGCGGCGAGCGTGTGATGACTTAAATTTGCGCTGATCGGATAAAAGACTCGATTCGTAAAGTAAGGATTGTGTCCGTGCGTAATCGCCTCGCATGTGTGCCACAGATTCCAAGCCATCTGTCCGCAATCCTGACCTTCGATGCCCGTATCAAAGAGCAGCGCGCCGAGCGGAAAAATGCGACTGCGCATCATCAGTAAGGTGAAGATGGCGGAGACTGCAAACGAGACTAAAAGGTTGTCGGCATATTGCGCACTGCGTATGGAAAACTTCGCGCGCAGAGATGTTTCTTCGGGCGGCATTGATTCCAGCGGGATCATGTGAATAGTTGTTCCGGTTTATGGTGCGGCGCGAACTTCGAGGTGGACGCGCGCAACTTCGGAGCCGTAGAGCGCGAACCAGCCAATGCCATGGCTGACGAGATCGAACTCTAACACGTAACGGCCTGCGGGCGGCGCGGGCAGCTTCATTTCAAATGCGATGGTTTCCTGCGGCAGTATGGAATGCGCGCTTTCACGCGGCGCAAGCGGCTCCCAATGATAATCGTGTTGGAGTTCTTGCTTGTTCGCCGCATCGTAAAGATGGCACCCGAGATAAACCGCGCCGAGTTGCGAACCGCTCGGCAGCCAAACAGCCGTGCCGTTGTTCGTGACGCTCACGCGCGCCGCAATCACGTCCACTTCATTGATGACGTGCGACTCAAAATCAATGCTCAACTTGGCGCTCAACCCGCGCCGGTGACGGCTGTCGCGCGCCGTTTCATCTCCCTTATAAAGAAAAAAGTTGCGCTGATTCTGCATAAACTCACGCACGCTTTCCAGATACCGCGCGCCCGCCGCGCCACCGTTCAAGAACTCCTTGAATTCAGTCAACCCGAGTTGAAAGAAAGGCACGTTAAAGACTGCGAGTTTAACGTTCGTGAAGCCTGCGTCCTGCGCGTCGCGCCAGATGTCTTCGATCACGATGTCGTTTTCGACGACCTTGAACTTGCGCATCTCGTATTGCGATTCGGGCGAAACGGAATGCTGCGGCCCCGGCTCGGAAAAGCCCGCGATGCCACCATCTACCAGCACGCGGCTCAATTCGGCGAGCACACGCCGCGTGTTCGGAACGTGGTGAAACGCGTCTAAACACAAAATCCTGTCAACGCTTGCATCGGGCAGTTCGATGGTATGCCCGTCGAAGTGCAAAAACTGCGGCGCAGGCTTGTCGCCGATCACAGGATAACGGCGGTAAAGTTCTTCGCCGATTTGGAGCGCGGTTTTTGAAACGTCGAGCGCGACGACTTCGCAGCCGAGTTGATTGAGAAAGCGCGAAGCCCAAGCCGAGCCAGCGCCGAATTCGAGCACGCGCATTCCCGGCGCAAGACGCAAGCCCTGCAAAGTAACGGCGAATGCAATCAACAAATGCGGCGTTTCATCTACTGCGCCGAACGGCTTCGACAAATGAAAATCCCAATTGCCGAGCGACGCGAAATATTCCTCTGCCGTTTGGTTTAATTCTTCGACGGACAACTCCGCGAGCAATTTACGCACGTCTATGAAATCTTCAGAATCTTTATCGCCCGCCGTGTTTTCTTTGCTCATTTGCTTCGCGTTTTTCTATCAATGCCGGTTCAGGAGATAAGCCATAAAGTTAAGAGCAGCCAGCCCGTCACTGCCGCGAGAATGTGCGGATCGCGGAAGACTTCCTGCGCCGGATCGCTGCCCGTGTTGTGGCTGTGCAGCGCATATATGTAACGAAAAATTCCGTACATCACAAACGGCACGGTGTAGATTAATTGATCCGTTTTGTGCGTCGCAATCGTCGCCGGACTCATCGTGTATAAACTGTAAGAAAGAATCACGCATGTCGCCGTGACGACGATCATTTTATCGAGCAGCACGGGCTGATAATTGTTCAAAACTTTTCGATGCGCCGCCGTCTCGTCGTCGCGCAAATTGTAGAGTTCGGCGCGCCGTTTGGCGAAGCCTAAAAAGAGCGCGATCATTAATCCGCACAGCAGCAACCACTGCGACGGCGCGATCCCGACGCCCGTCGTGCCTGCAAGAATGCGCAGCATAAACCCGCCCGCGATAATAAATACATCGAGCAGCACGACGTGCTTCAAGCCGAGCGAATAGCCCAGATTAATCAACACGTAAATCAACAGAATCAATAGCACTTTCGCGGAAACGAAAAGACCGAGCGCGAGGCCGCCGAGCCACAAACAGCCGAGCAGCGCGACGGCTATTTTAATCGAAACGAGTTGCGCGGCAAGCGGGCGCATTTTCTTGTGCGGATGAAGCGCATCCTGCTTGCGGTCTGCGATGTCGTTGAAGATATAAACGCCGCTCGCAATCAAAGAAAACGCCGCCACCGCGAGCACCACGGATTTCGTTAATTGCGGTTGCCGCCATCCATTGACGAACAATAATCCGGCGAAGACGAAGCTGCTTTTTATCCACTGGCGCGGGCGCATCAAACGCCACGCTGACGTTGCTATGCTCATGCTTTACTCACACATGCCGCGCCGATCTCCAACTCACACGACAAATCCGAGCGCCAGCAATTGCGTTCATCGAAACGCGATTTTATCTCCAGCCATTCCGCATAGCGCGCGTACATGCGGCGAAACGTTTCTGCGCCGACGCGCGGATTCTTTGCCAAGTAAATTCTGCCGCCGTGCGCCAGCACGATTTCGTCCAATTGTTCCAGAAAGCCGAATAATCCGGGATCGCCGAGCGGCATGTCGAGCGCCAGCGTGTAACCCGCCATCGGAAACGACAGTAGCCCGCTGCCTTCCGCGCCGAATCGCTTCAGCACCGCGAGAAAACTTGCGCGCTTGCCCTGCGCCAGAGCTTCCAACAAAAGCTGCAGCCCGCTTCGCGCAGTCTTCGTCGGCAGCACGCATTGATACTGCATAAACCCGCGCCTGCCGTACAAACGATTCCAATTGCCGAGCCAATCGAGCGGATAAAAAAACGAATCGTAATCCGTGACGAAGGCGCTTGTTTTCGCGCCCTGCCATTTATAATAAAAGTTATTAAAAAGCTTTACAGTCGAAGCATTCAGCGCCCACGCGGGAAAATCGAAGGCAAGGTTATATGCCGCGCGCCGCTTCATCTCAAAAGGCCGCTCCGTCAAGTCTACTGGCAATTCCGCGCGCGTCGCATGATGCCCGCGCATCAATACGCTGCGCCCTAGTTTTTTGCCGCGCGCGAGGCAATCAATCCATGCCACAGTGTATTCGTCGTCCGAGTCTTCGGCTTCCAGCAGCTTCAAGGAAGCTTCCAAATCATTCGCGCGTCGATGCCGGACAATCATGTATGCGCTCTCGATGCGGCGCAGTTGAAAAGCGACTTCGGTGATGATGCCTGTCAAGCCCATCCCGCCGATTGTGGCCCAGAAAAGTTCCGCGTTTTTCTCTGGCGAACAGCGTTGACGACTTCCGTCTGCCAGCACCAATTCCAGCTCCGCGACGTGCGCGCCGAAGGTTCCCGCGTGATGATGATTTTTTCCATGCACGTCCGCCGCGACGCATCCGCCGAGAGAAACAAATTTTGTTCCGGGAGTGACCGTCGGAAACCAGCCGCGCGGCACAAACTCTTCCAAAATTTCCGCGAGCGTCACGCCCGCTTCCGCCGTCAGCCGTCCGCTTTTTTCATCGAAGCGGAGAATGCGCTTGAGTTGCTCGGTCAAAAGCACCAGCCCGTTCTTCGACATCGCCGCGTTGCCGTAGGCGCGTCCCTGCCCGCGCGCGATCATAGAGCCTGTCGCAGGCGGCGCAACATCCGTCAAGCGAGACGGGCGCACGACGTTTGACAGAGCACGCGGATTGCGCCCCCAACCCGATAACATCATCTGCGAAGTACGCATCATGCCCGTTGCTGCCGATTAAAAGCCGTCGCACATTTTTGTAGCAATGAAACGAATCTTGACCATCGAAGCGCAACATTTATCAAGGCGTTGCCGTTGCGGTTGCGGTTGCGGTTTGAAAATTTATCCACTCGACTCTGACGCCGAGCACGCGCGGGTCTGCGCCGTAGTTCAAATCTCTCGGAGCGACGGCATCCGGCAACTCAAATATGAGCGCGTTACGGCGACGCAGTAAACGCGCGGGCAACAGTATCGAATAGATTTTATAAACGGGTTCGCGCAATTCTAAATCGGCAATGCTCTCACCGTTCAGCCGGATTTGTACGTGTTCCGCATCGAGTTTGCCGGGCAATAAGAACGGCATTATTTTAATTTGCGCGCTGGTATCGACTGCTTCATTCAGCGCGAAAACAAACGCCGCTTTATTCGCGCTCGTCCAACGGAAATCTCCCTCGCCGCTGCTCCAACCATACCATAAATATTTATCCGCTTCGGGCGCGCCAAAATTAATGTGCGGTTCAAGTAAAGGAAAATCCTTATCAGTGTGCGGCAGCGGCGGAGTCACGAGTCCGGCGGCGAACTGCGGGTAACTCCAATCCCATAAACGTTCTGGCCGCTTGTCTACGTTCAGCGGATAATCATTCCATTTAGCCGTGTCCGTCGAGAGCGCGCCGCGCCCGTTGATGAGAACGCCGAGAAGCAACAACAGTGCGCCCGCCAAAAGCATTGCGCGGTGTTTCAAAGGCCAAGCCTTTGGGCCTTCTGCTTGCTGTTGTTGTGCGGCGCGATGGTGGTGGCGGCGCATCGCGTCGAGTCCGAGCACGCCGAGCAGCACGCAGCAAGGTATGATTCCCGTCGTCATGCGCGCGCCGTAACTCGAACCGCCCCACCAATGCGCAAAGCCCGACGCGACGATTAGTTGAGCTGCGGCGATGACAATTGACAGCCAGACCAGACGCCCGTAGGCTTGCCCGCGACGAAATCTTACCAGCAAATAAACGACGAAAAATAACCACGGCACGAATACGAACACGCCGCGCGAAGGACTAATCAAGTTGCCCGCCAGAGCGACACGGAAGATGCCGAACTGCAAGCGATTCGCCATGTAATAATCCGGCAGCACATGATGAAAATTGTGCCAAGAGTAAGCGATGAATCCGGCGAGCCACATTGCTCCCGTAAGGCAGTAGGAAAGAAACAGGCGGCGCTGGAAAATGAACATGTAAACGGTGACGGCGACAATACAAACGGCGCTTGACGGACGCACGAAATACATCCACGCGAGCGTGCTTCCGAGCAAAATCGGATTCAACTTGCGCCGATTCGTTTCCTCCGCGAGCAGCATCCAAACGACGACTCCGAGCAACAACGCTTCCCACGTTTGCGACCACACGGCGCGCGAAGCAGTGCTCCAAATCTGCGTGCCGAACGCGCTCCCGAGTGCCGCCAACGCGCTCCACCCGACGGGCAGCAGCAGCCGGCTCGTCTTGAAAAAAACCACTGCGAGCAGCGCCATCAACAGTGCCGCGAGGCTGCGCTGAATCGTCTCCTCGCCTTGCTCGTCGAATGTTTGATCGGGATTCGCCGCCGATACGCCGAACGCGTTCATTAGTGCGACGTAGGGCGCGGAAAGCACGGGGCTGCCCGGCGGAAAAAAATGATAAAGATGATCGCCGACAACATCTAGCTGATACATGTCGCCGTTCTGTATATGGTCTTCGCCGTACTTCGGCGGCAGGCGCGGTATGTGGTAGGAATCCAATCTGAAGGTTCCGTGCTGCAGCAAACCTTCGCTGACCAGCATAGAATATTTCGAGTCGCCACCCTGATAAACAGGCGACAACCAGAACACAAAAAAGGCCGTCACAAAAATCGACGCGGCGGCGAGGCGCGAGGCGAGTTTTTCGTCAACGAATTTCAATGCCCGGCTCTCGCGCATAAAAGCTTACGGCTCAAACTCCATCCACTCTGCCCTGACGCCGAGGAAACGCTCGTCGGAGCCGATGCCCAAAGATTCCGGCGAAGCCGCATCGGGCATCTTCAGCGTCAATGTGTTTTTATGTTGGAGAGTATTTTCCGGCAGCTTTACAGAATAGATGCGCGATTCTCCTATGCCTACTAAGAGCGTCGCAATTTCTTTTCCGTTCAGCACGATATTCACTCGCTGCGCATCTAGTTTGCTCGGAACGAGAAACGTGCCGAGCTTGATTTGCAGCGAACTGTAATCGATTTTATCAAGCGCGAAAAACATTCCCGCATCGTTTGTTTCCGTCCAGCGGAACTCTCCTTCACCCGTGCTCCAGCCGTACCATTTGTGTTTCTCAAACTCCGGCGATGCAAAATCTATACGAGATTGCATAAAGGGAAATTCCTTCGGCGGCGGCGGCCTTAACCATCCTGCGAGAAACTGCGGATAGCGCCAATCCCACACGCGTTCCGGTTGAAAATCTACGTTCACCGGATACGCATTCCACCTTGCAGTCTCCGGCGAGATTGCGCCGCGCGCATTAATAAATAGGCTCAACAACACAAGCAGTGAGCCTGCGCCGAGCGGCACGCGCCAATTCCACAAAGACGAGTTTGTTTCATTCGCTGCGCGCCAGCGCCGCATCGCATCTATTCCGAGAATCGCAAGCAACACGAACCACGGAACCAAGCCTGTCGAATAACGCGGCCCGTAACACCATCCTCCGCCATTCCACGGCGCGATACAGGAACTCGCCGCCAGATGCCCTGCCATCACGATAAAGGACAGCGCGACGAGCCTTCGCCATCTCAATTCCCTTCTATATCGCACAAGCGCATACGCCACGAAAAAAAGCGATGGCACATAAACCAGCAAGCCGCGCGAGGGGCTAAGGAAATTTCCCGCCAGCGCCGTCCAGAATACCTCCGTGCTCAAACGATTCGTCGTGTAATAGCCCGGCAGCAGATGACCGAAGTGATACCAAGAATATGCGACGAAGCCTGCGCCCCATGCCGCGCCCGTTATCGCATAAAGCACAAATTTCCGGCGAAAAAAAAGCAGCACGTAAGCGGTTACGGTAATCACTACCAGCGCGTTCGTCGGGCGCACGAAATACATCCACGCGAGCAGTGTTGCCAACACTACGGGATTAAGCGGCCGCCTTCCGCTCTCTTGCCAAAGCAGCATTAAAATTACGAAGCCGAGCAGCAGAATCGCCCATGTATCGCTCCATAAACCTCTCGAAGCGGTGCTCCAGATTTGTGTGCCGAGCGCGCCCGCCAGCGCCACGACGCTGCTCCAGCCGCGCGGCAGCAAAATCCGTGCGGTGTAAAAAAAGATGCACGCCAGCGCCGCCATCAACAGCGCCGCGAGACCGCGTTGAATCGTTGTTTCTCCCTTCAGGCTGTGCGTCCCGTCGGCATTAACCGCCGACACGCCGAACGCGTTCAGCAGCGCGACATACGGCACGGAAAGCACGGAGCTGCCGGGCGGATAAAAATAGTAAAGATGATTGTTAATTTCTTTTATCTGATAACCGTCGGCATTCGGAATTTCACTTGCTTGCGGAACGGCGTAGTGATCGAGCGCGAAGCTGCCATGCTGCAGCAGGCTCTCGCTAACGACCATCGAATACTTCGAGTCTGCTATTTGATAGTTCGGCGAGAACCAGAAAATCATTAGCGCGGCAAAAAAAATCGCTCCGCCGATGAAGAAATCCGTGTGCGGCTTCGTAAACTTCGACAACTTAAATTCAGTGATCGGCATTAGCTATGCGAGGCGCTGTGAACTCAGCCGGTTTTGTCAGGCGTAGCGCGAGTTAGCGCAGCACGACATAATATTTATCAGGATCACGCCCGACGTTCGATGTTCTTATGACAGCAAATTCTTATCTTAAAGTCTGCGCAACGAATGAAACAAGGTTCGATGCCTGTTTGAACCGGATGCGGCGGGAAACAATGTATAATTTTCCTGTGCGAATAAACAAAACACGTTGGCGCAAGTTGTGGCAAGCAAGGCGGCGGGACGCCGCGACGCTCTCGTTGATTCTGCCTGTTTTCGCCGCGATGTTCGGCGCGCCCATTCTGCGCGGCAAATCCTTCGCGCTCTATGATGCCTTCGCTTATTCCTATCCGCTGCGGACGGTTGCTTGGAACGAACTGCGGCACGGCAGGCTGCCGCTCTGGACGCCTTTGATTATGTCCGGCTATCCGATGCTGTCGATGGCGCAGCTCGCGCTCGGTTATCCGCTGACGTGGGGCTACATTTTTTTGCCCGGCTACGTCGCCGAACAAATCTACGTGCTCGCGCCGTATGTGCTGACGCCGGTTTTCGTTTACGCCTTTGCGCGCGAGATCGGGCGCAGCCGCTCGGCATCCTTGCTCGCCGGGCTTTCTTACGGTTACGGGGGCTTGGGCATCACGGGCTTTCCGCACAACGGACTGCTGACCAACGCGATGATGTGGCTGCCGCTGATGCTGACCGCTATCGAGCGCGCCCGAACAAAATCTTTTGCGCGCTGCGTGCTCGGCGCCACTCTCGCTTACACGATGTCCGTGCTGACGGGCATCGGGCAGGGCTTCTTGTATGTCGGCATTCTCGCCGCCGCATACGCGTTGTTCATCAGTCTCGCCGCGACGGAATCCGGTGACAGAAAAAATGAATTCGACGAGATAGAAAACGCGGCGACGCATAACGATTGGTTTTCGTGGAAGCGTTGGAAACCGTTTGCCATCGCCGTCTGCGCGATTATTTTATCGGCGGGAGTAGCAGCCTTTCAGATTTTCGAGACGATGCCCGCCGCGCAATCGAGCGTTCGCAGCACGCTCAGCTACCAAATTTTCATTGACCATTCGTTCACATTATCGAGAGCCTTGCGCTCGCTTTTCGTTCCCGTCGGCCTGACTGTTTATTACTTCGACGCTTCGGCTTACATCACGCCCTTCGCTATTATTCTTGCGATATGCGCCGCCGTTTTCGCCGTCAAAAGCAACCAGCGCGAGAGGCGCATTTTTTTCTGGCTCGTCACGGCGATTCTCGGCTGGACGCTGATGCTCGGCTCCAACACGCCCGTTTATCCGCTGCTTTATCATGTGCCGATCCTCAATCGCTTCCGGCTATCGCCGCGCCATACATTCGAGTGGACGTTCGCTATCAGCATTCTTTCCGCTTACGGCTGGGACGCGCTCGATCAGTTTTTTTTGCGTCGCGCGGCAATCAATCGACATCGATGCCGCGCGCTAGTGTTTAGTCTTGCCTCGCTTGCGCTCGCGCTCATCGTCGGCGCGCGCTGGTTTACGACGGCGGGCAGTTTGCTCGCGCCGCTTCAAAACGAAACAGCATATCTATGTTGGAAGGCGCTGTTCGTTGTGTTGCTGATTTCAACGACATGGCAAGCATGGAAGCTTTCGGCAAGCACACGCGCGCGCGCGGTGTTGCTGATGAGCGTGATCGTGCTCGCCTGCGCCTTCGAGCCGTTAATTATCGTGACGGGCTGGTGGTGGACAATCGCCAAGCCGCTGCATCGTTTCACAGAGCCTTCACCCGCGACGAGATTTCTCAAGCAATTCCCGCCCGATCAAAATCGCATCTACACGCGCACGGAGCTTTTCGTCGAAGAGTATGAAGAGTCTCCCGCGCTCGATCCGGCGGATTTGACGGCGCTATACAATCTGCAAAACGTCGCGGGCTATGAGCCGCTGATAATGAAACGTTACAGCCGGGCGCTCGGCAACGCAGGCATGGACGGGACGACGCCGCTCGACGGAAGCCCGCCCGACAAGTCGCTGCTCGGCGCGCGCTCACATGTGCTCGATCTGCTCAACAATCGTTATCTTGTCGCTTACAAAAAACCGCTCGTGGCTGGCAACACAATCGTCAAGGGCGACATTAAATTTGCCCGCGCCGATAATACAATCTCCGTCAAACCCGGCGCGACGGTAAACTTATCGGGCGACGGCGCGGAAGCGGATGTGCTCGGCCTTGTCAGCGCGCTCGCCATGTCAGCAGACGCGGCAGACAACATGCCCGTCGCAAGGCTGCGCATCATCTCGGCAGACGGCAAGACAATCGAACGCGAAGTGCGTGCGGGAACGGACACCGCTGAATGGGCGCACGAACGGCCTGACGTGCGCGCAAGCATACGCCATTCACTCGCTCCCGTTTTCGACAGCCGTCCGGGAGACGACGCAAACAGTTTTCCGTCGTATCGCTACTGGACGAGTTTGCCGCTCGGCGAGCGCGTGAAAGTTGACCGCATCGAAGCCATGAATCTGACGGAAAAAACCGAGCTTATTATATCGAAGGCGTCGCTCTACGATTCTTTTCAAAAACGCTCGACCCCGCTCGATAATCTGACGGGCGCAGACGAAGGTTTCGATGCAAAGCGCTGGCAGCTCGTTTATAATCAGGAGCGCGTGCGCATCTTTCGCAACGCGCGTGCGCTGCCGCGCGTCTGGATAGCGAAGGAAGCCGAAGTCGTGGACGCCGAAGAAGCATTGCGGCGGATTCGCGGCGAAAGCACGCCCGAGTTCGATCCGCGCCGCACGGCACTGCTTGAAATTCCGCCGAACACGAAAATCGAAATGCCCGCCAACGAAGCCTCCACTAATAATGAAGTGTCCCCAAACAACAGTGACAATGAAACGACGGCACATGACGTTGAAGCGACGGCGCGCACTTTGCTTTATGAGCCTAACCGTATCCTGATCGAAGCGTCGGCGGCTAGGCGGTCTGTGCTTGTCGCAAGCGAGATAAATTATCCGGGCTGGACGGCGACCATTGACGGAAAAAGCGCGCCCGTTTACACGGCGGATTTTTTGCTGCGCGGTGTCATGCTGCCCGCCGGTTCGCATCTGATTGAAATGCGCTATACGGCTCCGGCGGCGCGCGCGGGCGCAATCGTCAGTTTGCTGGCATTGTTCATACTCGGCGGCATCGCCGTTTGCGCCCGATGCGGTAAAAGCCGGAAAGATTGACTTACTTCAGCTATCCCGGGCGCGTACAACAATGTATTGACAAAAGGCGTCGTCAGGCACTAAACTATTGAAGTCGAGAGGGCTTCATATGCAAGCAAGCCCAAGCCCCGCAATTGAATCTTGATTAAGAACAAGCCTCCCTTACTCTTGGAATTTCAAATGATAAAAGCTGATTTGTCGAAAACAGTTTGTAGGAGTTTTGCAATGCGAAAGTTTACACTTGCGCTGCTGGCGCTGGCGATGACGGCCACAAGCGTGCTGGCACAAACACAACAAAGCGCGCCGACGCTCAGAGTGGTCACAGACGATCCCAATCTGCCGTCAGACCTTTATTACGGCACAGTCAAAGTCAAACCGTTGCGCCTGCGCCCCGGCACTAATCAACGCATCACGATTGACGACGCGGATTTCTACGTGCAGCAGCATTATGTGGATTTCCTGAGCCGTTTTCCCGATACGGGCGGCCTCAACTACTGGATGGGACTCATTAACAATTGCAACGGCGACGCCAAATGTATCGACGATGCGCGGGTCAGCGTCTCGGCGGCGTTCTTCATCTCGCAGGAATTTCAGGAATCCGGCTACTTCATTTATCGCTTTTACAAAGGCACGCTCGGACGTATACCGACCTACGCGGAATTTACTCCCGACCGCAGGCAGGTTGTCGGCGGCACGAATTTAGACGCGAGCAAAACAGCTTTTACCAACGCGTGGGTACAGCGAACTGATTTTCTACAAAACTTTCCGGCCAACATGGAAGCGGGAGCATTCGTCGATAAATTGATTGCGACCATCAAGACGACGACCAAAGGCACGGTTGATTTGACGAGCCAGCGCGCCTCTTTGCTAAGCACATACGGAACAGGCGGACGAGCGGCGGCAATGCGTCAGGCCGTCGAAACGAAAGCGTTTTCCGATGCCGAGTTCAACAACGCGTTTGTCGAAATGCAATACTTCGGCTATCTGCGCCGCGACCCGGAAACGGAAGGCTACAACTTCTGGCTCGATGTCTTGAACAATCGCGTTCCGAACAATTACCGCTCGATGGTCAAGGCGTTCATCACCGCGCAGGAATACCGCGACCGCTTCTAAATCAAACGCATCCCAAGCAGCACGCAAAAGGCCGCCTTTCGATATCGAAGGACGGCCTTTTTGCTGTTTCTCTATCCGGCAAAGTAAAGTCTTAAATCATCTCGAACGTTTGTGACGCATTAAGGCTTCCGTGTAAACTTCGCGCGTTTTTACTGCCGTGCATTTCCATGAAAATTCAGCCGCGCGTTTTAATCCGGCGACGGAAAGACGCTCGCGCTCCGTTTCGTTTTCCAGCAGAGAGAGAATGCTTTGCGTAAGTGCATTGGCGTTTGTCGGCTCGACGAGGCGCGCGGCGTCGCCCGTTGTTTCCGCGAGGCTTGCGATGCGGCTGGCGACAACGGGCGCGCCGCAGGCCATTGCTTCGAGGGGCGGCAAACCGAAGCCTTCATAAAGCGACGGGTAAACGAAAACGCGGCACGACGAATAAAGCGCGCGCAGTTCTTCGTCCGTCAAATAACCCGTCAGGCACAATTTATCTTCAATGCCGCAAGCTTCTATGCCCGCGAATAAGTCGTTCGACAGCCAACCCTTTTTGCCGACGATCACGAGCTGCGGGCGTTGGTTTGTCGTGCGCAGAATTTCGCTAAATGCGCGTAAAAGCGTCTGCAAGTTTTTGCGCGGTTCGAGCGTGCCGACAAACAAAATAAATTCATCTTCGACGCCTAAACGTTTTCTCGTCTCCGATGTTTCTTCAATAGGCACAGGATAAAAAACGTTGCGCGGCGCGGCAGGCACGGCGACGATGCGCGACGGGTTCACATGCAAATGCTCTATGATTTCCCTTCGCACTGCTTCGAGATGCGTCACGATCATCGTCGCCGCGCGCGTCATCAAAGGCAAACGACGACGCGCGCGCCGCACACGCCTTCGCTCGTGCGTGTGCGCGTGAAGCTGCAAGGAAAGATCGTGAATCGAAAGCACAGTCGGGCACTTGTTCCACAAAGGCACATCGTAGTTTGTGCCGTGAAACAGCGCGATCCGCGATTCCCTGATATAACGCGGCAAGCCCGCCGTCCACCAGAAACGATCCAGCGCGCGTGTCTTCTTTTGCACAAAGGAAAGATTCGCGGGCGGCGTAGATTGCGCCGTTTCTTCCTTTACTTGAGAGGCAAACGCGGTGTGCGAGACAAGCTGAAAATTATCTTCCGGCGTTAGCTCTGCGAGCGCGCGCGCCAGTTCAAACGTGTAATGGCCGACGCCCGTTTTCGGCTCGCAAAGCGGCAGGCCGTCAATGCCGATCAGCATCAGAAATTTTCCATTGATAATTGATAGTAGGTTTACTTTTTACCGGCGCGTGGAGAAGCGTGTGAATCTCCGTCGCAACTTTTCTGTGCGCGCTATCTGTCTTCAACGCATCGCTCCAATCGCTCATCAACGCCCCGGCGCGTTCCGCCAATCTGTTTGCCAGCGATTGCGCGCGAAAGCACGAGGCACGCTCTGCCGTTTCGATAATAATTTCCGCATAACGTTCCGGCGTGTGGGCTTTTTCGAGCAGCGCGCGCCCGCGCGCGCCCATCCGCGCGAATTTCTGCGGCTCGAGTAAGAACGCGCGCAGGTGCATTTGTATGTCTGCGATTTCATGTTCCGGGCGCACGAAGGCCACCGTGCCCGTCGGCAGCGCCGCATACCATCCTGTTTGTGTCACAAGGCTCGGCAAGCGATGCGACCACAAACGAAGCTGGCTGGCGGACGCTTCGCCCATCGTCGGATACCGCAGGTTAATGCCCAGATGCGCGCGAGCGAGCGCCGCATCCAATTCCTTCTCCGCAACGAAGCCGCGAATCGTTACTTGCCCGTTCAACTTTAGTGAATCGACGAGCGCGCGCAATTCTTCGCCGTCCATTAGCTTACCGTAAATATCCAGATGAAAGCGCTTGCCTTCCGGCATCTGCGCGAGCGCATGAAGCACCGCGTCCAAACGACGATTGCGCCCGATATAGCCGCATACAATCAAACGATAAACGGCGCTATCGTTTGTCGCGCGGCGTGTTTTGAAAAACAGCGAATCATCCTGTGAAGCAAACGAGCTTGCGTTCGCATACGAAGCAAAGGGCAGGGGCGCGTAAGCGAGCGGCCAGCGATGAAGTTCGTTTAATTCATCGTAGGCTTCCCGTGTGTGGACGACGACGCCGAGCGCATGAGCGAGCGCAAGTCGGGTCAAAGGATAACGCTCCGCCATCGAATCTATATTGTGCGCTTCGGTGCTGAAGGATTCGGCGGCGTCAATGCACCCTGCTTCGCCGTAGTAAAACTCCATCGACGCGAGGTATCCGGCGAGGTCTTGCCACTGCTCCCGATATAGCCCGTCGAAAAAATGATGCAGCCGCGTATCATGCAAAATCACCATGCCGCCGTGCTGTCTGCTCAATTGCCAGATCGCGCCGTGATGCAATGGATTGTTGCCGATATGATAAACGCTCATGCCATCACGATTGAGTTCCGCGAGCGGCGGATGATTCGTTTCGTAACGGCGCACTTCGGCGTGCTTTTGCAGTTCTTTGTCCCAATCCCTTTGCGTCGTCCAGAGCGTTACTTCGGCGCGGCTCATGAGCGCGGGCAAAAGACGCGCGGTGTAATGCGCGATCTCCGTGTCGGCGGGCGCAAGCGGCGAGAACCAGTGCAGTTTCATGCGAGCAGTTTACCGACAATCTGCGGCCAATTAATGTTCATCGCACGATAGTGCGCGCTTCCCTGTTCGCCCAAAATCTTCGCGCGCTCACGATGTTTCCATAGCTCGTCCATCGCCGCCGCTAAACTCTCCGGCGTCGGTTCGCATACGATGCCTGTTTCTCCCGGCTGTATAAATTCGAGCGGCCCGCCGGAATCCGTGCATGAGATAACGGGCTTTGCGGCGAGCATCGCTTCGAGCGTGACGAAGCCGTAATCTTCATCGACGGGCGGAAAGACTGCGCCGAGAGAATGAGCGTACTGCGCGCGCTTTTCTTCTTCGCTGATGGAGCCGAGCCACAGGACGCGCTCGCCGACGCCTGTTTGCGCGGCAAGCGTTTTGAGTTCGACGCCGTAGGACGCATTATCTGCGGCTCCCGCGAAGCGCACCGCGACGGGTTCGCGCGTAAAGCGCAAGGCTTCGATGACAAGCGATTGGCGCTTGGGCTGCGACAAACGGCTCGGGAAAAAGAAATAATCTTCGGCGGGCGCGGTGTAGAATTTTTTAGCATCGGGCGGCGGCAAATAAAGCGGCTCGGAGTCGAGGCCGCAAAAGTTGCGCAGGCGTTTGGCGACTGTGGCGGAGAGCGCAAAAATCCGTTTCGCTTCAGGAATGATTTGCCTGTCGGCCTGCCTGATGGCATCGCGCACTTCGACTCCGTTCGGTGAAAAAATCAGATCGCCGAGCACGGGATGATCCCACAATTCGTAGGCCGTGCGATGCTGGTGCAGAATCCACAAAACCTTATTCGGATGCGGAATCAAGTAGGCTGGAAATTTCAGACAGATAAGCAAGTCAACGGGCGTGCCTGCGACTTCCGTCAAATCCAGCAGGCGGCAGGCCAGCATGTGATCCAAAATCCTTTCCGGCGGATACCATTTGAAGGGAACGTTGACAATCTCCGCCTCATGCCCCGCCACGCGCAAGGCGTCGCATAATCCTTCGGCTAAAAGCTCCGCGCCGCCGCGTATGAACGGAACGTGCGTGGTGGCAATCAGAATCCTCATGCCTTCACCTTCCAGCCGATTACGGCGTAATCCATCGCGCCGTAGAAAAGTTCGTTGAAGCGTTTGACGATGTCGGAATCGCCTGCGACGGGGACAATCTCCGCCGGATGCAGATTCATCACTTCAACGCGTGCGAAGCCTCTCGATTCGACGAGGAATTTCAGCATCTGACTCGGCAGCGGATGGCGGTGCGTCGGATCGAAATAAAAGTTGCAGCTGCCGACTAAAACATTCTGCGGGTTCGGCGTCTCGAAGACGACTGCGCCGCCCGGATTGACGACGCGCACGCACTCGTCCAATAGCTTCATCAACACATCGAACGGCAAATGCTCGACAACGTGAAAGCCCGTGACGGCGCCGACGCTTTCAGGCGGCAAAGCGCGCAGATAAGCCAGCGCGTCCATCTCTCGCGCGTCTAATCCGCGCTCGCGGCACTGCGCAATGGCGATGCTGTTGGTGTCCACGCCGACGGCATTCAATCCTTCGGCCTTCAATAATTCCAGCCACTCGCCGCGCCCGCAGCCGATGTCCAGCAATGGCATCGCGGCGCCGCCGATGTGCGCCAATTCGAGAAGCGGCAAATAAATTTTCAAGCGCTCGATGATCGCATCACGACTGCCGCGCAATTTGTCTTCGAGCGAAATGTAGAGTGCATCGTGTGTATGGGCGTCTTCATCGGCGAGAGCTTGTAATTCCCTATTGCCCGACGCGCTCGCCAACTGTCCCCGCGCGTCTTCGAGCAGCATGGAAATACGCCGCGCCTGCAACGCGAGTTCGGCGCGCGTCTCCTGATGTTTTTCCAGAATGCGCGCTGTCTCGCTTTCGAGATTACGAGCCAGCACGTCGAGACGGTCACGCTGTGATTCCCTTTGCTGCTGTAGGCCAGCGCTCGTTTCGGCGAAACGCGCCTCGATGTGATCGCCGAGCTGCGTGAAACGGAATTCGGAGTGCTGCGCCAATTCATTGAACCGTGCATCTGTCTGCTGGCTTAATTGCGCGAACATGGCTTCCGCATGGCTGCTCGATGCGGCAAGATTCGCGTCTAGATTTTGCCGTGCCGCTGTGAGTCGGGCATCCAATTCGTCGTAAGCGAGTTGCTGGCGTTGCTGCGCGGACGCAAGCGTTTCGGTGGCACTTGCTAATGTTTCGGTGACACTTGCTAATTGAGCGTGCGCGTCGTTGAAGTGATCCGCGATCAACTGCTGCTGCGCGATAAGATAGGATTCGATTTGTTGCTGACTGCGCAAGAGCGCGGGCAGACGCAAGAGGCTCGCAATCAATTGAGTGAGATAGCCTATGACGGGCAAGCGGTAAAGGCTTCTAATGCGGGCTGGATGTTGCAGGCCGTTTACCTGAACATTCTTCGCCTTGCCTTCCGGCGAGCGCTGAAGTTGTGCCAGCACATCTATTTTATTAAGCTGCCCGGCGCGCAAGCCTTCGATGAATTGTTTGAAACCGGCGGCATCCGGCTGGCGCTTGAGAATCGCGCGGTAGGCATTCCGCACGAAATCGCGGTCGTGATATTTGAGCAGATCGCGCGCGTGGTAGGAATCATCCGCGCGCGGCTCGAACTCCGGCTGCAAAGCGAGCGGCGCGTGCGGGACATTTATCGGAGAAGCGAAGCGGGCAAACTGCGCGCTGCCTGTGCTGGAGTCGTCAATTGTGTTGGTTGATTGTGCAGCCTCGCGGCTCGCTGAAAAACTGTCGTCGATGCGGCGGCGCGCGGCTCCCTCGCGCATCCTAGAGATCAATTCTTCAACACTGCTTTCGGGTTCGCTCGTCTCCGTCATTCCTACACTTCGCAACATCTACCAAAAATTAAAATAAACGAAAAAGAAAGGCTAAGGTTTCAAGCTGATAAGTGTCAAGCTGATGCTGCGAAGCCGCGAGCCTTTAGCGAATCGTATAAGCGTGTGAGACGGGCGAAACGAAATGATGAGAGCGGAAGGACGAATGAGGAGCGAATCAAATTCGTCTCATTTTATCATTCATCTTTCCACTCTAAATCTTTATCACATACGGTTCAGCTCACCGCCTACTGACCGCACTCCGCATCTGTATGCATGTGGAATTTGCCGAAGCGGTTCTGGTATTCCGCCGAAGTGACGAAAGCGCAAACCATGCCGCGATAATTGTTGGCAACGCGATTGTTCAAAACATCGAGCCAGAATTTGTATCCGTCCGCGTCCGGGTCACGCCGCAGATAACCGAAGTATTGCATCAAGACGAACGCGCGATTGTATTCAGCTTGTTGAAAAGCCTGATCTTCGACAATCTGCCGCACAACGCTGCCGCGCCCGCTTTGCCGCAGCATGTTTAGATAGCTTGCGCGATTAGTTGTTAAGTCAACCGCGCCGCTTGTTGTTTGCCGGATCGTCGCAATCAACGCGTCGATGAATTGTTCGGGCGTTGAAGTGGCCGGATACAATTTTTGAAACTCTGCGCGCCCTACCCAATCGTTGGCGAAGGCGGTTTTGCTGGCGTCTAAATTCGCGCCGCCGATGACCTTGCTTCTGTCGGACAGAAATTCCGCGAAGGTCGGTTGACGGTTGAGCGTTCCCTTATAGAGCCTGTAAACATAGTTGCCCGTTTGCTGAAATTCCTGCTCGATAAAGAACGCCGCTGAGACAGACACGCGTTGTGCGTTAAGGCATTTGTTGTCGGTGGCGGCGCAGCGCGCGATAAGCGCAGTCCAGTAATCCTGCCCTGCTTTGTCCGGCGCGCGATCAAGAAAATCCAGATACTGCTGAAGCACGAAAAAGCGTGAATCATCAATCGGATTAAACGTCTGCGCCGACTGCGCATCAGTGCCGAAAGCGAGGCCGGTTAGCCCCTGCGAAGCCGCGTCGTCGGCGACGGCGTAGATCGTGCCGTTCTCTAAAAATCCTTCCATCGTCGGGTCTGCGAAAGCGCTAATGCGCGGCGTGCCGTTGTTGCCGCCCGTGGCGATTGAATCCGAAGCGCCGCTGGCATCTTCGATAATGTAGATAGTTCCGTCGCGGTCAACTGTAAGCCCGTGCAGCAGCAGATTATTGTCGAGCGAGAGGCCTTCGGCGACGACTTCTTCGGCGTCCGCGCGCCCGTCGTGGTTGTCGTCGTAGAGGGCGAGCAATACGGCGTCGTTGCCGTAAGAATGCGAAAAAACGACGCCGCGCTTGTTAGCGGCAATGTCTAGGGGCGCGTCGTTCGAGTATTGATAAGTATAAAACGGCGTTGGATCGAGCGTGTCCGGGATGCCGTCGCCGTTCGTGTCGCGGACGATGCGCAGATTGCCGGAATCGAAATCGGCGATAAGCAGATCGTTGTTCGGAAGCAAGGCGAGCGCGTTGGCGTTGTTGAGTTGATTGCTGCCGACGCGCACGAGTTCCCTAGTTTGCGCACCATCGAAGCCGCCCGTCAAAGGATCGCGCACCAGCAGCAGCACGCCCGCCGAAGCTTCATTGTCCGGGTCTTTCGCATCGTTGCGATTGTAGTAACCGCTCGACGAAACAACGACGAATTCACGTCCGGCCTTTGACGTACCGTTGACGACTGCCGCAATCGAAGGCAAGTGAAAGGTGCGGGCGAGATTGAAGGTCTGCGAAGAATCGCTGACAAAATCTCCGTTGCTGTCGATGCCGACGGCGAGCACGCCGACTTGCTGGCGGTAGGTTGTCGATGCCGGATCGCTGTCGAGTGCGGAATAAACTTCGTAGCGCGCGCCGGAGCGCCCGACGGCGATATCGAAGGAACCGCCGCGCGCGTCGAAGGCCGTGCGCTCGTCGGCAACGATGTCGTTTGTCGTGTCCGTGTATTGCTCATCTGTTCCGGCAGCGGAGGTCAGGCTTAATTGCGAAGCGTGCAGCACTCTATAAAGCGGCGTGCCTGCCCTGATGCGCGACAGGCTGGTGCTGGCGGCGTTGGCGGCAGTCGGAGCAGTTTCAAGGAAACGCGTATTGACGCTGCTGGCAACGGCGGCTCGTGCAGGAGTTTTGCGCGTCGTATCCGCTTCGGGCGAAGCGGCGGCAAGGCGGCGCGGGCGCAGTTCAAAAGTGGAAGCGGCGTGCTGAAGCGTTGCGGAATCTTCTTTGCGCCGCAAGGATGAAAGTGGAATTTCTTCGCGTGAACGAAAACGCGCGCGGGCGTCGAGCGCATGGCGCATATCTGGCCGGAGTTCACGCGCGGAAGGTGTTTGCGCGTGAAGGCTTTGAGCGGGCGCGAGGAAAGTGTAAACGGCGAAGAGTGTGAGCAGGATAAAGGGAGCGGCGAAGACGCGTGTGTGGCGTGTGGCAAGAAGCATTGAAATCCCTCCTCGGAAAAACAGGCAATGGCGGCGAGACGCGAAGCAACAGGCGCTGTGCGAAGACACAGCATTTCGTTTGAAATTTTCGTGGTAACGATGGTGGGGAGTAAAACCGTTACAAGCTAATTGTGGTAATCGAACGCTTGGGCGCAACGCAACGTTAATGCCGTGTGCGGTGCATGTAACAGGAAAGCGGCTAAACAGAGTTTGCAGCGCGGCACATTCATCCCAAAAAGAGCAAAGCCCGCACGATCCGGTGTAACTCGGAATCGTGCGGGCTTCGTAGGAATGCCTATAGAATATTCTTGAAGCGCCTTCGCCTTATTGGAAACTAATAAGAGGCGGAGTGTCCGTGCGGCTCGTAAACGTTACGCCGCCGATGGTGACTCTGACAATCACGCGTTGATCCTTCAGTCCGGCGAGTGAAGCGGGTATTTGCACGTTGATTTGATCGAAGCCGGGTGTGGTCGTGGGCATAACGGCTTGAATGGCCGCGCCCGTGATGTCTGTCGTACCGATGGTAACAGTCACTTGAGAAGCCTGAACGTTGCGCACGCCCGTCAGCGTAATGCCCAGCACGGTCGCTTGGCTCGCCGTTCCCGAAGTGGTCGTGACCGAGGTCGTCACGCTGAACGGCTCCGGGTTATTCATCATTCCGCCCGTAACATTAAAGACGGCAGCGCGACTATTGCTACCGTCTTTAACGCCGATGTCCGGCTGTGCGGCAACGATTGGCAGAGTGGTGCGCGTTGTCGTGTTGTTGTTGCTATTGAAAATAACCACTCGCGCAGGGCTGCCGCTGGCAGTCGCGGCAAGTCCCGGCGGCACGACAAAGGTAATCTGATTAGCGCCCGCGAAGTAGATGAGCGCCACAGCATTATTGACGAAAACGGAAATGCCGTTCATCTCAAACGATGGCGTCGTCTGAACGGGCGGCTGCAAGGGCAGCAACATCGCCGAACCTAAACTGATAACGCTGAGTTCTCCGGGGGCGAGGCCGCTGGCAGCAGGAGCAGCCGCGCCGGGAGTGACGGGCAGCAAGCTGAGTGCCGTAAAGAAACTGACTGTTGCGCCGGTGTCTGTGCCGGTGCGCGAAACGAGATAAAAGACTTCTGTGGTGTTATCCGCGTTGCCGCCGCCGAGTTCAGTTGCGCCGAGACTAAAGGCTAGGCGCAGCGATGAATCGCTCGGGAGCGGCTGCGTCAGCGGAATCGTTGCAACAGCGGGCGCGGGCGTGTTGGTCAAACGCGTGAAGCGATTAGATGGATTCGGAGTCGCGTTCGGCTGGCTAAGCGGTACTCTAAAAATCTGCGTCGTGCTGTTCGGGTTGAGGCTGCTGGCGTCGGTTGCGGACGGAGGAGCATCACCGCTCGCGGTAAAACTCAGGCGCGAAGCAAAGACGAGCGTGGTCGGCGTCGTGCATGTCGCGCGATTGGCGTCCGTGCAGGCTTGCCCGCCGGATGTCTGGTAGTCCGAGAAAGTCGGAAAGCGTATGACTTCGTTGTTGGCGTCGGCGGCGCGCGGGCCGAACTGCGAAAACGAATTGGCGGCGACGTTGTAAACGAAGATGGCGGAGCCGACTTGATTCACGCCGTTGTTCGCAGTCGGGCTGGTGGCGCTCGATTCAAAGGCGAGGAAATTTCCGTCGCGGCTCAAGCGGCGTCCGGGACTCAAGATATTAGCAATCGAGACTGTCGCTGATGCTTTAGTGCGCGTGATCTGGCGCGGCGCAGTGGTCACGGCTCCGGTATTGCTATTAACATTAGCGAGAAAGATTTCGGCGTTGCCGTTTCCCCTGCCGTCGTCGTTGTTGTCGCCGCCCGCGATGATCGCGTTGGAGATGAATGCGACTGTCGAGCCGTCGGCGGAGAGCGACGGATTGTCGTTGAAAACAAAATCGCCCGTCGTGTTTGTCAGCTGTGTAAAGGTTCCCGTTCTTGCGCTGTAAATAAAAATTTCGCTGCTGCCGTCTGTGTTAGCCGAGCCGCTCGGCGTATCGGAAGCAACGCGCACAGTCGAAGCAAAGGCGATAAGCGAACCGTCGTCGCTGACGGCAGCATCGCGGTTATCGTCGGCGATAAAAGCTGCGCGCGTAGTAGTCGCCGATTGCGGCGCGCGGCTGGCCTGCGTTGTGGTAAGCCGTGTCAACGTGCCGCCGCTTTTATCGGTAACGGTCGGAATCTGGTAAATGAAAAGTTCTGTGTTGAAGCCGTCGCTGGTGGTCAAGCCGTTGAGCGTTGCGGTATCGAGCGAATTGGCGTTGAAGCTTGCGGGCGTCGGCGCGTTGGAACTGAAAACGATAAAGCGTCCGTCGCGGCTAATCACAGGGCGTATATTATCGATCTCGAGTTTGATGTTAGACGCAGTGGTCGCAGCGACTGTCTTGTCGTTGAGCGCGCTCGTCGTGTTGGTGATCTGAAAAATACTGTTCTGCGTGTTGTCGAAAAGAAAAATCTCACGATTGCCGTCCGCATTATTTTTATTTGTACTGTTGGTGGCGATATTGCCCGTTGATTCGATCACCACAAAGCGCCCGTCGCCGCTGATGTCGTTGGCAAAGGAATTACCTGCAGACGAAGTGATTTGCGCGACGGATTGGTCGGGAGTCTGCGCGCGGGCAAAAGTAAAAAATCCGCACACAAGCAAAGCGATGCTCGCAGCGCACAAAGAACGAAAAACTTGCTTCACGAAAAGCCTCCGAATAAGAACAGGTACTTGAATAATATACGGCGCTCAGGGAAAGTTCGAGCAGCCATTAAAACAAAGAAAAGCCGGTGTGAATCACATTACCATAACAAACCGGAGTCGGCTATTTTAAGCGTAAGCGCGCGAACAGCGCAAGGTCAAGAAGCCCTTACCACAACACGCTTGCTTTAGCATTATGACTTCGATAAATCATGCGCCGGAGGCATTGCCGCGCGCCGCATTCAATTAAGAGCGACCACTGAACAATGTCTCCGGCGCAAAAGAGCCTGACAATTTACCGGGCGAAGCGATTATCTGGGAAAGCGCGCTCTGTACTCGATGGAAGTCATAAAGGCCTTGACCATCGCGCGGTAGCCGGACGAATCGTTCGATAATTTATTGGTCAAGATGCCGAGCCAGAAATCATAGCCGCCCTGATCCGGATCGCGTCTCAAATAGCCGAAGTATTGCATCAGCACGAAAACTACGTTCCCAAATAGAAACGATTAGAGTTAATTCTTCATTGCCCGATGCTGCCACAGATGGAATCATTTCTCGTTCTCACAGAACTGAATCTATCCTGATACTCCGCAGAGGTAGTGAAGGCACACACCATCCCTCTATAATTGTTCACTGTGCGATTGTTCAAAACATCTAACCAGAAGTTATAACCATTGTCATCAGGATCACGTCTCAAATAGCCAAAGTATTGCATCGTCACAAATGCCTTGTTGTATTCCGCATCCTGAAATGCTCTGTTTTCTGCCACTTGCTGCACAACGCTTCCTCTTCCGCTCTGTTGCAGTGTGGAAAGCAGTGCCGCGCGTTGCGAAGCGAGATCAACCACCCCACCTGTTTCTGTCTTCACAGTAGCAATCAATAGGTCAATAAAGGCATCAGCGTTCATCGTTGCAGGGTACCTAGAGAGGAACTCTGGTCGTTGCACAAATAGATTAGCAAACTGTTGTTTGCTGGCTTGTATTTGACTGGCATCCGGGTTTATTCGTGTCCTATCCGGCAGAAACTGCGCATAGGTAGGTCTTTGTCCGTATGTAGCTTTGTACATCCTGTACACATAATTACCGGTGAGCTGAAACTCCTGCTCAATAAAGAAGGCTGCCGAAACCGACACGCGACGGGCGTTGAGGCATTGCTGGTCACCGTTACAGCTTGTAATCAGATTTGACCAGTAATCTAATCCTCCCGGATCAGAATGGCGACCCAAGAAATCCGCATACTGCTGCTCCACAAAGAACCGTGCCGTATCTATCGGGTTAATTGTAGGTGCAGATGAATCATTGTCCGTAATAGTCAGGACTGCTGTGCTTACACCAGCTAAACTTGCACCATTAGGATTGCTCAAAGTGATGCTGACTGTTCTGTTACCATCAATATAGGCATTATCGATCAAGAGCGCCGGAAATGTTTTACTAACTTCTCCAGCAGCAAAAAAGATTGTTCCCGAGGCTAAAGTGTAATCGCTACGTTGATGTGCCGTATCATCTGAAGTCAAGTAGTCAACACTCGCTGCGCCTGAGGTATCGCCTGTTCTGGTCACCGTGATCGTGGCAAAGCCATCGCCTTCACTCGCCGTGTAATTGGTAGCACTGAACTGTAAGTTCTTAACGACAGGAGTCGGTGTCGGTGTCGGTGTCACTATCGGATTAGTAATCGTCAAAGTCGAGCTAATGCTAGTTGCTTGATAGTTGCTGTTAGAGAGTGTTGCGACTACCGCGTAACTGCCAGCATTGGTTGGTACTGTAGTTGAACCATTGTAAGTCACGATCACGCCCGGCAAGTTCGCTGGAGTCGTGGTCACCGCAGCGATTTTGCTCGTTCCATCAAACGTGTATGACAGATTGCCAAAGGCGAGCGTTGCCGCCGCTTTGGTAATTGTAACTTGCGCCAAAACGGATGAAGCAGCAGCGGTGTAGTTAGTATTGCCAGCAAATGATCCGGTAACATTGTAAGTACCGGCATTAACTGGAACCGTGCTCACCCCATTGTAGGTAAAAGTCGGAGTGCCGAGATTCTCGCTGTTAATGCCTGTCACTACTCCGATGGCAGGATGCGTCTGGCCGTTATAAGTATAAATGAAGAAAGTGCCACCGGTGATATTTACTGTCGGTGTAGCCTTGCTGATAACAAGTGTGACTGTGGTCGAAACAGCGCTGTTGTAATTAGAATTACCCGCAAACGATCCGGTCACATTGTAAGTACCAGCATTAACCGGGCTAATACTTGATCCGTTATAAGTCAACGTAGGTACACCAAGACTCTCACTCTTCACACCAAGCACTATTCCGGTTGCTGCTGGATGGGGATTACCATCATAGGTGAATGTGCCACCGGTGATATTTACTGTCGGTGTAGCCTTACTAATAACGAGTATGCCTGTCGCACTGCCCTGATAATTCGGATCGTTGATAGTTGCCAGCACGTTGTAGGAACCAGCATCAACTGGAGCCGTGACAGGTTGATTATTCTGGCTATAACTCAAGACGACATTGAAGCCCGAAGGAGCAGTGACAGCCGTAACGCTTTTCTGATTACCGTCATAGGTCTGGGCAAGATTGCCTAGAGTGATCTGAGCCGGTGCTGGAGTGGGTGCTGGAGTCGGCGTGGGCACGGGCGTCGGAGTGGGCGTCAGCGTCCCTGTCGGCACACCGGCAGCGTTGAGCGCGGCGGCGATGTTGAGTTTGCCGAAGCCGAAGCGCGGATTCCAGCCCGCCGGATCAAAGCCGTCGTGACTCGCATTGCCGGTCAGAAGGCTTTTGATTTGATCGTTCGATAAGCTTCGATTGGCTTGCAGCAGCAGCGCGACGGAGCCTGTCGTGACGGGCGTCGCCATGCTCGTTCCGGCGAGGCCGCCGTAATGCACGCTGTCAACTGTCGCATTGTCGCCCGTGCCGTAAGTGTAATAGTTCGCCTGCGCATTGTCGGCAGACCTCGACGAGTAAAGATAATAACCGGGCGCGCTGATTTCAGGCTTCTGGCGACCGTCGGCAGTCGGGCCGGGGCTGGTAAAGAAGGCGTAATTGCCGATGGTCTGGCTCGCCGAACGCGTAACATAAGCGCCGACGGTGATTGCGCCGCGTGACGTGCCGGGCGAAGCAACGAGATGTGAATTGTTATCAACATTGCTGGCGAAGGTCGAATGGCCCTCTGCCCACGCATCGAAGACGCCGTTCGCCGAAGCGTCGGCATCCTGAAGCGTGATTGTCCAATTGCCTGCGGGCGCGTTCGCTTTGAAAATCAGAAAAATATCCGGCTGGTTATTCTGAGAATCGTTAGAATTGTCTATTTCAAGATACTGATCCGATGCTCCGGGGCC
>JAABUK010001119.1_pt1 | contig 52486 bp, 24 predicted proteins | sample 5559141 | NCBI WGS metagenome assembly JAABUK01 (sample SAMN10711869, study PRJNA513367) | rock metagenome | isolation source: Antarctica rocks | place: Antarctica: Victoria Land, Pudding Butte nord | collected 2016-01-03 | reverse complement strand
GATATAAATAGATTATTATATAGAGATTTACTAGCGCTCTCTAATAATACTATTTATAATATACTAGCTAGAAAGCTCAGTTTACTAGAGCTGATTAAGACCTTTTTTGTCTTTTTGATTTTAATATTCTTTCTGTCAAGACTGCAGCGAATTTTAACGCTAAAACGCGGCAACACTAATCCCAATAAGGCATGTTGCTCATTCAGTGACACAGAAGATAAGAAGTTCTGATATTACAAATATTAATAGCTAGAATATATAATTAAGAACTGTCTAGAATTAATAACTATTAAGAAAAGAGATTCTAATATTTTATGAAAATTGGAAAAAGAGCAGTCTATTATAAAGATGCTGTGAATAGATCTGCGAGCATAAAAATAATCGTGAATAAGTTAAGATAGAAATATTAATTATAAATACCGTCAATTATCATTTCTACAGTGATTAAAGACTGAATGAAGTCTTCGTTTCTGATGAATATTCTATTAAGCGAAGAAAAGACGGGTTCTCTAAATATATTTATATTAATAAATACTGATTATTAACTTACAGCAGTAATAAATTATTAATTAACTGAGAATCTATATAAGAGATTGTAAATCGGATTAGTGAATCTAATTAAGAAGATTCTATTAATAGATTTTGTTGAAAGAAAATATTCTATTATAACGTAGACGATTTATATATTCATAATAATTATGAAATATTAATAAATATCGCAGATCTTTTACGTAACTCAGGCGGTATATTCTATTATTCTAAAGAAGAAGTGAATAAGATTGCATAGCTATGTATTCAATTCTATTATTAATACTGTGAATTTCGAGTCGAAATATTATCAGCACAATAATAGAAATCCAACTATTTTATCAGATATATAATACGATAAAATATTAAAAAATGAAAAGAAGTTAAAGAAGAATATATCTAATTATCTTTAAATAGAAAAGAATATATCTAATTATAAATGAATATATAAAGATAATTCTGAACAGATCTATCTAGATTTAAATAGATCTAAATAGAAGATAAAATAGCAGTTTATTAAGATTCTAAGATATAAAGAGATAAAAGGTGAGAGAATATCTTCTATAAAGAAGAAGAAGTCTCAGAGATCTTAAAAGCGAAGAGATAATATAAGTTTAGACGTAAGCTTAATCTCTTTTAAATTAGAGAATATAGAGATAGTAAGTTTAGCAGCTTTTAAGAAGCTGACTAAGAAATCTGAAGCGGAGATCATTATAATCACTTTCGAGAATATTAAAAAGCAGAAGAAGAATAATAAGAAGATTGAGAAGGATTTATAAAAGATAATTCCGCCTGAGTTTTATGAATATATTTATATCTTTTTAAAAAAGACTTTAAATACTCTTTTTCCGCATTAAGATTAATATGATTATCGGATAGAACTGTAGAAGAATGTTAGATTACTTAGAAGATAGTTCTATTAATATATAAATTCTGCGGAACTTAATATAATTAAGAGATATATTAAGAAGAATTTTAAGAAGAGATTCATTAAATTAAGTAATGCGTTATTTACATCTTCTATTTTATTAATTCAAAAATCAAATAAAGAACTCTGATTTTATGTGAACTATCGAGATCTGAACGCTCTTATAAAGAAGAATAAATATCTGATACTTAGAATTGACGAGATGTTAAAATAGCTTACTAAAGCGAAGTTTCTAATAAAGATAAATATGCGTTAAGCATTTCATTATATTAGAATGATCATAATCAGAGATAGTGATTTAATAATATTCAGTACGGCGTATGAAAACTATTATTATTTAATAATATTCTTTAGATTGAGCTCAGTATCTTTAATTAATTAGAGATATATAAATAATATATTTCTAAGTATGTTAGAATGATTTGTGATATTATATTAGGACAATATTCTGATATTTAATAATATGCGAGAAGAATATAAATAATATATTAAGAAAGTATTAAAGATTTTAGAGAAAGTAAAACTTCAAGTGAATATTAAGAAATACGACTTTTACATTATAGAGGTCAAGTTCTTAAATCTATTAATAGATGTGAATGAAATGTGATTGAATTCGGCTCGAATTAAGATAATTCAGAAGTGAGAGACGCCTAAATTAGAGAATGTATAAATAGTATAACAATTCCTTAGATTTATTAACTACTATCGCCGATTTTATAAGGATTTTAATTAAATAGCGAGATTATTAAATAATCTATTAAGAAAAGATATCTTACTAGTATTTCTTGTGTCACTGGATCTGTGATTCTTTCCTTGAGAGTTGAGCGTTACCGCGCTTTAGCGTCAAAATTTTACTGCAGCCTTAGCGTGAGAAATATTAAAAATCAAAATTTTGCTGTAGTCTTAACGTGAAAAGCATCAAAAATTGATTTTTTAATGTTTCTTACGCCAAGACTGCAGCAAAATTTTAACACTAAAGCGCGGTAACGCTAAATCTTCAAGAGAAGAGTCACAGATTCAGTGATATAAGAGATAGAATGAATTCTGTATTAAGATATTTAAGAGATTGAAGAAGCTAATAATATCTGATTCAGTTCTTTAGTATTTTGATTTGAGAAAGAAGACTTACGTGAAATATGATGTAAGTGATTATATTACAGAAGGAATTCTCTTATAAAAAGAATTGAATAGAGAATTATATTTTATTACTTATTACTTAAATAGTATGAGCTTAATAAAAAGAAATTATATTATATATAATAAGGAATTATTAGTGATAATTTAATGCTTTAAAGAATGGAGATCGGAGTTATAAAGTACTGAAGAAGATATTATTAAGATGTTTATAGATTATAAAGCTCTGAAGTACTTTATATTAATAAAGAAGTTAATAAGATAACAGACGCGATAGATAGAGTTCTTAACGCAATTTAATTTTAAGATGATTTATTAATTAGAAGTGATTAATAAAAAGACTGATATCTTAATAAGACGAGAAAAGAATATTTTTAAAGTAAAGAATGATTTGAATTTATATTAGATATTATTAATATTAAAAATATTATCTGAGAAGATTTAGAGAAACTGTAAGATAATATATATCACGCAAGAAATTCGCACGCTAAATGAAAATATTAAATGGGCGAATAGAAATAATTAGAATCTGAAAGAGATTCATGAGATCTTATAGAATAAGATTAAGAGCGTCTGTAAGAGATATTAAATAAGTCTATATAAGAAAAGAGAGAATCTACTCTATTTTCAAGATAGACTAACTATTTCGATAAAGTTAAAAAAGTTGTGAACACAAGCGATTTAATAGATTTATAAGAGTTAAGAAACGGATTATATGAGAAAATTAAAGATATTATAATTAATTCGGAAATTGTATTAATTCTTAAAGCTAATAGAAGTAATGAAGCGGTATCTAAGAAACTATTATATTTATTAAAGATTAAAGATAAGAAGATAGTATTTAAAAGAAGAGTTACAATCTCTCTCGATTTCTAAGATGTCTTAAAAGAATATCTTTATGAATTTTATAATGGAATTGTCAGAATTAGAGAAGTTTAATATAATTCTTAATATAATAGATTGATTAACGAAAGAAAGATATTATATTATTTATATAACTATTAATAAGAGTATGACTGCGGAGAATACAGTCAGAATACTATATAAGAATGTGTGAAGAATTCACGATCTATTTAGCACGATTATATTAAATAGAGATTCTTAATTTGCGAGTATAATATAATTATACTTATATGAGATTCTGAATATTACCGCGAAGCTGTTTATAATATTTTATTTATAGATAAATGAATAGATAGAGATTATAAATGCGGAGATGAAGCGCTACTTACGTAATTATGTGAACTTTAATTAGAAGAATTGGGCGGAGTTATTATTAAGTGCGAAATTCGCGACTAACGCAGTTATATCGAAATTAATTTAACTATCTCTATTTATAATTAATAAAAAATATGAGTTATAAATAAGCTTTAATATAATAGATAAATTAAAGATGATAAGATAATAAATTAAGCTGTAGAAGACTTAAAGTCTAATAGAGTTAATAATTAGAATATAGAATTAAGTAAGAGAATATTTAGCTTAAATTTAGAAGAGATAAAAGAAGCAGACTGATAAGCATTATTAATCAGTAATATTTAAAGAAGAAGAGAAGATCTGATTATTAATAAAGAATATTTATATAATTAGATCTTGTAAGAAGCTGAACGCGAAATAGATTAATCTATATAAGATATTGAAGAAGCTAAGAGATGTATATAGACTTCAATTATCTGCGTTTATAAAGATTCATTCTATCTTCTATATCACATTATTATTAAGAGATTCAGAAGATCTCTTATCTAAATAAGAATATCTTATATCTTCTTCTATTATTACAGAAATAAAGATAAACGTGAAATAAGAAGTGAAGAATATTATTAATATTAAGAGAGTGAGCAGACGTCTTAAGATAAGAGTGTAATAAATAAATTATTTAAAGGATTTAATTTATTATTTAATTAAGAATCTTAAGAATTTAAAGAAGATTCTTAATAATTATTATTTAAGAAACGCTGATAAGTTAAGATTTAAGTGATTAGAGAACAGCTTTAAGAAGCGAGTTAAAGATGAGAAGGAGAATAATATTTCTGAGTTATCGCCCGAGAAAGAGATGTTGATGAGCTTAATTAATAACGAGGAGATTAGTAATTAAGAATAGAAGAATAACGCTACTAATTATTAATTAAGAATAATTAACTTAATAAGTCGGGGAATAATATTATAAGTTACTACAGCTATAAAAGATAGTTATACGCGAGAGATAATTATAAACTTAATTATAGAAATCCAACTATTTCATTATACATGTGATATGATAAAATGTCTGAGATTTAACACGCAAACTTAACGCGTTAGAACTACGCCTCTTAATTAAATCTTAAAGCTAAAGAGCTGTATTAGAATTAATGATTATAATACGCATTTAATACTTCTATAACTTCTTTATAAGCTAGATTAGTTTCTGTAATTTAAGTATTTATTTTTATAAACTATTGAATATATCTAGCTTAAGCTGTTATAAAGAAGATATAACTATTAATAAAGAATATTTATATAATTAGATTTTATAAGAAGTTAAATGTGAAGTGAATCGATTTATATAAGATATTAAAGAAGTTAGAAAATGCGTATAAACTTAAATTATCTGCGTTTATAAAGATTCACTTTATCTTCTATATCATATTATTATTTAGAGACTTAAAGAATTTCTTATTTAAATAAGAATATTTCATGTCTTCTTCTATTATTATGAAAATAGAGATAAACGCGAAATAAAAAGTGAAGAATATTATTAATATTAAGAGAGTGAGGAGATGTCTTAAGATGAGAGTATAGTAAGTGAATTATCTAAAGAATTTGATTTATTACTTAATCAAGAATCTTAAGAATTTGAAGAAGATTCTTAATAATTATTACTTAAGAAATATTAATAAGTTAAGATTTAAGTGATTAGAGAATAGCTTTAAGAAGCGAGTTAGAGATAAGAAGAGGAATGATGTTTCTGAGTTATCGCCCGAGAAAGAGATATTGATGAGCTTAATTAATAATAAAGAGATTAGTAATTAAGAATAGAAGAATAATATTACTGACTATTAATTAAGAACAATCAACTTAATAAGTCGGGGGGTAGTGTTATGAATTGCTACAGCTATAAAGAATAATTATACGCAAGAGATAATTATAGAATTAATTGTGGAAATTCAACTATTTCGTTATATATGTATATAATGAAATATCTAAGACTTAATATATAGATTTAGCGCGTTAGAATTATATCTTCTGATTAGACTTCAGAGCTAAAGAGCTATATTAAGATTAATAATTATAGTGCACATTTAATACTTCTGCAGCTTCTCTATAAGCTAGATTAGTTTTTATAACTTGAGTATTCGTTTTTATAGACTATTAAATATATCTAGCTTAAGCTATTATAATTTAAATAAATATTCAAGAAAACTCTTTATTATCTTTATTAAATATCTATTATCGGATTTTATTTATACTACTTTTATAAATAATATTACAATTATATTTGATTTACAGACGTAGTTAAGAAAGTTAATAATCCATTATTTTTAATTAATTACTGAGTTATAAGCTTTCAATTACGAAATGCTTAAAATAATATTGTATTTGATTTTCACGATATTCAACACTACTTATTTCGTGTGTTACTAAATATTAAGTTTTAATAAATAAGTTTCTATTTTTATTTATTCTTAATCTTGTTTAATAGAGCTCTCATCTATTAATATTAATTAATAGAATTTATCTTTTTCTTATATAAATAGACGGAATTAAATTATATATATTAGAGAGATATAATTCTTAATAACTTTAGAGTCGATTATAATTTTAATCTAAGATTATTCTGTTCGAGTTTATATAATTAGATATCGTGCGTAATTAATATTAATTATTATTATTTTCTGAGATTTAAGAGTAGATTCTTTATCGCGTCTTAAATTTAAAAAATCTTCTTGTTTTTTAATTCTTTTAATTTAAAGTTTCTGAAATGAGTATATTCTTTTTTCGCGAAGTAATATTCTAATTTATTATATGAAAAGTGTGCGTATAACTTATAAGAGGTGCGATATTCTTTATTATAAATTATTCTTATCACTTCTAATTTCTTAGATTTTTAGATTTATATTATACTTGCGCTTTATATCTCTTTAAGATAAGCGGAAGTGTTAATCTTATATAAGTTAATTACTTCTTAAAGATTACTGCTTTAATAATAATAAATTTATTTTTAATTTTTATCTAAACAGCTCTTTATATAATATATTCTTAATTATAATTATAATTTAATTCTTTATAATATTTTCTCAAGCGCATATACTTTATATTGATATTAAGACTTCAACTTATAATTTATATTTATATATAATATTAATTCTTAGAACTTAATAATCATTTTCATGTAATTCTTATTATACTTAAGATTATTCAGTACTTATTTCTGAGATACTTTAAAGATAATACTTAATAATTATTATGCTTTCTTCCATCTAAGTTTCTTGAAATATTATTTTAAATTGTTCTTATTTAATTTATAAATAACATATTAATCATTATAATAAGTAGTTTAAGATATACAGATATAAGATAATTCTTTAGATTCTTAATCGCGAATTTACTTAAATAGTTTAATAATTATTTCTAATATTAATATTATAATATTAGCATAACTAATATCTTACGTATTATTTAATTTTTCTATTGTCTATTCTTCTAATTTACTTGAGATAGCGTGTAATTATTACTTATTTAAATAATAATTATTATTATTATTATTCAGTCTCACATCTATTAAGCTCTATATTTAGTTTATGAGAAATAATCTATAGAATTTTAAGTAAAAAAATTCTTTAAGAGATAAAAACTTATCGCTCTATATTAATCTCTGAGATTTTACTGCGTATCAAGTAATTATTATTATTTATAAAGAGATGTGATAAATCATATTTCATTCCTAATATTACGATAAGGAATCAGCAACCGACAGACTAGACAGAAGATCAAGAAACGGAATCTCATCTACGCACAGTATCTTATAAAACTACGGTAGACTTATTCTTAATAATTATGATTAATAAGAGCAATTATAAATCAGATATTAAGAGAAGTGCTCGAGAATGCTTAATAAAAGCACTTAGAAACAAGTATTTAAAAGTGCTTAAAAAGAGTATTTAAAAGCATAAAACACGAATCATAACTAATAACTATATAAATGAATGTTTATCTCTTAGATTCATAGTCTCTTCTTTCATAATCAACTCATATTATTAATTGCACTCTATCTTTAACTCTTCTATATAAGAACAGTGATTTCTATTCACAATCCTCTAATATTTAAATCTTACTATAATTAGACTTGATAGTTCCTAATATTTTGACTATCTATTATCAGATATCAGTCACTCTATCACGATAGATCTTATTAACGCGAATATATTATACTTTAAACGTGAAAAATCTCAGAAAGATATCGCTGATATAAATCATGTCTCTCTTAAGATTAACACTTCTAATATATTTCATAAAGATAGAAAAAAGCTTAAAGCTTTCTTAACTTAAGTTAATATATATATTCGATTTAATACTTAGAAGCTGAGAATTATTAAAGTTAAGATAATATTCACAATTACTTATCTCAGAAATAAAGTCTTTGATTAATTTGAATCCTATCTAACAAATCACTTAAAGAAGTTCATGAAAAATAAAAAGATTGAAATTAAAAGAATCTTCTTTAGTTATACTTATTTCAAGAAGTATATCTGACGAATGTATAAAAGAGTGAATGAAGAATAAATAGCTAAACGAGAGATTCAGAAATTTCAATAAACAGACTCAGCAATAGAGTATATATTTAAGTTTCAGTAGATCACATCATAAATTGAGTGAAATAATACAGCGTTTATAACAAAATATTATTTAGAACTAAAAGATTCGATTAAAAATAAGTTAACTCAAATTAAGAGATCAGATAAATTAAAGAGTCTAGTTAGTATATCTATTAAGATAAACAATCATTTATATGAAAGATAAATAAAGAAAGAATAAAAATGATTCTAAATATTCATTCCCGGAAAGTATCGCAAGAAAGAATATCAATTTAAATAAGTTCGATATCTCCGAGAAATGGATTTGAATATCACAAATCAAAGAAAGTTTGAAAAGAAATTTAATCAAGATAAACTCTCTTTAATTTAGCGAGAAGAGCGAATAAAAAAGAACTTATATTTTTATTATGAGAAATCTGAATATTAAGTTAATAGTTACTCCAATAAATAATAATTACACACAATCTCGAGAGAATCGGCGGAATAGAAAATAAACAAACTAAATAATATATAAGATGTTAACTGCGTTAATATCGAGATATCATTATTGAAAACAGTTATTAAATCGCCCGAATAGATCCGCGATAAAAAATCCACGGAACTATCTCACACCTACTTATCTTGAACTGTCTGTTATAACGATTAATACGCTATTTACAGATCAAATAAGAACGATTTTAAGTGATATCTTAAGAAATTCAGATAGAAGAAGATAAAATAATTATTAAGCATTATCTTCAAGATATCTTAAAAGCGAGTATTAAGCAATCTCAAATATAAAGAGAATTATGTGAAAATGATTACTAAATTTTAGAAATTAGCGCCGTATATAGATATAGATTGCGAGTTGAAATCATAACATTAATATAAGACATATACACCCGAGAAAACACTTTAAAGAATTAAGTCGAAACTACAATTATAAATATACCGCACAGAGAACTGTTCAAATCAAAATCAGAAATAAATTTATTATCATCAAAACAGTAATCTTCGAGAAGCAATTAATTTATATAAGATTAACATCCCCACTTATCTTAAAGAGATTCAAAGTATAAGCATAACGCAAATCTAAGAATCTAAGAAATTAGAGATAGTAAGAGTGATTTGCGATAAAGAATATCACACTTCTTACGAGTTATACGCACATTTTCTGTGCGATAAACTAGAATATTACTTCATAAAAGAAGAACATACTCATTTTAGAAACTATTAATTCAAAGAATTAAAAAATGAAAAGATTCTTTGCGTTAAAGATCTAATAAAGAATCTCTTCTTAAGTCTCAAAAACTAATTATTATTAATACTAATTATGCACGATATATAATCTTGCAGAAGTACATTAAATAGTAAAAAATCAAGATTATAATAAACTCTAAAGTCATCAAAAATTACACCTTCTTAATATATATAACTCGCTCCCATTTATTTACTCGAAAAAAGAATAAATTCTACCGCCTAATATTAGTAGATAAAAGCTCTATTGAGCAAAATCAAGAATAAGTTAAAATAAAGACTTATCCGCTTAATTTATTCATATAATAATATATCGAAAAGATAATATTAAATATCGTGGAAATTAAATACAATATAATTCTAAACATTTTATAACTGAAAGCTCACAATTTAATAATCAGCTAGAAACAGCGAACTATCAGCTTTTTTAACTGCGCCTGCGAAATAATCACAATAATAGTATTATTCACTAAGATAATATAGATAAAACTTAATAACAAATACTTAGCAAAGATAACAAAGAAATCTTTTAAGTATTCATCTAAATATAATAAGTTTGAGCGTTTGTTTATAAAGAATAAAAGCGCATCTGCGTTATCTAAATATCAACTCTAAAATCACAAAATTTCATTAAAATTCGACAAGAAACTTATATATAAATCTATCTATTCTCTTTCTAAGAAAGAACTTAAGATTCTATAAGAATATCTTAATGAGAATTAAAGAAAAGAATTTATTTAATTCTCGATTTTATTTATAAAATACTCAGTTCTATTTATTTCAAAGTTAAATGAAGAAATGCGTCTATATATTGATTATCGATAACTAAATAACATAATTATAAAAAATCATTATATATTATCTCTCATCTCTAAATTACACGATTATATTCATAAAATTAAGTGATTTATAACGCTTAATTTATGAAGAGTGTATAATTTAATAAGAATGAAAAAAGAAGAGAAATAAAAAACAATATTCCGAACTCATTACAATTATTATAAGTATCTGATTATGTCATTTAAATTAATAAACGCCTTAATCTTTTTTTAATCTCTAATAAATAATGTTTTTAGAGAATATCTAAATTAATTTTATATCACCTATCTTAATAACATTCTTATATACTCTGAAATTAAAAAACAATATATTAAATATATTTGAAAGATGCTTCACGTCTTTCAGACGAAAAATCTGCTAATAAAGATCAAGAAATACGAGTTTTATAAGTAAAGTATTAAGTTTTTTAAATTTATTTTAATAATCATAAGAATTTAAATAAACAAATTCAAGATCACAACTATACTTAAATGATCATAATCTATATTAGTAAAGAAATTATAGTCATTTCTCGAATTCGCCAACTTCTATCGAAGATTTATTACGGGTTACTCAAAAATAATCGCTTTATTAACACAAATAATTAGAAAGAAAGTATTTTTTATCTAAAGAACAGAAGTAAAGTCTTTATTTTAAAAGCTGAAATAGAAGTTTATAACAGTTCTTATTCTTATAACTTTTGATTTTAAGAGATAGATTATGCTCGAGATAAATACATCAGATTATATTATCGATATGTGCATAAGTTAATCTAATAATAAAGAACGATTAAAACCCGTTATCTTCTATTCTAGAAAAATAATTTCTGCGAAACTTAATTATGAGATTCACGACAAGAAACTTCTAATTATAATTACCGCGTTTAATAAATAATAAGTATATTTGAAAGAATTCAAGTATTCTGTAAAAGTATACACAGATTATAAAAATCTATTATACTTCATCATTATTAAGATATTAAATAGACATCAGATATAATAATCTGAGCTATTATCAGTATACAACTTTAAGATATTCTATTAAAAAGAAAATAATAATATTAAAGCTGATGCTTTAAACTGTTAAGCAGATCACGCCCGAGATATCAAATCTGCTTCATAATCAGTCTTATGTGAGAACTCAGACGGGTTCATGATATATAATTATGCTGTAATCGCTTTGACATTTCAGATCTCTGATTAAGATTAGAAACGCCGAATTATTAGATCATACTTAAATAATTATTTATTTCGTGAAATTCGAAAGAATCCCGAAAAATATTCAGTCTTTTAATAACAAAATAGCGGGCTGATTCTATATAAGAGATTGATGTATATCACGAATTAAGCTAAAAAAACAATTCTTTAACAATATTATAAGAAGATTTCTCATAAGTATTAGAGAATAAAAAAAACTTTAGAACGCATTTTCAGATTCTATTATTTTTCTGAGATAAACAAAGTAGTTCGGCAGTAAATTATTAATTATAATATCTGTTAGAAAACAAAACACTCTTAATATAAATTATACGAGAAGATGTAATTATTAAAGATATTAGAAAGTGCTTGAAAATCTATAATATTAGACTTCATTATTAAGTTACTCTTATTTAAAGATTTAATAATAAATATCAGCTATAATAACATTTTAATTATCATTAATAAATTAATAAAGTATACATACTTCATCAACTATTTAGAAGTATTAAATGCGGAGAATCTGATCTACACGTTTTTGCGAATAATATTCGCAAATCATGATATATTAGCGGAAATCCTTTTCAATTAAGATAAACTATTCACTTCTAAATTTTAAAAATTATTAATAAATCAGCTTAAGATTAAGTATAAGCTATTAATCATCTATCATCCGTAAATAAACAAATAAATTGAAAGAATTAATTAGACATTAAAATAATATTTATAATATTATGTGAACTATTATCAGAATAATTAAGTAATACTTCTATTATTAACGCAGTTCGCGTATAATAATGTATCAACAATAATTAAAGTATTATTATTCTATATAAATTATAAATATAAACTCATTCTGTATAGATAATTAAGAGAAGTAAAACAACTTATATAAAAAGTAATTATCAGCGTACAACTATTAATCAGTCTATATTAAGAATTAATAAAAGATCTTAAGTTTATTAATTAAAGATTCGAAATCTATTATAACTTTAAGAGAATTGACGAATTAAATCTTAAAGAGAGAGACTTAATATACTTACTTTGCCGAAATATCAAAATCAAAAGATTCAGTGTAAAGTTAAATCACATAAAATTTAATTTCTACTCAATTTAGAAAGTCTTAGATAAGTTAATTTATAGACTTAAACTCTCAGATATTATAAGAATTCACTTTATATTCAATATTTCTCTTCTAGAATTTATATTAAAGAACATTAAACAGACTTCGATTCATCTAAATAATTAAAATTAGAAGTATGAAGTAGAGCGAGTATTTAATAATCAAAAGATTAAGAGTAAAACTCATTATCTGATAAAGTGATTAGAATATAATATAACAGAAAATATATAAGAATCAGAAACAAATCTTAATCCCGCGACTTTAAAGAATTATTATTATTAAAATCTTTAACGTAAAAAGAATTAAAGAAAGTAGTCAGCTGCGCCTTATTAAAGATAACGCTCAATTTCGCACTAATTAACAACTCTCTCTCTTTCGAATATTGCTCATTTTAATTAAGCTTCTTTAAAGACTTAATCTCCCGAGTAATTATATTACTTTAAATCATTCAAAGAGACTTTATATAAGAGTTAAGACTTACTATCTTAGCAGTATCTTATTAAAAATAAAGAAGAGTTATCTTTTAAGCAGTCTTTAATTATAGTTTCTTCTATCATAATCTCTGAAAATCAGTCTTCGAGAAATTATTATCGCAATAAATATTATAACAGATACATTTTAAACACTTCGAGATATCTTTAGAAAATATATATAGATAACTCTATATAGTATAGACGGAATATATAATTATAATCAATATTTTCAGTAGTGTTATCTTTTTCATCTAAATCTAATATTGTTTATAAGAGAAAGATTTACTAACATAATATAAGAATATAATAAAGAAAGAAAGAAGTGAAAGAATCAGAAATCTTAAAAGAAGATTTAAGTAGCTTGAGAGATCAAGCTAATTTAAAGAAGCATAGTATTACGATAAGAAATTAGTAATCAATAGACTAAGCAGAAGATTAAGAAACGGGATCTCATCTACGCACAGTATCTTATGAAATTACAATAGACTTATTCTTAATAACTGTGATCAATAAGAATAATTATAGATCAGATATTAAGAGAAGTGCTTGAGAATACTTAATAGAAGCACTCAGAAGTAAGTGCTCGAGAGTGCTCGAAAAGAGCACTTAAGAGTATAGAGCACAGATTATAATTAATAATTATATAAATAAACATTTATCTCTTAGATTTATAATCTCTTCTTTCATAATCAACTTATATTATTAATTACACTCTATCTTTAATCCTTCTATATAAGAACAGTGATTCCTATTCACAACCTTCTAATATCTGAATCTTACTATAATTAAACTTGACAATTTCTAACATCTAATTATTAAGTCTTATTTGAAATTAATATAGAAAACTTCTTTATTAAAGTTATCTTATCATTATTTTTGCATTATATAAAGATGTAAGCATTTATAAGTAATCACGTGTATCTACTTCTTAAAATAAATTCTCTCGATCTTCCGCGTAAATAAAGTAGAAGTAAATAACGTGCTTTATTATTTATCTTCTCTATTCACACAGGCATTATATTATATATTCTAACACTCTTTAATCTACTAAAAACATATTTAAATCTATCTTTTCTATTTATATCTAAGTTATTAATAAGCATATTGATTTATTAACTTCTTTATAGATTTATATTCCTTTATAATCAGTTTCTATTATTACCGAAAATTTTATGTAAATATTTAGAAGAGTATTAAGATACGCTATTTAGCGCATCTCTTAACTCTTCTTTATTATCTTATATATCTCGCTTATAAATAAGAGAGACTTTATATTTACTATTAATATCTATTATAATATCTCACAATTTTATATTTATGCTAAGAGTATAGATTTAAGTTAAAGTAAATGAGACTTATTAGATATTCTTTTACTATTCTTTTTCCTTATTTTAAATCTAACTACTCTTACTCTTATCCGTGCGCAGGTGTTAATAATAACTTATTCCGTCTTAAAATCAATTCTTCTTCTAACTATATTTATTATATATCTTTTTATAATAATATTAATTAATGAGATTTAAGTCTCTTTTTTAAGAATATAAGAATATATAATTTAATACGCTTCTAAGACTGATCTGAGACTTTTTATCTATAATATATTAAGTAGTTTCTCCGTTTCTTTGCGAGCTATTTCAATTCCTTATAAGCTGTATTATATTATTGTGTTATATATAATAGCGGGCCGAATTATAAAGATGTAAACTAACCGCGCTATCTTAAAATAGACTTCTCATATTAATATAGAAATGCGACTTAATATAAGACTTTATAATTTAAACTTACTTATAATTTCTTTAAGATAAGCTTTTTATTTCAGCTTAAAATTAATCTGCACTTCTAATATCCGAATAAACTCACTTATCTTCTTTTATATTCTATTAATATTAATTATAGTCTTTATATTAAAGCGTTTTGATTGCGTAATAAAGTGAATTAGTTTATATTTTTCTGGCGCGAATTTTGCTCTATATTTCTTTATCTATTTTATACATTTTTCATGAATTTGTTTAAGTACTGTATAATTTCTTTCTATTAAATGACCGTAAATGAGTATGTAGATATTATCTATAAAGTCTATCGCAGATATTTATAATAATAGATTATTAATTGTATTCAGAAGTTCCGTTATAAAGAAAAGGAAAAGAATTGGTGAGATTAAAAATTCTTATAAAATTTCTATCTTAATTGCAAACTATTATAACTCTCTCTTAAAGATCTTAATAATAATTATTCTTTTAATTAAAAAGCTTTATATTTAATGAATGAGTGTGATTAAAATTCTATAATTATAAAGACTTATAATAAGTTGTTATAATAAGAAATCAGCAATCGGCAGATTAAGCAGAAGACTAAGAAACGAGATCTCACTTACACACAATGTCTTGTAAAACTACGGTAGATCTGTTCTTAACAATTATGATCAATAAGAGCGATCGTAAATCAAGACATTAAGAGAGATGCTTGAGAATACTTAATAAAAGCACTTAGAAATAAGTGCTTAAGAGTGTTTAAAAGAAGCACTCAGAAGTATAAAATACAAATCACAACTAATAATTATATAAATAAATATTTATCTCTTAAATTTATAATCTCTTCTTTCATAATTAACTTATATTATTAATTATATTCTGTCTTTAATTCTTTTATATAAGAACAGTGATTTTTATTTATAATTCTTTAATATCTGAATCTTATTATAATTAGACTTGATAATTCTTAACACTTTAACTATCTATTATTGAATATCAGTCACTCTATCACGATAGATCTCACTAACGCGAACATGTCACACTCTAAATATAAATAATCTTAGAAAGATATCGCTGATATAGATTATATCTCTTTTAAGATTAATATCTCTAATATATTTTATAAAAATAAAAAAAAGCTTAAAGCTTTCTTAATTCAAGTTAATATATATATTTGATTTAATATTCAGAAGCTGAAAATCATCGAAGTTAAGATAATATTCGCAGTCACTTATCTCAGAAATGAAATCTTCGATTGATTTGAATCTTATTTAATAAATCATTTAAAGAAGTTTATAAAGAATAAAAAGATCGAAATTAAGAGAATCTTCTTTAGTTACGCTTACTTTAAGAAGTGTATTTAACGGGTGTATAAGAAAGTAAATAAAGAATGAATAGTTAAACGAGAGATTTAAAAACTTTAATAAATAGACTTAATAACAGAGTATATATTCAAGTTTTAGTAGATTATATTACGAATTAAGTGAGATGATATAACGCTCATAATAAAATATTATCTAGAACTAAAAGATTTGATTAAAAACGAGTTAATTCAAATTAAGAAATTAGATAAACTAAGAAATTTAATTAATATATTTATTAAGATAGACAATCATCTATATAAAAGATAGATGAAAAAAGAATAAGAATAATCTTAAATATTCATTCTCAGAAAGTATCACAAGAGAGAACATTAATCTAAACAAGTTCGATATCTCCGAGAAATGAATTTGAATATTATAAATTAAAGAAAGTTTAAAAAGAAATTCAATTAAGATAAACTCTCTTTAACTTAATAAAAGAAGCAAATAAAAAAGAATTTATATCTCTATTATAATAAATCTGAATATCGAGCTAATAATTGCTTTAATAAACAATAGTTGCACGCGATCTTAAGAGAATCGGCGGAATAAAAAATGAATAAATCAGATAATATGTGAGATATTAACTGCGCTAACATCGAGACATTATTATCAGAAACAGTTATCAAACTATTTAAATAGATCCGCGATAAAAAACTTATAGAATTATTTCACATCTGTTTATCTTAAACTATCTATTATAATAATTAATATGTTATTTATAGATTAAATAAGAACGGCTTTGAATAATATTCTAAGAAATTTAAATAGAAGAAGATAAAATAATTATTAAGCATTATCTTTAAGATATCTTAGAAGCGAGTATTAAGCAATCTTAAATATAACAAGAATTATATAAAAATAATTATTAAATTCTAAGAATTAATATTATATATAAATATAGATTGCGAGTTGAAATCGTAATATTAATATAAGATATATGCACCCGAGAAAATATTTTAAAGAATTAAGTCAAAATTATAATTATAAATATATTATATAGAGAACTGTTCAAATCAAAATTAAGAATAAATTCATTATTATTAAAGTAATAATCTTTAAGAAGCAATTAATTTATATAAGATTAATATTCCCGCTTATCTTAAAGAGATTTAAAGTGTAAGTATAATATAAATTCAAGAATCTAAGAAATTAGAGATAGTAAGAGTGATTTATAATAAAGAATATCATATCTCTCACGAGTTATACACACACTTTTCGTGCGATAAATCAGAATATTACTTTATGAAAGAAGAATATACTCATTTCAGAAACTATTAACTCGAAAAATTAAAAAATGAAAAGATTCTTTACATTAAAGATCTGATAAAGAATCTCTTCTCAGATCTTAAAAACTAATCACTACTAATACTAACTATACATAACACATAATCTTATAAAAGTACATTAAATAATAAAAAGTCAAAATCATAATAAACTTTGAAGTCACCGAAAATTACGTCTTCTTAATATATATAACTCGCTCCCGTCTATCTACTTAAAAAAAGAACAAATCTTATTGCTTAATATTAATAGACAAAAGTTCTATTAAGTAAAATCAAAAATAAATCAAAATAGAGACTTATTCACTCAATCTATTCATATAATAATATATTAAAAAGATAATATTAGATATCATGAAAATTAAATATAATATAATTCTAAGCATTTTATAATTAAAAGCTTACAACTTAATAATTAACTAAAAATAATAAACTATCAGCTTTTCTAACTGCGTCTGCGAAATAATTATAGTAACAATATCATTTATTAAGATAATATGAATAAAACCTGATAATAAATGTTTAATAGAAATAATAAAGAAATCTTTTAAGTATTTATCTAAATATAACGAATTTGAACATTTATTTATTAAGAATAAAAGCGCATCTATATTATCTAAATATCAATCTTAAAATCACAAAATTCCGTTGAAATTCGATAAGAAACTCATGTATAAATCTATTTATTTTCTTTTTAAGAAAAAACTTAAGATTTTATAAGAATATCTTAATAAGAATTAAAGAAAAGAGTTTATTTAATTCTCAACTTTATCTATAGAATATTTAGTTCTATTCATTTCAAAATCAAATAAGAAAATGCGTTTATATATTGATTATTAATAATTAAATAATATAATTATAAAAAATCATTATATATTATCTCTTATCTCTAAGTTATATAATTATATTCGTGAGATTAAGTAATTTATAATGCTTAATTTACGAGAAATATATAATCTAATGAGAATGAAAAAAGAAGAGAAATAAAAAATAATATTTTGAACTTATTATAATTATTATAAGTATCTGATTATATTATTTAAATTAATAAACGTCCCGATCTTCTTTCAATCTCTGATAAATAATGTTCTTAAGAAATATTTAAATCAGTTCTGTATTACTTATCTTAACGATATTCTTATATACTCTGAAATTAAAGAATAATATATTAAATATATTTAAAAAATGCTTCGCGTTCTTTAAACAAAAAATCTACTAATGAAGATTAAGAAATATAAGTTTTATAAGCAAAGTATTAAGTTTCTTAGATTTATTTTAATAATTATAAAGATTCAGATGAACTAATTCAAGATCATAACTATACTTGAATAATCATAATCTATATTAGTGAAGAAATTACAATCATTTCTCGGATTTATTAACTTCTATTAAAGATTCATTACGGATTACTCAAAAATAATCGTCTCATTAATATAAATAATTAAGAAAAAAGTATTCTTCATCTAAGAAATAAAAGTAGAGTTTTTATTTTAGAAGCTAAAATAGAAGTTTATAACAGCTCTTATTCTCGCAATATTTAACTCTAAAAGATAGATTATATTTAAGACAGATGCATTAAACTATATTATTAATATATATATAAGTCAATTTAATAACGAAGAATAATTGAGATCCGTCATCTTCTATTTTAGAAAAATGATTTCTGCGAAACTCAATTATAAGATTTATAATAAGAAACTTCTAGCTATAATTATCGCGTTCGATAAATAACAAGTATACTTAAAAGGATTCAAGTATTCTATAAAAGTTTACACAAATTATAAAAATCTATTATACTTCATTATTATTAAAGTATTAAATAAACATTAGATATAATAGTCTGAGCTATTATCAGTATATAACTTTAAGATATTCTATTAAAAAGAAAATAATAATATTAAAGTTGATACTTTAAGCTATTAAATAGATCACGCCCGAGATATCAAATCCGCTTCACAATCAATTCTACGTGAGAATTCAGACGGGTTTATAATATATAATCACGCTATAATTATTTCGATATTTTAGATCTTTAATTAAGATTAGAAATGCTAAATTATCAGATTATATTTAAATAATTATTTATTTTATAAAATTCGAAAGAATTCCGAAAAATATTCAGTCTTTTAATAATAGAATAGCGAGCTGATTCTATATAAGAGACTGATATATATTATAAATTAAGTTAAAGAAATAATTCTTTGACAATATTATAAGAAGATCTTTTATAGATATTAAGAAATAGAAAAAACTTTAGAACACATTTTCAGATTCTATTATTTTTCTAAGATAAACAAAGCAGTTTAATAGTGAATTGCTAACTATAATATCTATTAGAAAACAAAGCACTCTCGATATAAATTATATAAAGAGATGCAGTTATTAAAGATATTAAAAGAAGCTTAGAAATTTATAATATTGAACTTTATTATTAAGTTACTCTTATTTAAAGATTTAATAACAAATATCAGTTATAATAACATTTTAATTATTACTAATAGATTAATAAAGTACGTATACTTCATCAACTATTTAAAAGTATTTAATGCGGAGGATCTGATCTACACGTTTCTGCGAACAATATTCGCAAATCATAACATATCAGCGGAAATTCTCTCTAATCAAGACAAGCTATTTACTTCTAAATTTTGAAAATTATTAATAAATCAGCTTAAGATTAAGCATAAACTATTAATCGTCTATTATCCGCAGATAGATAAACAAATTAAAAGAATTAATCAGATATTGAAACAATATCTATAATACTATATAAATTATTACTAGAATAATTGAATAATATTTCTATTATTGACGCAGTTCGCATATAATAGTGCACCGATAATAATCGAAGTGTTATCATTCTATACGAATTATGAATATGAATTCGTTCTATATAAATAATCAAGAGAAGTGAAATAACTTGTATAAAAAACAGTTATCAACATATAATTATTAATCAATCTATATTAAGAATTGATAAAAGATCTTAAATTCATCAGTTAAAGATTCGAGATTTATTATAACTTTAAAAGAATTAATAAATCAAATTTTAAAAAGAAGAATTCAGTATATTTACTTTATCAAAATATCAAAATCAAAAGACTCAATATAAAATTGAATCACACAAAACTCGACTTTTACTTAATTTAGAAAGTCTTAAATAAGTTAATCTACAGACTTAAACTCTCAGATATTATGAGAATTCATTTTATATTCAATATTTCTCTTCTAAAATTTGTATTAAAGAACGCTAAATAAACTTTAATTTATTTAAATAATTAGAATTAGAAGTATAAAGTAGAGCGAGTACTCGATAATTAAGAGATTAAGAATAAAACTTATTATTTAATAAAGTGATCAGAATATAATATAATAGAAAATATATAAAAATCATAAATAAATCTCAATCCTACGATTCTAAAGAATTATTACCGCCGGAATCTTCGGCGTGAGAAGAATCAAAGAAAACAGTCAGCTGCGCCTCATCAAAAGTAACGCCCAATTCTATACTAACTAATAACTCTCTCTTCCCCGAATATTTCTCATTCCAATCAAGCTTCTTTAAAGACTTAATCTTCTAAGTAATTATATTGCTTTAAGTTATTTAAAGAGACTTTATATAAAAGTCAAGACTTGCTATCTTAACAGTATTCTATTAAAGACGAAGAAGAGTTATCTTTTAAACAGTCTTTAATTATAATTTCTTCTATTATAATCTTTAAAAGTTAATCTTTAAGAAATTATTATTATAACGAATATCATGACAAATACACTCTGAACACTTTAAGATATCTTTAAAAAATACATATAAATAACTTCATATAACACAGACGAAATATATAATTATAATTAATATTCTTAGTAATATTATCTTTTCCGCCTAAACTTAACGTTATTTATAAGAGAAAGATTTATTAATATGATATAAGAGTATAATAAAGAAAGAAAGAAGTGAAAGAATTAGAAAATCTTAAAAGAAGATTTAAGTAGCTTAAGAGATCAAGCTAATTCGGAAGAGTATAATATTATAGTAAGAAATTAGCAATTAACAGATTAAGTAGAAGATTAAGAAATGAGATTCCATTTACGCACAGTATCTTATAAAATTATGATAGATCTGTTCTTAACAATTATAATTAATAAGAGTGACTGTAGATTAAAACATTAAGAGAGGTGCTTAAGAATACTTAATAGAAGCACTTAGAAATAAGTGCTCGAGAATGCTTGAAAGGAATATTCAAGAGTATAGAATACAGATCATAATTAATAACTATATAAACGAACGTTTATCTCTTAGATTCATAATCTCTTCTTTTATAGTTAACTTATATTATCAATTACACTCTATCTTTAACTCTTTTATGTGAGAACAGTAATTTCTATTCACAATTCTCTGATATCTGAATCTTATTATAATTAGATTTGGCAGTTCTTAATATAAGTCTCTTATAAATAATATAGTTAAAGACTTCACTAATATTTATATATAATATAGACGCAACTTATAATCTTTTTAAAAGACTTTATATAATATAAACTTACTCTATTATTAATTAAAATATTATCTTAGTAAATCTCTTCTTTCTTATCTCTATTTAAGAATTCGAAAGAAGATAATAAGTTTTAATAAGATATAATAATTTGCGAGTGATTATAAGTTTCAGCAGTTTCTCTATTATATTTAATAGAGTGATTAATTAATATACTTTTAAATCATCATAATTCTTCTTATTTAGTTTTCTTATAATAAATATAACTATTATCTTTCAGACTAATAAATAATATCTCAGCTATATTAATGCGTTAAAAATCATAACTAGCTAAGAAACTAGTCATTCTTCTACTATCTTTAATACTTAATTTAAGATTTCATTTAATTCTAATACTTTATCATTTAATATTCTATATATTATCTTTATCATCTTCTTCTTACTAATATTTATAATCGCTTAAATTAGATTAGAAAAGTTTATAAGCTGAAGATCCTTAAGATTTATTAATTATAAGAAAGAGAAAAACTTTTCTCTTAATATCTTTAACTTCTTTATTAGACTTATTATTATTATTTCTCTATTATTCTTCATTATTACTAGTTGCGATAATTATAATAACTCTCTTAATACTTCTTTCTTCTTTTTAGTCTATTTTATAAGTCTTCACATCTTTTCCGCGTTATTTATAATCTTCTTAATTCTTTTATAAAAGCTTACTATCTTATATCTATAAATAATCTCTATCTTCTTTCTTCTCGCCTCTTAATATAACTTCTCAGACTTTAATATTTACTCTTATTATAAATTATAATATTTCTAGCATATATTAATTACTATCTCTTTATATTCTTGAGATTAGTATTCCTTTAACTATCTTATCTCTTTATATTAGAGAGTGCTTTTCTTAATTACTTTTATAACTACTTATATAAGCGCGTAAATTATTATATTAAGTTACTCTTTTATTATAATCTCTTAAGTTTATATAGAGCTTCTAACTAACAATTTTAATAAGTATATATTATCTAACGCCTTTTAATTTCTTTTCTATTTAATTATAAATAATTATATATAAAAGTATAATTAAGTCTTAATAAGAATATAATTTAAGAATTACGCTATATCTTATTATAATTCATATTTAATAATCTTAGATATGAGTTATTATAAAATAAAGAGAAGATTAATTATACTCTATATATTTCTTATAGTCTAAATAATTACTTCGTAAGAAATTATAAGCTTAAGTAAGAAGTTAATAGCAAGATTAATGAGAATATCCGCGCTAATATATTAAGTAGATCTTATTATACCTGATTATATTAAATAATAAAGATTAAAGTTATCTAAAATAATATAATTATTCACGTCTACTTATAAGTTATTATAAAGTTACGCGAGAGTGTCCGTCTTTACTACTATATATAATATTAGGCTTGAGTTATAAATATTATAAATTATTAAGCTTCTTTCTCTATTATCTTAACTATAATATATTATTAAAGATTAGAGATCTTCGCATTAATTCGTAATAGTTTACTTATCCGAGTGAAATCTCTTATATATATAGAAGCACACTCTAGTCTTATTCTTTATTAAATACGCGAGATAGAACGAAGCTAAGATTAGGCAGTAGCTTATCTATAAGAATAGATTCTATTAGAACTTCTAAACTATTATAATATTAAATTTATAAACTCTTATATCTTTAAATAATAGAATAAGAGTAACTTCTTTTCTATAATTTATATTATACTGTAGAATTTATAATTAATCGTTTATCATTATAATTTAATATTATCTATTATGCTTATTATCGTAGATTATAAATTCTTATAATCTTTCTCATTCTATAATATTAATAAGAAGCTTAATACTCTCTTTTATTTATATTAAGACTTTATAAGACGGGTTTAAGATGAATTCTAACTTATCTTTTTAAGAAATGTTAATCTACTCTTACAGATTCTTATAATCTTCTATTCTCTATTAAGCTTAAAATTAGGCGGGAAGTAGATAGATCTTCTATTTTAAGGCTGAGTGCTAGGAAGAATTATAATTATATAGAGCTAATTACGGGAGAAGATAAAGTAATCTATTATATTATAATTAGTTATATTTAATTTCTTCATCTCTATTTATTATAACTTATACTTTATAAATTATGCTAAATGATTTTCTTTATAAACTGCGCACTTATTTCTCTCCGGCGCCTAATTAGAATAGAAGTTAATTACGTGTGATTATGTATAGAAGTCGCAGACTTTTAATCTATTATATATCTTTTTAATATATCTGTAGTAATAGTATTTAAAGTATTATGTAAGCTTTCTCTTAGTTCTATATCTTTCACATTCTTTAAGTTCTTCTTCTATAATTAGTCTTAGGTAAATAATAATATTTACGTGAATCAGACTTACTATTTTAATAATAAGCGAGCTATAATACTTCTTCTCTAAAATCACTTTTTTTATCTAGTATACGCGTATAATTTTATAGTTACTATATAGACATCTGTTTTTCTTATAAATACTTATAATCATTCTTTCTTATTTCTCTATTTTAATAATCTTTATGTGAACATTATAAATAAGTATTAGAAAGAAAGCATGAATAATCTTTACTAAGAGCGCAACTAATTATAACTAGTTAGAATCTCTCTTAAATATAAGTCTTACCTCTTCTATAAATATAAATAGTAGTATATCTTTACTAAGTAATCTTCTTATTACTATTACTTCTTTTATTATCTATTTAGATTCTATTACTTTAATACTCTCTAGTATTACTCTTAAATTCATCTTTATATTTCTCTCTCTTTTCTATAGATTTATTATAATAAGTTTCACTTCTTTATACTTAGTTTTAGTTAGGTGTGATCGCATAAAAGATAGTAGTTAGAAGAGTAGAGAGTCTGTAATTACTTAGTTTTATAATCTTAAGATACTTTCTTTTATAGTAAGTTGTTTCTTAAGATCTTCTATATTAGCTAGAATTTTTAAGAGAGTCTTTAAACTATTATTTCCTGTTCTAACGCGTTTTAATGTGTTATTAAGATTTAAAAGTTATTATATTTAATGATTAATTATTATTCGCTCTATCTTTATTCATTTCTTCTTATTTCTAATTATTTCGTTACTTCTTCCTATTATTATCCGGATATCTTTAATGAGTCTCATAACCGCGTTATCTACTTCTCTTTCTAATATTCTCTCAGTTTAGCGCGACTCTATAAGATGTTCACTTATTTCTTCAGTCATCTCTTAAAATTCAATTTTAACAATTCATTATTATATAAAAGTTAGAATTGTCAAAATGTCTTAAATAATTATTAACTTAATATTTAGATTTTCTGTAATAAAGATATAAATTCTTTTTCATTCTCTCTTCTTATTAAATTAAAGAGAGTTTGCTTCGATTAAATTTCTTTTTAAATCTTTTATAATTCGTGATGTTCAAATTCATTTCTCAAGAGTAATAAATTTATTTTACTTAATATTCATCTTTTCGATATTTATTAAAAATAAAGATTTAAGAGTGTTCTTATTCTTTTTTCATTTATCTCTTATATAAATAATTATTTATTTTAATAAATATACTGATCAGACTTTCTAATTTATCTGATCTCTTAATTTAAGTTAATTTATTCTTAACTAAATCTTTCAGTTCTAGATAATATTTTGTCATTAATACTGCGTTATTCTATTTAATTCTTAATATGATTTATTGAAACTTAAACACATATTCTATTACTAAGTCTATTTATCAGAGTTTCTAAATCTCTTGTTTAGTAATTTATTCTTTATTCACTTCTTTATATATCCGTCTAATATATTTCTTAAAATAGAAATAACTGACAAAGATTCTTTTTATTTTTACTTTCTTATTTTCAATCATCTTCTTTAAGTAATTTATTAAATATAGTTTGAATTAATTAAAGACTTTATCTTAAAGATATATAATTATGAATATTATCTTAATTTCAATTATTCTCAGCTTCTAAGTATTAAATTAAATATATATATTAACTTAAGTTAAGAAGATTTGAAGTTTCTTTCTATCTTTATAAAATGTGTTAGAAGTATTAACTTTTAAGAAGATATAATCTATATTAATAATTTCTTCTTAAGATTATTCTTATTTAAAGTATAATATATTTGCTTTAATGAGATTTATTATAATAGAGTGACTGATATTTAATAATAGATAGTTAAAGTGTTAGAAACTATTAAGACTAATTATAATAAGATTTAAATATTAGAGAATTATAAATAGAAATCACTGTTCTTATAAAAGATAAGATTAAAGATAGATTGTAATTAATAATATAAGTTAATTATAGAAGAAGAACAAGACTATAAAATTATAAGATAAATAATTATTTATATAGTTATTACTGATGAGCTGTATACAGTACTTCTAAGTACTCTTCTTAAGTACTCTTAAGCACTTACTTCTGAATACTCTTCTTAAGTACTTTTAAGCACTTATCTTAACATTTATCTTTAATTATTCTGATCAGATATATCTTTTTAAGTCTGATCTCCGTAATTCTAGAAGATGTTCATCTGCGGAATCTACTGTCTTAACTAACTATTAAGACTTTAATAATCAGAATCGAGTCTATTAGATACTGATCTGTAGCTGTAATATATATATAATAAAATAATTGAATTTCTACTTATTCTACTCACAATTATTATATACAGCTATTAATAGCGCTGTAGTAACTTATAATATAAAGATTATAATATATAGAGTAGATATGAGATAATAATATATATAATAGCGTATTTAATATATAGATAAGTTATTATAGATTATAGATAGTTAGAAGTGAAGAGAAAGAGTAAGAGTGAAAGAGTAAGAGGGGAAGAGCAGAAGATAATATGATGAGCGGTCAATAGAGTCATAATAGACTTCTCTGATTAGCATTTAAAATAGGCTGACTAAACACTTTTGTTTAAACTTGTAAGAACGCAATAATAGCGGAAGAGTAGGAAGTGGCTGAGGGGGAGCACGGGGGAGTAAAGAGGGAGCACGAGGAAGCAAAGAGGGAGCAGGGGAGAGCAGCGAGGGAGCATGGGGGAGCAGAGGGAGAGCATATTGACGAAACGGGCGTTAGCGGGGGAGCAAAGCGGCGGCACCTGAGTCAGCGACCGGTCACGTGTTGGCTTAGGTTCGGGGAAACTATATATATATATACACATTTGATGAGTGCTAACTAGTTAGCTTACATGACGTTGTAAGCTGACAGAGTTTCTGCTGTAAGCTGTTTCGTGCAATCTCGGGAATGGGGGTAGATCTCAGAGGGGGCCATCTGTACGGACTGAAATCGGCCAAGAGCCGAGTGGGGCGTTAGCTGAAGGGACTTTCGTAACTATCCAAGCAGGCAAATGTTTAAATATTCCCTGGTATTGATTGGCTGGCAATTTTAGAGCAGCAATGGCCAAATGAATCTGGGCAACCCCAGTATCACTGAAAAAGCCCAGACCAACTCCACGAACTATGTACTTGGCTCCCGGAATTCCCCTGGTGTATCTGGAGACCTGCGACATCCACGGAGCACGGCGCCTACTCGGAATCACCGGGAATGTCAACCCGCGCCGTGGAGACCTCCAGGACCGCTGCCGCCAACGTTACTGATGAAGACGACGAGTACGGCACAATATCTGGAACCACATCAGCTTTTCGGGACGGCAAACCCCTTTCGAATAAGCAGGCAGAACTCTACTTACGCAGCAGAAGCAGCTAGCATCTCATGTCTTCTCGCGCCTGGAAACTCAGTTAGGAAAACTCGCCCCGTTGGTCGAATAGAAAAGGCTGATCCTTACGGGTGAAGAGAGATATGCAGGCGGCGAACGCAAGTGTAAAAACAAGGACAATTCCAATGCAGCGTATTTCCGCATGTGGAGTCTGCGGAACGTCCTTGAAGTGGTAAAGGAGGTATATTGGAACTACTAGCAAGATCAAAATCATCAGGACAATGATGCCGATGACGAAACGCTCAATTCGCTCTCCCGTATAAAAGACTTCGCCGGCCGAGCTATCGGACTTAAGTCGAGTCTCCTATGGCTAGCGGTGAGCACTTAGATGTCAAAGACACCGGTGACGAGTCAGGAATATGTGTCTTACCTTGGAACGGAACAAGTACTAAGCAATGTGAGTGTCATAAGGCGCACCGATTCAAGGCCAGATACTTACCTCGACTGGCTTGCAATTCCCAATTCTCAGCAGACGTTCCACCAACGAATCGAGCCATGCATGCTCTCGCCCGGGTCTAAGTGTGACGAGGTCCTCCTTCCGGTAGATGAAGGAATGCTCAGCATTGTAGCAAGATTTCACGTTGTTGATCCACGCTTCCACACTGGCATATTCTCCTGAACTTGGCTTGTTCAAGGAGGTTAAAGCTTGCGCTGAGATCAACAGATGGGCTGCAGCCACTGTCAGATATTTTTTGGGCTGGGGCCTTTATGATCAACGTACAGTATTCGCAGAACCTTTTCTCAATTTCGCCCAAGAGCTCTGCTTGAGGTTTAGCATCATCATCTTCAAGGACTTCCCGCGTCATCAACGACTCGGGGTCATTTCTTGCATCAGCCCTGTCCAATTTGTCCAATTGAGTTTCAAGAATTCGCAAGTCATCTTGTTTCTCTAACAGTAATCTGGATTGGAGGTAGCCAAAACGCCGAAAGACCATAAAGTTGTCATCGCTATCGAGGAACGCAGCTAGCTTTGGATAGCCTCTTGGGGATTTGTGGACTAAGCACGAATCAGTCTGGCACATGATTCTTTGCACGCGCTCCTTCTCACTCTGTCGAATAATTGTCTCTCTTCTCGCGGCCTCGGCTTTTGGGGGACGCTTGAAGCATCTTAGAAGCCTGTGCCATAGCGGTACGGGCTTTGAAAGCTTAGATCCGCTTGAAGCTTTGATTCGAGTTAGATTGCGCAATCTTTGGGTAGTGAGTAATTTACCCAATGAGGACTTGGTTGTGAGCGTGGCAGACAATTTGTCCGCGACAATGACTGCTCCCGCCGCACCACCCGCTTCACCTTTCTCCTCGTCAAGACTCGTGGGATTCATGCTCGGCCTGGGCGACTTGCATTCGCGAGGCGTGTAAAGAAGCCAAACTCGAAGGAATCATTGCTTTCACAATGAATGTGGGTGGGATGGTCATCAAACGGGGCCTTGAGCGGCATGTATCAAGGCTATCATTCTCCCTACGACAGGGCAAAGCCACCTAAGGCCGAGGTCCGAAAACCACTCCTGGTGGTGGTACAACCAAGCAAAGGAACGACAAGTAATGGAGCCTCAGCTGCGTATTCTGCAGCTCATATGTGGTAAACCTTGCATTGGAGCAGCCACCCCGCTCCCACGCTCCCACGCCCCATTACTTAGTTGCTTAGCGTGGCCCCTTTGAACTTAGGGTTTCTCGGACCTCTTTTCGCCATCCTCAGCTTTTCGTTCTGTGGCACCCACCTCCCGCCATCGAGGTCCTCGTTCTCACCCACTTCACGCAGGCGGTACGACCAGTCGTTGCTATCCTGACGAGGCAGGATAACAAGGCACCGCACGTCGCCTCGATTGTCAATGTCTAACCAGACTTCGTCTCCAATGAAATACTGTTGGAGGGACTTTTCGTTCCGCAAGTCAGAACAGACCGAGATTGAGTCCCAGGGCACTTACTATAGCGACGTTTCCTGAGTTCACAACATACGACCTCACACGAGAGGCGTCGATGTCCTGCGTCTGCTATAAGCTCTTGCTGCTCGTATTTAGTATCAGTGCCCTTACGTCGGAGGCGCTAGACATGATTGAAGTGCACAGGATGTCCGACGGCAAAGAAGGTAAGACTTAATGCCTGAGGCAAGCTAAAAATGCCTTGGGAAAAGCCTCGAGAGGACGCCAAAGGCTGTGCGTAGGATGCCGTTCTTATTAGAAGCGGGTGCTGGCAATCGGGCAATCAGCTAAGCTGACTGTGGTTGCGGTTCAGCGTCCTGTTTGAACGACCGAGAGTTGCCTGTTGATGCCTCGCAGCCTTGCGAGCACCCAGCCAAAGGACCTCATTGGGTGGCAACCGCAAACGCCTTCAAACCAATCACGCAAGATAACGTAGCAGGAAATAAACTGCAGTGTCAAATTGCAATGCAGTCTTCGAAGACCTGGACACAGCAGAGCCGGCCGCCTTTTTCCGGTCCTCCTGACAACCCTGCTGATACCATGCTGATCCATGAAGGTAAAGAGTAGGAACGCGAGCCTTCCCAACATTCACGCTCTTTTTGCTGCTACGTCTGTTGGCAAGAATGCTGCATCATGGTACTTGTTTTGCTTCTTTTAAAGTGCCCAGACGCCCCATTCATTGATAGTAGTGACCAATAAACCCGCGACACCGTTCTCTGGCGCTGCTACACCCCTTAGACCCCTTCTGGCCATTATGCGATCAGCAAAACCCAAGATGGTATATTCTTCTAAATGAAGCGAGCAAGTCCAGAAACAGTAACCCAAAATCCCATGAGTGCACTTAGTAGAAGGCTGGGTCTGGCAGCAAGACATCCAAGGAGGAACACAGTTAACAAGGACACCATGTAACCCCTTTGGTCCGTCCACAAACCAGAGCTCATGACATAGCCTCCTCGAAGTTGAGTAAGACCTGACTCAGTCTCGGGCATGTGGGTCACTGATACCACCGTTTGCATAGAGTTCTGTCCCCGAATAACCTTTTCCATCCTTCTGGGGGATCCAGGCGCAGCTTCCTCGGAGCTCTCAAGCACAACGTCCGGCACGTTTGAACTCGTAGGAGTTGCAATCGAGCTCTTTGACATGCTCTTATGACGGCGTAATTTGTAAAGCACTTTCTCCGCAACTCCTGAGAACTCGGGTCTTATGGCATCTTTTGAGAACAAGCCCCGCCAAATCACCTGCTGAGCAGAGCGCTTCTTGGAGTCCGACTGTAATATCTCTCGGAGGCCATGGCATAGGTGGCTCACATCATCTAGTGTTGGACATTTCGTAAACATCAAAGAAAGATTCATGAAGCATTCGATTTCCGTTTGTTCTTCGGTGTCTCTAGTCGGAGTTGCATCGAGCTCACTTTTCGTGTCAGGCACGGCCGCTATCCTCAATCTTCTCAGGGAGTGGTATCCGCGCTCTGTCAAGCATGGGCGTTGTCCATCGTCCATAGGGAAATCTGGTGCATCCATGATTTTCGCAAGCAATTTTGAGGTGGTAAACCCGTCCGCGTCCTTCGAGAAAGCATCTAGCGCCCAAATCAAGGCTGACGTAAAGGACTCGGCTCCTGGTGCTTTTGTGGTATCGTTCGCCTGCGTTGCACCAAGAAATTCGAAAATCTTGTTGGAAAAGGCTCTTGTCTTAGTCCCTGCCAATTGACCCGCATGACAACAGTCAAAGACCAAAAGCATATCAGCATCTGTGTCGTTGATAAGACACTCGGCCTCGTTCCATACGATCTGGTTCAGATGATTGTTAATACCCTTCGGGTTGCCTCTGCCAAAATCTGTCGTTAGTCATTTCAAGCTAACATCAAAAGGACTCGAATGGGCTTACTGAGCCAGTAGCAAGCGCCCAGTGGTGGTATCTGATATGCCATGACCAGCATAGTAGATGATCAATAGCGTGTCCTGGCCATCTTCATCATGAACAAAATCTGCGAGATGCTTGTGAATCTGGAGCTTGGGTTTCTTGCCTTGTCCGGTATTCAAAGTTCGTGGGCACACCCTAAAATTGTATAGGTCCTTGAAAACGGCACTGAGACGTCTCACCTGGCTTCTATTAGTCTTGAAGATTAACGCTTTAATTCGGACCAACGAACCTCGTCGGCAGTATCAAGGTCATCTTCGGCCTGCTTCTCCCAAGATAAGAGTAGAACAGCAACCTTCCGGTGTCCTCTTGCTCGCTCCTTCATTTCTTTCTCAAAGTGTACTTGGAGACGTGCGTTTTCCGATTCCACGTCAATATCTGGACAACGCACTTTCGGCTGGTTGTTTGGAACCTCTGTTGGCGAGGTACAAAGATCCATCATATTGCTAGGGATCTTGTGTGCTATGATATGCTCCTGGCCGCTGGCTTCTGGCCCTTGCAGAGTCATTGATTGGAGGAATGGCATCATTTGCTAGAGCTTCGAAGACCGAAATGCCTTTCTCTAAGCATGTCGTGCTGTACGAGGCTTCCAATAAAACTGTTGGCAAAGGTGACTGGGAAAGTGAACGGGAGACGAGATTGGGTCACGACAGCATGCATCAGGCACGATGAGCCCGTGTAGCACTTGGCAATTGGATCGAAATCGGAGGTTGGGGGAAGAGCCTCTTTTGAGTCGTAAGGCTGGTGCAGAATCTTTGCACGCGATGCAAAGTGCCTTGTGCGGTGTGCCTTGTGCGGTGTGCCTTGGGCAACAACAAGGACTGGTCTTTAATGTACAAGGACGCACCTCACTATTATGATTGGATTGTCATGCGTCAGCATCCATTTAGGCGTTGTCAGCCTGCCAGTCAAAACCTCGGACGCACGGGTGTGAGTTTCGGACATGCAGAACGAGTCTCGTCGCTCGCAGTAATGACTACTATAGCAAGTCCAGTCAGCAATCAGTTCCGGTCAGCCTTGGGAGAAGGATGCCAACAGCAACAATATCAAATAATTGTCAAGCCAGCCATCAAGGTCCTCCGTATGGGGTTGGCAGCCACTGCCAGAAGCTGAGGGCACCCTCAATGACTTTTGACACGAACGAAACTCTGGACTTGAATTTTTCCTTCATGGCAGCTTTCTCGCGCTTCTAAAGTCCATCCCTAAGCTGCCGTGAGCTCGCAAAGCGTGACATCAAAGTCACACAAAGGTCACCTCGCTCCTTGGTTCGCTCGTATCTTTCCCTTTTTCAATCTCGCATAGACTATTTTGGTGTTGTCTCATCTTATACAGGATCGTCTCGGAAGTATATTTTCACCAGATGGTCTGGACAAGTTGTTGACATCCGACTCAGCGGCTGACTTGTGGTCCACTGTCTGTTATGATGGGACTTCGCATGAGTTGGCAGGCCGGCGGAACAATAGACTAAACCACGTGATGCTACTCTGTTAGAACATGATCGGGCCCCATTTCAGGACCGAGTGCTTATTCCGTGTCCTTATTCAAGGGCCGTCGGATTTGGGAACCTACTAATCCTACTAAATCCCCAGCATTGGACGGCGGAGGTTGAAGCAAAAATCCTAAGAATGGAAGATGTCTCCCAACCATCCAGTAAGAGCTATGCGTTTTCACTGCGACCTTCGAATGAATGGACGACCATACGCACCGGCTGACTGGCGATTTGAACAACTTACCCGGAAGACAAACTCAATACTAAATACTGTTCGGAATGACAGATATGAGGACTATAATGCTCGTCTGTGAAGGACTCTTCACGCAGCCAGCTACCACCATAGAGATTTCAAGCCACCAATCCGAACATAGCATTTCAAAAAACAAGACGAAAACTTTGCAGCAGATCTTCATTCATATCCTCTTCAAGATCTTCAGCAAATCTAGTTTTCCATCCCTCCTTTTGGGTCTGGCATACACTACGTCATCCTTCCTGCCCACCACTTTGGTCTCCGCTGCGCCAACTGACTCAGCGCTTGCCCCTCGCAATCCTGCGTCCGGAGCGACTTGCACATATTACTTTAGCAACGCCAATCTCAACTACGAAATCACGCTGTACAACACTGGAGCTGAGCAGCAAGGGACATGTCACGGCGGCCTACTTGATAACGTCCGTTGGCATACTTGATAACGTCCGTTGGCATACTTGATAACGTCCGTTGGCATACTTGATAACGTCCGTTGGTATACTTGATAACGTCCGTTGGCATACTCAAAGAAGCATCAATTCATGGGGTTGTGAGTCGGATAAGACAAACTCTGAAGTTGGTTTTTGGATCGAGGATCTTCGACATAGCAACTCTTATAGAGATTGGGTTGAGGCAGCTATCTACAAGTCACAGAATGGACTTGGTGACGTGATTTGCACAGGAAAATAATGATTCTGGTCTATCGTTCTGCCCACTAATTACTGAAGAAGAAGTGGATCGCTGACATTTTGAAAGGCTATCTAGAATTGGAGCTAGTCTGCTGCATGTGAGGAGATTCGAACAATTCTTTGGAGGGCCCTCATGAGATTCCGCGGTGGATGAGTTCGTTGGATCTACAACAGAATTCAGTTGATCATTCATTGAGACGCGGGACTTCCATTACCCGCACCACCACCCTTGTGCATCCCGATTTCCATGTTTGATCTTGCGTTCCATCGGCGCACACCTTCACCCCAGTCCAACCCTCTCTTGCTCCAATCCCACTCCACCATTTTCCTTCTGCCCATAACTAGTGGAAGAATTTCGTGGTGCGGGGACTATTACGTATCCTACGTCAATTGGGATGTCACTCTGCGGCTGGATATGAGCTTGGCGCTCTCAGATCCACCGACAAAGTACGACAGATGCGAGAATTGATGATTAGGAAAATATACCAGTTGAGATTGGAAGAAGAAATAGCTTAGAATCATAATCTGGTTTTAGCCCGCCGGCCGGGTTTTCTCAAGCCTGGGGTCGAGCTGGTCTGCTGACCGACGGCGATTGTTCCACAACAATGAAGGGACAAAATCTACCAAGATTCATTTATTTGGAAGCAGAAGCAACCAGATTCTGGACAAACAGCTTTGAGCACAAGCTACTTAAAATGAGGGTGCTATTTAACAGGAAGTTACAAGTAAGAAGAGGCGTCCCAACAGGCGAGCTGAAGGATAAATCCGCCATCATGATCTCCCCTTTCCCATCCATACAACAATCCCAGCAGCTGGTCCTCTCTGATTGGTGTTGATTTCGATCGGTTCGAGCGTCACCTTTCGCCTGAAGGGACAGGACTGGCTTAGACAGATGGGTGGATGGGATAGGGTTGACCGCAACACCTATCGTGTTGTGTTGTATTGTCTAATCTAAGAGGGGTTGCAGATGCAGACCTGGTTGCCGTCGCAGTGACCGCCGTGGGTTTTGCCTTTGACGACACACTAAGAATCCGAACGTTAGCGAGTGAGTAGGGATGTTCCGGCAGGAAACTTACCTCAGCAGAGCAAGCAGCGTTCCCACCACCAGAGAATAGACCACCAAATTGGCAGACCAAGAGCGCAGCGCGGCCTTGCAGGTGGCCTTCGAGCGGGGCGGGAGCGGCTTCGGGAGCTGGAGCGGGAGCGGCGAGGCCGGTTTGAGCTCTGAGGAGCATGGCTGCGGTGGCGATGGTTGCTAGAGAGAACTGCATTTTGGATGTTGGGAATTGGATCTTTGGAGATCTGAAGGGTTTGAATTGTGTATTGAGAAGACTGTTTTTTGGTCTTTGTGATCGAAGCTTTTGGTTGTGGATGATGAGATTGGGTTCGACATGAGGGAAAGGAGTGGCCTTCTTATACTTCTGCTGGCCCTCGCTTCTTTACCTGAGTCCTCTCCTTCTCCATCCGAATCTGCCTTGGATGACGCAGTGGCCTGAGATGAAGAGAGGTTGGCTATGAAGCGCAAATCTTCAAGGGTTCATCTGGTGAGAGGAGAGATCATCGGTATGGATGAAACGTGGTAAGCGAGGAGCTTTTCTGGTATAGGAGAGATTATCCACGAAGATGAACGGTATGACGATAGATCATCAATATAGACGAGAGGTATGGTACGAGATCATCAACGAAGACGAGAAGTATGAATGGAGATCATCAAGACAAAGACGAAAGGTAAGAGGCATTGAGAAAGATCACCCATAGACGAAACACAGTAAGCGAGAAACCCACCTGCGATGATGAAAGATCATCGATATAGGCGAGAAGCATGGAAGTGCGCATCCACCCATAGTAGGGGGTGTTGGTCTTCCATTGACGACAAGGTTGACCAGAGCAAGAGCTGCGAGACAATTCCAACCCTGCAACGATAGACAGCGCAGGGACCACAGATGTAACAAAATCTCCAATTTACGGTGGGTCTTGACATAAAAAACATGACAGCAAGGCAGACATAGCTAAACACGAGAGTGATCGTGGCAGGTAGTGTTTCCAAACAACGGAACAAAATAGCACAGTCCAGAGAGCCGGTACCGGTTGATCCTTTTATGTGGGATCACCAGTACCATTAGCTTTTGTGGTACTGTGTTTATGGTACATTCGTTCACACAGGCAGTACCTCAGGTAAGAACGATAGAAGATATCAGGAAGCCCGTTGAAACGTGAAGTGTACACAAGATCGATGATTATGATCTGGGATCTGTCTGTAAAAGCACAGCAATAGGCCAGAGGCTGAAGAGACTCGGATGAACTTTCCTTCAGGTGGAGATTCCGCCTTGGATCAGCCGCGTTGTTGGCTCCTGAAGATGCTGTGGTCAAGTTTGCAGGGCGAAGCTGTTCTGCACTTCTTCTCCAACGCCCGTCAGACCGTTGTCGGGAAGGAGATCTCCGTCCGCTTGGACCTCTTCATCATTGGTTCTGAAGCTTTAGTTCCCAAGGCTTAGTTCTGCAGCTTATTCTATTATGCCTCACATTCGTCACGAGTAACCCTATTTCCCTCTTCTCCGATGCTCATCTCGCATTACTTGCTCTGCAGTTCTCTGTCGTATTCTTCGCATGTCGGGTCCTTTTCGTCCCTGCATGGCCCCAGAGTGGAGCCGCTCGCTTGAATCTGTTGATAATTGGTTCTTTGTGAGGCTTATTCTTTCACACCTCGTCAAGTCTCGCTTCTTCGAACACACGTCTTGGACGATCTTAATGATCTCCATCGGGTACGGAAATGCTACCCGTCCTCATCTCATTTCTAAGCTGTGAACATCCATTTCCCTATCCTGCATAGCCCCAAGAGTGATCTTGGACCCTGCGTGGTCCGTGAAACAGACGGGTTTGCTTTCGTAAGGCGGAGAAGATGAGGACTCCGGAAAGTTCACAAGCCCTGAAATATTGCGGCGTTCTCGTTGGATGTCTACGCGGGATGGGAGAGGAAGAGGAAGAGGAAGAGGAAGGGAGCTAGAGGGAAGTTTCAGCTTGGTGTTTACTTGATCGTCAAATCATGGTGTGGGCGAGAATTGCAGCGTGCGCGACGATCCTGTGATAGGTTTAAGGTGTGAACTCCGACTTAGTGGATCAGGCGTAGGTCTTGGCAATGGCTGCCTACCTGGGACCACTCGAGAACAGGGCCAAACAGGCGTCAATGATGAGCTCAAGCCGAGGGACTTTTAGGGTATGATTTAGTCGGCACGGACGGCGCTATCGACGCCTAGTCCACCGAAAGGGCGATGTTTCCTGTCAATGAGTTTCTACGACACAGCGAAGGTGTTCACATAGCACTATGGCAGGGGGCAAGCATGGGCGTTCTGGCAGCAGAGTGGTGCATCCGCGCCCACTCTTTCAGTGACTGTCTTGGGTTTTCTACGATGCCAGTAGTAGCACAAGTGCAGAGTACATCATGGTAGCATTCCGCTGCGCTAGTAAACTCACTAGCCTTCTTGACATCTAATCCTCGTTGTCGGACTGTACCGAGATCATTTCTTTGCAGTCCCGTGCTTCGCCTCCCACTTCCTCAGTGCATCTCCCGCCGTCGTAACCTTCAGTCCAATCCGCGCATCCATATCGTAACTTTCCCATTTACTCGCCTTGTCAATCCACTCCCGGCACGCGCCCACCAACTTCGCATCTTTCTTGACATCGAAGTCGAGTAACTCCCTCGAATTCCGCGCTTGACCCGGTGCTAGCGCTGTCGTTGACTGCTGTGACAGTGTCGCTCGATCTGTACTTGGATCCGGTATCCTAGCACCATATTCTCGTATGTACTGACTCCTCTGCATCCAGAGGTTGACGCCCATTTCGTAGTGAGCAGTCGGTGCCGTCCAATCATCTCTGTTCTGGCCCTTGAATAGCGTCTTGTCCTGACACAAGACCTCCTTTTTGAGCAATGCCATAGCTTCCTCGTGTTTGCGTAAATTTCGATAAATCGACGCACGGAGAACGGCAAGAATCGCACGTTCGTCCAGCTCCTCTTTCTGCCAATGTGGATTCTGCTCCAGATTCTCACTCCACGCCAGGTTGCGCAATGAGTGCTCCAGCTGTTCAGCTGTCATGCGTTTATACCCGTTCCAAAAGAAAACCATTTCCTCATTCGGCGAGATGCCGACGGCATCCACGAAATCACAGTTCCAAGCTGCGGCACGTGCCGTCCATTTGGTGATTTTCCGGGCCACAAAGACGTCGAAGGGAAGTTGACGAGCCATGATTTTCTTCTTCCCTGTGTGGCTGGGAGCAAGTCTGAAGTGTTGCTCGGCCAGTTTGCCCTCCTTGGCTGCTTCGTCTGTATTTCCGACGAATTTGAAATCGCGATACATGGCTAAATGTGCAGAGCCAGCGATGTAGTAGTACAATGCTCTAGACCAGGAGTTGAGATCCACGCATGCGATGATACTGTCGGAGCAGACTTGGTAGCGGTGAGAGTAGAGTGCTGCGAGGGACTTCTCAAACATGGTCAGAGCTTCCACTTGTTTTAAAGAGGACTTGCCGGTGTGAGAGAGAACTTTGATTGCAGAGTCGAGATCTCTGTGCGCGGCGGCCATGCGGGCTTCTTCAACGCGCCAGAGTAACGAGCTTGGGTGCCGATTTCGCATTTCTGCTAAAAGAGCCTCGAGACGTGCAGCTGGATAGCCTTCTACATCTTCGGGGTCTTCCGGGTTGGCATCAGGTACGATGTCGCAGAAGCCCACAAGACCATTATACCAGCCCAACAAGGCTAATCCGGCCATGACGCCATTGATGTTGTGAAATTTGGATGCTTGCCAGAGCATTTTGATACCTCGCTCGCGGTCGCCTCGGAAACCAATTACGTAGAGCAGTTTGCCGAAAACTGGAGGGATTGCAGAGATGAGCAAAAGCAGGAGGCCAAAGCAAAGATTCACACCAGAGTGGACAAATACGTCAACGGAATTTGAGAAGATATGGGAGTCTGGATCGTGGCTGAATCTGCCGAGATTGATGTTCGAGGCTCTTGTTGCTGGCGGGAGGTCGTTCGAGCGACTGGAGTGTCCTTCTTTCCCGCGGGTCTCTTCGGAAAGGGACAAGTCGTTGAGTTTGTTGCTGACTTTTGGTAATTCTGTGTCGATGTGGCCGGTATAAGCTCTGGTGGGCTTTTCACTTAGTGTCTCGTTTTCCACCATGTTATCCCCACCTCTTAGTTTTGATATGGGATGAACGTGAGAAACAATTGACCCGGTATCCGTTTCGTAAGCACCTGGAAGAGCTTTTGTAGCAGTATTAGACGTCCCGGATAATTTTAACGACTCTGAAGAGTGCTGTTTTGAAGCTGGAAGGCTTCCTAGACCTCTCGCCTTCATCACTTTATCTTCTTCATCCATCAGGCCATTCAAGGTGATGTAAGCCTTGCGCAATTTGTAGAAGGCCCTGATAGCATCGGTCAGGTTCTCGTTGAGCACAGCCACAACGGCGCTCATAATCTGCGCTAACGCGTTGCACAAAGCGAACTCGCTTCCTGGAGCGTACAGCCCATTGGGGTTGTATTTTTCACTGCGCTGTGCTTTATACAGATCGTTGCTGGCAGATGTTTCTGCTTCTGCGAGTCGATCGCTCGCCTCCTTGATAACATCTTGTTCAAATCCAATAGTAGCTCGAAGGAAGAGTATCACACCCATCCCCAATTTGTGGTAGGATGAATTTCCTTGAGAGAGACCCCTTTCTGCTCCTTCAACGTCGTCGTTCATAATCAATGTAGCGGCCCTCATGGCAGCCTCCAAGTTCTGCGATTCGGCCAATGCATCGAGACTATGTGTTGAAGCACTAGCATGGAGCTTCCTGGGTTGGAACCAGGATCCTACTCGATGCATGCTTGGGAGGTGAGGTGTGGGGTTCAACCCACGATCTGTTGTTGTACAAGGTCTATTGCAACGCCGTCTCAGACCATATCAGACTGTTTAAGGATTTCTTTGGACGAATGAGGATAGTACGCACTCAATTGGATATTGGGGCAGTTGCTGAAGAGACTTCGAACAAAGAAAGGAGGTCGCCGGGACCCAGTGAAGCTCAATACTAGTACAGCGATACTCTATGTAAACGACCTTTAAGAATTTCAAACCCTTCAACAATGCAAGAGGTGAGAAAGTATCCGAAGTTTCCGAGACAAGGAGAGTCATATTGAAGAATATCTGACTTCCTCATGAATGGTGGAAGCTATTAAGCCAGCAGGGTTGACAGTGCCCGCCACTGCACGGACCTCTTCAAGGGTGGCTGGCGGATCACTTTTGATGTCGCAGAATCATTAACTAATCACAGCTGTCATACTCCTCAACCACAACCTCTCCGGTGAAACCAAACGAGCACTCTCTATTCCAGTTCCATACATTACTCGAAGCGTACACGAAACATCTGCCATCATGTCTGGCACCACCCAAGGGTCAGGTGCAATAGCTAAACTAGGAGAAGACAAGAAGGCAGAAGGGGAACCGCCGAAGGAGCAAAATACCCAACAGCCTGCGTTGTTAGAAGAGGATGACGAGTTTGAGGACTTCCCTGTGGAGGGTATGTCTTTGGTGCTGAGACTAGAGATTTATACTCTGCTAAATCAGGATGTGTCGCAGATTGGACCGAAGAGGAAAGCAAAGTACCAGGCGGAAATGCACATCTGTGGGAGGAGAGTTGGGACGACGATGATCAAACCGAAGAGTTTTCAAAGCAGCTAAGGTACGGATTCCTATTGGTGCTCGAACACCAGCGGATCACGGCTGACAAAGCCTTTTAGAGAGGAGCTGAAGAAGGTTGAGGCTGCGAAATCATCATGAGGCAAAGTCCGTCACAAAGAATCATATTTTCCCAAGCGCAAAAATAGAACAAAAGGATTTGCGCAGGCGAGGAGCATCAAGCGGGCGTATCAGGAGCACGTTGCGATTGTCTAAAACTTTTTTTATAGTCGGAAGAGCTATCATAACCAATAGAGAAGTTAAGCTCATAGGCTTGGTCCAATTCCTTTCCGATCATCAGGCTTCCAAATGCTCTTGGATGATCCATCTACTTACTGGACAGGGCCGAGACACCCGGCAGCTCCTTGCCTTCCAGCAGCTCCAGAGAAGCACCGCCACCAGTAGATACATGGCTGAGCTTGTCTTCCACACCATATTTGGCTGCCACTGTTGCTGTGTCGCCTCCTCCAATGATGACGATCTTGCCATTTTGAGCCGCCTCGACAGCAGCATCCAATGTGGCTTTCGTGCCTTTCGCGAAAGGCTCCATCTCAAAGACCCCAGGTGGACCGTTCCACAGAATCGTCTTGGCTTCGTCGATGGTCTCCTTGAACAGCTTGATGCTCTTCTCTCCGACGTCCAAACCTATCCAGCCATCTTCGATACCCTGCTCGTCTGTTGCATAAGCGGTCTTGGCATCTTTGTCAAATTTGTCGGCAGTGATGTAATCAACAGGCAGCACAATCTTAACATTATTATCCTTTGCCTTCTTCATCAGTTCCTTGCATTTCTTGCTTCCTGCTTCGTCAAACAAACTGTGCCCGATCTTCATACTATCCAGGGTTTTCTTGAAGGTGAACGCCATACCGCCACAGATGATGAGGCTGTTCACTTTTCCCAGGAGGTTATCAATGAGCTGGATCTTGTCTGAAACTTTGGCGCCACCAAGGATTGCCAGGAAAGGTCTCTTTGGGTTCTCGAGGGCTTGGGCGAAATAATCGAGTTCTTTCTTCATGAGAAATCCGGAGGCTTTCTGTGGCAAGTCGATGCCAACCATGGAGCTGTGGGCGCGATGGGCGGTACCGAAAGCATCATCTGGCAAGGTATGAGCTTGGAATTTGGCCAGAAGTGCTCTTACTTACTGATGTATACATCCCCAAGAGCCGTGAGACCTTTTCTGAATTGCTCGACTGCTGTTTTGTCTGCCTTTACTTTCTTACCCTCGGCATCCTTGCTACTGCCCTCTTCTTCTGCGTGGAAGCGGAGGTTCTCGAGCAGAATCACCTGGGCCCCTGTTGCGTTGTTGACCACCTCTTCAACCTCTTTCCCGACACAGTCGTTGGTAAATGTGACGTCCTTGCCTAACAGCTTCTCGAGCTCTGGCACAACAGGCTTTAGACTGTACTTTGGGTTTGCTTTACCGTCAGGTCGACCGAGGTGGGACATGAGGATGACGGCTTTGGCTCCATGCTCGATGGCGTACTTGATGGTCGGGAGAGCACCGACAATACGTTGGTTGTTGGTGACCTTTTCATCCGAGTCAAGAGGGACGTTAAAGTCGACCTATAAAAAAGAGTCAGCCTGTCCCCCTTCTAGCACGACCTGAAAAGCTATGTTGGGCTGACTCTGGTGAGAACTCGCTTGTCCTTGAGGTCAACGTCCGTGATTGCGAGCTTGTTGGACAGAGACATGGTGTTGGCTTGATGATCGTTTTCTAAGGCTTCGGACTGTGAGGGACAAAAAGAAAATATGTCGGTCGCTAAAGCTTTCAAAAACAGTGAACAGTTGATAGGGGGGTAGCAACGAGGCAAGTCGGATGGTGGGGTTGTTATCACATCTTCATGCTGGCAAGATTGACGTAGCTACGGTGGACAAGGGCAGCCCCTCTTATCCCAAAAGTTCGACCAGATGCTCGAGGTTAACAGCATAAGCAGCGAAGCAACAGACAGCTGTTTTAGGAAGTACAGCTCTGCTTCTTCTTGGTAGGCAAAAGCTTTGTGGTTGCGTGTTTGATGACAATGTTTCTGTAGTCACATCTTCACATAGACCAGTGCTGAGCCTGAACGAGTACAAAAAGCACAGAGCATATTCAGGTCTCTCTCCTCGTATCGAACTGTAGTATAGTACTCTAGGGTTCCAGTTTTGTCGGGTATGAACGAGGTGTGGAATGCTGGTTCGATGGTATCTCCTAGTACTGGTAGATCAACAGACGACAGGCGCGCGAACCCCGGGTGTGGCAATGGGTCGGATGACACAGCCGACTTCTGCGACGTTCGAATATCCAACACCCACACTGTCCAAGCGAAGTTTCAACCACATCCATGCTCCAATAGAGTGCTCACACTCTTCCAATCTTGATGAGTGAATAGTCCTTTAGCAGACTTGCCATTGCACGAGTCGGTCTCGGATTCCAATCACTTCACGACACCTGATCCTGGCATTGCCATCACTCCAAACCGCAGCCTCCAACCTTCTCCCGCCGACGACTTCCTCCTGCCTACTTCCTTTCTCCACCGTTCCTTCTCTTCATCGTCCGCAACATGCTCGAAACATCGCGGCGAAGAGCATTGGGGGCTTTGAACAGCAGTTATATCTATGGACGAGTGGTATGTATCGCGAAGACTCATACCGCTTTTGCGTGGCCTGTGCAACTTCTGGGTCCATTGACTAAGTTAGCACTTTGACAGCCATTATTACACACCATCATTTTCATCGTCGAAATAGCCATCACCATGCGGCTGATAGCCAAATTCAACTCCTATTATGCAGAAAAGCCAGTCCTCACAACAATGATTACCAACGCTGTAAGCGCGAGTTCCTCACCGCTTCTGGACTCCACTTTTGACTCACCTCTTCCCAGATCCTCGGCGGCATCGCAGATACGGTCGCCCAGTCCCTCACAGCCATCAAAACCCGCCAAAAAACCCTCCCAACCACCAACAACCCTCAGGACGTCAACAGAGGCCCCTTAATCTCGATTGAGCTCACCGACCTAAAAGAGAAACCCGCCTCCCTTGGCTCCCTCGTCCCAACCACCAACAACGCCCCACCGCCCTTCGACTTCGAACGCCTCACCCGCTTCATGGCCTACGGCTTCCTGATGGCCCCCATCCAATTCCAATGGTTCGGCTTCCTTTCGCGCACCTTACCCATTACAAAGACCCGCGGCACCATCCCCGCCCTCCAACGAGTGGCAATGGACCAACTGATCTTCGCACCCATCGGCCTCGGCGTCTTCTTCACATTCATGACCGTCGCGGAAGGCGGAGGTAAGAGAGCCGTTTTTAAAAAGTTCCAAGATGTCTATCTCCCAGCCTTGAGGGCGAATTATATGGTCTGGCCGGCGGTGCAGATACTTAATTTTAGGACGATCCCGATTCAGTTTCAGATTCCGTTTGTGAGTACAGTGGGTATTGCTTGGACGGCGTATCTGAGTTTGACGAATTCCGCTGAGGAGGATTAAAGCAGGCGGCTATGGGAATTCCTGCATTTTTCATGGAGGCTACTTGAAGTGATGTTCAACGCTGCATTGTCTCGGGGTCTATCTGGTGTGCGTTCCGTAAAATGACCTCGGGGCGCCTTCTGGGGTTGTTGGACGAGAATGCGTTTGGGGGCGCGATATCCCATGGTGCTACCTACGTCCTAGAAATCCCTCGAATGACGAGCTATCTTAATTGGATGCTTCGGTTTCTCTATTGAAGCGTATGCAGCTTACGGCTCGAACATAGAGGATGCTGGAGAGGAGTAATAGTGATCAACGACATTTGGAACGTGAACATCGTGAAAAGAGTGTCTGTATTTGAATCTCATCTGAGCGGGTACTTGACGTTGATGATACTTCCAACGGCAAATGTAAGCACCTGTCTGGTGCACCAAAGATCTTTCATGTCCCAAACCACGTCCACCCGCCGTCATCATTTTGAGTTCGCCAAACGAACTTCGTCGTTGGCGCAACCATTGAGTAGCAGCCACCCAACTTGGCCTATGGCTTTCAAGACCGTATAGACCACTCCCTCTACCTCCGAGAGTGAAGTGGGAAGCTCAGCGTAGCCTCATCTTCTTACAGAGAAAAGCCCACAGCAGGTCGACTGCTGCCAATGCCTAATGTCATCTTCGTCATCATCTTCATCACTCGTCGCTTCGTCCTCAGGCAGACCGCCTGATACTCGTTGCGCGGTAAAAGCGTCTTTACCAACACCTAATGCACATTTTCCGGTTTCGCTATGCTCAAAATCACGTCTTTCGTTGTGATGGCCCTTTCGGGTGCCTCTTTCAACTCTCTTCTTCCAGGAAGAAGAAATTGCCTGCCAATTTCTGCTCCTGGTCTAGCTGTGACTGGTATTTGTTGATACGTGGCCTGTAGGAGTTCGGATCTCGTCGGAATGTTACGTCCAGATTTTTTAGGAACCTGTTGCAGCCAGAGAGGAGGCTTTCAGGGGCACTGGCATTGGCTTCTATAGACGGTTGGCCGCCGAAGACGATGACACGGTCGGCCAGATAGGTGGCCATGATAAAGTCGTGCTCGACGATGAAGGCAGTTTTCTTGGCATGCATAATGAAGCGCTTGATGACTCGAGCTGTGATGATACGTTGTTCAGAATCCAGATAGGCGGACGGCTCATCGATCAGGTAGATGTCAGCAGGGATGCCCAGCGCTAGCACAATAGCGACGCGTTGGAGTTCTCCGCCAGAAAGGTTTTGTACTTCTTGGTCGATGAAGTCGTCAATCTTTAGTGGCTTGTAGACGTCGGTCTGGAATTGAGGGGAGAGGAACGCAGCCTTGATCTTCTTGAAGAAGAGTTGTCGAACTGTGCCAGTGAATTTCGGTGTGATCTTTTGAGGCTTCATGCTGATGTTCATGGGTGGCACTTTCTGTGTTCCATCTGGTTTCTCGGCTCCAGCAAGCATCTTGCAGAACGTGGTCTTGCCCGTACCGTTTTCGCCCATCATGACAACAATCTCGCTGTCGGTGAAGCTGCCGCTCTCAACACTCAAATGGAAAGATCCGAGCGTCTTCTGCATGCCAGGATACGTGAAGCCGCGAGCTTTATCCGTCATGTAATCCTCTCCTGCTTCGGCAATGCGGAAAGTGAGAGACTCTTCGCGAAAGCGCAGGTTTTCAGTTGGGATGTTTCCGTCCAAGAAGATGTTGATACCCTCACGAACAGAGGACGGAAGGGTGACGACGCCGTAAACCCCTGGTCTTCCATAGAGCACGCAGATGAAGTCAGAGAGATAGTCGAGTACAGACAGATCGTGCTCCACGACAATCACATAGTCATTAGGGCGGAGAAGCTCCCGTATGGTACGAGCAGCACTGAGGCGCTGCTTCACATCTAGAAAGGAAGAGGGCTCGTCAAACATATAACTAGGCTTCGTCAGCTGGAACTTCCATTGACAATAGATGAGCTTACACATCGGCTTGCTGGACGCAAACCAATGCAATGGCAAATCGTTGCAGTTCGCCCCCTGACAACAAGTTGATATCTCGATCCTTGACCTGTTCGAGCTCTGAAAGAAAGTAAGATAGACATCACGATGGCTGGAAAGTGTCCAAGCTTACCCAGTACTGACATGACATGATCCATGTTGTCCATCTGAGAGCGGGCCTTAATGAGCGTTTCGACAGATTTGTCGGCTCCTTTGACAGCCTTTGGAAGTTGATCCACGTACTGTGGCTTGACAACAGCTTTGAGATCATCTTCAAGAACTTTCGTAAAGTAATCTAAAAGGAGTTAATCTTTAGTACTTCTATTCAATTCCTCAGCACGACATACTCTGAAGTTCGCTGCCGCGGAAATACTTCAGGATTTCTTCCCAATCTGGTGGACTGTCGTATCGTCCCAAATTTGGCTTCAACTTGCCACTGAGGATCTTGAGCGCTGTACTCTTGCCAATACCGTTGGTTCCCACAAGTCCGAGTACTTGTCCAGGTCGTGGCATGGGCAGCCTATGAAGCTTGAAGCTGTTGGCCGAGTATCGATGGGTGACTTGCGTCTCCAAATTTGTGGGCAAGTTGATGATGTGAATTGCGCCGAAAGGGCACTTTTTCGGACAGATACCACACCCAATACATAGTCGTTCAGATATATAGGCAATCTTTGACTCAGGTGTGACTTCGATGCAAAGCTTCCCAGTGCGAACAACAGGACAGGATTTTTTGCATTCTTGACGACATTTCTAGCAGCTAAACTCAGCATCTAAGTGCTTAGTACACGCGAAGCTGGAACGAACCTTTGGCTTGCACTATGTAGCAGAAAGATCTGCTATTAGTCTTTGACTTCATATGCTGACTAAAACTTTGCAGACCTTGTCACTGCTGACGATGGCAATTCTATCTCTCTTGTCAGCGATACGTCAGAACCTCGTCTTCAGCGTCAGTACCTTGTCAGTTTATCAGACATGATGGCGCAATCTTCTATCGATTTTTGATCAGTGAAAGTCCTTTTGGGGGCAGGTCTGGGTGTGACCAATAGCTCAATATATACAGAGAATCCAAAGAAGATTTTCCGGTCTGCAGCCTGTATGAGGAAACAGTTTGTGGGGTGAATACTTTCGTCGTGGGATTTCTTGCACCTCCGGCCCACTCATCAATGTCATTCGCCATGATGAGACTAACGCCGCCGGCCGTTAGCGCCTGGGCAGCAACGTCCCGCTGCTGCCCTGCGGCCATTGAATCCATGCTGCCTCTCAGCCATCGGACTTCGTTTGTGTCTCACATTTCACCACGACGGCGACCTCATCCGCTGTGCTGCTTAGTAGTGGTGAAAACACGACCTTGGGGGATGTCCCATCATGGCTTGTAAGTATATTGGTTTCCGCGTTGTTCCGATCTAAGTTCCCTATTGCGCACCGTCCAAAGTCCACTCCCGCCTCAGGGTATCTCAAGCATACCGATTTTGATATAGCTTACTCAAAGGCTCTTGCTCTCTGGATCCATTCACAGGGACATTGCATGTTGGGCGCTGAACGACACTACTATGAACCTGGTTGCTGCCGGGCATGTCATCGCCTGGATGAAAATTGCAAACCATCTCATTCTTCATCCATGTTATTCAATATCATCAAAACCGCTCTATTCGAGCAATTTTGCATTTTCCTTGGCCTTAGTCTCACGAGAAATGATCTGCCTTTCTTGCTTGTTATCATTGCTTATAGAGCTGCTGAGGCTGGCTTCCCCGAAGCTAAACATGCTGACTCTCGCTTCTAGCTACAAGCGTCGCGCACCCATCCTCTCATGTGGAGGCCGCTCTACTCCTCCCGAACGGCGATGATTCAGCAGCTCTTGACAAGCCTCTGAGCAACGGCATTTCATTTTCCGACAGTGAAAGTGAGCTTTCCGAACCTGCAGACCAACCGATGCCCGCAGCCTCATCGTCATGTAAAGAAAAGATCGACCCTGTCGCAAACCACATAAACCACTCAGAGGAGGAGAACAATGATGCCGCAGTGTCAGAGGATGATGGCGATTATGACATGGACGTGTCAATGCAACAGGGCCAAGATGAAGCAAGCTCTCAGCACTCGAGCTCAGACGAATCCTTGAGACCGCCCAAACGAAAAGCTCCGACCACGAGCCTCGATGATGAAGAATACATCCGAAATAATCCGGATCTCTTTGGTCTGAGGCGCAGCCATCGTGCCCGCCCTTCCAGGCCCATGCTTGACGACTCTTCAGACCAGAATGACTCCGACTCCGACGTCGCGGTCCGACCTCGCAAGCGCCTCAGACAGAGCTCCCGCCAATCCTCCAAGCAAGCCACTCCAATGAATGGTTCTGGAGGAACCTCAGACAATGATTCAGACAATTACGGTGGTGCTCGAGCCAGGCTCACCAAGAAGCAAAGACGTCGATTTCTAGAGTCAGGCGGTGGCCTTCTACCCTCACATGCCGAAGTCCGCTTCTCTACGCGCAAAGCTGCAAAGATCTCCAATTACAACGAAGATGACGACGATATCTTCGATCAGGCCGAATCAGAAATGATGACACCAAATTACTGGCCAGCTGGTCAAGAGGACACTCGTCCTGCGATAGATATCGTGCTTAATCATCGCTTGAAAGAAGCCAACACCACACTGTCGCCTTCAAAGGATGACTTTGAGTACCAGATCAAATGGCAGCAGAAGGCTTATTATCATGCCACCTGGGAAACTACCGAGACACTGGCAAATTGTCGAAGTCTCCGTCGTCTTGAGAATTACATTAAAAAGACACTGAGCGCGGATCTTCGCGTCATGCACGATCCTGAAATATCTCCCGAGGAGAAAGAGAAGTGGATTCTTGACCGCGAACAGTACATTGACACCCTTAGTGGCTACTCCAGAGTTGAAAGGGTCATTGGTGTTCGCGACGGCGAAGAAAGAACAGAGTACTACGTCAAGTGGAAAGGATTGTACTATGACCAATCCACTTGGGAACCAGCGTCGCTCGTCAGTGTGATAGCCCAAACAGAGATTGACCGATACCTCGATCGCACTTCCCAGCTACCAGTGTCAGACAAGACTGAGTCCAATCCCGCTACTCGATCCGGGCCCCAGCGGATTTTGGAACAGCCAGATTACATTCAGAACGGAGTGCTAAGAGACTTTCAAATGACGGGATTGAACTTTCTTGCATACAAATGGGCGAAAGGCAAGAATGTTGTCCTCGCGGACGAGATGGGACTTGGCAAGACCGTTCAGACAGTAGCATTCATCAACTGGCTTCGACATGCCAGGGATCAGCAAGGACCTTTCATAGTGGTCGTTCCACTGTCGACAATGCCCGCTTGGGGAGAAACGTTCGATCTCTGGACACCAGACATCAACTATGTGGTATACAATGGCAAGCAGGAAGCTCGAAACGTGATAAAGGACTACGAATTACTGGTGGATGGCAACGTTCGCCGACCCAAGTTTCACGTTCTGCTGACAACCTATGAATACGTCTTGCATGATGCCCCTTTCCTCAGTCAAATGAAATGGCAGTTTCTCGCCGTTGATGAAGCACATCGGTTGAAGAATAGGGAATCGCAGCTTTATGACCGGTTGAAAGAGTTCAAAGCACCATCTCGCTTGCTGATAACTGGAACACCTGTGCAAAACAACTTGGGCGAGTTGTCCGCCCTCTTCGATTTCTTGATGCCAGGCATTGTTAATATCGATGAGACGATGGACTTGAGCTCAGAGGCTGCAAGTGCAAAGATTGCGGAATTAACAGAGGATATCAAACCATACATGCTACGTCGAACCAAACAAAAGGTTGAGAAGGACCTGCCTCCAAAAAGCGAAAAGATCATCCGCGTGGAATTGTCAGACATACAACTGGAATACTACAGAAACATTTTGACAAAGAACTACGCCGCTCTGAATCAAGGGGCCAAAGGGCAAAAGCAATCGCTACTCAATATTATGATGGAATTGAAGAAAGCTAGCAATCATCCTTTCATGTTCCCAAGCGCCGAAGACCGCTTGCTTGCGCATGACGCACGCCGCGAAGAAACGCTGAAAGCCCTGATCACTAGCAGTGGGAAGATGATGCTGTTGGATCAGCTACTTGCCAAGCTGAAGCGCGACAATCATCGTGTGTTGATCTTCAGTCAAATGGTGAAGATGCTTGACATTCTTGGTGACTATATGGATGCTCGGGGACATTCATATCAAAGACTCGATGGCACCATTGCCGCTGGGGCTCGACGTATTGCAATCGACCATTTCAACGCGGCAGGCAGTAGTGATTTCTGTTTCTTGCTTTCGACTAGGGCGGGCGGTTTGGGCATCAACTTGATGACTGCCGATACTGTCATTATCTTTGATTCAGATTGGAATCCGCAGGCGGACTTGCAAGCAATGGCACGAGCTCATCGGATTGGACAAGCAAAACCGGTCAGCGTCTATCGCTTGGTGTCGAAGGATACAGTTGAGGAGGAGATACTGGAAAGGGCTCGAAACAAGCTCATGCTCGAATATCTTACAATCCAGCAAGGTGTTACCGACAAGGAGACTCAGGCAAGACGGAGTGCCTTTGTTGGGGAACCTGGTAACTCCTCTGAGATCTCAAGAATTTTGAAGAAGAGAGGTCAAAAGATGTTTGACCAGACGGACAACCAGAAAAAGCTTGAAGAGCTTGATCTCGATTCAGTCTTGGAGAAAGCGGAAGACTATAAGGTTGAGCAGCCCGAAGGCACCGACGCTGATGGTGGTGAGGAATTTCTGCGGAGTTTCGATTTCGTGGACGTGAAGGTTGACGAACTATCCTGGGACGATATCATTCCGAAGGAACAGCTCGAAGCTGTAAAGGCCGAAGAGCAGCGGAAAGCCGAAGAAAAGTATCTGGCTGATGTCATTGAACAGAACAAACCACGAGTGCGCAACACGATCGCCGAGGAGCGAGAGGAGCGGCAAGCGAAACGTCAACAACGAACACAGGCCATGGACTCCGGCAGTGAGTCCGATGAGGGAGTACGAGCTGACCCTAGACGACCACTAAGTGAACGCGAATACAGATACTTGATCAAAGGTCATTTACGGTATGGGTCACTCGATGACCGTACGGATGAGTTTCTTGCCGAAGCTCGTCTACGGGGCCGTGACATGGATATTGTCAGAGCAGCGATGCACGAGATCATCAATCGGGCAGCACGTCTCGTCCAAGAAGAGCAGGAGAGGATGGAAGCCCTGGGACGCACCTCTTCGAGAACCTTGACCAAGAAAGACAAAAAGGCCGTTTTATTCGAACATCATGGCGTCAAACGCATCAATGCCGAAACGATTCTCGATCGGCCTGATGAGATGCGCCTGTTACAAGAAGTCACGTCCGCTGTCGTAGATCCTAAAAGCTTCCGCATCCCTGACGCCACTAAAGGTGCTGGATATAGCTGCAACTGGGGTGCTCGAGAGGATGGCATGCTTTGTGTGGGCATTGCGCGACACGGGTATGGGGCGTGGGAAAAGGTCAGGGACGATCCTGATCTAGGACTTTCCGACAAGCTTTTCCTAGAGGAGCACCGGGTTGATAAAAAGGCTGAACGAGAGCGACAGGAAGGCAAGAATGCAAAATCTCCTGGGGCAGTACACCTTGTGCGCCGAGCGGATTACCTCATCTCGGTTCTGAAAGGAAAAGTCATCGGTGATCCAGCGGCCAAAAAGGCTGTGGAGAATCATCATCGAAACAACAAGAAGAACAGCCTATATGCCACCCCTAATCTGAATGGCAACGCGAGCTTCTCGGCGTCTCCTGTTCCATCGACCCATCGAAAAGCGCCTCGTGATTCGGACAAGCACCGCCAACGAGCCCTGAGCCATGGTCATCGGGAAAGCGTGGAGCGTCACTCAACTCCCAGATTGGAGCATCGGCATTCTCAAGGCGCTCGTGAAGAGGCTCACAGGGAAAAGATACACCGTCACTCCGAGCCACATCACCATCATCACCGCCACAAGAGCAATGAGTACCAGACGAACGACGTCCTTGGCGGCGACGCAGGCGACGAAATGCTCAAGTTGATATTCAAGCCAGTACGCGACAGCCTAGAGGTCATCCAATCTGCAACAAAATCGAACCTGCCAGATGCACCAGCCCGTGCCAATATTCTTCGCGAACATCTGAGGATCGTAGGTAACTTTGTCAGAACTACGCTCGAAGATGACGGTGCTTCCTT
>JAABUK010001118.1_pt1 | contig 52503 bp, 48 predicted proteins | sample 5559141 | NCBI WGS metagenome assembly JAABUK01 (sample SAMN10711869, study PRJNA513367) | rock metagenome | isolation source: Antarctica rocks | place: Antarctica: Victoria Land, Pudding Butte nord | collected 2016-01-03 | reverse complement strand
ATGCAAAACCTAGAAACCACAGGCACTCTCACCCGCGACGAATTCCACGGTGAGTGGAACTACACGCTGCACCCGCAACCCAACGACACGCCCGACCTGAACCAGGTTAATTAATCACCAGCCCTAACGCGATTCATACCCGCGGCCCTATCTACGCTTTCGGTGCGAAGAGCTCCAAGGCGATGTTGTCGGGATCCCGGAATTCGAGAACGTAGCCGGCGCCGATGTCCTTCACGCCTTCATGCGGAATTCCGCGCGCATCCAGCAGAGTCGCCGCGTCTTCCAAGTCGGAACGAGCCGCGACCGCGAAGCTGACGTGGTCCAGACCCGTGCGATCCTCGGAGAACGAGTCGTCGGCGACCGGTCGAAGCCCGAGCAGCGAGTCGCCCAGCTTGTAGATGACTCCGCCGTACAGGAACGCCAGCTGCTGCTTCGTCGCCTCATCAGCGTTGGGCGGCAGCTCGAAGGCCACCGGCAGGGCGAAGATGTCGTCGTAGAAGGCCCGCGAGCGGGCGATGTCGGTAACGGTCAAGCGGACGTGGGCAATCGCGCTGGTGGGGATCGGCATGCCCTCATTCTGCACCCGCTCGCTGCGGCCGCTCCCTTCGGTCGGCGGACAGGTGCTTTGGGAGACCCCGACCAACTCGCTTCACCGGGGACAACCCTGCACCTCTGTGCCTGTGCCCCTGTGCCTCGACGGCCTGACGACCTGCCCGCTTCGGACGCCCGGACATTTTCGCAGGTAACGTGTGTCGCATCGGGGCGGGCGGTGACCACACCGCGGCAGCGGTGACAATTGTTGTCGGCCAACGCATTCGGGTGGGAGTGGTGGTCGTGGATGCCGTCAGACCCGATGACGTCCGCTATGTCGCCTTCTCTGTGCACCGGGGGATTTCGCCGGTCACCCCTGATCGGCGGTCTGCCCGCACCGCCGCCGCCCTCGGGGCTGACGTCATGGTGCCCGAAGCATGACTCGATCGGGCTCGGTCCGCGCTCCGAGACGTTCGACGCGGTCCGCGGAATCGGCGGCGATCGTCGGCCTCGGCCACGCCGCGGTGGCGAGCACGGCAACCGGCGCCTGCTACTGGCTTCTCGCCTCGGATCAACGGCTCGGTCACAGTCCGGTCAGCACATTGCTGTTGCAGGCCAGCGGAATCGTCGCGCTGATCTGGGCGTACGCCGGGCTGGTGCTGGGGCTGGCGGTCAGCATCCGGCAGCCGAACCACAGAAACGGTGCCCCGCGCCGGATGAGCTGGCGTCCTGCCGTCGTCAACTGGCATCGGCAGCTCAACGTCGCGGTCTTGGCCCTCACCCTGCTCCACGCCCTCACCTACGCGATCGGAGTGCCGGGCGGAACCTGGCTGGTCGCACTCGTGCCGTGGACGGCCCACCCGGAAGGACTCGGCTACACCTTGGGCGTGCTCGGGCTGTACCTGGCCGTGCTCCTGGGTCCCAGCTACTACCTGCGTCGCTACATCGGCCGCCGGGCCTGGCTGGTCGCGCACCAACTCGCGGCCATCAGCTATGCGCTGGGCCTGTGGCACGCTCTGTTTCTTGGCTCGGATTTTCGGCTGACGGGCTTCGCTCGCACCCTGCTGGCCGCGCTGCAGGTGCCGTTGCTCGCGTTGATCGGGCTCAGACTCCTGCGGCCCCTTCGATTGTCGGATCAGCTGCGGATGAAGATTCGCGCGGGCCGATTCGAAGAGAACCGCTCCGTCGTGCTGCGGATCGCGGTGGCGGTCGGGCTCAGCATCACCGCGCTGGTGGTGCTGGTGATGGCGCTGCTCGCCTTCGGCCAGGGCGAGCACGCAACCTTCGGCTAGGCAGCGGCTCCGGTCCGGCGCCCCGCGGCAACCCGCGCCGGTGGCCACCCGCGCCGGTGGCCCCTCCGTCTGGCCGATCAGCGTCGCCGGCAGTCCGGCACTGCGCAGTCCCTTTTGTCGCTGCGCAGTCCGTCGTTCCCGAACCAAGGCCTGCGCGGTGATCAAACTGGCTGCGCAGTGCGCGCGCCTCGGGCAAGAGGTGGACCCGTTGATCCGCGCACGACCAGGCGGGTGGGAAGGAGTAAAGGTTCGGTGGGGCGGTTCCCACTCAGGGCTGCCAGGAGTCGTTCGGTGGCGACGCGGCCTTTGGCCCGAAGTGGCTGATGGACGGTGCTCAGACCTTCGCTGGTTGGTGCCGAATCGTCGAAGCCGATGATGGAGAGTTGGCCTGGGACGGCCAATCCCCGTTCTCGGGCGGCAATGCGTGCGCCCAGGGCGAGTGGGTCGCTGAATGCGAATACGGCGGTGGTCGCGGGTGCCGCCGCCAGCAGAGCATGCGCGCCGATTCGCCCCTGTTCGATACTGCTGATCGGGCATTGCACGACGGGTACGGCCGCCCAACTGAGCCCGGCAGCGGCCACTGCGGCGGCGGCGCCCTGCAGCCGACCCGTGGCGACGCTGGCCGTGGCGGCTGCCTGGCTTAGGAGGTCGGCAAGACCGGGCAGGTCCTGGGCCGAGAGTCGGGTGCTCAGAACGGCCACGCGGCGATGACCGAGGCTCAGCAGGTGGTGCATGGCAGCCTGCGACGGCTGTTGTTCGTCGATGCCGACGAAGTCGAATTCGTTGGCGGCGGCGGAGTCCGGGGCGGGCGAGTCAACGACCACTGTGGGAAGAGCGCGGCGGCGGACCGCATCGATCAACGGATCATCGCCGACAAGTGAGTACACGAGAAAGCCGTCCACGGCGACCCGGCTGACGGCCGGCCCCGCAGAAGTGGCGGTCTCGGGGTTGGCCGGGACGATGACCATCGCCAACTGTTCCGGGTCGGCGGCGTCGGAGAAGCCTTGCATCAGTTGGACCGCAGCAGCGTCCTCGAAGGAGTAGGCGAGTCGTTCCCGCATCACGATGCCGATCGCGTTGGTGCGGCCCTCGCGCAGGTTGCGTCCGGCGGGATCAGCTCCGGCGTAGCCCAGGTCGGTCGCCGCGTTAAGTACGCGTTCCCGCAGCGCTGCTGAGACGGCGTGCGGGCGGTTGTAGACATTGGAAACAGTGCTGGGCGCGACGCCGGCAGCCCGGGCGACCTCGACAACACCGGGCCGGGTGGGTCGACGGACGGGTCGGATCCGGTCCTCGTCATCTGTTGACACCGGGTGATCCTAGTTTTACCTTTGTCGCGGCGCCCAGAAAATCGTTGCAAAACGCAATTTGCGGTGCTCGGTCGAGGATGACGGTCGTACGTCCCTCGGCTTGCCGAGCCAGTCGCCTCGGTTCCCTGGCAATCGCGGTAAGAAAGGACTTCAACGATGAAGTGTTGGACGCGAAGCTTGATTGCGCTTGTCGTGTCGCTGCCGGTCGCCCTTGCCGGCGCTGTCGCCGTGGCCGTGCCGGCGGACGCTGTTGCCCGACCGGCGGCCGCCGTTGCCGCGCCGGCCAGCGCTGTTGCCGCGCCGGCCGGCGCTGTTGCCCGGTCGGCGGGCCAAGTCGGTGCGCCGGCGAATGCCGGAGCGCAGCAGAAGGGGCACTGCGACCGGGACGACGACGGGGATGGGGACGGGGGATCGTCGTCCCGGCAGGGCACCGGGTCTGCCGACCAGCCGGCCCAATACACCCCTGACAGCCGGGGCCGCAGCGCCGTGGGCGCCCGGGTGCCGTTCGTCGAGACGCAGGCCGAAAACGCCTGCACCAACGGGACAGTGATCGGTCCGGACTGGGCTTACGGCACTGCGGCGGCGGAGGCGGTCGGGCGCAAGGCGGTGAAGCTGGACCGGGTCGGCCAGTACGTCGAGTTCAGGTTGACCAAGCCGGCCAACGCTGTCGACGTCCGCTACAGCATTCCGGACACCCCGGACGGCAAGGGCCGGAACGCGACCCTCGGTGTCCTGGTCAACGGCCACGCTGCGAAGTCCCTCGCGTTGACCTCCAGGTACTCCTGGTACTACGGCGTGTACCCGTGGTCGAACACTCCAGCCGACGGCGGCGTCCGCCAGATGTATGACGATTCCCGCGTGATGTTGGGCAGGACGATGCCCGCGGGCACCAGGGTCCGACTGCAGGTCGGCCGCACCGACACCGCACCGTCGTACGTGATCGACCTTGCCGACTTCGAGAATGTGGCGGGCCCGGTTGCGCAACCGCGGAACTCGCTGTCGGTGATCAATTTCGGCGCTGACCCGATGGGCCGGAAGGATTCCTCCACCGCCATCCAGGCGGCCATCGACCGCGCTTCGAAGATGGGCAAGACCGTGTGGATCCCGCGGGGGACGTTCACCGTCACCCGGCACCTGATCGTCGATCAGGTGACCGTGCGCGGCGCCGGCCCGTGGTACAGCGTGCTGCACGGCAAGGGCGTCGGCGTCTACGGCAAGTACGCCCCGACGCCCAGCAGCAACGTGCACCTGTCCGATTTCGCCATCTTCGGTGAGGTCCAGGAACGCAACGACGCCGACCAGGTCAACGCCGTCGGCGGATCCTTGGCGCACTCCACCGTCGACAACCTGTGGCTGCAACACACAAAGGTCGGCTTGTGGCTGGACGGCCCGTTCGACGGGCTCCGCATCTCTCGGGTGCGGATCCTGGACATGACCGCCGACGGCATCAACTTCCACCAGGGCATCACCAACTCGTCGGTCACCGACACCTTTGTGCGTAACACCGGCGACGACGGCTTGGCGATGTGGTCGGAGAAGGACCCCGACGCCCATAACGTCTTCGCGCACAACACGGTGCAGGTACCGACCCTGGCCAACAACATCGCCATCTACGGCGGTAGCGACAACACCGTCGCCGACAACTTCGTCTCGGACACCATGACCCAGGGCGGCGGCATCCAGATCGCCAACCGATTCGGAGCGGTCCCGCTGGCCGGCACCACCGTCGTCGCGGACAACGTCCTGCAGCGCACCGGCAGCTTGGACCTGTTCAGCCATATCGGCAATCCGGCGCTGTGGTTCTGGGCCGGTGACGAAGCGATGAGCGGAACAGTCAACGTGACGGGGAACCGCATCTTGAACAGCGCCTACGAGGCCGTCGGGTTCACTGGCCTGGCCATCACGAACGTCCACCTGAACCGCGACGTCATCACCAACGCCGGCACGTTCGCGGTGCAGCTCAACACTTCCGGATCGGCGACGTTCAGCCACGTTCTCGCTTCCGGGCTCGGCGCAGGCGGCCGCTACGACTGCAACTCCGGGTTCACGATTGTCGAAGGTCCCGGCAACCGCGGATGGTCGGACAGCTCCTGTGGCTATCCGGTCCCCGGGCCGCTGACGCTCAGCAGTCCGAACCTTTACTTCGTCGCCAACGGGAACGGCGCGATCAGCGATCCGCAGACCATCACGGTCACCAACCCGACATCGACGCGGCAACCGATCGCCTCGGTGACCAACACCGGATCGTTCACCCTGACGACCACCTGCGGGAAGACGCTCGCCCCGCACGCCTCGTGCACGATCGTGGTGCGGTTCGCGCCCACGGCCAAGGGTGACCAGTCGGGTGCGCTGACCGTCTCCGACGGCACCTCCGCCGGCCGATACCAGGTGTACCTGCAGGGCACGGTGCTCATTCACGTGGCCGGAAACCTGGCCGACGGCAAACCTGCGACCGCCAGTGGTCAGAACAGCTGCTGCACCGCTGCGAGCACCACCGACTCGAACACCGGGACCTACTGGGAGAGTTCGCCGCTCAACTCCTTCCCGCAGACTCTCACCGTGGATTTGGGAAGTGCCACAACGGTTTCCAAGGTCGCCTTGAAGATCAACCCCGCCTGGGGTGGTAGCCGCACCGAGAACTTCCAACTCCTGGGCAGCACCGACGGCACCACCTTCAACAGCCTGGTGCCGGCCGCTGACTACACGTTCAACTCCGACTCCAACCACAACACCGTCAACATCACCTTCGCCGCTACCGACCTGCGCTACGTCCAGGTCAAGGTCAACAGCAACACCGCCTGGCCGGCAGCGCAGATCGCCGAGTTCGAAATCTACAAGTGACCAGCTGTTCTGGTGGACCCATGCTGAGTCGATGACGTCCGGCGCTTGACTCTGCTGGGTTGTGAGTGGGACGGGCGGGCACCAATGGGGCGCTCGCCGGTGCTGAGATTCATTTCCCAGCACCGGCGAGCTGTTCGCGCGCGTGCAGAAGGAGCTCAGCGGGCCGGCTGACTGACGGAGCCATTCTCGAGGAGTCATTTGGCGGGTCCGCGTGGCCGGTGCGCGTGGCGGGCAGTGCGGCCGGGGCGCGCGGCCGGGCAATGTGGCCGCGCAGTGCGGCACTGCGCAGTCGCTTTCGCCACTACGCACCTCGTCGTTCCCGAACCAACGCCTGCGCGGTGATCAAACCGGCTGCGCAGTGCGCGCGGGTGGTCAGTACTGAGTAGCCGAAGACGAACAGATCTGCGGAGGCACGATGCGCCTCCGGATACGCCGATCGGCGGAACCCCCTGCGGCGCCGCGCGGGAGAGGCGCAGATGATCGCGGTCGCAGCTCGAGTTCATCGCCCGCGGGAGGCGTTTCGGTAGGCGAAGGGGATATGTCGCCCTGGTACTCGGGCGCGAGGTTGATGCGGAGTGTCTGCTTCTGCTTCGCCGGTTGGACAGGCAACTTCGCATCAATCATCGAGTCCAGCATGTCTGAGGTAGCCGACATGCTGAGGCGGAGGGCACCGTTCCTGCAGGAGGTCCGCCGGGACGGACTGACGCTCGGCGGCCTCAGTGCCGTCCAACTACTGACCGCTGACCGCCGCAGCGAGGTGAGCCCTCGCCCGCTGGCAAGCTTCAGGACGGTAGTGCAAACGATGCGGCGAGACGACTGGCGGTGGGACGCAAGTATGTTGAGCTGGCTGACCTGATGGCGCAGGACACCGACGCGTACGCGATCACGGTCGCCATCGGAGTTTCGGCGCGGGCCGGTATCGCTGCATCCGACGCGGCGTGCATCAGCGCCACCGGGCGATATTGGCGCGGGCAAGACCACGCTCAGGCCTTGAAGCATCTGGGAACGATCCGCGGCAGCGATTCAGCAGCATGGGCGTTACAAGAACTCCTGGCTCTGAAAGACCAATCGCACTATGGTCTTGGCGACCTCTCGTCAACGAAGGCCAAGACAGCGCTGAGATCTGCGCATTCTGATCGCTTTCGCTCACGGCGTTCCGCCTCGATGACGGAACAGTTTGCGTGATGCTCCAAAAATGCGCAGAAGTGGTTGCGTCAGCGGGCTCGTGGCAGCTTCCGTCGGTCGAACTCGTTCTGCAGAGCGGGGCGGCGTCGATTGGCCTCCCGCAGGGCGACGATCCAGGCGGCGCTGATCGGCGTGAGGTCGGCGGCAGCCGCGAACCGATGCGCGCGTTCGATCAGCACGGCTCCGCGCTGGTAGCCCGACCGATTGCCCCCTTCGAGGGCTCGCTCACCGAGACGTTGAAAGACCGACATGGCATCGCCCGGGTGAAGTACCCCTCGTGCGGTCGCGACCTTCTCCCATACCTCGTGGTTGCAACCGCCGTGTTCAGCAGCTTGCCAGGCAGATTCGACGTCATCCTCGTCCAATAAAACTTCGACGAGAACACTGTGCCCGTAACCGCTTCCGTAGGCCGGCCGGTGCGCCGGCCCTGCTGCGACCGGTTGCGATCGAAGCACCCGCAGCGCGGCATCCCGGCGGGCCGGCCAGTCGCCCGACGTCGTCGCGAAATCGCGGAGCCGGTCGAACGTCGACACCGTCGGGAATTCGGCGAACCTGTCTGCGACCAGCTGGGTGGCCAGGTCGACATGACCGGTGCGCCGGTGCAGGTCTGCGGCGACGTCGCGGAGCCGGGTGTCCGGATGTCCGCCGAAATCCTGTCCCTGCGAGCGGTCCAGCCATTGCAGAGCCTCTTCCTCCCGGCCGTCGTCTGCCAGCACGGTTGCGATTCCGAGATAGCGGTAGCCGATGGACAGATCGCCCGACAGCACCTCGACGAGCGCGTCGGCCCCGCGGCGGGAGGCGAGTTGCTTCTTCAGTTCGGTGATGGTGAAACGGCTCGGCTTCTGCGAGCGTTCGTCGTCATCACCTGCCCGCAACTGTGGCAGTTGCGCGAAGTACTCGTCGACCACGGCCTCGAAGGTGTCGAGCCCCTCGGCGCCGAGCGCCTCCGCATGCGTCGATGGGCTCTCGAGGAACACCTCCCAGTCGCTGTGCAGTGCCCAGCTGGCAAGGCGAGCCGCGAGCTCGGCCGGATCGAGATTCGCCTGCTCGCAGGCTTCGGCGTGCGTCAGCTGGGCCTGGGCAAGGGTTCCACCAAGTTCGCCGTCCGAATCATCGACCGACTCGAGAAGATTCTCGATCAGGTGGATCGCGTGCTCCAGCACCTCGACCGCTGCAGCCGCGAAACCCGCTGCGAGCAGGTCGTCGACGGCGTCGAGCTCGGACTGAAATCTGTCTACGAAGGTCGGCGCGTCACGGTAGTGCACGTACCCGCCCACCTCTGCTGCCTTGTCCAGCCGGCGGAGGATGTTCCCAGTGTCGACCTTCCCGGCGTCGACCACCGGGGACTCGCTGACGCCCGCGTCCAGCCGGGCGCGCAGCATCGGGGCGGCCTGCGAAGCTGTCAACAATTGGTCGACCAGCCACTCGATCGGCTGGGCCAGCAGATGGGCTCGCAAGGCGTCGTCCGACTTTTTGCGCTTCGGCGTTCGGGAGGTCACAACGAACATCCTGCACGGCGGGTACGACAGTTGCCGGGCGGGCTCTCACCGCACCTCCCGCAGCGATCAGTCCAGCTCCAGCGCCAAGCGCAGAGAGCTGTTGATTTCTTCCAACTCGCTGCGGCTGACGTGGCCAACAAGCTCGCCGAGGCGTTCGGGGGCGACAGCTATGGTCTGCTCGATCAACACCTGGGTTTGCTCCTGCCTGATGGTGATAGTGGGCCGAAAGACGCGAGCAGGAGCGGATCGTGATGTTGGCGCAATCAGTAGGGTCGACAAGCAGCAGGTCATCGGACTGAACGACCACGGCGTACCTGGTGCCCTGCTGCTCGCCACCGCGGGCATTCTCAAGGGGCGCGTAGGCGGTAGATGTCACCGCGCACGCGCGGCCTCCATTTCCCGCAAAACCTGCCGGCTCTCGGCCACATCCAGGGGATCGGCGGAGGCCTCCAGCGACTCGCGGCGCATCTGATCCCGTCGACGGAGCCGCACCGCATCGACCAGTGCGCGGCGGATGGCTTCGGAAACACTCGACCCATCGGCGGTCAGCTCAGCCAAGGCCTGATCTGCAGGTTCGTCAGTTCTGAAGGTGACGACAGTCATGCACTGACTTTACGCCGACCGTAAGACGAAACAACTACAGGGAGTGCAATTCGACGAGCGCAATATGGACCGCTGCTGGTGTCGCTATCGCTCGAAAGCGGGACAATCACCTTTCGAAACACCCTTCAGGTCAACAGGTCTCGGATGTCGTCGGCGCTGAGCGTGGCGCTGAACAGCGCCTCGTCATCGATGACGGCGTCGAAGAGGCCGGCTTTGCGTTTCTGGAGCGCGAGCACTTTCTCCTCGATGGTGTCGGCGGCTACCAACCGGTAGACCATCACGTTCTTGTCCTGCCCGATGCGGTGGGTGCGGTCGATGGCCTGCTCTTCGCTGGCGGGGTTCCACCAGGGGTCGAGCAGGAAGACGTAGTCGGCTTCGGTGAGGTTGAGGCCGAACCCGCCGGCCTTCAGGCTGATCAGGAACACCGGCGCGCTTCCGGTTTTGAACTCCTCGATCACCTCGGCCCGGTTTCGGGTGCTGCCGTCCAAATAGACGTACTTGATTCCGGCGGCCTCCAGCCGGCGCTGCACCTTCGCCAGGTAGGAGGTGAACTGGCTGAAGACCAGCGCGCGATGCCCTTCGGCGACCACGTCGTCGAGTTGTTCGAACAGGGCGTCGAGTTTGCTCGAGGGCATATCGGCGTATTCGTCGCCGATCAGTGACGCGTCCAGCGCGAGCAGGCGTAACAAAGTCAAAGACCGGAACACGATGAACTTGTTCAGGTTCATATCTTCCCCGAGCAGCCGGAACAGTTTCTGCCGTTCCCGTTGCAGGAAGAGGTCGTACAGGTCCCGGTGCTCGGGGGCGAGGTCGATGCGCAGCGTCTGCTCCTGCTTGGCGGGAAGCTCGGCGGCCACCAGATCCTTGGTGCGGCGCAACAGGAACGGACGAATTCGGCGTCGCAGTTTCGCCAGCCGTTCGGCGCGCGTCGCTGCGTTGACCTGCTCTGTGTTGCCGGCGCCGATCCCGCGGGCGATTCCCGGTCGCGACTGCTCGATCGGCCGGACGTAGTCGTTGAGAAATCGCGGTGCTGACGCGAACAGCCCGGGCGCGACGATCGCGAACAGCGCCTGCAGGTCGGTCAGCGAATTCTCCAACGGAGTACCGGTGACGGCGAGCTTGAACCGGACCTGCAGGTCCAGGGCGGCCGCGTGCACCTTCGAAGCAGGGTTCTTGACGAACTGTGCCTCGTCGAGCACCAGTCCGGCCCACCCGCTGGACTGCGCGACCGCCTGGTAGGCGTCGAAGTCGAGGCGGAGCAGCGCGTAACTGGTCACCACGATGTCGGCGCCGCGGGCGGTGTCGGCGATCGTGGTCTTGCCGGCGGCTTCGGTGGTGGCCATCTGCCTGATGGTCAGACCCGGCGTGAAGCGCTGTGTTTCGGAGACCCAGTTCGGGACGACGGAGGTCGGGGCGACGATCAGGAAAGGCTGTCGCGCATCAGGTTTTTCGGATTCGATAACGTGCTGGATCAGGGTGAGGCACTGCACGGTCTTGCCCAGCCCCATGTCGTCGGCGAGTATGCCGCCGAGTCGGTGCCGCCACAGGTAGGCGAGCCAGTCGAACCCTTCCTGCTGGTACGGGCGCATGGTGGCCCGCAACCCGACCGGTGGGGCCACCGGGAGCGGGGAGTCGTTCCTGGTCTCTGCCAGCAGGGCCCGCCACTGCACCGCAGGGACGGCTTCGTCGGCGAGATCTTCGAAGTCGGACCACAGGCTCAGCTGGTGCCGGCTGATGGAGGGGACCGGTTCCCATTCGGTCAGATCCCGCGACTCCTCGATCAGGTCGGAAAGCGCCTTCAATGACGGGTGGTTCAGCGAGAGGTACGACGCGTCGACGAGCAGCAGCCTGCGTCTGCCCTTTGCGAGTGCTTTGAACAGCGGCAGGAACGGGATGGTCCGGCCGTCGACGGTGACGGTGACGCCGAGGTCGAACCAGTCGTGTTTCTCGGACGGGACGGTGGTGATCTTCAGTTGGGGCGTGCCGGTCAGCTCGCGGTAGTCGGGGGCGTTGCCGTGTGTCTCGACCTTGACGCCGGGCAGGGTGCGGAGCGTTCGCAGGGTTGTGGCGGCGAACTCGGCGGCGTCGATACCCCTGAGCGTGGCCGGCAGCGGAATGGTGCGGGGGAGTAGCTCAGTGCTGACGCTGTCGGGGCCGAGCCACTCGGCCGGGAGCAGGCCTTCGGGCAGGAGTTCGTTGAGCGGTGGGGGCGGCCCTGAGCGGCGGCTGCCCTGCCAGCGCCAGACGAGCGCGATGGTGTGTCGGGGGCTGTGGGTGACCGTGACGACCAGGACCGGCGGCGCCGGCGCGGGCAGTTTGACCGAAGCGTCGGAGCTGGTGATGTCAATACGTTCTTGGAGTTCGGGCAGGTAATTCTCCAGGAAGTCGTCGACGTCCTGCTCCGGCACTTGTGTTCTGGTGCCGCCGTTGGACAGGATCGCGAGTTGGTCCGGGGTAAGGGTTTCGCAGGTCGGGGCGAGGAGGAGCTGACGCGGCGTTGCCGGGTCAACCAGGTAGAGGCCGTGGGTGCCGATGGCTCGGGCGTGGGTTTCGTCGGCTCTGGTGTCGTCGATGGTTAGGCGCGGGCCGACGTGGATGCCGGTGTTGTCGCGAACTGCGTCCAGGGTGAGGGTGGCATTCGACGCACGGCGAACGGCGGCTCCGGCACCCGAGCCGACCAGCTGGATGCCGAGGGTCGCGGTCTGGTCGAGCAGTGTCCAGAGCACCGGGTTGACGAAGTCGTCGAGGTAGATCCAGTCCGGGTCCCGCCCGGGCGTGGTCGGCTTCAGAGCCAGGTGCAGCGCGCCGAACTCGCAGAACCATCGATGCTGGTCAGGGTCGAGATTCAGCCGGTTGACCAGGTGTGGGATGTTCGTCCAGGTGATGCCCGACCGCGCCCAGCCCCGTGATGTGCGAGCCACCGGGCGAACGCCCAGGCGATGGTCCTGTCGCAGCGCTCCGGCTCTGGCTTTCGCGGTCTTGGACACGGGCCCGTTCCAGCGGGAAGGGGTTCTAGGAATCAGCTCACGGAGCTCGAATTGCAGGGCGACGGGTGTGGGTGCGTTGGTGGGTTCTGGTTCGGTGTCGGCGTGGCTACCGACGGAAGGCGGGTAACCGCGGAGGGAATCACGCCAGCCGTCGCCGGCTGCAGCGCGTGGTCCGGGGCTCGCCATATCCCGATTGTTCCGGAGTGCGCCGACAGCGGACGCCCGCTACCGAGTTTGCTTCGCAGCGTCCATCAACCGCTCGACAGCTCGCCCGGCCTTCGTTCGGGCCTCCTGGCTGATGGGAAGCGTGCTGTAGCCGGCCTTTGTCTTCATTCCCAGAAGTAGGCCGAGGTCGGCGGCGAGCCTCTTGTCCACCGATCCCAGCAGATCAATGGCCTCGTTGTGGTTCTCGCCGCGCGAGTACTGGCCGAGTCGAGCACAACAGATGACGTCGGCCGCGGCGATTCCACAGTGCACAACGAGGGTCACGTAGACGGCACTCAAATCAGCCGGATCATCCTCGCTGAGATCGAGAACGACCTCGGCAGCGGTCATGAACTGGTGGGCCTTCATCAGCCGGCCTTGCCGTGTGACGGCGTTGCAGTCACTGGTTCGTGGCACTGTGCACCACCGTGCTGCCGTTGAGGAGTGTGCGGAGCCAGGCGGGTTGGCCGTAGATGGTCAGGCCTTCGCGGGCAATGGAGGTCAGAATGGGATCCAATCCTGCTCCGATGGCTACCTCCTGCTCTGTCATCTGCAAGATGCGTCCGTCGTTGCCTGTCCATCTGGTGAGAAGGCGAGCGAACTCGGCAAGCTGCCTGTCCCAGCCCTCTTCGTCTTCCAGGAAGTCGGGCCTAACGATGAAGACGTCGATGTCGCTGTCGGGCCGCATCTGACCGCGGGCAGCGGAGCCGAAGACGGCGGCATAAATGGGGGCCACGGGCCAGCTCTCGACATGACGGTCGATGCGCTGGAGCAACTCGCCTCGAAGGTTGGCCAGGATCAGGATGGCCGGTGCTGCGAGGTGGTCCTGATTGAGTCGGTAGCGCCTGGTCTGCCCCACTTGATCAGTGTCAACGATCCCTTGCTCGGCGAGCCGAGCCAGGGTCCGGCGGATACCTTGCACGGAGCGGCCAGCCACCACGCGCTAGAGTTGACCGGTGGTGAACCAGGCGTCGGCAGCTGCCAGCGCAGTGAGCACGTCACCATCAAGGGTCGGCGTGATCACCGCAAGAGGGCGCTGAAGCTCCATGGTTCAGCGCTACAGCGGCCCAAGTAAATTTTCTGGACCGACAGGCAAATAATCTGCAGCTGGACCAAGCATTCTGCATGCAGGACTCGCTGGTTGCCAGGGTCTCACCCCATTTTTGACGTGGTCACGTCTCCAGTGGATCCCCCGGGCCGGCCGCCCTACTGTCCGGCCAACAGAGTCGCACGTTGAGCGAGCCGCAGATCTCCATCCAGAGAGCATCGGCCGGCGGGACATCGGTGACCAGCCAGGCCTGTGTGCGGTGTCCCTGCTTTTCGGAGATGAACCGGTAGCGCAACACTTGTCCGAGCCCGAGGCGTAGTTGCTCCCGTTCGTTCAGTCCGGTGATGCCCTTGACCTCGACAATGTGAAATCCTGGTGTTCGCGCCAGACGACGTCGGGTTGCTCACCGAACCAGCCGGCGGGTTTGATCGGTCGCTTGCCGCGAGTCCGAAGCAATTGATGGATCAGTCGTACCGTGCGGTTGTGGCGATTGCGAGAGTCGCCGACGACCTCCGGATCGATAGTGCGGGGCGGAGAGAGAACCGAAACACTGACGTCGTCAGAGGGATCATCGGCGTCTTCATCCGGTTCGCTGCGGCGAGCTCGCAAGTCTCGTGGGGCGGAATCGACGTTGACGGTCGGCACGATGACGTCGGGACGAAACCACAAGACTGCGCGCTCGGCAGACTCATCTCCGATCTGAACCGGCGCGGTATTCGCACCGCCGTTGAAGTGCAGCGCGCCTACAATCTGAGTCCAGGACATCTGCAGGGTTCAGTCTCCTGCAGGACTCGCATCTCGACAATCGAACGATAGAGCTCGTTCTCCCGCAGGTGTTCCCTATGATTCCACCGGTCCGGCCATGGCAGCGAGTCGTAGTCATAATCGCGTGAGGTCATCGCGTCCGATAAAGCCACCGCGTTTGCAATCAGACCGGCACCCGCCTGCCAGAAAAGCAGGCGGTCACCTTCCTTGAACGGGCGGCTCTTCTTCGTCGCCCAAATCCCGCCACCTCGTCCCAACGCCCAATTCTCCGAGCTGTCCGCCCCGACGACCAAGATCCATCCAGCCATGCCTCTGCGCCCCAAGTGGGTTCACAGCGGGTGGAGGCGTGTCCGGGACGGAAGCCTGTCGGGCCGCAGTTCGGTGGTGACGACGACCAGTTGGCCGAGGCCGGAATTACGGAATCAGCGAGCGAAGGAAGGCTCGGGTTTCGTTATCTGTCGAGTAAATGAGGGTGCCGACCATGCCGCGGGTCAGCAGCACCTTGTAGACGTGTCGCACCAGTCGGTCGAAGTCCTCGTCGCTCACCGCCTTTCGGGAGCGGAAGTCGGGGTCCTTGTTGAACTCGCGCCGGCTCACCCAGCTACCGGATCGCCACACCAAGTCGGGCCCGAGAATGACGCCGTTCCAGTCGTACTCGAAACCCTGTGCGGTATAGATGCATCCGACTTGTCCAAACCCCTCGGGTTCGGAGGCCCAAAGAGCCGCCGGAGGAGCGCCTGGTAGTCCGCGGTCCCCACGCAGATTCCATGGGTGTGACCAGCTCCCGATGATCACGTCCGAGACGAGAGATCCATCGGATCGCGGGTCGCTCCACGGCCAGCAGTAGCCGGCGGCCATCCTGGCTCCGTATCCGGCGGTCCGGTAGGCAGCCAACCGTCTCTCTAGCTCCTCTGGGGAGTCGACGACATCAAGCTGGAACGGCGGATCGGGCTCCCATGGAATGGGGAGATCGCCACGCAGGCCGAGCAACTGTTCCACCCAACCGATGTAGCGCTCGCTGCCTCCACATCGAAACTGGGCGTCGAGTGTGATGTGGATCGTGTCCAGACCTACGGCCGCAGCATGTGCGGTGATCTCGGCGATCGTGCCCATCTCGCCGGGGCGCACTACCTGATGCTGATCGAGCAGGAACACCGGAACGCGCGCAGCGGCGATCAATTCGTCGACCTGTGGGCGTCCGGTGCGGGCTTCTGCTTTGGTGTAACGGTTCTCGGACGTCGCTCGAACCCGGTGCGCCTCGTCCAGAATCAGGACGTCGAGGCCGTTGCGTTCCGCCTCGGTGAACTGATTGAAGTACTTGAACAGGCTCGTGGCCCGGCCACTTTTCCGGCCACTGACCTTGCGAAGCGTCATAGTGAACGACCGTGAGCCGGTGGCATGGATCGTTGTTCGGCCGCGTTCGGCCAGCTTTCCCAGCAACGACAGCGCGATGACGCTCTTGCCGCTGCCTGGACCCCCACTGATGACGATCACCGACTTGGTGTCCGCTCGGCGTGCGGTCTCGACGGCATGCAGCACCATGTCGACGGCCACAAGTTGCTCATCCAACAGAATGAATTGCTCCCGCCCGGCGATCTCCGCTGCAGCAACCTTCAAGAGCTGACGAGACGGTGCTACCCCGGAGTGGAGAAGCTGATCGGCGTAGGGAGCACCTGAAGCCCCGTCATCGAGTCGCGACCGCAGGAAATTCAGGAAGGCACTTCGGTCGGCACCGGTGAACAGCCGACCTGTCGAACTCTGCGGGTAGCCGCCCAGCGACTGCTGCACTTCCGCGCTCGCGTTGTGTAGATACGCCGCGCCGGCCATCGGATCGGCCTGGTCGTGGAGGACCTTGGTGAAGTCACCGAGATATTCGCAGTAGTGGCGAACCTGAGCGACGGGATGAAGCCGAGCACCGCCGGGGGCTCCAGCCACCGTCACCAATTCGCCGGACTCGTCGTACAGGGTGGCGTTGCTCCACTGCTTCAGTTCGACGACGACGTAAGACGGCGCACCGGTCTGTGGGTGCCGCCCCGCGAGTACGACGTCGGCACGCTTGCTGGTCAGCGGAAGGCGGTATTCGAGCATCACCTCTACGTTGCCCAACCCGGCATTGAGCAGGTCCTGCGCCAGAATCGGCAAACTGCCTGACCAGGAACGCATCTCGGCGGGAGAGGGGCGATGGCCGGTTTGGTGGCGCAACAGATCCGCGAGACGCTCCTCGATCACCGATGGTCGCAACGCCATCTCGGCGAACGCCGTTGCGCGATGACGGAGCAGTGACACGGAATGGACCCCCAGGGCAGCACGAAAGGATTCGTGCGGGTGGGGGACTGTCCGTTAGAACTGGATGCCTGTCGGGCTGCGTGCTGGCAACTATATGGACCGACTATGGACTCACCGTTGACCGACGCGCGCTCGATCAGAGGAAGCTGGTGGCGATGAGCGACTTGACGAAGCCGCGAATTCGCCCCGCACGCGGGCAGCCGTCACTGTGCCGGCCGCTGGCCCAAGCTTTCGGGGAAGCGTCCGGTTGATGCAGCCCGAGGTGCGGGGACTGAGCGAGGGCCGTCTGTGCGAATCTCCAGGAACGATCTCGACGTCGCGCAATCGACAGTTTTCGAAGGGAACGGTTCGAACCGCCGGAACCTATCCTAACCCATTTGTCGGGACCGCCCGCGACGGCCGAAATAGCTCAGCGCTCAACCACTCTTGGCTGCGGAATAGGCATTGGCATCTGCAAGAAGCGCCTTGATCCGGCTGCGCGCCTGGTCCGCCGGGCCGCTGGTGAGCGCGGACCCGATGGCGCAGGCGACTGCTCCGGCTTTGATCCAGGCGGGCACGTCGTGGGGTGTGATGCCGCCGGTGGGTACGAGTGGTGCGTGGGGCAGTGCGGCTTGCACGTCGGTGATCCAGCGCGGGGTGAAGTTGGAGGCCGGGAACAACTTCAGCGCATCGGCACCGGCAGCCAGAGCTTGGACGATTTCCGTGACCGAGCCGACTCCCGGCAGGGCGGCAGCGCCGTGGCGGTGCGCGGTGTCCACGATGTCGCGGTCCAAATGGGGGGAGACGAGGAAGCGGGCGCCGGCTCGGATCGCGAGAAGCGCGGATGCAGCATCCAGCACGGTTCCCGCGCCGATCACGGTTTCGGGGTGCTCCTGGGTCAGGTGGGTGATGGCCTCCAGTGCCTCGGGATTGGTCAGCGTTATCTCGATTGAGCGCATTCCGGCGTGAATCATCGTTTCCGCGTGTTTAACGGCGGAAATCGCGTCCGGTGCGCGGATGATGCCGATGATTCGTTGACTCAACACGGCCGGCACAATCTCATGACGGTACATTCTGCTCCCTCTCCTCAATTGCAAGTGATTCAGCGATCGACGTGATGCTCGCCGCCGGAAGTGAACGCTGCGGCGGCTCGGGCCAGTTCATTCTGGTCCGGATAACCTTCGATGTCGGTGCTTGCTCCAACGACCAAAGCTGCGGTGACCATGCCGGCGAACAGAGCCGCCTCGGGTGTGGCCTGACGCAGCCAGGCGCCAAGATATCCGGCAACCAAAGCGTCTCCAGCGCCGACGGTGTCGACCACCGCCTGAGCCAACGGGCGATGATGCCAGTGTCCGTCATTGGTATGTACTGTCGCCGATTTGTCAGCGTGTTTGACAAGAACACTCGCCGCGCCGCGCGTGAGCAGGGCGGCAACGGCGTCTTCCGTGGACGTGCCGGTGATCATCTCAAGTTCGTCCTCACCGGCGAAGATCACATCGGCCCTGTCGAGGATCGGCCTGATCGTCTCGCGCCACTGCTGCCGATCGCCGAGCTTCAGGCGCACGTTCGGGTCGAACGACACGGTTGCGCCACCGCACTCTGCCAACTCCAGGAGGACGTCGGTGGCCTCGCTCGCAGAGGGGGACAACATCGGGGTGATGCCCGAGAAATGAACGAGGTGGGCGCCACCCAATCCCCGCTGCCGCACGAAGGAACCGGAAAGGCCACAGGCGGCAGAACCCGATCGTAGGTACTGCACGGTGATGCCGCGGGTCGGATGGCTGTCCCGCATCAGTATGCCGGTGGGTCTGTCGGGATCGACTTCGACGGCCGAAACGTCGATGTTCTCCGCCCTGAGCTGGGTGAGCAGCGACTGCCCGTTGGCGTCGGCGCCCACCCGACTCAGCCATCGTACGGCGAATCCCATGCGGGCCAACCCAATGGCCACATTTGATTCTGCGCCGGCGATCGACGAGCGAAATTGTGTCGCACGCTGCAACGCCACGCCTGGCTCGGCGACCAAAAGCCGCATGGCCTCGCCCATGGCAAGCACGGTCCGGCCGGCTGAGAAATCCGTCGTCCCACTCACTATGAGCTCTCTCGAATTTGAACCGAGAAGTCGATGATCTCGTCAGCTGCCGGCAGCGGCGCGGAAATCAGGGCTGACAGACGTTCGACAGCATGAACTGCAATGGTGTGTTTGTCGGGCGCAATCGTAGACAGGGCGGGCGTGCTGAACCGTCCCTCCTCGATGTCATCGAATCCGATCAGGGCGATGTCGTCCGGCACCCGGATGCCCTGTGCCAAGAGGGTGCGTAGCGCGCCGAGTGCCAATAGGTCTGTGGCGCAGAAGATGGCATCCGGCAGGTGTTCTCGTTGCTGCAGAAGGATTTCAACGGCGGCAGCTCCGTCCTGCCGGTGATAACCGTGAGTTGCGACGACGAGATCCGAAGGTGGCACGAGTCCGGCTTTGCTCAGAGCGGATCGGTAGCCATTGAGTCGAAGTCGGGAGATGGCCGACTGAGGATCATCGGGCTGCGATCCGATGAATGCTACTCGTCGCCGACCACTGTCGATCAGATGAGCTGTCGCCGCATATGCGGCCGCGACGTTGTCGATGCCAACGTGGTCGTACTGGCCGCCGCCACCGGTTCGTTCGCCGAGTAGAACCACGGGCAGCCGCCTGGACGGGGTGGGCAGATCTTCGGTCCCCAGCGACACCGGGCTGTAGATGAGCCCATCGATGAACCTGGTGTTCTTGCCGCTGACGACGGCAAGCTCGCGCGCGCGCGCGCCCAGCGTCTGCATGATGACGACGTCCAGCCCGCGACTTTCCGCACTCTCCACGATCAGTCGCGCCAACTCGGAGAAATAGGACACGTCAAGTTCGGGAACTGCAAGTCCGATCACCTTGTTCTGGCCGCCCCGAAGGCTGCGCGCAGCGTGGTTCGGCCGGTAGTCGAGCCGTTCGATCGCATCATTGACGCGCCGTCGAACGTCACTGCTGATGTGGGGATATCCGTTGATTACGTTCGACACCGTTTTGGGCGCGACGCCGGCAGCTGCGGCGACGTCCGCCTGGGTGACCGTCATGGCTGTATCCGTTCCTCGTCCCAGAAACTTCCATCTTAGGGGTTTACCACGTGGCAGGCCGCGTGGTAAACCTTCTCGGGTCCACCCAAACTTTGTCTCAACGAGGAGATTCCATGACCGTTTCACGGGGCCGGAAAGTGCTCGGGAGTCTCATCGCCCTCGCCACTCTGGCGACGGCCGGCTGCAGCAGCTCCGGGAGCAAGGGCACCGCGGACGCCAACACGCTGCGAATCTCGGTCTGGGGGGTGACCGAGGACATCGCGAGCATCAAGGACGCCGCCGCCGGATTCCAGAAGGCCAACCCGAGTATCAAGCTGGACTTTCGGGTCGGGGACTGTGGCGCCGACTACGCCGCCTGCAAGACGCTGATCGCGGGCAAGAACATGTCCGACGTGTTGGTCACCGGAACGTGGAACTTCAATCAGATGGTGAATGACGGTGTGCTCGCCGACCTGTCGCCCCACATGGATACCGACGGCGTCAAGGCGGCGGACTTCACCCCGGTTGCGCTCGGTTCCGACAAGGCCGCCAAAGACGGTAAGTATCATGCACTTCCGATGGGATACAACGTACAGTCGTTGTTCTACAACAAGACGATGTTCGAAAAGGCTGGCCTGGCCGTGCCGCAGGCCGACGGCAGTTACACGTACGACCAATTGCGTACCTGGGCCAAGAAGCTCACGCTGGACAACAAGGGTCGCAATCCAGATGATCCGGCCTTCGACCCGAAACACATCGCCCAGTGGGGTTACTACAACCGGGTCGCGATTCCCAGCGACTCCGGGTACAGCCCGGTGCTGTGGGCCAATGGCGGCGACGTTCTCGGTGGTGCCAACCGGGCCACCTGCCAGCTGGAAGACCCGGCGACGATTGATTCCTTCCAGATGCTGCAAGACATGATGTGGAAGGACCATTCCACCGTCACGCCGCAGCAGGAGCAGGAGACGCCCGGATACCTGCGATGGATTCAAGGTCATGTGGCAATGCAGCAGGGATCGCATGAACAAGTCACTATCGCGGCCAAGCAGAATCCGAAAATGAGCTACGACATGGCGGCTCTCCCCAAGGGCAAGGCCGGCAATGCAACGCTGGTTCAGGTGCACAGCTGGGCCGTCTATCAGGGCTCGGCGAATCAGGACAACGCCTGGAAGTTCGTCAAATACATGGCGACCGAAGGTTCCGGAAAGCAGATGGGTCTGATTCCGGCGTACAAGGACAACGCCAAGGGCCCGGACTTCGCGCAGGCACCTGGTGAACCAAAGAATCTGGTCAAGGCGCAGCTCGATCCGGCCGCGTGGCCGCTGACGAGGACGAACATCGACCCGAGGGGAGTCATGTCCCAGGTTCAGGGGCAGGACGGCATCGCTCCGGCGATCACCAGCATCATCGCCAACAAAGCTACAGCCGCGGCCGCTTTGAAGGGCACGTGCGCCAAAGTGACCAAGTTGCTCGGATCCTGAGCATGGTTGCGACAGCACAGCAACGCCGCACCGGCAGCGCGCCCAAGCGTCGCTCCCGGTCGGGGGCCCGCCGTGGTGAGGTAGGAACCGCTCTGCTCTTCCTATTGCCACAGTTGATCGGGTTACTCGCCTTCGTGGCGGTCCCACTGGGAATATCCCTCTATTACTCGTTCACCAAGTGGGACCTCGTCGCCCCCGCGCCGAATTGGATTGGTCTCGCGAACTGGGACTACCTGGTTCAGGACGACCGTATCCCCACGGTGCTCTGGAATACGGCGAAATTCATCCTGTGGGGGACGACCAGCTTCCTGTTGTTGTCGTTATTCGCGGCGCTGCTGACGATGTCGGCGCGACGCGGCCTGGCGTTCTACCGCGCGCTGCTGTTTCTTCCGTACGTGCTGTCACAGATCGCTGTCGGCATCGTCTGGCGGTGGATGTTCAACAGCGAGTCCGGCCCGATCAATGCGGCACTGGGCGCGCTGGGGTTCAACGGCCCGGATTGGTTGCTCAATCCCGCGACGGCGATGCCCGCTATCGCTATGGTCACCACCTGGCAGGGTCTGGGTTACGGAATGACCCTGTACATCGCTGCGTTGCAGGGCGTACCGAGTTCGCTGCCGGAGGCCGCAATGATCGATGGCGCCAATGCTTTCCAGCGTTTTCGTTACGTGCTGTTGCCGCTGATCAGTCCGACGGTGCTGTTCCTGATGGTCACATCGCTGATCGGCGCCCTGCAATTGTTCGATCCGGTCGTCGCAATGACATCCAGCGGCGCCGGCATCGGACAGGCCGGCGGTCCCGACGATTCGACCCGAACCGTCGTGCTCTACATGTACAACCAACTCTTCAACAATCAAGAACGACTGTCCGGCATCGGCTATGCCGCCGCCATCGCCTGGATGCTCGCACTCATCACCTTCCTGATCACCCTGGCCCAATGGCTGTTCAGTCGGCGGTGGGTCTTCTACTCGGGCGGCACTGGGCAAGATCGGAATACGAACACATGACCGCCCAGCCGGTGGCCCAGCGCATACCAGCAACCTCGGTAGCACCAAAAAAGGATCGGCCCGGCCTGGGTGTCGGTCGGGTGCGAACCGGCACCTATCACCTGGTCATGACGATTCTGGTACTGATCTACATCATTCCGGTCGCCTGGGCCGCCTCGATGTCGTTGCGTACTGATGACAACATGTTCTCTGCCAGTCAGTTCTTTCCACATCCCATCACTTTCGACCACTATCACAATCTGTTCGACATTCTGCCGGACTTCTGGCACTACCTGGGAAATACCGTGGTCATCGCGGTCTGCGGTACGGTCGGCACCCTGGTCTCGAGCTCCCTCGCCGGGTACGCTTTGGCCCGCTTCCGCTTTCCAGGCAAAAATGCCTTCCTGCTGGTCATTCTGCTGACCTTGATGGTGCCGGCTCAGGTGACGATCATCCCGCAGTACGTCATCTTCCGGGACCTCGGCTGGATCGATACTTCGCTTCCCATCATCGTTCCGCTGTTGTTCGGGAGCGCGCTGCCGACGTTCTTCTTCCGTCAGTTCTTCCTCACGCTCCCGGCCGACCTAGAGGCGGCGGCCACCATCGACGGTGCCGGCCGCTGGCGGACCTTCGTATCGGTGATGGCTCCGTTGGCGAGCCCCGCCTATCTCGCGATGGGACTACTGACCTTCGTGCAGCTCTGGAACAGTTTCTTCGTCAACTCCATCTATCTTCAGGACCAGAACCATTGGGTTCTGACGCAAGCTTTGCAGAGCCTCATCGGCCGGTACAACAGCCAGTATGGGGAAATCATGGCCGGCGTCACCCTCGTCTCCCTGCCCATCATCATTGCCTACGTATTTCTGCAGCGCTGGATCGTACGTGGCATCGCCTTCAGTGGAATGGCTAACTAGAACTCGTGAAAACTCCACCCGGCACTGCGACCATTCGGATCGAAACGAAGGTGACAGCAGACTATCCGCTGTCCAAATACAAGTTTGCGTTGTTCAACAGCGGCCTGGTGCCGATCAGCACGTACCGGCGGGACAGCTGGGCGCTCGAGGCCACGCGACCTGAATCCATCCGAATAGACATCGGTTGGGGGGCCGAGTGGATGAACTGGAAATCGGAGGTCGCTCAGCGAAATTCCGACACTGTGGTCTACGACTTTTCCGAACTGAACGACTTGGCCGCCGTGCTGACGACGTTGAAGATTCGGCCGTACTGGTCGTACTGCTACGTACCGAAGGTGTTCCGGCCGCCGGGCGGCGATTGGCGCACCTTGGACCGCGACGACAGCGGCTGGGTCGAGATGGTTCGCAGCTACGTCGAATCGGCGAAGGCGGCCGGTCTCGGAATCGGTTACCACGAGGTCTACAACGAGCCGGACCTTCGCGACGAGCGGACGGGTGAGCCAGTTTTCTACCGGGGTGATCTCGCCGACTACCTGGACCTCTACGCGGCCTGCGCACCAGCCATTCGATCGGCTGACGCCGATTCGCCCATCGGTGGTCCGGCGTTGGCATCGGTGCCCGCGAACGAGCATTGGATCCCGGCCCTGCTGGACCGGGTGCGGGAGGAGAATTTGCCGTTGGACTTCTTGTCGTTTCACCACTACGGAAGGCACAGCGTGGGTGCGGCCATCGACCGGGTCTTCACCCAGCTCGCCTCGAAACCGGGAACCGCGGAGCTCGAGACGCACCTCAACGAGTACAACTCCTTTCCCGTCGACTATCCCAGGGGAGGATTTCAGGACGGTCATCACATGGCCTCAGCGTTGCTCAAGGATTTTCACGATCTGCTGGCCCGCCCCGGTCTCACCAGGGTGCACTGGGCGCAGTTCCTGGACAGTGGGAGCGGCAACTATTCAGGCCTAATCGACATCGACGGCGCGAGCAAGGCGGCGTTCTACGCCTACCAACTGTTCCACGCCATGCCGACCGATCGAATCATGTCGCACGTCGATGGAACCGACGTGAACGCCTTCGCCGCACGCGAGCCAGGGCGAACCGAAGTTCTCGTCTTCAGCCGTGCCGGCCACTCCACGGCCGTTGCGCTGCAATGGGAAGGTCTGACGTCTGACGTCGAGGCCGTCGACCTCCTCTTGGTCGACGCGGCTCATCTCACCCCGGTGACAAGCAGCGTGCGAATCGTTGACGGCATCACCACCTTCGAGCTGCCTGCGGGTGGATTCGCGCTGCTGCGGGTGCGCACCTCCTCAGGGGTCTTCTCGCCTCCAGCGCCGGCGGGAGCCGTCGTTCGCACCCGCCACAGCTACCCGGACCGATGGACGACCGCATGGGCCGACATCGACGAGCGGGCAACCACCTTCCGTTTCGGGAGTGCGTCGAGCCCGGCATCCGTCCCAGCTGCGACCATGGTGCTTCGCGACTTCGCACCGGTTCTCGAAATCGTCGCCCACGTTCATCGCAACGCGCTCGATCTCGTTGATGCGGGGAGGGCCGTTTCGGTTCGGATCGGCGACGGCCGTTCCACCGTTCAGATAGATCTGGCAGCTGCGCGTCCCAGCGCATCGCGGTGGCCCAGCTGGGCCGGCCCGGAAAATGCGGACTCCTCCGTCGATGCCGCGACGGGGTCGACCCAGATCGATCTCAGCGCACTGGGTTTCACCGGGTCTGACCTCACGATCACTGCGATCGTGCAGACCGGCGACACCGGCCTCTTCGTAACCATCACCCTTCTGCCAGCCTGACGCCACAGCGCTGGCGCCTCCAGTCAACGGAGCTTTCACGTGCCATCAGACCTTCACGACCGGCATCCCCGTCCTCTGCTCGCCCGCGCGAACTGGTCGGATCTGGGCGGCCGCTGGCAATTCGCCTACGACGACGCCGACGTCGGCCGAGCGCAGCGGTGGGAGGAGCGGGCCGATTCGTTCACCGAGTCGATCGAAGTCCCATTTCCACCCGAATCGTCGGCCAGTGGACTGGGGAACAATGGCTTTCATCCAACTGTGTGGTATCGGCTGACCTCTGACGTTGCGTTGCCAGAATCCGGGCGGCGAGTGCTTCTGCATTTCGGCGCCGTCGACTATTCCTGCGACCTGTGGGTCAATGGTCGTCACGTCGACAGTCACCAGGGTGGTCAGACGTCGTTCGACGTAGATATCACCGACCAGTTGGAGGGCGCAGGCCCGCAGGTGCTGACTCTGCGAGTGGTGGACGACCCGTTGGACCTGGAACAGCCTCGAGGGAAGCAGGATTGGGAATCAAGGCCGCACACGATCTGGTACGACCGGACGACAGGTATCTGGCAGCCGGTCTGGTGCGAGGAAGTGCCCGTCGTTCACATCACTTCCCTCGGTTTCGAAACCGGCCCGGACAATACCGTGAATTATCGAATCCGGTTGTCGACCAGGCCCGCTTCCGGTACTTGCGTGCGGGTTCGAATCAGTCTGGACGGCAGGGTCCTGGCCGACGTGTTGGCGTCGGCTGCAGAGAGCTACCAGACCGGGACGGTGAAACTGCAGCATCCCACCCTGGAAGTCGAACCCTCGATCCTGCAGTGGAGCCCAGAAAATCCTGTGCTGCTCGACGCAGAGATCTCGGTGACAGCGGCTGATTCCGCGACTGTCGACGTCGTGCACAGCTACCTCGGCCTGCGGACCGTCGGTACCGAAGGGAACTCCTTCCTGCTGAACAACAGACCGTACTATCTAAGGCTCACCCTGCATCAGGGATTCTGGCCGGAGTCGCATCTGGCCGCGCCGAGCGGTCAGGCCCTGCACGACGAGGTGCAGTGGGTCAAAACATTGGGATTCAATGGTGTTCGAGTCCACCAAAAGGTCGAAGATTCCCGCTTTCTGTATTGGTGCGACAAGCTTGGCGTCGTCGTCATGGCGGACGCCGCCGCCGCCTACACCTTCAGTCCGCGGTCGCTCGAACGCACCACGACGGAATGGTTGCGCATCGTCGAACGCGACCGCGGCCATCCCAGCGTCATTGCCTGGGTTGCCTTCAACGAGAGCTGGGGTGTTCCGTTGGTGGACACCGCCCCGGACCAAGGCGAGGCCGTGCGTGCGCTCTATCACCTGATCAAGGCGGTGGACCCGACGAGGCCCGTCATCGGAAACGACGGTTGGGAACACCTCATCGGCGACCTGACCGGAATCCATGACTACAGCGTCGATCCACGTCTAATCACCAAAAGATATGCCACTCCAGACATCGCCGAGGAGACAGTCCGCACCGGCCGTCCAGGAGGACGTCGACTCACAGTCGCCACGACCCGCGAACCGGGACCCATCCTGCTCAGCGAATTCGGCGGAGCAACGCTGAACCTGGGATCGGAAGAGGCATGGTCCGGCTACGACCGAAGACATTCTCCGCGAGATCTCCTGACTGCCTTGGAAGCACTCTTCGCAGCGGTTCACGGCGCCGGCGGTCTTGCCGGATTCTGCTACACCCAGCTCGTCGATACCCAACAAGAGCGGAACGGGCTCCTGACCGAAGATCGCGTGCCCAAGGCCGACCCGGCCCACTTGGCCGCCATTGTGCGCGGTGAACCGCTACCGAAAGCGTTCCAGTAAAGCCATTTCGTTTGTGTGCTGATAAGAATCACGGAAGGCTGTGGTCTTGAAGATCCGATCGCTTCGCACGTATCTAGTTGCTCCGAGATGGGTGTTCCTCCGGATCGACACAGACGAGGGTGTGACCGGCTGGGGTGAGCCGATTGTCGAAGGCCGGGCGGATACCGTAGCCGCAGCGGTGGAGGAGCTGAGTGAATACCTGATCGGAGCCGACCCGCTGTGCATCGAGGAGCACTGGCAGGTTCTTTCCAAGAGCGGCTTCTACCGCGGGGGCCCCATCCTATCTTCTGCGGTCGCCGGCATCGATCAGGCCCTCTGGGATATTGCTGGAAAAGCCCGGGGGGTTCCCGTTCACGAGTTGCTCGGCGGGCCGGTACGAGAGAAGATCCGAGTATATTCGTGGATTGCCGGTGATGAGCCTTCGGAAGCAGCAGCCGCTGCGCTCGTTCAGGTCAAGAACGGATTCACGGCGGTCAAGATGAACGCGGGCAACGCCATGGGACCGATTGACACGCCTCGGTCGGTTGACACGGCGGTTGAGCGGGTTGCCGCCGTCCGCGAAGCTGTCGGCCCCGACATCGACATGGCCATCGACTTCCATGGTCGCGTCTCCCCGGCAATGGCCCGTCGATTGTTGCCGCGATTGGAGGCGTACACGCCGTTGTTCGTCGAAGAACCGGTGGTACCCGAACTGGGGGGATCGCTCCGCGATCTGGTGATGTGCTCGCCGGTACCCATAGCGACAGGCGAGCGGCTCTACTCACGATGGGACTTCCGGTCTGCCTTGGAAGCCGGAATCGCTGTGGTCCAGCCGGACGTCTCGCACGCCGGCGGAATTTCGGAGACGCGCCGGATCGCGGCGATGGCTGAGGTGTACGGAGCAGTGTTGGCACCGCATTGTCCGCTCGGCCCGATCGCCCTCGCCTCCTGCCTCCAGGTCGGCTTCGCCGCCCCGAACTTTCTCATCCAGGAACAAAGTCTCGGCATCTACGACAGCAAGGGGTCCGGTCTGCTCGAATACCTCGTCGACCCGTCGATCTTCGACTATCAGGACGGCTGTGTTCCGCGACTCGTAGGACCCGGCCTTGGCATCGAAATTGATGCCGCCGCCGTCGAACGGGCTGCGGAGGTCGGTCATCACTGGCGAAATCCGGTGTGGCGGTTGCCCGATGGCGGACGGACCGAATGGTGATGGCCGCTACGCCGCTGAGCCGATTCCACGGAAAGGTCGCCTTGCTGACCGCGGCCGGATCCGGCATCGGTGCGGCCACGGCCGAGCGGTTGGCTGCCGAGGGGGCCACGGTCGTCGTGACAGACATTCTGGACGAGCCGGCAAGTGAAGTCGTCCGGGACATTGCTGAATCTGGTGGAGTGGCCGAGTTTCGTCACCTCGACGTCACGTCGCCGTCGGACTGGACGCGCGTCGTCACCGACGTGATTGCCAGCCACACGCACGTTGACGTCCTTCATCTCAATGCGGGCAAGAACGTCGCCGCCCCGATCGCGGAGATCAGCACCGAGCTCTGGATCCAGCAACTCGACCTCGCGTTGAATTCGGTGATGTACGGCGTCCGCGCCACCTTGAAGCACCTGCTCGCCTCGAAAGGGTCGATTGTCGTCACCTCATCAATTCATGCTGTGATCGGATTGAAGGGCTTTCCCGCTTATGCAGCGGCAAAAGGAGGTGTCAGCGCCCTGATCCGTCAGCTCGCCGCCGAATACGGACCCGACCTACGGGTGAACGCGGTCCAGCCCGGCGCGATCGAGACGCCGATGTGGGCCGGGACGTCCGAAAGCGCGCGGGATGCGGTTGCCCGAGTCACGCCCGCGGGCCGGATGGGCAAACCCGAAGAGGTCGCAGCCGCAGTCGCCTTTCTGGCCTCCGAGGACGCCTCGTACATCACGGGGGTCAACCTTGTCGTCGACGGCGGCCGCGTCGCCTCTGCGATTGACTGAATCCTCGCAGCGCGCCAACGGCCGAGTGTGTCGACGAGTGCGGGCGGGGAGCGGTGTAGACCGTACTGCTCACGGTTCGCCGCCCGAAGGGGCGCTCATGTCCTCAGCAGCGAGAGAATCGAAGCCGTAGCTCACCAAGGAACGTTGGAATGCCCGTCGTTCCTGGCCTGGGGTGCGGCAGATGTGCTTCGTCCCGACACATGGCAGACGTCGCCTCGAGAGACGTGCGTAGTCACACGGCAGAGGTGCTCCGGCGCGTCACCGAAGGGCAGCGGGTGACGATCACGGTCAACGGCCTGCCGGTCGCTGAGCTCATACCCCATCGGCGGTACGCCGCGAATCGATGACGCGGCGCGAACTGTTGGCAGTGCTCGTCCGTCATCAGTTCGATCCGGGAATGTGCGCCGATCTCGATGCCCTGACGGACGAGACGACAGGCGATCTCGAGCTGCTCGGATGAGTCGTGCGCCCCGCGGTTTGCTTGATACGTCCGTCCTGATCGCCGACGAGTTTGGGCGCCGACTGGACACCGAGGCCCTGCCCGATGAGGTGCTCATCAGCGTTGTCACGATCGCGGAGGTGCACGCCGGTATTCTCTCCGCCCGGAACACAACAACGCGAGCAGTCCGACTCGCCACCCTCGACGCGGTCAGCGCTCTCCAACCATTGGCCATCGATGCAGCGGCGGCGCGGCAATGGGCGACGCTTGGCGTACGGCTACGCGAAGAGGGAAGGCGCGCCAAGATCAATGATCTGTGGATTGCGGCGGTCGCTGCAGCCAAGGACCTGCCGATGGTGACGCAGGACGACGACTTCGACCCGATCGAGGCCGTCGGTGGGCCCCACGTTATCCGCGTTTGAGCGCTTCGCGCCGGTCGCTATTCGAAGGACGATATTCTCGACGCACGATATTTCGGCGCTCGAAATCGCTTCCTGGCCGACAGTCCCCGGTGCGGGCCGCCGCGTCGCCTCTGCGCTCCACTGAATCCTTGCAGAGCGCCAACAGCCGAGTGTCGACGAGCGCGGAGGTCGGGGACGGTGTAGACCGTACTGGTCACGGTTCGCCGGCCGAAGGAGCGCCCATGTCCTCTGCAGCAGCGACACAATCGAAGCCGAAGCTCACCAAAGACCAGCGGAACTCCTTCCTGGCCGCGGAACTCGGCTGGGCGATGGACGCGTTCGACTACTTCCTGGTCGTGCTGGTCTACGCGGACATCGGCAAGGAATTCGGAGTGCCGTTGGAGCGGATGGCGTTCCTGACCACGGTGACGCTCCTGATGCGGCCGGTCGGCGCGCTGATCTTCGGGTTGTGGGCGGACCGGATCGGTCGGCGCATCCCGCTGATGACGAACGTCGTCTACTACTCCGTTGTCGGCTTCATCTGCGCCTTCGCGCCGAATTTCACGGTGTTGCTGATCCTGCGGCTGCTCTACGGCATCGGCATGGGCGGGGAATGGGGGCTGGGCGCGGCGCTGGCCATGGAGAAAATTCCCAGCTCGCGTCGCGGCTTCTTCTCCGGCGTGCTGCAGGCCGGTTATTCCATCGGCTACCTGTTCGCGATTTTGGCCTATCAGGTGGTGCACGTGGAGCTCGGCCTCTCCTGGCGCTGGCTGTTCGGCCTGAGCATCATCCCGGCGTTCATCAGCCTGCTCATTCGCAGCCGCGTCCGTGAGTCGGAGGTCTGGGAGAAGACCCAGGAGCATCTCAAGGCCACCAAAACGCGCTTCAAGGACATCATCGTCGATCCGAAGATCGTGCGGCGCTTCGTCTATCTGGTGTTGCTGATGACGGCATTCAACTGGATGAGCCACGGCACCCAGGACATCTATCCGACGTTCCTGAAGGCGCACACCGAAAGTGGTGCCGGCCTATCGGCGAGCACCGCGACCTGGATCGGCGTCATTTATAACATCGGCGCCATCGCCGGTGGAATCACCTTCGGTGGCCTCTCTGAGCGGTTCGGGCGACGGTACACAATCGTTTTCTGCGCGGTTCTCGGCTTGCCGATCGTGCCGCTGTTCGCGTACTCCCACACCGCCGGGCTGCTGTGTCTGGGCTCGTTCCTGATGCAGGTCGCCGTCCAGGGGGCGTGGGGCGTCATTCCCGCACACCTCACCGAGATGTCTCCGGATGCAATCCGCGGCTTCTACCCGGGCGTCACCTACCAACTCGGCAATTGCCTCGCGGCCTTCAACCTGCCCATCCAGCAGAGCCTGGCGAAAAGTCACGGTTATCCGTTCGCGTTGGCAGCAACGATCATTCCGGTGCTGATCGCCGTCGCGCTACTGACGTTCTTCGGGAAGGAAGCCAAGGCGGTGCAATTCGGCACGAAGGACACGGCCGGGCCCATCCCTGTCGGGGCGCGAGGGGCATAGAGCTGCGCGGAGAGGCGGACCATCACTCCTGCGCGTCCGATCCTTTCGATACGGCGGCATACCAATCGCGGTACTGAGTGTTTCGCGCCAGATGACGGTTCACGTCAGGACTGTCGTCCGTCCACCACACCGGGCCACGCTCACCCAGTGCCACCTTGGCCGCCTCGACTGCGGCCCTGGCAGATTCGATCGCGGCGTGGTCGCCGGCCCTCAGAGCTGCCTTCTTCGCGCGGCGGGCGTCCATGAGCGCGTGCGTCAGCCGATCCTTCTCGTCCGGCGGCAAATCAGGGTCGGTACATCGCCACAGCCGACCGCGAACGACGAAATACCGGCCGTCAGGGGTCACCAATTGGCTCATTTGTGCAGATCGTACGTGAGTATTGTCTGGCCATCCGAGTCCATCTTGCTCATCATTTCGGCGCGCAGCTCAACCGGCACGCTGTTCGGTAATGGCGTCGACTCGGTCCGGGTAGAACGCGACGTGGTCCTTGATTTCGGCGACCGCCGCGTACGGCTGCTCGTACGTCCACGCGGCGTCCGTTGTCGTCTCGTCGCTGGCCGAGATGCTGTAGTAGCTCGCGTCGCCCTTGTAGGGACAATGGGTTTCGGTGTCCGTCCGTTGCAGCACGGACGAGTCGACATCGGTAAGCGGGATGTACTGCACCGCCGGGTAATTGGCTTCCTGGAGCGTGAGGGATCGGGTGGTATTCGCAATCACTGCGCCGCTCGCCGTGACGACGATGCGATTGGGGTTGGCCACGACGGTGATGGGGTGGTCAGGTCGAGGCTGCAGAACTGGCTTGTCGGTCATGGGAACCCTTTGCTCAGGTGTGAACGGATGCATCCTCGCGAGAGTCAACGCGACAGGAGCGCAGGTTAATTCCTGGCCGTGCCCGGTCCCCTCGAGCGTCGTCCCCGGTGTGTTCGTTCCGTTGGTTACAAAGCCGACCCGGCGACGCGAGGAGCGCGCACGGTTCCACCGAGGATCGACCAGGCATTCGCCAGCACGATGGCGCCGATTCCCGTCCACTGGCCGAATCCCAGGCTCTGCCCGAGGGCGAGAGCACCGACGGCCGCGGCGAAGACCGGGTGCGCGCTCATCAGGATTCCGAACTGATGAGCCGGAATGCGGCGCAGCATTCGGATATCCGCGATCTGCGGCACCACCGAGGACAGCAGGCCGGTAGTCAACGCAAAGCCGAGAGCGGCAGCCGTCGGCGGATGCGCCAGGAAAGTGATGATTGCTACCGGGATGAATAGAATCGCCGACACCGCCGCGGCCGCCGCCGACCCCTGCACCCCCGGTAGGCGCCGTCCTACCTCACGATTGAGCAAGATGTAGGCCGCCCAGCAAAGTGCGGCCAGCAAGCCCGACGCAATACCGAAATAGTCGGTGCTGGGTTTCGGATCGGTCAGCAGGACGACGCCGACAATGGCGAGCAGGGCAGCGCCGATCGTGAATTTCCGTCGTGAGCTCGCAAGCGCAACCGCCAACGGCCCAAGGAATTCCAGCGTGACAGCGAGTCCCAGCCCGACGCGGTCGATCGCCACGTACAAGCTCAGATTCATCACGCCGAACACCAACCCGAGCAGGAGGGTCGGCCACCACTGCGCCCAGGTGAACCTGCGCATCGGGGGCCGGGACATCGTCAGCAAGGTGATCGCCGATACGAACTGCCGTACCGCAACGACACCGACCGGACCGATGACCGGAAATGCCAAAGAACCTACTGCTGCCCCTGTCTGGGCAGAGAGAGCGCTGCCGAGCATCACCGACAGGCCCGCCCACCCAGTGGCTGACTTCGCAACAGCCTCGGTCGTCGGAACGCGCGTGTGCGACGTCGAGGACATGGGGCAAGTGTGGGCCGGATCCGACCGCCGGAGAAATGCATCTGGCGCACTCATCTATACGCTGCAGTTATGAGTGTGGAGATCCGACAACTGCGCTGCCTGCTGGCGATCGCGGACGAGGGCACATTCACCGACGCTGCCATCGAGCTCGGCGTCTCGCAGGCTGCGATGTCCCGCACCTTGGCGGCGTTGGAGTCCGAATTGGGCGTCCGGCTGGTGCGCCGCACCACCAGGGCGGTCTCGCTGACGGCGACCGGTGCTCGGGTCGCGGCGGACGCTCGGCGGCTGATGGCGGAGTTGGACAATCTGGTGCAGGAGGCCAGGTCCGGACGCCACCGGGTCCGGCTCGGGTATGCGTGGTCGGCAGTAGGCAGGCACACGGTGGCGTTCCAGCGGGAGTGGCATGCCCAGCACTCGGGTGTCGAGTTGGTGTTGGTACGGACCAATTCGCCGACGGCGGGACTGGCCGACGGCGTCTGCGACCTGGCGCTTCTTCGCAGTGAGCCCGATGCCCGCCGATTCGATTGGGCGATCGTCGGTACGGAACGGCGGTATTGCGTCATGGCCGCGGACGATCCCTGGGCCAAGAGGCGATTTGTTCGCCTTGCGGATCTGGCCACTCGTCCGCTCGCGGCGGATCGGCGAACCGGCACGACGACCCTCGATCTGTGGCCGCCGGACGCTCGACCGGGCGTGGTGATCGACACCGTGGACATCGACGACTGGCTGACCCTGATCAGCGCCGGGGAGGCGGTCGGAATGACTCCGGAGGCGACCGTTTGGCAATACCCTCGTCCCGGGGTGGTGTACCGACTGGTGCGGGACGCACCTTCGGTTCCTGTGCATCTTGCGTGGTGGCGGGACGAGAAGCCGGACGTCACGGACAACATCGTCGGACTGTTGAGCAGGCTCTATCGGCTCGATTGAATGGTCGAGTCGTCGCTTCGGGTTCGTTGGGGGTTCCGCGCCGCGCCAATGGGTGATCGTCGGGCGGGTAGCTGTTCGCTCCGGCTCTCTGTGGATCGCCGCAGGTCAAGCCCCGTTGCTCCCCGTATGGTGGGCGGAGTTGTCGGTGCTGTTGGATCCGATTCAGGGGGATGTTCGATGCGGCGTAGTGCGATGGTCGGGCTGGTGATGGTCGCTGCGACTGCTCTGGCGGGGTGCACGTCGACCACAGGTAGTCAGGGCACCTCGGCTTCGTCGCTGACGCCAGGGGCATCGATGGTGTCGCCGGTTCTTGCTTCCGCCAGTTCGTCTTCGGCTGCTTCTTTGGGCGCATTGACTTCTCCGAGTACACCGTCGCCCAGTGCGTCCGTGTCGACGGCTGTCACATCGTCCACCGCCACGAGCGCGCCCTCCAAGACCACGCTGACGACGACGAGCATGACGAGCGCGACGAGCAAGTCGGGCACGACCGTCAAGTCGTCGACCGCTGTATCAAGCCGGACGACCGCCACCAGCCGGGCGGCGGCCAATGTCCCCACCGTGCAGACGAGCGGGCTATCTGCCAAGGAGATCGCTGACCGCGCTGCAATTCAGAACATATGGGTGAAGTACTGGTTGGTGACAGGTGCGAACATTCGCTTGCCAGCGGCTAAACGAAAGGCAGCACTCGTGACTGTCGCGGTCGAACCTCAAATTGGGCAGCTCATCCAAGCCGCGGCGAGATTCGAGAAGAACGGATGGGACGATTATGGTGCGCCGGGCCATCGTCCCTATTGGGGTCCACCGGTTGACGGTGCAAACCAAGCGATAATGGGCGATTGCATGGACTTCAGCCACGCAGGTCGACTTAACGTAAAGACTCGCAAAGCACTGACCGTCGGAGTCGCACGTTCCAACATCCGCGGAATATTTGAGCGCAACTCGGCAGGATCATGGCGCGTCTCTGGCCTCCAGTATTTGGAGGACACACCATGTTAGGACCGAAGAATGCTATTGTTGCGTTCGCGGTGTGTGCAATAGCGACGTTGTGGTCATCCTTTCCTGTGCAGGCTAGTGAACCACGCTCGTTATATTTTGCTCAGCAGCTGATTACCTATGGAGACCCAAACAAGCCGGAGGTTGAAGCGGGCGACGGCGGCTCTCAAAATACTGATACCGCGAAGGTAGTTATCCGTGCTTCAGCGCCGAATACTAACTCTGGTGATATTCAAAAGGTGAGCCCCTCTCCGGCCATAAGTATTTCTCACGTGATCGACCCTTGCTTCTACGTTCCATTGGGCGCCGACAAGGCAGCGGCGGCGGGGCATGATCCGAAGGCGGGGACGTTGTTTGCGGCGCATTGTCCTGTTTCGTCGATGGTGCCGGGTCTGCCTGATGGTTTGCGGTGGGTGATCCGTGAGGTTTGGTCGGCGAATGGCGCTCCGCCGGTGGCTCCGGCGCCTGATCCGGTGGAGTTGGCGCAGTCGGCTGCGGCGCAGATCAAGGTGCCTGCTCCGGTGGTTCATGTGGGTCCGCGGCAGGATCGGATAGCGGTGAAGGTGCCGGTGTGGTTGTGGGTGGATGATCAGCCGGCTCGGACTGTTTCGGTGAGCGCGGGTGGGTTGACTGTGACGGCTTCTGCGTCGTTGACGTCGACGGATTGGTCGATGGGCGAGCCGGTTGATGATCCGGGTCAGGCTGGGGGTGCGAGGGTGTCAACTTTCACGTGTGAGAAGCGGGGTGTGGAGCCGCCGGCTGTGGTGGATCCGACGGTAGTGCCGCTGTGTGGTTACACCTATCAGTGGCGGTCGACGGCTGAGCGGACCGGTGGTGCGCGGTCCTGGCATATCACGACGGTGGCGCATTGGACGTTGCATTGGGTGGCGACGAACGGTCAGCGGGGGGACATTCCGTTGCAGGCCACCTCGGACGCGAATGTGAATGTGGGGGAGTGGCGCGCGTCGCTGGTAGCCGGGCAGGAAACCCCGCAGCCCACCCGCTGACACGACGATTCCCTGCGATTTTGCCGACGCACAGCCGGTCCGACATGATCATGCTGGCTCACTTTTCATAGCTCGTCGGGGCCGCCGAGGTGGCCGGGCGTCATCAGGGGGCTTATTCGCTGCGCGGAATTAACGCTTCTGGGCTACCATCTGTCCAAAGGGAGGGGGTCGGCGTGTATTGCAGCCGATGTGGGGGTGTCACCGAAGCTCAGTCAATGTTTTGCTCGCGGTGCGGAGCGCGGCTTCCAGTACCGGCAACGACGCAGCCCGGCGTTGGGCCAGCCGCGTGGAGTCCGGCACAAACACAATCGATCCCTGCCCCATATGTACCCGGCCGACGGAGTCGCGCTGCTCTGCTCAGCGTGGTTGCGGCCGTGGTCTTGGTGATCACCGTAGCCGCGATCGGCATTTTGCTGCTCAATCGCGGTTCGGGACCGAATCCGGGGGTCGCCGCCCCCGTTCCGCCACTTGCGAGCCACGCCGCGGCCACCGCGCCAGCTGCCCCATCCGCCAGCACGGCTTCCAGCCTCAAAGCCGTTAGCCCGGTGGTCAAGACCGTGACGGTCCCGCCGCCGTCCAGCCACCAAACCGCCGGGGTGGCGGTGAAGACCGTGACGATACCGCCGAGTAGCCACCAAGCCGTCACCGCGGTGACCAAGACCGTAATTCCTACGCCGACAGCCACTCCAACAGCGACAATGGATATCGCTGCTATTTACAAGAAGCAGCAATCCGGCGTCATTCGTATCGAGACAATAAGCTGCAGCAACTCCGGGGTTGGTACCGGATTCCTGCTGTCCCCAACGCTGGTCGCGACGGTTGATCACGTGGTTGCGCAGTCAGCGGTGGTCAGCCTCATCAATGGGAGTCAGCGCACCACTGGAACTGTCATCGGCGCCGACCCCGCCCATGATTTAGCACTGGTACGCGCCGACCAGCCGCTGACGGGCTATCAATTCCATTTCTCCACGGTCGCAGCGAGTGTCGGTGACCCCGTCGCGGCCATCGGATTCCCCATTGGTGGCCCAATTACCCTCACCCACGGCGACATCAGCGGCTTGAACCGCGAGATCTCAATTGAAGGAACGACTCGTACCGGCCTTCTCCAGACGGACACTCCCTTGAATCCAGGAAACAGCGGGGGACCACTCATCGCCTCTGACGGATCCGTGGTCGGCTTGGTGGACGCCCTGCTCACGAATGCCAACGGCATCGCCTATGCCGTACCGGCCGACCAGGCCAGCGCTGCTGACCGCCAGTGGGCGGCGGCACCGGCCCCGCAGCCGCCAGCCAACTGCCAAAACCCATTGGGACCGTCGCAGCAGCAGGCCGACATCCCGGCCCCGCCCCCGGGTTCGCTCAGTGGCGCGCAGATCAGTGGGATTGTGGACGCCTTCAACCGGTACTTCAATGGGATTAATGCCGGAGACTATGCTGCCGCCTACAGCGTTCTAGCACTGAACCGTCAATCGACCGCCGACTATGAGGGGTTTGCGAAGGGTGTGTCGACGACCTATGATTCCGCGATCACTATCTCGGGCTCTCGACTGGTCGACGCCAACACAGTGTCAGTTGATCTGGCATTCAACAGTTTGCAGACTTCCCAGAACGGCCCCGACGGCGACACCTGTGATAACTGGACCCTTGTCTTCAGCATGGTCCAACAAAGCGACGGAACCTGGCGCATGGATGGCGCTAAGCCCTACAACGGCTCAACTCATACAAGTTGTTAAGGGCGGCCACCCTTCATTGTGGCGGTAGCAGTAGTATCACCGACCCGGCGAATCACCCAGGCCGAGCCGAAACAAAAATGTCGAGCGAGATCTGGCGATCACGCCGTACTGTTGGGGAATGGACACCTATCGCCGACCGGAACTCCCGCGGCTGATATTTCGGGACCCGAACGGCAGTGTCATTCCGTATGGTTCGCGCTGGATACCGGGGCTCGCCGGCGGATGATTCGTACTCAGTCGTACGTCATCCGGAGCGATTTCGGCCGCTACACGCCGTTGCCCGAGCATTGATATTCCACCTCGCGCAGAAGTTTGACGTCGACCGCGCCGACGGCGGCCCCGGCTCCATGACGAATCGATTCTTCGGGTCGGCTGACATCGTGGAGACCGTGCTGTTGCAGCCAAGGCAAGCGACCGGCGCACCCGTTGCTTTCGCCTTCACGGCCTATCCGGGTGTGCGGGTGGCCGCTGGGCTGCTGAGTGAATTCAGCTTCCCCACTTGCGGTTGCGATGCCTGCGATGAAGACGTCGGGAGTCTCGCCGACCAGATGGAGGAGAAAGTTTTCGCCGTGGCCGCCGGCTGCTTCGTGGAAGCTGTTGCAGGCGGGAATGCGAGCATGCGCATCTGGGGGAACGATTGGGGAAACGGAGCAAATTCCTACACCCGCCACCACATGAGCCGCACCGAGCGGACGCACATTCGTCGGACCTTGAGATCACTCCCTGAGCAAAGATGGCAGCCGTGGGCGACTCGACCGGCCGGCGATGAGAAGGTAGCTGAATGAGCATCCAGTCCTTCGCCTTGGGTCCGGCAACAGGGAGGTACGCGGTCGTCATCGCCGGGGCACTGCTGATGGCGGTCGGCGTGGTTCTGGTGCTGACTTCCGCGACTCCGCAGCCTATTCCTTCGCAGACATCGTTCGGATGGACGGCATACACGCCGCTCGACGAGGCCGCGCCCCGAACGGCGGGAATCTACCTCGGCCCGCTGCGAACCTGGGGTCTGGCGATGTCGGTCATCGGCCTAGCGTCGCTGGCCGCCGGAATCGGCTACCGACTCGGCGCCCGCCGACGTCGAAGTTGATGCGGTCCGGCCAACAAATGTGGAGCACAATCCTGGGAATGAAAGATGAGCCACCCGGATTCGAAACGGGTCGAGTCCGGTTCGTCCGACGTGCCGAAAAGCGGGGGACCGGATGAAGCGGCTGTGGGCCACCGCATGGTGCGTATCAGCAATCTTGATATCCGGTGGCGTGTCCGGTTGCGCAACTGAAACAGCCGGATCGGCGCAGCTTCCGGCCGCGGCGACGGCGACGACCGCCCCGCGCCCCTCACCGATCCTGGGTCGCAAGGTCTTCGACCATTCGAAGGTCGAGACGGGGGTCACGAAGATTCTGACCCATTACCCACCGGATGGCTATGGGCTGACAGCGATTTCCGGCGTCAGCTGTCCTGCTAATCAACCGGTTATCACCGGAACGACCTTCACATGCACGCTGACGGTCGACGGCTCCCCGCGGGCAGTAACTTTGACGGTCAAAGACGACGATGGCAAGTACGAGGTGGCCCCGCCGGTCGCGCCGCCGACCGGGACCGTCGCGAACCCAACCGGTTGACGGCGCCCTCGGCCGAGCGAGACGGTCAACCCATGGATTTGGCTCCGTCGATGGTTTCCCGAATGAGGTCGGCGTGCCCGGCATGCTGGGCGGTCTCGCAGGCGATGTGCAGGAAAACTGCGCGGGCGGATCGGCGGGCGCCCGGTTCGAACCACGGCGCCTGCGGCAGTTGTTGTGAAACGTTCAGATCCGGCAGAGTAGCGACCAGTTCGTCTGTGCGTCGCGCCACGTCCGCGTAGTCGTCCAGCACGCCGGCCAGGGTCTCGCCCGGCAGTAACTGGAACTCCGCAGTTCGTGCGGCCCAGTCCTCTTCGGTCCAGTCGCTCCAGTCCTTTCCACCGGCGAGCGACGACCCGTCACCAAGGATGAACTGCACCCAGGCTGCCTCGGTTCGGCTGACGTGCTTGATCAGCCCCCCGACGCTCAGCTCGCTGGCCGTTGGGGCGGATGCTGCCTGCTCGTCGGTCAGGTCGCGTGCGGCAAAGCGTAAGAACTGGCGACGGGCGCCGAGCAGCTCCAGTAGATCTGCACGCTCGCCGGTGACGGCGGTGGTGACTGTGGTCATGGAATCGTCCTTTCGTTCAGCTGAATTGAACCTGCTCGATGAGCCTAGAACCGATAGGTGCCAGTTTCTGTCCTGAATTGCTGCCACACTAGAAAATGTGGCGACCACCAGTTCTCGCACCTTGCGCCTGCTGTCGCTGCTGCAAAACCATCGGTACTGGCCCGGTGGCGAGTTGGCTGCGAGCCTTGAGGTCTCGGTCCGCACGCTCCGGCGGGACATCGATCGGCTTCGCGGGCTCGGATATCCGGTGCTTGCGAATCGCGGCGTCGACGGTGGATATCAGCTCGAGGCCGGCGCTGCGATGCCGCCATTGCTGCTGGATGACGACGAGGCGGTGGGCCTTGCTGTTGCGCTGCACACAGCTTCGCTGGGATCTGTTGCTGGAGTTGCAGAGTCGTCCTTGCGGGCACTGGCGAAGTTATCGCAGGTGATGCCGGCGCGACTGCGCACGCGGGTCGACGCACTACGTTCCACCACCGACGTCTCGGGGTGGTCCTCAACCCAGGGCGCACCAATGGCCCCGGAAACGTTGGTCACCGTCGCGCTGGCATGCCGGGACGTGGAGCGAGTGCGATTCGACTACGTGTCCGCTGCTGGAAACCGGACGGAACGGCTGGTCGAGCCGCTGCGGCTGGTGTCGCTGACCGGTCGCTGGTATCTGGTCGCCTACGACAATGACCGAAACGATTGGCGCAGCTTTCGAATGGACCGGCTTACTGGCCCTCGGCGCACCGGCGCGCGATTTCGTCGGCGGGAATTGCCTGCGCAGGATGCAGCGTCGTTCGTCCGAGACGGAATCGGCGATCTGCGCTCGGTGGTCGAGGTAGAGATGATCGTCGCCATGTCTGCTGAAAGGGCGCGAGCGCAGGTCGGGCGGTGGGCGACGCTCGAGGAGATCGGACCGGAGAAATGCCGGATGACGATGAAAGCCGGATCTCTGGAGTGGCCGGTCATGGCCGTCGGTTCGCTGAACGCCGAATTCGAAGTGGTGAGGCCGCCGGTGTTGATTGAGTTGTTCCATGAATGGTCCGGCCGATTCGGTCGCGCCGGTCGTGCAGTCAACCCGGGGCAATACGCACAGAAGCGGCTCCCACCAACGACGTGAAGTGGTGGGTTCGGTCAGCGGGCCGTTGAGCGCCGCGCTCTCGGGCCAGGAAACACCGGAGGACTCCCCGAGGTACGACAAGCGCGCGGAGCGACGGGCCTACCGCCAAGCCCGCACCGACGGTCGGGCGGAGTGACCGACGCCGCGAATCCTTGCTTCACGCCGTGGGCCACACGCTTGCCGCTGTTAAATTCTGCAGTTCGAGGAGCACGCCCGCCGCGATGTCAGCGAGGGATCGCTTCTCACCCGGGCGGATCCATTGCGCGAACGCGATTCCGAACACGGTGGCGCCGGATTCCGCGGCTAGTGTGGCTGAGGGTTCACTGACGCCCCGGACGCGTAGGGCAGCGGCGACCGTGGTGGCGAGGCCGGCGAGTTTGTGCAGTTCGCGTTCCTGCAGTGCGGGGTTCTGGTCGATGACCGACTGTCGCGTCCGGGAGAGCGGCCGGCGCTCGTCCGGGAAGAACGAAGCCGCAGCCTGCAAGGCAGAGCCGATGACCGCGAGTGGAGATGCCTCCGGTGGTGCGGCGTCGACGCCGTCGAGGAACACCTGGACGAACTGGTCCTGCCCGTAGAACAGGACTTCGCGCTTGTCACTGAAGTGGCGGAAGAACGTGCGCTCGGTCAGACCGACGGCCGCCGCGATCTCCGCTGCTGTCGTCTGCTCGTAGCCGCGAGTGGCGAACAGCTCGAGCGCCGCCGCTTGAAGGCGTCTCTGTGCACCCGGCTCCCAACGCACCATGGTCTTCAGTGTAGTGATGTCAGCTGCTGTCGTTAGCGTGTACTGTGATGTCTGTGGCTGACATCAGTCACTCCCTGCTGAATCAAAGGAGAACTGAAATGCGAGTTTTTGTGACCGGAGCTTCCGGATGGATCGGCTCCGCAGCCGTTGACGAACTGCTCTCCGCCGGCCACGAAGTGACCGGGCTTGCCAGGTCCGACGCTTCCGCCGCTGCCTTGGAAGCAAAGGGCGTCCAAGTCCGGCGGGGCGATCTCGACGACCTCGAGAGCATCCGAGCCGGTGCCCAGGCCGCCGAAGCGGTCATTCATCTCGCGAACAAGCACGACTGGTCCAACCCGGCCGCCTCGAATGCGGCCGAACGGGCCGCAGTCCAGACCATCGGCGACGTACTGGTTGGCCTTGACCGCCGGTTCCTGCTCGCGTCAGGGGTCGCCGTCCTCGCCCAGGACAGACCCGCCACCGAGGACGACGCGTCCCCGTTCCACGGCCCGGAGTCGCCACGAGGCGGGAGCGAGAATCTCGCGCTCGAATTCGTCGACCGAGGCGTGCATACGGTGAGCCTGCGCTTCGCACCGACCGTGCACGGAACCGGTGACCAGGGGTTCATCGCGGCGATCGCAGCAATTGCCCGCCGGAAAGGCGTTTCCGGCTACCCCGGGGACGGGACCAACAAATGGTCCGCGGTGCACCGCTCCGATGCCGGGCGCCTCGTCGCGTTGGGGCTCGAGTCCGCTGCGGCCGGCGCCCGCCTGCACGCCGTCGCCGAAGACGGCATTCCGACTCGCGACATCGCCGCAGCGATCGGCCGCGCGTTCGACCTGCCCGTCACCTCGATCAAACCTGCCGATGTTCAGGACCATTTCGGGTGGATCGGTACCTTCTTCGGCATGGACCTGACGGCGACCAGCACCGTGACCCGAGAGCTCTTCGGGTGGACGCCCAGTGGCCCGACGCTCGTCGAGGACCTCGATGCCGGAGCGTATTCGCTCTGACCAGCCGGTCGACCAACCTTCGCGGTCCTTCGGTGCCGCGCCGGCGACAGTCGTGGTGGACCCCGCATCTGCCGTGCTGTCCGGTGGGCCGGCCACCGCCGAAGGGCGACGAACCGTCCACGCCGCCGAACGGACACATCGCGGGCAGCAGTGTGGAGAGCCCGCTGACGCTGTCGGTGACGTCTGACAGGGTAGGGGTATGCATCAAGGGGACGAATTCGGCGGGGGGACCTGATGACGCTTGTGCTGCATCGGGCCCAGCGGTCGGACGTGCTCGCCACCGCCCTCGCCGAGCTGCTTGCCACGCCGCTGGTCGACGTGTTCGCTGAGGAGGTCGTGGCGGTGCCCGCGCGCGGTGTCGAACGGTGGCTCACCCAGCAGCTCTCGCATCGGCTGGGGCGGCGGGATGGCCGCGACGACGGGATCTGCGCCGGCGTGCGGTTCCCTTCGCCGGCCGCTCTGCTCAACGAGGTCATCCACGGGCCGGCTCGGCACGTCGATCCATGGGCGCCCGACGCTCTGGTGTGGCCGCTGCTCGAGGTGATCGACGAGTGCGGCGGCCAGAAGTGGTGCGAGACCCTCGGCCGCCATCTCGGGGTCGGTGCTCCCGCGGAGGAACGGGCCTCCCGCCAGGGCCGCCGCTATGCGGTGGCTCGCCGGCTGGCCGGGCTGTTCGACCTCTATGCCGGCAACAGACCCGCGCTGCTCGCGGATTGGGCGCAGGGACTGGACACCGACGGTTTCGGCGCGCCGTTGCCGGATGATCTGGCCTGGCAAGCGCAGCTGTGGCGGCTGGTCCGCGACCGGATCGGAGGTCGCGACCCGATCGAGCGGCGGGCGGTTGCGGCCGTCGAGTTGAGGAGCAATCCGGAAGCCGTGCAGTTGCCGGAGCGGCTGTCGCTCTTCGGGCCGACCCGGTTGCCACACAGCCAACTCGAGCTTCTCAGTGCCCTGGCCGTGCACCGAGAGGTCCATCTCTGGCTGCCGCACCCGTCGCCCACGTTGTGGGAGCGATTGCAGGCCGAGCAACCTCGCGCCACCCGGCGGCAGGACCCCACCGTCGCAGCAGCGCGGCACCCGCTGCTGGCCTCGCTCGGCCGCGACTCGAGGGAGTTGCAGCTGGTCCTGAACACCGTCGAGCACGCAGACCAGCAGCATGCGCTCTCCGATCGGCCGCGCACGCTGCTGAGTCGACTGCAGGACAACATCCGCGACGACCAACCGCCTGGTTCCGAGAGGCTGGAACTAACGGATGGAGACAACAGCGTGCAGGTGCATGCTTGTCACGGCCCGGCCCGGCAGGTCGATGTGCTGCGCGAGGTGCTCGTCGGGTTGTTGGCCGACGATCCGACGCTGGAGCCACGAGACGTTCTCGTCATGTGCCCGGACATCGAGGTGTACGCGCCGCTGATCGCAGCGGCCTTCGGACTCGCCGACGTCGTGCCAGAAGGAAAAGCCCATCCGGGACACCGGCTTCGCGTCCGGCTCGCCGATCGAGCGCTGACCCAGACGAACCCGTTGCTCGCCACGGTCGCCAGGCTGCTGGCGCTGGCGGACGGCCGGGTCAGCGCCTCGGAGGTGCTGGATCTCGCGTCCTGGCCGCCGGTGCGGCGCCGCTTCCGTTTCGACGACGACGATCTCGATCAGTTGGCGCGCTGGGTTGCGCAGTCGGGTGTGCGATGGGGACTTGATGCCGAGCACCGGGGACCTTTTGGCCTGCAACGGTTCCCCCAGAACACCTGGCGTACCGGGCTGGATCGCATCCTGCTCGGGGTGGCGATGGCGGACGAGGACCAGAACCGGCTCGGCCTCGCGTTGCCGCTGGATGACGTCGGCTCCGGTGACGTCGAACTCGCCGGGCGCCTGGCCGAGATGCTCGATCGATTGCAGGTGGCGCTGGACGCGTTGACCGGCACCCACCCCCTGCGGCACTGGCTGGACTGCCTGACCGCGGCGGTGGACAGTTTGACAGCGGTGGGCGTCGACGACAGCTGGCAGCAGGCGGAGGTGCGACGGGAATTCGTCGACGTCGCGGATGCTGCGGCACAACGGGTCTCGACTTCGCTGCTGGCCCTGGCGGATATTCGCGCCATGTTGAAGGGTCGGCTCGGCGGCCGTCCGACACGGGCGAATTTCCGCACCGGCACGTTGACCGTCTGCACCATGGTCCCGATGCGCTCGGTGCCGCACCGGGTGGTCTGCCTGCTCGGCCTGGACGACGGGATCTACCCCCGAAATCCGCGCCCCGACGGGGACGACATCCTGGCTCGAAACCCCGCGATCGGTGAACGCGATGCCCGCGGCGAGGATCGACAGTTGATGCTGGACGCGATCCTGGCTGCGACCGAACACCTCGTGATCACTTACGCCGGCGCCGACGAGCGGACCGGCGCGATTCGGCCACCGGCAGTTCCACTCGGTGAGCTGATGGACTCGCTGGACGAGACCGGCGTAACGGCAAGTGGTTCCAGCGTTCGGGAGCAAATTCTGGTTCGACACCCGTTGCAGCCGTACGACGCCCGAAACGTCACGCCGGGCGCGCTGGGCCGGTCGGGGCCGTTCAGCTACGACGCGGTGGCGCTGCAGGGCGCCCAGGCGGCAGCGGGCCCGCGCTCCGCGCCGCCGCCATTTCTGGCCGGGCCGCTGCCGGCGCTTCCCTTGCGAGATGTGGACCTGGCCGACCTCGTCGCGTTGCTGGTTCATCCGGCCCGGGGCTTTCTGCGGCAACGGCTCGACGTGGCAACCCGTTTCGAGGAACAGGAGCCCTCGGACAGTTTGACGGTGGAGTTGGACAGCCTGCAGCAATGGGCCGTCGGCGAGCGGTTGCTCCGGGACCGATTGGCCGGTATCGACGATACGGCGTGTCGACAGGCAGAATGGCGGCGCGGGGTGCTGCCGCCCGGTCCGCTCGGCCAGGCGACCCTGGACCACGTGCTGAGCGAGGTCGGGCCGCTGGTCGATCGCACCGCCACGGTGCTGATACCGGAACGCCGGACCGTCGACGTGTCGATACCGCTGGACGGCGAGCGCCAGTTGCGCGGCACCGTAGCCGGAGTGCATGGAACGGCCGTCGTCTCGGTGAGCTACAGCAAACTCGGCCCCAAGCCACAGCTCTCGGTATGGATTGCGCTACTCGCGTTGGCGGCCGCCCATCCCGGCCAGGAGTGGACCGCCATCGCCGTCGGCCGCGGCGAGCCGGGGAGACCGCGGAGTGCAACCTTCGGCCCGCTCGACCAGGCCAGGGCCAGTACCTACCTGCGACAACTGGTCGACCTGTACGACCGAGGTCTTCGGGAGCCACTTCCGATGCCCCTCAAGACTTCGGTCGCATATGCAACGACCTCGGCGAAGATGGAGGGTCTGGATCAGGCGCTGTTCCAAGCCAAGCGAGCCTGGACCAGCGGAAAGTTCCCCGGTGAGGACGCGGACGCTCCGCACACCGTGGTCTGGGGGGCTGGTGCGCCGCTGAATCTGCTGCTCGAGCAACCCGCCGGTACGGACGAGCGTTGGGCCGGTGAGCCGAGCCGGTTGGGTGAGTTGTCGTTGCGGCTCTGGGGTCCGTTGTTGCAGCACCGACGGCAGGTGTCGCTGTGATCGCGGAGGCGGGGAACCCGCAGGGGTCGGGACTGTATGCGGCTGCACCGAACCTTTTGGAGCCCAAGCCGTTCGATATCCGGGACGAGCTACCCACCGGCACCACGATTCTCGAGGCCAGCGCCGGCACCGGCAAAACGCACACCGTCGGCGCGCTGGTCACCCGATATGTGGCAGAAGGCGTCGCCACCCTCGATCAGCTGCTGGTGGTCACGTTCGGCAGGGCAGCAAGTCAGGAACTGCGGGAGCGGGTCCGCGAGCAACTTGTCGCCGCCGAGCGGGCGCTGGCCGATCCGAAAGTGGCGCGTCGCAACGACAACGACCTGATCGCGCTGCTGGCCGCGGATACCGACGAGGTGATCGCCGAGCGCCGCTACCGGCTCACCCGTGCGCTGGCGGACTTCGACGCGGCGACCATCGCCACCACTCATCAGTTCTGCCAACAGGTGCTCGCCGGGCTCGGTGTTGCCGGCGACAGCGAGCCGGGTGTCACGTTGGTCGAAGATCTCAGCGATCTGGTGGTCGAGGTGGTCGATGATCTCTACGTGCGCCGGTTCGGCGCAACCGGAGCCAGCACGCCGGGTATCGACCGGACCATGGCCCTTGAACTCGGTGGGCAGGCGGTCGGCGATCCGGGCGCGCGGTTGGAACCTGCTGATGAGCCGGCGGATTCGTTGTCGGCCTTGCGGTATCGCTTCGCAAGCGCAGTTCGGACCGAGATTGATCGACGCAAACGGCAGCGGGGGCTGCTGGGCTACGACGATCTGTTGAGCCGGCTGGCCGACGCCCTGAAGCCGGAGCGGGCCCCTGCCCGGTTACGGATGCGGGCGCGCTGGAAGATCGTGCTGATCGACGAGTTCCAGGACACCGACCCGGTTCAATGGGACGTGCTGCGGCTCGCCTTCGCCGATGTCGCCACGCTGATTCTGATCGGTGATCCCAAGCAAGCGATCTATGCTTTCCGCGGCGGCGACGTGTACACCTACCTGGCCGCTGCCCGAACGGCCAACTACCAGGCGACGCTCGGCCAGAATTGGCGCAGTGATCCACCTCTGGTCGATGCGCTCCAGGTGCTGTTCGACGGTGCGCAACTGGGCGAGGAGGAGATCGTCGTTCGGCCGGTAACGGCGGCAAACCCCGGCTCAAGGCTGATCGGTGCGCCATCGCCCGGCCCGCTGCGGTTGCGGGTCGCCACCCGGGCACAATTCGGAAAAGGGCCACGCGGAAAGATCTACATGGATCAGGTTCGACCGCACATCGCGGCCGATCTTACCTCGGACATCGCCGCATTGCTCGGGTCCGACGCCCGGTTCGACGGCCGACCGCTGGTCGCCGGGGACATCGCGGTCCTGGTGAATACGCACGTGCAGGCTGCCCTCATCCGGGAAACCCTTGCTGCGGCGGGGGTTCCGTCGGTGACGGCCGGCGCGGGCAGTGTGTATGCGACGCAGGCGGGCAACGATTGGTTGACGCTGCTGGAGGCGCTGGAGCAGCCGCACCGCGCCGGTCGGGTGCGAGCCGCGGCGCTGACACCGTTCCTCGGCCGCACCGCCGTCGATCTGGACCTCGGCGGCGAGCACCTGACGGACGAACTGGGTGCGCTGCTGCGAAACTGGGCAGACTTATTGCAGACCCGGGGCGTAGCAGCAGTTCTCGAGCTGGTATTCGCCGAGCAACGGCTGCCCGGACGGCTGCTCGCCCAGCGGGACGGGGAACGCCGGCTGACCGATCTTCGTCATCTGGGCCAGGGTCTGCAGGCGGCTGTGGTCGACGAAGGGCTCGGGCTGGCCGCGCTGGTGGAATGGCTGCGTCGGCGGCGGGCCGAGTCGGCCGGTGACCAGAGCACCGAACGTATTCGTCGGCTGGACAGCGATGCCGCAGCGGTACAGGTGCTCACATTGCACGTGAGCAAGGGGCTTCAATTTCCGATCGTCTACCTGCCGTTTGCCGCCGATCGCTGGGTGAACAGCGATCCCAAGGTTCTGCAACTGCACGACGAGAACGGCAGGCGGGTCCTGGATGTCGGCGGCCCGGTGTCGACCGGCCGGCAGGAACGGGAACAGCGGGCGGCGAGAGAACAGGCCGGGGAGGCCCTTCGGCTGCTCTATGTCGGGCTGACTCGGGCGCAGTCCCAAGCCGTCACCTGGTGGCTGCCGTCGACCAATGCGCCCGACTCCGGTCTGCACCGCATTCTGTTCGGCCGCACGGTGGGCACCGGCGCGGTCGCGAACACCGCTCCGCTTCCCAGCGACGAGGAGGCCTGGACGAAGCTGGTTGCCCTGCAGGCCAGGGGTGGTCCGACCGTCGAAGTCTCGGAGCCCGGCGCCGCATCTGCGCCCGCTGGAACTGTGCAGTCGGACAACCATTACGCAATAGGTAGTTTCGATCGCGGGCTGGACACTGCCTGGCGGCGCGCGTCCTACAGCGCGCTGTCTGCAGCCGGCGAGCAGGCGTCAGCGGGAGTGGCGAGCGAGCCGGAAACCGGCGAGCGGGATGACGAGGAGATGCCGGACGGGCTTCCGCCGGGCACCGACGACGCCGACGCTGCGCTGCGGACGGTGCTGTCTCCGATGGCCGGCCTGCCGGCGGGTACGTCGTTCGGAACTCTGGTGCACGCGGTGCTGGAGAACACCGATCCGCAGGCCGCCGATCTGCGGGCCGAATTGGGCGATCGGTGCGCCGAGCAATTGGGCCGCCATGCCGGCGCGATGACGTCCGATCAGCTGGCCGATGCGCTGCTGTCGGTGCTCCTCACTCCGCTCGGCGACCTGGCCGGTGGCCTTGCCTTGCGGAACGTGCACACCCGGGATCGTCTGACGGAGCTGAACTTCGAGTTGCCGTTGGCCGGCGGCGATCGTCCGAGAGCGGACGTTTCGCTGGGCGAGCTGGCGCCGTTGCTGCGCCGACACCTGCTTCCGGCCGACCCGATGCTCGGCTATGCCGATCGGCTGTCGTCACCGGAGATGTCGTGGCAGTCGCTTCGCGGCTACCTCACCGGAAGCCTGGATGCGGTGCTTCGGTTGCCCGGGCCCCGATATCTGATCGTCGACTACAAGACGAACTGGCTGGGCGGTGACGACTCCGAACCCTTGTCCGCCTGGCACTATCGTCCGCGGGCTCTGCGGCAGGCAATGACGCACTCCGACTATCCGCTGCAGGCGCTGCTGTATTCCGTTGCGCTGCACCGCTTTCTACGGTGGCGTCAGCCGGGCTACGATCCGGCTCTTCATCTGGGCGGCGCCTTGTACCTGTACGTCCGGGGCATGTCCGGAGTCGACAATCCGACCGTCGACGGCCAGCCGTGCGGCGTTTTCGGTTGGCAGCCACCGGCCGCCCTGGTAACCGCACTTTCCGAGCTGTTGGATCAGGGTGCAACATGATCGCAGCCGTCCTGGAACCAGATCCGTACGACGTCGCAGTGGCTCTCGGCGCAACGGGTCTGCTGCGTGAATACAACCTGGCAGGTGTGCTGAGCGCGGCTGACGTGCACGTTGCTGCTCGACTGGCCGAGCTGGCCGGCGAGCCGGACGAGCAGGTACGGCTCGCCGTGGCATTGACCGTGCGGGGTATCCGAGAAGGTTCGGTCTGCGTCGACCTCACCGAGGTTCACCGGATCGACCCGGTTCTTGCGTGGCCGGACCCGGTTGCCTGGGCCACCAAGGTGAAAGCCAGCGTGCTCGTCGGACCTGGCCGTCCGCTGCGCTGGGATCTGGAGCTGCTGTACCTGGACCGCTACTGGCGGCAGGAGGATCAGGTCCGCGCCGACCTGCTGGCTCGGGAAACGCAGCTGCCGCCCTCGATTGATGCGGATCTGCTGCACAGCAGCTTGGATCGGCTTTTCTCGGAGCGGGATTCGGGGCAGCGACTGGCCGCGGAGGTCGCCGCGCGGCGGTGGACCACCGTGCTCGGTGGTGGCCCCGGCACCGGCAAGACAACCACGGTGGCCCGGTTGCTGGCCGTGTTGCACGAGCAGCACGGGCCCGGCCTGCGGGTCGCGCTCGCCGCTCCGACCGGTAAGGCCGCAGCCCGGTTGCAGCAGGCCGTGCAGACCGTCACCGCCGAATTCGACCAGCAGGACCGCGAGCGGCTGGGCACCCTGACCGCTTCCACGTTGCACCGCCTGCTGGGCTTTCGTCCCGGGGAGGGCACCCGGTTCAAGCACGATCGGGACAATCGACTTCCGCACGACGTGGTGGTGATCGACGAAACCTCCATGCTGTCCTTGACCTTGATGGCCCGGCTGCTGGAGGCGGTCCGGCCGGATGCACGGCTAGTACTGGTGGGCGATCCGGATCAGCTTGCGTCGGTGGAGGCGGGCGCGGTGCTGGCCGACCTCGTCGCCGGGCTCACCGCCCGTTCGCTGCTCCAACCCCAACCGCAACCGCCCACAGAGCCGCCCACAGGGCTGCCCACACAGTCGCACATCCCGCCCACCACGTACGAGGCCATCGTGCACGGCGCCGGGGACGGTGGCCGGCACGGGGTGGTCGTGCTGGGCCGAACCTGGCGATTCGACGGCGCGATCGCGGAACTGGCTGTGGCCGTGCGGGACGGGAATGCGGACGCGGCTCTGGCGGTGCTTCGGGACGGCGGCGACAGTCTGACTCTGGCGACGACCGAAGAGCAGGTGCGGCAGGACGTGGTCCGGGCGGCCACCGGAATTCGGGAGGCGGCAAAGCACGGCGATGCCGTCACCGCCCTGCATCACCTCGACGAACATCGGGTGTTGTGCGCACACCGGGTCGGACCGTTCGGCGTGGACTTCTGGAGCCGCAAGATCGAGCGGTGGCTCGCGGAGATACCGGGCGACCCGCGCGAGGGCGAGTGGTACATCGGCCGGCCATTGCTGGTCACGGTCAACGACTATGCGCTCGGTCTCTACAACGGCGATGTCGGCGTCGTCGTGGCTGACAAGGACGGCCCGGCTCGAGCGGTGTTCGCGCGCGGCGCTGAACTCGTCGATCATGCGCCCAGCCGACTGGCCGACATCCAGACCGTGCACGCGATGACGGTGCATCGTAGCCAGGGCAGCCAGTTTCGCCGGGTCACAGTGGTACTGCCGCCCGCGGATTCCGCCCTGTGCACCCGAGAGATGTTGTACACCGCGCTCACCCGTGCGCAGGAGCACGTGCGGTTGGTCGGAACCGAGGCGGAATTACGCGCTGCCATCGACCGTCCGGCGGCCAGAGCCAGTGGGCTCCGGCTGCGACTACGCGGTGGGGACTGACCGTTGTTCACCCATATGCGGCAGTTGCCGGCCGATGTCGCCGGTAGAAAGATTCAGGGGTGATGGAGGTTTCCAGCAGGTGAAGGCTCCCGGTAGCTGAGGGTTGATAGATAAGGACGCACGATTGGGTAGCTGGACGATTGGGGAACTGAGGGAACCATGACGATCAGCAAGGGTGACAAAGTTTCCTGGAACACCCCGCAGGGGAAAACGCACGGTGTCACCATGGAGCGAAGGGTCCACGATTTCACGTTCGACGGCCAGCAGTTCAGAGCTTCGTCCGAAGAGCCGTATTGGATTGTGAAATCGGATAATTCTGGCAAAGAGGCGGCCCACAAGGAGTCCTCGATCACGGCGAGTTGATCGAACACCGGCCCGGCCGTGTTGCACGAAATCGCGAGGCCGGAAGGTGCGCCCACCCTCCGGCCCCGCGACCGTGCTGTCCGCCGTAGCAGGGCGGATGCTTTCCGTGACGGGTTTCTACCGACTCAACACCTGGAATCGGGAGACCGAGATGGTTCCCGGATCACCGCGGAGACCGAACATTGCGTGGTAGCCGGCCAACGTCGACGCCGAGTCCACAGCTGCGACATCCGTGGTGGCCAACCGCGTCCAGGTGCCGTTGTGCCCCAGGTAGGTGGTCAGGTGGGTGCCGTGCACCTGCAACGCGAATTGATCGCCGGGGGCGACGGTGACGTGGGTACAGCAGGTCCCGGACCCGGCCGGGTTCAATGCGCCACCGGAGCGAACGTCCACACCCGATGTGCCGAAGTGGTTGTTGTACCAACCGGCAACGTAATCCGCCGTCCCGCCGGCCAGACCCAGGAACAGACTGTCCTGGGTCTGGGCCGACGCTCCGATGAATGATTTTGCGGTGAGAATCAACGCCGTATCGATGGACGCCGGACCGACTCCGCTGTCCAGCAGCCCGAAGAACGGCTGACTTCCGGACCCGCTCAGTTGGCCACTACCGACGGCTATGGTCGGCACCGCTTCGTCCGGAGAAGCCTTGAGGAGCTGATAATTCGCCGACGTGTCCGTGCTGAAACGATCGTCGAGCCGCACCGTCGGATACATGCTCGGATCGAAGCCGATCTGGGCCGCGATCTGGCTGTGAGTGGTGAGCCGAGCCCGTGCCCGCGCATAGCTGGCGGTGGCCCGCAGCGGCGCAGAGTCCTGACCGATGGCGTCCAATGGAGCCGTCACCG
>JAABUK010001117.1_pt1 | contig 52525 bp, 53 predicted proteins | sample 5559141 | NCBI WGS metagenome assembly JAABUK01 (sample SAMN10711869, study PRJNA513367) | rock metagenome | isolation source: Antarctica rocks | place: Antarctica: Victoria Land, Pudding Butte nord | collected 2016-01-03 | reverse complement strand
ATCGGCATCGACTGGGATACTGCGCCATGAGACATTGCGAGCCAATGGGCGCTACAGAACGATGCTAAGCTATGGGAATGTCTAGAAGATCGTGGAAGGCTCACCTTGTCCCCGCAAACAATGACAGGCGGTCTCCTTGTGTCATTCCGAGTTTCCGTAGACCAGCTCCAATCTGAGTCGTCAATTTCTCATACTCGACGAAGCTGATGTAGCTGTATTCGCTCAGCTCAAAATATGACCATTTCTTATCGACTTCCTGGGTCTTGCCGTCCACTGTTTTTTTGACCTTCTTGTTCTCATGATGCGTTTTGACCAACTTTCTGGAGCCTAAGGCTTTGGCATTCCCAAACTTGTCGGCGCTTCGCTTGAGTATGTCGAATATGGTCCTGACATCTTCAGAGGGGGTATTGATGAGCTTGTCCTTGGCGGCAGGATGTCGTCGTGGAATGGTCTCGCCCTTGACAGGCTTATAGCCGGAGGCTTCGACAGTGAATGGAGGGCTCTCGGTTATCTTAGGCTGCATCTGCCTAGTATCTTTGGTCATGTTGGTAAGTGGTGGACGGTGGCAGAAGATGTAGAAGATGTTATTGTGGAAGGGGGTAAACAACCGTCACAGCCGTTGTAATAAGGCTGCAGCCTTGGGTTCGATGGTAAAAGCAAAGCGTGTCAGAGCTTTGTACTTTAGGTTGAGCCTTGGGGTGGTACGGGTGGATCTCATGACGCATTTTGCCGGCGCTTCAGCGCTAACGTAGAAGGGTTCACCCCCCAATGGTCCGCCAAGCAATTTCCATAATTGCGCATAAGGTACCCTAGATCTATAAAGTATAGTGAATACTATGTAGATTGATTTTACTCCTGCGTAAGCCAGTACTATAATAGCATGATTTAGTACTTTAAGGGCGCATGGGGGTTTTTCGTAAGAGTCCCATTAGCCTTTGTAATTAACATAGATACGAGTAGGATCTGACGTAAGAAAGACTTCGTGCCTTAGGGTATTCTCGTAATTTAATCGTTTCCTAATAGTAGCTCGTAATTAGGTAGTCTCCCAAGCGTTAAATCTCGTACCTTAGAAATCCTCCTAGGAGTCTCCTGAGCTGACGAATCTCGTCGCAAGATTTCTATACTGATGAAGCGTAGAAAGCGCTAAGTCTTTCTTTCAGGATTAAGATACCTTTATTCACGTCTACGCTTTCTATATTCTGACGTTAGATTCAGACGATTCAGCTAAAGTCTACGCGGGGGTGTCATACACGCCTTATTGGGAGTACGTATAGGGGTGTCAGTACCTACGTGCGGGGGTATTAGGCATACTAATAGGGCGTACGTACCGGGGCACTAGGTACGTACTATAGTAGTCCGTACCTACGGTAATGCGCTATGGACCCTAGAACGGTATAATACCGCTTAGTTATTAGCGGCAAAATCTGATGAGATCCCTAACTCACGAGATCGCCAAATTTCAAAATCCTCCTGATAGATTTTGGTACGACGAGATTTCCTAGCGCTAAGGTATTAACATGACACCTTGGAGTACCTCTGGTAGGAAGTGTTTTAGATTTCAGACCGTGCTAGTAGACTCTTATGGGGATTACGAAAAATACCCTTCCGCCCTTAAAGTAGATCTCTATAGTTGTAGGATATTTAGTAATCGTGGAAACATTGGGTGTTAAACCCCAAAATTGAAACTTTATCTTCGTTTCTTCACACGGCCAAGGCACGCGAACCACGCCGCCGCGAGAACTTCTGCCCACATTCTCAAACCCTCGCCCGCTTACCGTTGGACAGCAGAACTTTATTTGTTCCCTACCCAATAAAACGCACCAGTAGCTTCCGTGATATTCATCGGACATGCTGTCCCAGTGCTGCTTCGTTTGGCCCTGTCGGTAATCAACCAGCTTACTTAAATTGAGAGACCCTGTGGAACACGGGACTCTACCAAGCTATGACTTTACAAGACCTATTCCAGGCCTTTGGCGATGAAATTGAAGATCCAGAGGAGGAGTCGTTTCTCTTGTTTTCGCAATCCATTCCCTCCCAAAATCTTGGCTTTGTTGATGCAAAGGCAACAGACCTTGAGATTACCGTTTCTGGAAGAGACCTGAGTATAGTGCAGTCTCCAGGACTGCTGTCATCTAACAGAGAAGGAGGAACAACAGGCGCCGTAGTTTGGAAGATCACTCCTCTTTTCGCGGAATGGATCACCTCAGAAAATCACATTCTTTTTAGGACCGCTGTGCTCGACCAAGATTCGGAAGTACTGGAGCTGGGGTGTGGGACCTCTGGTATTGTTGCCATAATGCTAGCACCAAAGATTGGACGGTACATCGCTACTGATCAGGACTATGTTTTCAGATTGCTAAAAGCCAACGTCGAAGGCAATGCTCTGAAACAAAAGCCTTCTAGCAAAGTCAAACAAGAAAGAAAAGCAACAAGCAACAGTGGATCAGGGTCATCGAGAACTAACGTTGAGGTTATTGCGCTGGATTGGGAAGCAAGTTCGGTGTCAAACCTTTCATCCTTGTTTGGGCCACGCTCGGATGACACGCCTCATACTCTTGACGCTCTCGTTGCATGTGATTGCATTTACCATGAAGCACTCATTGACCCTTTCGTACAGACTTGCGCTGAGATATGCCAACTAGCAAAATCAGCTCCGGATAAGAAGCTGACTGTTTGTATCATCGCCCAACAATTGCGATCAGACTCGGTGTTCGGGGATTGGTTGCTAGCTTTTCACAAAGTTTTCCGAGTTTGGAGAGTGCCAGATGAGCTCTCAATCGAGGGACTAACGCAGGGGTCTGGATTTGTTATTCATGTCGGCGTCCTACGTGGCAATCTCTAGAGAGTGTATTCGTACCATATCGCTGCCACTCTTCCCGTTCCAGTGTGCGCGCCTCTGACAGAGTATACAATTTCAGACATAGATGTTCAAAGTCACCATGGTCGAGGGATTCGAGCATCATGAAGTATCACTCTTAGGGAAATCCCACCGCAGACTACGTTGTACATTCTGATACATTGCTTGGAGACTGGTCTATCAAGGTAAGCTGGAACTACATGCGGGCTAAATGACTGCTGGAGTACGAAGGGCAGCGCCGTGGGCCCTTCAACAAGGGAGAGGATCCGAGCTCGGAAAGGATCGCAGTGCACCTTCACTAAGCGGGCTTTAATCCCGAAATAATTGATAGCAAAGCCAAAGAGCCTACAAAGAAGATAATCCTGTTGCTCTGAGAGTTCTCAATCCGAAGATCGGGGCCCTTCGCTGCCTCGAGAATCCGGCACGTCTTCACCTCAGAGTAGATCCACCAAGTTCATCATCTCTATCTCCTGCGCCATCGTATATATGGATGCGGAAGTTGGAAGATGTTGGGTAAGCCTACTAGTGTTGCCAGAGGGCTACGAGCCCTGCGAATGGGCAGCCTTACACTGGAGGCGTAAGTATTATAACAGACGCTCTGGACCACCGGCTATGTTAAGATACGGTCAGATACCACAAGCGACTATGAAAACCTGTCACGGTTCCAGATTTTGCATCATGTACTTGGTTCGTAAGCCATCCTTGAAGAGTCCCGCTTCTGACCAGCGCTCTTCTGATCGCGAGTACCTGCTCAAATGGTAGAAGGTTCATCTGCAACACGAGTGCGCTTTTGATTTTGAAGAGGCGTGCTTGGCGTACTCGAAGCAGCTCTCTTTCCATTCGGCAGGAAGTCTGCGCTCCTGTGCTGCTTTTCATGCGCATTCTCAGCCCCCAGATCTGAACAGCGCGCAGCTGAACGGCGTACCCAGGATGACTATACCTGGAGATACGGGGCGTTGCTCGACGAAAGAAAAGGGAGAGGTAAATTAGCATGCTCTTCTTTGATCGTCGGATCCGTGGCCTCCTGGATTGGGGCGTCTGGGTTGGAATGCTCTTGAACGACACACTTATCGAACAGCTCGTTGCGTTCGTCATCCTTTTCGCTGCAACGTGCCAATCGATCCCGCTCGCAGGCGCCCAAGTAAGGGGTTGGCCTCCGTTTTCTTCTTCGGAGTTGGGATAGGAACCTCCACAGGTTCTGGCAGCCTGTTGAGACTGAGTCTTCCGATGGCCTAAGTTGCTATCACGGTTGGTGGGTTACTCGGCCACGGCTACCATGGTCTCGCTCTGTCGCTCCCACAGATGAAATGTTCAACTCGTCTTCGGAGCCCACCCCAGTACCCGACCGTGATTCCCAGCTTCTCTCACCTCCCTGCCCATGGAAGTGTGTACCACTGCTTGGTGGTGTAGGAGTCTCGTGCTTCCTATGATCGCACAGGGTACAATGCGAAAAGACTGTTCACTAGGCCCTTATTCAAACCCTTCCTGGCCTGCTGCGACCTCTCCGCAGATCTCAAAGGCGTGGTTGTTACAGGAGAATGTACCCTTCATTTTGTGGCGGTAGTAGGGCTCTGAAACATGCCTTCCTAGCGCCTGTACAGTGTCGAAGATGGTCCGCTCACACCCTGCCACGCAGCAGCGTAAGTACACAAGCTTGCCGTCCGAGGGCCGGGTGAAGAGGGTACCGCCTTGACCGCCATGAGCAGTAGGACGACTTCTAATATTTTTTGGCGGTAGAGTTGGTCCGCCGGCTGAGCGATCCTTCATTGACTTACTTCTGGTACTCATAGCTGGTCCCTTGCTGGCCCTTGTCATCTCTATGTCTTGGGAGGAGCCTCCGATAGATGATCGTTTCAAGGTTCTTCTCTTTTGGCGTAGATTCTGGTTGTCTGTCTTCAATATAATGATAAAACTTCATTAGAGCACTCCACTTACGTCTTCCTCATGGGCGCGATCGGCCAACTCCCGAAGATAATCCCCGTCTTCTATTGGCCGCTTCGATTTAAGGTCGTTATCTTCTTGTAAGCGACGCTGAATCGTGGCTTGCCGCACGTTGTATAGTGCGGTCTCCATGTGTTTAAGCTGCTTGAGGCAGATGCTGATTACGTCCATCACGACGTAGACCCAAAGAGCGATTTAAGCTGATAAAGCCTGTTATGGAGGGTCGTCAATGTTCTCAGCGTGTGGAGTGGCTCTAATACCTTTGAGGAGTATATCAGCACTCTCGAAGACTTGTGAGACCCAGAAGATCTCAAAGTGGACTCGGAGAGACAAGTGAGAGAGCGTCTGACGTCCCAGAGGATTTGCTAAATCGTTTCGGGGTATGAAGCGGACTCACAGCGTTGAATGTGTAAGCCTCGGCTTCAGTGTTTTATCGATGAGGCTTGATTGTATCAGATTGAATTCAACCGAAAGTAACTTATGGCGGCTGGATGAATACACAGTCACCCCGCTGTTAATCCGATGTTTAGAGCGATGGAGAGTAGGCCGTGGATAGTATTCCGAGATTGGTGAGGGCCAGATGAGGGACAGCAGTGAGGCTCGTGGTCGCCTGAAACTGCAACGCCTGTGGTCCGTGATGTAGTAGGACGTTTCTGCTATTGAAAAGGCCGTCTATGGTGTCAAGCATTCACTTCCTGAAGCAGTCAGCGCGTCCTTCATTCGCTCCAATCGAGAGTATGTACCGATCAGCTCTTAGAGGCGTCCCATGAGTATAAGACTTACTGCGATGGCAACAATACTAGCTTCACAATCCTGGACAGAGGATACCACCATATAGCACTTCGTGGACGATCCCTATACAATTGCCGTCAAGGTATTCCACTTCCAGCTTCGCAAATACCAGAAGCCATAGCAAACACTCCTCCCCTCTCTAACTCTGAACCCCGATAAATAATCTCGTCTCACTCTCCGGAACAATATTGTATCGCAAGCTGCAAAGATCTTGTCCCATGCTCCTCGAATTGGAGTGATGCTAATCGACGAGGTGAAAGTATTTGACCTCAGCATAGTGTCGCAAGCGGCATATATAAGGAACAGCGGGAATCTGGAATTAGATATATAATATATACTGAATTCTTCTGAAGAGCGTTGGTGAAAAGAGTAAACATGGCGCCTAAGAAATCGTCAACGCTAGCACATGAGCTGCCAAAGGATCTAACATTGCCTTCGATCCATACTTACCGAGGGTACAATCGAAGCTATATTGATCTTCTTATGCTCAGAGAAAGGGTAAAAAGTCTTAGCTGCAATTCATTCCTTGGTGTAGGACACCTCGATCGGAGACCTCGAGGCGTAAATGCTCCCTCAGCTGTGAGGGTGACTACCCGATTGAAGCACACGCATATTCAAACGCTGGCACCTCATAATCTTGAGCGTGATAGACCGTCGTTACAGAATAGCGTAAGATAAGTACATTAAAAGAGCTTCAGGGGCGCCGATTGGCAAGAATCATCCTGATCGCAAGCGAAACATAATATATTCAAGAGCACAAGTGCATTGAGATTGTTGACAGCTTGCACGATGATATATAGAAATTAAGTAATAGTGGTCATGAAGCATCAATGCTGGCTTCATTATCCATGAATTGAATGTAATTGACAGAGGGAACAAAGTACGCAGATTAGGTAGCGTTGGACAAAACAGATATTTGGATAGATGAAATCGCAGTTATCCATACAAAAAGGGTATATACGAACACTGAGTCGCGTCCATCGTTGGAAGTGCTTCATGCTCGAGACATTGAACGCTCCTCAATCCCTCTTGCCGGTCCCATACCCGTTCATGCCGGTCCCGGGAAAAGCATATCCTCCACCCCGTTCTCCTCCCATCCTATCTTTGCCATAACGTCGTAATCGATTCGGCAGCTCCACGCCCCTGAAATACGCCAGGCTTGCCGCCACACCAACACCAGCGCTCAAAAAACAGTACACCACAGTGCTGAAATGCACATGGCCCCCAAGCCCGGCCTTGCCTGTTGTTGAAGGGGGTAAAGTCGGCGTGCTGTACCAGTGCACGGACAACTGCAGAGGGAGCGGATCTCCAATGACTATCCTTGTCGATGCAGATGAGAGGGATGGAGAGGAGTACGCTGTCGCGGCTAAAATATCTGCGTCCTGCGTCGCTAGTTCCGGACTTGTGTGTAATAGTACATTCAGATTCGAAGATATATGGAGGTGAGAGAGTTGTAGAGCACCGGAAAGAGCGAATATAAGAGGTATGTAGTCATCATTTGTAGAAGAAGTTGCGGTGGGTGGGACTTGGGGAGACGTAAGCGGATGGGTTGGAATGCGGCAGGTCAGAGGGGCGTCATTGTGGATATAGAACTCCAGAAGATGGAACAAGGGGTCATCTATAGCTTTGAGAGTGCAATTGATGTCTACCACTGTCAGCGGGATATGCCAGTTTCAAGGCGAAGCAGCATGCCTTTCTCAATCCCGAAGTAGAGCTCGAGGGGGCGCCCTGTTTCATTGCATGTCATGAAAGGTATGTATTGGAGCTGGCCAAGATCATCTGTGATCTGTTTAAATCAGAGCTTGGTCCATGAGACCCTGCCGCTTGAGGCTTGAGGTTCTTGGATAGTAAGGTGTTTGCTCACATGCTCGCCAGTGTCCCTAAGTCCAACCTGGTCAGAATTTGATCTCCAAATGTATAGCGATACTTATGTCTCGATTTTATAGACTCACGTAGTCCTATTCAAACAGCTGACAGGAATTGCATCTCCAGGCGCATAGCTCGCCTTTCCTTCTGCCTTATCCATGTTGGCAGCTTCTGCCAGGGCAAAAAAGAACACAACGAGAACGTGGCACAAGAACGAAACCCTGCTTATAAGGGCCATGGTTGACTTCGTAAACCTATCGGCCCATTGTAGTCATGAACAGGCATGTCGAGGTGCTTACTGTGTCTGCTCCCATGGCCGAGGGCATTGGAATTTGGGCGGGAGATCGTCCCCTAGAACTGGTTCTAGTCAGGTCCTAGCCAGGGAGCCAGGGGCACGGGGGATTGGGCTCCGAGGGTCCTTTTCTTATGCGCTCCCGTGGTACAGTCAGGCCTATCCTCGCCCATTTTCCATTGCTTGTTGACCTTTGATGAGACATTTCGGTGCGAGAACATCATCATCTACACGATGGCCTACTTCAACAATAGAACTCCTGATTAACATAGGTTCGGTCTGACTCATTACGTTTCCATGTTCATTGCTAAACTTTCAAAGGCTTGCTTCTTGGCGTAGACAAGTCCAAAGGGCCTGTATTATATACTAGACTTCTGCTTGAACGCATTGATCAAGCCACTCGTGCTTGAGTCGTGCCCTTTGCTCTCCCCGCTCTCGTCCAGCTCAGCCTGTATCTTCTTGGCCAGCGACTTGCCCAATTCGACGCCCCACTGATCGAAGCTGTTGATGTTCCACACAGCACCCTCGGTAAAAGTGATATGCTCGTAATAGGCGATGAGAGCGCCAAGCGTGCCGGGTGTGATCTTTTGGGCAAGAATTGAGGTGGTGGGTCGATTCCCTAGGAACGTCTTGTGGGGCACCAGCTCTTCCGGGGCGCCTTCTTCTTTAACCTGATCGGGGGTTTTGCCCACCATCAATGCCTCAGCTTGAGCAAAGAAGTTAGAGGCCAGCATCCTGCAGAAATATTAGCGTCGTCTACTGAATCTAAGGACCTCGTAAGAAGTACTTTTGGTGCTTGTTGTTTTCGATCGGGTTGTGACTTTCAGCAGCAAGAATGAAGTCGGTAGGGATGAGCTTTGTCCCTTGATGCAGTAGCTGATAGAAAGAGTGCTGAGCATTCGTTGCTGGCTCTCCAAATATGATAGCACCAGTCGTATATTTCACATAGTCGCCGGACCTTGTGATGCCCTTTCCATTTGACTCCATTGACAACTGCTGCAAATACGCAGGGAAGCGGTGCATGTACTGGTCAAAGGGCGAAACAAGATGCGTTTGAGCTCCGAAAAAGTCGGAGTACCAGACGCTGAGAAGACCCCCAATCACAGGGATGTTCTCCTCAAAGGGGGTCTCCTTAAAGTGCTTGTCCATCGCATGTGCACCAGAGAGGAACTCATGGAAGTTGTCAAAGCCAACGTACAGGGCCACACTAAGACCAATGGCGCTCCAGACGCTGTAACGACCTCCGACCCAGCTCTCGAAGCCGAACATATTCTTCTTGTCGATACCAAACTTTGTCACTTCCTCAACGTTCGTGGACAGAGCCACGAAATGCTTGGCAACATGCTCTTGCTCTTTTGCATGCTCGAGGAACCAATGCTTGGCAGTAGTAGCATTTGTTACCGTCTCGGCCGTGGTAAAGGTCTTTGAGGCAACCAAGAACAGTGTGGTCTCAGGATCTGAATCACGGAGCGCCTCGGCGATGTGGGTGCCATCAACGTTGGAGACGAAGTGTAGCTTGAGGTTTCGGTCACCATAAGCCTTCAATGCCTCCGTAACCATGACAGGTCCACTGCAGCTTGTTAGTCTCCACCCAAGGCTGTGCCACAGACTGAACGAACAGATCAGAGCCGCCAATACCAATATTTACGATGGTTTTGATTTTTTTCCCTGTGTATCCTTTCCATTCTCCGCTCCTGACCTCGTTCGAGAAAATCTTCATGTGCTCGAGTACATCATTGACATCCTTCACAACACTCTTCCCGTCCACTTGCATGGCCTCATTGGTGACATTCCTCAAAGCCACGTGGTATACAGCTCTCTTCTCTGTGAAGTTTATCTTTTCTCCAGCGAACATCTCATCCCTGAGCTTCTCCAATCCAGCCTCCTTCGCCAGGCTAATCAGCAGTTGCAGTGTCTCCTCATTTATGAAATTCTTGGAGAAGTCGAACAGGATCTCGGACTTGTCTGCGGTATTTTTGAAAGTACGGGAGAACTTCTGGAAACGATCAGGATCCTTTTGGAAGATTTCCTTCAGCACAATGTTACGACCCAGGGTGGTGTGATGTTCCTGGAGCTGCTGCCATGATTGAAGGTCACTGGCTTGCGCGAAGCCTGGCATTGCGGTAAAGTGGAAAACTGACAGTGGATTTGGCTAATGCTATGCTAGAGAAGGTGATGTAAATGAATTTGTGAGATTCTTGTACAAATATCAGAAGTTGCCCCGCGGAGCCCGCCGTACATAACCCCACCTGGAGAATTGACCAAACCTTAATTTGCTCACTCTGTTAGCACTACTGGGTATGTATGCACTAAGTATATATTGTTATCAATGAGAAGTCGCGTTTCATGTCCTTTGAAATTCTTCGGCTACGCTACCATGGCTGCATGGCTGAGCTTGTGTATGTACACCTTGCCTTACGCTGCTCCTCGTGTTGGCGGGCGTTATAGGATGAAGGCCCAATGCGGTCTACGCTTTATCTGATGCATTCGTGATCATTTCTCATTTTGTCCCTTTCCAACCGTATATGACTAGGGTCCAGCAACGCTTCCAAACGAAGGATCTTTCACGCTGCCTCCAGCATCTCCGAGACCCGCAACAGGACGATTATAGGACCAGCCTGTGAATTGCTGTTGCATCGTCTGTGAAAGCATTGGTCCTTCGACATAGGAGTCGGTAGGCGCTTCCTGGGTGAATTCGCGATCGAAGTTGGCAGTGTCTCGAGCGTCAGTCTACTATATTTAGTAACGCCCTCGCGAATTGTATAAGAACTTGAATACGTACCACGTTGGGCTTGAAGGTGGGGTCGTATCTTCGCTGCAAAAGTTTCCTCCAATCAATTTGATTGAAGAACGGATGCGCCTTGATCTCAGATGGTCCTTTGGCACCGAGTCTGTGCTCTGGTCTACGATCGAGGAGCTGAATCAAGAGGTCTTTCGCCGGCAATGGTACAATCTCGGGACCTGGGAAGTGGAGTGGCTCGGAGAGGATCTTGCGGTACATCTCATTTGTGTTCTCATCGTAATATGGTGGGAGACCTGTCAACATTTCATAGAGTAGTACACCAAGAGTCCACCAGTCTACGGATTTTTCATAGCCTTGGCCGAGCAGTAGTTCGGGAGCGAGGTATTCCGGTGTGCCGCAGAAAGCTGCAAGGGCAATTAGAGCGGGAAAAGTGTACTACGTTCGAAGCGACTTACTGTTTGTTCGATCTTCGTCTTTCATGTCCATTTTGCAAAGTCCGAAATCGCACAGCGCAATGTGTCCAGAATAGTCAAGTAGGATGTTTTCGGGCTTGAGATCTCGGTAGACCACGTTGAAACCATGTAGGCATTCAAGCGCGCAAAGGAGCTCAGCCGTATAGAATCTGGCTCGGTTGACGTCGAAGCGCTGTTCTCGTTGGAGGTGATGGAATAATTCTCCACCATTGACGAAAGCCAAGACAAGGTAGAGCTTCTCAGGTGATTGGAACGAAAATTTGAGGGGAACGATGAATGGATTATTGATTTGAGCCAAGACGGATCGCTCAGCGAGTGTGTGAGCAACTTCGGACCTGGAGATGATGTGGGCTTTGCGAATGGTTTTAAGGGCATAAATTCGGTGAGTATCACGTTTCCTGTCCATCCGATCAGTAGCGAACCTTACACTTCAATCTTTAAACGAAAGAGCTCACATGACTTGCATAACTTTGCCGAAGCTACCCTTTCCTACTACCTTCAGGAGCTCGAAATCCTCGATCGTCAATGTCCGTTGCCGATTTTCAACGAATGCAACGCCAATCTTGAGCGACCCCGTGCCGAAAGCAACATCTAACCAATCGGTACCGAGCTGGCCCATGGAGCGCTCCTGCTCGGCGAATGCTGCCATTCCCCTTTCCCGGTCCTTCTTGCTTGCCTTCGGATCTTCAACGTATTGCTTGATCTCTTCGAATCTCGGATTAACCCGGACCACGCCTAAGAAAATGTCCTCGCTTCTACCGGCGCCTGCCCGGGCGTTGGGGTTGCGAAGGTATATCTGTACGAATAATTCTGTGGCGCGAGACACATCGAACTTATAAGCTGTATTGTCGCCCGCCCAATATGGGTTTTGAGGGCTTCCGGACACCGCATCCACGAATACTTGGAGTTTGTCGAAGTCGAGAAGTGCATAGGGAAGATGTCGGGAGGAGTATCGCCCGTGTATAGTGGGGGCATTATTTATACCTCCACCTGACTGTGGCTGAGCGCCCCCTTGAGCATATGAACCAGCCAATGTGCCCGGCGTTTGAGACATCGAAGGGGCCCCACGCATAGATCCAGCTACTGAGAAACCACCTGGCGCGGCATTGGGGTATTGGGAATTGTATTGTTGTTGGAAGTGAGGGGGGAGGGAGAAGTCCTTGCCTTCATGGAGGGTTACAACGAGGATTCCCGGCTTTGATGGAGCTTGAGGAGGAGATACCATGGCCTCGGATGCAGCTGTGTCTCATTAGATTGTGTGGGCCTTTTCTTACACGGTTACCAACCAATGCCATTGCTACTCGTAGTGCTGAGTTTCTCTTCCATCGGATCAGGAGCATCTGCTTTGATTGTGGAGGTAGAGGTTGACCGACCTCCAAGGCTGTTCTTCAGGGGTCCCAGATGGGTCTCCTTGAATTCTGTGGTCCAGTCAGCAATGATGTTATCAAAAGCGCAACGCAAGTGGATTACTTTTTGTCAGATTCCACGACATCGTAGCAGGAGCGTGGGGTTGGGCCCGGAAAAGCGGGAGTGATCGTATGTATCGGTGTTGCTTAAAGTAGAGGAAGCGCGTAGTATGTGTGCAGGTGAATTACTTAGTACGGTAAAGCGTTCCATTTACGGCTAGCCTCCCTGGCGCCGCCTTCCACTTCCTGCTACCCTCCCTCAAATTTTGGTTGCCTTCACAAATCTTGGATGCTTTCCTACCGGCTTAGATGGTAGGCCAGTACTCGATGGAGACTAATCCTAGCACAGTAAAATTTACAGAGGAAAGAAGAGGACCAGCAAGCATTAATTACATGTTTCACATCCCCTGCATAGATGTCACACATGAATACACTACTTTACCTAGCAAAAAATCGCATATCCGGTTGTTAATGATGTGCGGCGGCTCAACAATCCCATTGGCGCTATCTGAACGTGCGGAGCGTGATCCAAGTCCCGTAGGCAAAATGAGTGATGCCGAGAGCGAACCTCTCAACGCGATCTTCTTCACAAATCCGCTCTCAGAATTAAAGGCCCAGTATATCGCGCTCTCCTACACGTGGAGTACTGAGAAGCCGACCAAAATTATCCGTACGACAACTGGGTTGTTATATGTCTCCTCAATTGTAGATGCAGCTCTCCGCCGAATCCTCGATGTTTCTGGTCCCGGTATTTGCGTATGGGTGGACTCAATTAGCATCGACCAAGGCAACAACGTTGAAAAAGCGGGCCAAATACGTCTAATGTCATCCATTTTTGCCTCTGCAAGCTATGTGGCTGCGTACTTGGGCACTGAAGATGTAGACAGTGCAGATGCAGTGAAGCTGATGAGACGCTTCGGGGAGGTCAATCTCGATGACGAAAATATGAGACCGAGGAATTTTGATGATTTTGAGAGGTGCAGGTTGCCAGCATTTCATGATAAGATGTGGGTAGCGTTGCAACGCTTTGTGGCACGACCATGGTTCAGAAGGGTGTGGATAGTACAGGAATGCGTCGTTGCAAAGGAAGCTGTGCTTTTCTGGGGAAGTAATTGGTTTCTGCCGTTTCAAGCGCTCCGGATACTTGTTGTGCAATTTGCGAAATTAGGGATTCCTGTCTTGGATGTGGACCGTACTACTGCCACGGTGTCTCCCGTCCCTGGAGAAGCGGTGATAAAGGGATGGAATGGTCTGCTTGGTCTTGTGAGGTTGCAGAGGCAATGGCAACGCGGCGAACGAGAGGACCTGTTCTCTCTTCTTGATGCTTTTAGGGATGCTGAGGCGACCTTGACACGGGACAAGTATTTCGCGCTTGTCGATTATCGAACGCTGCGGACGACTTGCATGAGGACCCTGACCTTCGACCGGACTACCAGGAGGCCTTCGCCAATGTCTCAATTAGGTATACTAGGTATTTTCTCAAATCACGTGGAATGAAGGAAGCTATTAGGATCCTGTCACTCGCACAGCCCCGCTACCCGGACCTAGCTCTACCGTCATGGGTACCGGCCTGGGATAAATCACTTGAGTCAACGACTCTAACTGGCCTTCATCCTCACCCAATACGGGATCAATTATACCGGACCGCCGCCTCGTCTCCGCCGTATATAAAGATTGGCGCAACCGGGAACAGCCACACACTTGTTATCCACGGCGTGGCGTTCCAACATGTGGCATTCGTTGGTCACGATCACTGGGCCAAGTACCGGCATGAACATATTGAGACAACTGTCCTCATGCTTATGCTGGACGTACGAATGTTCGGACAACTCATAGGAGCGTATCCGACTGGCGAGCTGGTCAAAGATGTTTTATGGAAAACCTTAACACTGAACCAGTATTCAAACACGGTGAGCATGATTGGTGGTTTTCTTACTGGTCTTCCACATGACCATATTATGGCTTCTGTCTCCGCCGCCCGAAAGTTCTTCGAACGCGCGACGGATTTTGGCAACAACCCAGCCACCCGAGATTTCGCTACCGTCCAAAACTTCAACGCTGCAAAGGTAGCATTCGGAGTGATTGGTGGAACGCTGCGCGGATGGAAATTTGCTATCCTTACCGGCGGTTATGTCGGTATGGTGCCTATCACAGCGCAGAAAAGTGATCTCATCGTGATTATTTCTGGGGCTAGGACTCCATATGTGGTAAGGAATATGGCGGGCACGTGGGATCCTATCCGTTACCGCTTAGTCGGGGAGTGCTATATTCACGGTATAATGCAGGGAGAGATTTTTGACAACGGAATGAGTCTCGATCGGGAGGATCTTCATTTAGTTTGAAATCAGGCCGTGCGAATAGAGGCAAGGGTTAGATGAATTTGGAATAATAGAGTTGTAGGAAACAAAGATGTAAGCCTATCACTAAAGTCGCGCACAGTGAGCTATCTGCTGAATGAGAGTAGGCCAGCTAACCTTTTTAAAAGGCGAATAGTGGGTGAGTGGCGCTCAAGGAAGGGCCGCATCGTTTATCAAGCGAGAGAAGACTTGAGAAGAAAAGGTCTTATTGCTAAGTACCTCAGTAACTAGTCATCTCGTTACCCGAATTATAACACCTTTAATGCTGCAATATGAACCATTAACCTCATTGTGTACTAAATCGAATCGTCGCTATTGAAATTTTGTTTAAAGTCGTCTAGATTACAATCGGAAATTCGTAACCGTAATTGGACTAGCAGAGATAATATCAAATGAATAACGCTAGAGTGGAGATAAGGAGTAACGAAAAGGTGGGCAATGCTCGTTATAGATCTTTAGTGAGTGTCCGATCTGAAGCAGGAAATGGCTGAGCCTGAACAGTAGATCCCGCACACTCGATTCCCGGACTGCTACCGTTCCGCCTAGGGAAGGTCTGAAATGTGTGAAGGGTCCAAAGTTTCTGGTTCCACGTAGCTTCTCTAGGCAGCTCCAGGCATCTTTTAGAGGCACCATTCTGAAAATTACAGGCCAATACCGTTAGGTCGCATTCCCCATTTCAGGCACCCGAATAACAAGTGAGAACACTGCCTAAAACGGCGCCGAACCCATCCTGAATCGGGCGCCTTCTCACCTCCACACAAACTATCCGCGTCTACCAATGCCAGATGCGGAGAACCAACGTCACGACAAGAGGTAAAGTCTTAGAGTAAAACTCATATGATCCAGGTTCTAAGACCCAGAAAGAGATTTGCAATGAGGACGTACGACATTAGTTTCAGTACTATCATAGGAGAGTATACCTGATGCTGACCAAGACAAACAGTCGTACATACTTTAAGTACTTTACCTACTTACCTTACTAAAGTACATTGTAAAGTATTTTAGTGGTGCTGTTCTAATCGCGGCAGATCGCCCCACTTTGCGGCACGGCCGGCTGCTACGCGTTTAGCTAGTGTGTTGGCTGGATTCCAACGACCAGGAAGAAGATTGACCATCGATAATGCATGCGCTGGGAGTTGCTGAGGTCTAGTGGTTCCGCTCATGTCCACTACGCATCTATATGACTGCGACCAGCTTTCGTACTTCCGCCATCAGGTCTCCGTAGTGAGGCGTTGCTCCCCGCCCCACGAGCACCTTCAGATATTTGCTACACCAGATAAAGGGTCACTATTCGCCGTGCGAGATGGGGGTCTTCAGGAAGAAGACAATATCTCGTGGGACAGAGGGTGGACTCAAATACATCTGCGATGTTTGCTCTGCCGATATAACCGCCACTGTACGTTCCTACGTTTATGACATTATAGATCTGCTGCGCGATGCTGACTGCTTCATGTAGGTGCGCATACGATGCGCAAACGATGCCTGCACTGACTACGATTTATGCGTTCCATGCTTCAAGGATGGGGCGAAATCGAACAATCACGACCCCGCAACCCATGAATTCTTCGTAATCGAGCAGCATTCCATACCAATATTTGACAAAGATTGGGGAGCGGATGAAGAGGCATGCCTTCTGGAAGGTGCAGAGGTGTATGGTCTTGGATCATGGGCCGATATAGCAGACCATATCGGGGGATACCGGAACAAAGATGAAGTCAAGGATCACTATATCAAGACTTATATTGAAAGTCCGAACTTTCCTTTACCAGCCAATGCGGATCCTGGCGACAAGCGCTTGTCGGAAGAGATCCCTAGAGACATCTTCCAGGCACGCAAAAAGCGGCGAGTAGAGGAAAGAAGGGAAGAGGCGAAGTCCGCTCCCCCAGCCACACCAAAGCAGAAGCCTACGGCTAGTGTCCCTGCATGTCATGAAGTTCAAGGGTACATGCCAGGTCGCTTAGAATTTGAGACAGAATTCGCAAATGAAGCAGAAGAAGCAGTCCAACACATGCAATTTGACCCTGGTGATGGTTTGAATCCGCGGACCGGAGAGGTCGAACCGGAAATGGAATTTAAGATGGTTGTCATGGACATTTACAATTCCCGGCTGACAGCACGAGCCGACCGCAAGAAAGTGATTTTTGAACACAACTTGCTTGACTACAAAAAGGCAGTCGCTCTGGATAAAAAAAAAACAAAGGATGAAATAGCCCTAGCTAACAAGGCGAAACCTTTTGCTCGAATGATGAACCACGCTGATTTTGAAGCCTTCACCTCATCCCTTGAATACGAACACAATCTCCGTCAGGCAGTAGCCCAATTACAGGATTGGCGGCGCATGCGCATTGGCGACCTCAAAACAGGTGAAAAGTATGAGCAAGAAAAGCAAACGCGTGCTGCACGTCCACCGCCCACAGGAGCGTTTGACCGTCAGGCCGGAATCCGGCCAGAGAAGAAGGCCGACAAAGATGCAAATCAGAAAGCGACCATGACACTCGAACTTACTGCCCCTGAACTGCCTGAGCGCCTGAAGCCAGCACCTCCAACACCAGTATCGGCGTTGTCCACCAACGCATTGACAAATGGCACCCACGCCAAAGGTCCCCTGACGAACGGTACTCCGAACACAACTCTCCCACCTCCAGCCCAGCCAGAGAAGAAGACTCGTTATGCAGTCGCGCCCATGAGTGGCACAGCCTCCCTAAAACTGAGTAGTGGCAACGAGAATTCAGCCGATTTGCACCTCTTGACAAAGGAAGAGGCAGAACTATGCTCGGTCATCAGAGTACAGCCGAAGCCTTACCTAGTCATGAAAGAGGCTATCCTACGTGAGGCAATGAAAAATGGCGGCTCGCTAAAGAGAAAATTCGTCAAGGAACTCTGTAAGGTATGAAATTACTCCATATTGAGATTCCAGGTCGGTAATAATCATTCGAAACCTCTGCTAAACTAGTGGTGTCAATAGATCGATGCCTCAAAGGGGGCAAAATTATTCGATTTCTTTCTGCACTCAGGCTGGATACAGAAGGTTTGACATTGAGTAACAAGGGTGTGAATCAAACAATGGAATATAAATTTTATGGGAGGAGAGGTGTCTATTATTTGGCGCAAGGTGATGAGTGCACGCTTGGATACCCAGATGGCGCTGGATTTTTGTGGTCGTTTGCTGGCACTTGCTTTCAAGATTTCGAATGAAAGAATTTGATCATCGCTTATTTCTTGGCTTACAGGTACAATATCATTGCTCGTAGTCCCTCCATGGATCCATGGAAAATCCGGAGTTCCAATCGCAATAACGCCAACAGCTGTGGTATCTCTTGGGTATTCCACAGCACTTATGATTTTCCACAACGCCTTCGTGTCCATTGTCACATGAAAGCTACACCAGGAAAAGTTTTTCTTCCGGCTACCTTGACCGGATACTCCAGTATACCCTCTTCAGTCGCCACAAACCTATACCATTTATATCAGTATGAATGGGATAATCATAAGCACAGATTCCTTACAGTTTCTGGCCATCGACGCTCCACCCGATCCCCATTGTCACCACACCGTTTTCCATCCTCGTTCGTCTTCTCGGCTCATCCATCCTCCGTGAGACCACTTCCCGATCGATTTCGTCGTACACTACGTCAGCCCTGCTAGCTCTCATCTGCCTAGAAGCCCGCGCATTGGTTTCCCTTGCGCGATTTGTGGTTACTTCCATAGCCTCTATGTGCTCGGCCCTGGATCGTTCTCGAGCTCCTTGTAGGGCTTGTATGCGATGATCTATCGTTGCTTGCGGAGCTGCAGTGGCTTGCGTACGGCGTTCAAGGTTTCTTGATTGCAGATCACGAAGTCGGGCGGTGGTGTCGGGCGGCATGTTGGTGGAGCCCATCGCATCGGAAATCGTTTGCCAGGGGTCAGAAGCGTCAAAGAGATGGGAAACAGTCATGTCTGGGTTATTGTTTGGGAGGCTAGAGGGCGAGGCGGAGAGGGTTGGGGCGGCTGTACCGATAGGCGCGAGGCTGGACGAGGAGTGGTGCGGTAAGGAGGTATTGTTGTTTGAATTTGCATTTGAGATAACGACGGAGCTGCGGCGACGAGGTTGGTAGGGGCGGTCACTAGCACGTGATCGCTCTAGGTTTCGCTGGCGCATGTAGTCATGGATACTGGCCGTTGAACGGTTTTGAAGGTTCGAAGAAGGAGTAGGAGAGGGTAGACCGGTCCAAGTTGAGGACTCCGTGTGGCTGTCTGGCGTGTAGTTCACGCTTGTTGGAGCGGCCAAAGATGGGTCTGAAGGCTCCGGGTGGTCTACTTGCATTCGCCTCAGGCCGATCGAGTCGATCATCTGACGTTCGCTGGGTGAAAGGGAGTAAACGTTATCCCGTGATGCAGCGGTTTCACGCTCAATGCGTCTTCGCTCAGCAGCAAGCTCGAGATAGTCGGCGGTATGACTTACAGCAGCCAGATGGTCTTGAGCCTCCAAAGCCTCTCGATGGCGTTCCACAAACCTACGTTCAATCTCAAGCTGCCGCTGCTCAGAGGTGCCATCATGATCATCTACGTTGGCTCTGTCAAGATCCGGAGCATCCATTTCTAGCTCGATCGTCTGTCTTGACTGGAAGATGTCTCGTAGACTTACCACGCACACACGGCCTTGATCCTCTGCCCATGCGAAGAGGTCCCATGGAGCTGGTGAAAAGCACATTGACCGGACAGCGCCGGAATAGAGGAGCCTGAGCGATGGCCTTGACGATTTCAATACGGCGATGACAGCTTCGCCCATCTCCATTTCGTCTCGGATCCGTGCTGTATCGAAGATCGTAATAACACCAGACTGAGAAGCCACCGCACACATATGTCCGGAATTTGAGAAGGCTGTGCAGAAGCAGGCATCTTCGTCCGTCCCGGCATGGCTGAGTCTGGGCTCAGCAATCTCATGCCACTCATATCTTGGATAAGACAACTGTCCATCCACCGGAGCACTGGGTAAATCAATCCTTCTACAGAAGAATGCTCGAATCTCATCCCCAGGTGCTTCATCACCAGCAGCAATCAGAAGTTTCCCATCTGGCGATATCGAGGCATGATTCATTGGAGTAGGAAAGTCAAGAGTTTCAAGCAAGCGGGCCTGCGATAAAGAAAAAATTCGAACTGTCCGGTCATTGTTCCTGGCGGCTTCAGCAAATGAACTGCCAGCGAAAGGCTCTCCCACACTCACGTGATTACAGCTACGATTTCATCCCCAAGAGCCTTTTGAGAACTACGGAGGAGATGTATCTTAACCGAATTGACTCTCTCGCCTCCAAGCTCGTGGTGTTGTAAGTCGTACTTCGGGCCCACTGGGTATCGAGTCCATTGCGGCGTGCGCCGAAAGTCGTGATGTACAAGTCGATACTCGGGATCTAGATCCAAAGGCAGCAGATCGTCGACTTCGGCATGGGATTGAACAGCTATCCCGTCGGTTCGATCTTGGTCGATGCTGATGAAGGCACACTGCCCGTTCTCGTTACCCCCCACACATATCCACCCGTGCGCTGCGTCGAGACATAATGGCTTCCAGGGCAAGCTCTTGATCAATTTCCTTTTTCGGGTGGAAATATTGAGAGCATAGATCTCATATACGGAAGCGTAATAAACGATACTGGAGTCAGTGGTGCTGATGTAGTTTTTGAGCTGGTTATGCCTGCTTCGGTCAATGTGATTCCCAGCTCCAGCGGACCATCTTGTGGGATATACGAGCGCAACTCACTGGAAAGGGATCTTAGCAGGGTAGAGAAGTCCTTGAGAAGGCTCTATGAATGAATTCGTTTCCCAAGGTCTGTTTTGCTTGTTAGCTTGAGCAGCGCGCTGGAGTGCTTCAAGTGTAGCCAAGAAGCGAACCCACATTGTGAAGTCAACAGTCATAATGGGGAGCTGCTGAGTGTTTGTCTCCCATCAACTTTGGAACCATTGAAGCTCAATGAAAGGTGGGGACCCTCCAGAGAAAAGGGAAGCTACGACTGTTCTAGGTCGGCGGCGAAGAACGCAGACGAACTTTCCGCCGTAGGGCTGATCCCGGAATTTCTTTTAGAGCATCTCGCCAGGAAGTTTTAATTCCCAATTTGTGCCTCCTACACTGTCGACTGTGATTGCCTCTGAGCTTTTACCACTCAGTACATCCTGTCTCATTCTGTGACGCACTGTCATAGATTCATCTAAAGATGCTCTCGTCAAGGCTTGCGAGATCGGTGAGGTACTCCTAGTCTCTCCGCATCATCCTCATGCTAACATATGAGCTCCAGCTACCTCGGGCGGCATCAGCATTCTCTCGCTCGCCCATCATTCGCTCACCTCTAGCATCCTCATTCATCCGGTATCAGTCGAGTGGTGGAGAGGAGAAGGTCAAGGGCCAAGTTATTGGTATAGATCTTGGTATGCTGAAAGTTCTTGATCCTGCAAGAATCCCACATACTCACACTTCGCTCAGGCACAACCAATTCCGCAGTCGCCGTCCTTGAAGGAAAAACACCCAAGATAATAGAAAACGCGGAAGGTAAACTTAATACAAGTCCCACGATTCCGCAACACCGTACTGACGAATTGCCTCCAGGTACAAGAACAACACCTTCGGTCATCGCTTTCGCACAAGATGGCGAGCGACTCGTTGGTATTTCGGCCAAGCGCCAAGCCGTCGTAAACCCTGAAAATACTCTCTTCGCCACCAAGCGTCTCATCGGACGAAAATTTACTGATGCCGAAGTCCAGCGGGACATTAAAGAAGTGCCATATAAGATCGTGCAGCATACTAATGGCGATGCTTGGGTTGAGGCACGCGGACAAAAGTACTCACCCTCACAGATCGGCGGCTTCGTGCTGCAAAAGATGAAGGAGACTGCGGAGTCATATCTAAATAAGACCATCCAAAATGGTGTCGTCACTGTGCCAGCCTACTTCAATGATTCACAGCGCCAAGCAACAAAGGATGCTGGCCAGATCGCGGGTCTCAACGTTTTACGAGTTGTCAATGAGCCTACAGCAGCTGCACTTGCTTATGGTCTCGAAAAGGAGGAGGATCGCATCATTGCAGTCTACGATTTAGGAGGAGGAACCTTTGATATCTCAATTCTCGAGATTCAGAAAGGTGTCTTCGAGGTCAAGTCTACCAATGGTGATACTCACCTGGGTGGTGAGGATTTCGATATCAGCCTGGTCCGACACTTGGTCCAGCACTTCAAGAAGGATTCCGGTATCGATCTCTCAAATGACCGTATGGCCATTCAGCGTATTCGCGAGGCTGCGGAGAAGGCCAAGATTGAATTGTCATCAAGTCTACAAACCGATATCAACCTGCCCTACATCACCGCCGACGCCTCGGGTCCCAAGCACATCAACATGAAAATGTCAAGATCACAGCTTGAGGGCCTTGTTGAGCCTTTGATTGGACGAACTATCGATCCTGTCAGGAAGGCGCTCAAGGATGCCAACCTGAAAGCACAGGAGATCCAGGAAGTCATACTTGTGGGTGGAATGACTCGTATGCCTAAGGTTACAGAGTCAGTAAAGTCAATTTTCGGCCGCGATCCAGCGAAATCGGTCAATCCCGATGAGGCTGTTGCTATTGGTGCGGCGATCCAAGGTGCTGTCTTGGCTGGAGAGGTCATGGATGTTCTCCTGCTCGACGTTACGCCACTATCGCTCGGTATCGAGACCCTTGGCGGTGTCTTCACTCGACTCATAAATCGCAACACCACCATACCAACTAAGAAATCACAAATTTTCTCAACGGCGGCAGACTTCCAAACCGCTGTCGAGATCAAGGTCTACCAGGGTGAGCGTGAGCTTGTTCGCGACAACAAACTTCTGGGCAACTTTCAGGTCAGTACACCTTGCAATTGTTCTTCCTCGACCCTTACGCCATTGTGGGTGTCATGAGGCACATCATGAGAGCCAGTGTTTCCGATTCAGCATCTTAAGCTGTCTCGCAATCCTAGTACCGATTCAGAACGAGTAATGCTGACTTTCAACCCGCTTTAGCTTGTTGGTATCCCACCAGCACATCGAGGTGTTCCTCAAGTCGAAGTCACCTTCGACATTGACGCCGACTCAATCGTCCATGTTCATGCCAAAGATAAGTCGACTAACAAGGATCAATCCATCACAATTGCTTCTGGATCTGGTCTATCGGATAGCGAGATCCAGGGTATGGTGGACGATGCGGAGAAGTACGGAGAACAGGACAAGGAGCGCAAATCTGCCATTGAGGCTGCCAACCGCGCTGACGGCGTTCTAAATGACACTGAGAAGGCGCTGAAAGACTTTGCGGATAAGATCGATAAGACCGAGGCTGATCAGCTCAGAGAGAAAATTGGCACACTACGGGAGTTCGTTGCAAAGAACCAGACTGGCGAGGGCACAGCAACCGCGGCTGAGCTCAAGGAAAAGACGGACGAATTGCAAATGGCAAGCTTGAATCTTTTTGATAAGATGCACAAGGCTCGTACCGAAGAGCAGCAAACACCACCAGCCGGTAATGCAGGAGAGACACCACCCGAGGGAGAGCAAGGTAGCGATGGTGATAAGAAGCCCTGAAATATAAGCGTACAAAAGCGGTGCTCTAACCCTTCATCTCCTAATTGAAGACCTCGTCCAGCGTCGAGTGTATCCATATTCAATCTCCTTTGGCGTTCTCCTACCAGGATCTTCTTCACTGTCTTCATATCTTGATGGAAAGACGGTACTGGCTCTTGTAGCATGGTCGGCGCGCTTCTTGTAATTAGATAAGTCATGAGTAGATTAGACAAACAATACTCCCCTCATTGAAACATTCAGCGGACTTACTGTATCACATTCAAAACGTGGTGCGCTCTCCCTACTTTTCTTCAATCGTACTCGTATCGTAAAGCTCCTGCCGAAGTCTTGACCACAGTAGGGCAGATTACAACATTCTAAGAAAGACAACATATATTGCTTGACGAATCTACGGACGCCCACGGATACTCTAGGCCTAGGGGTACATACAACTGAAGATGGATAAAGTTCAAGCATTTGGAAAGAACATTACGTTCGCCTCGCCTCGACGTACCAAGGCAGTCGAGAGATATCTAACTTGCATGCAGGTCATCTTTCTCGCCTTTCGCCGCTCGTACCCAGCAGTATGTCAAAGAGCAGCTCGGTACGGCGGATGACAAGGTATATCATATCTTTCTTCCCCTAATCACTCGATGCCTAGCAGTTGATGCCATTGACCCCAGACCGAACTCCCACCCGACTACATTGAGCTCGAGAAGCGCGTCGACGCCCTTAAACAAGTACATCAGAAACTCCTTCAAGTCACGTTTGTCCTCCACAGCCTGCTGCTACCCCTCGGCATCTTATTGCTAACCCTACCAAGCTCCCAATATACCAATGAAGCCTACGACTATCCCCCCAACATTCGCGAGTCCTTCAATGACCTCGGCCGCACCATCACTGACAAAGTCAACCTCCTTTCGCATGCCACATCACCCGCTGAAGCCCAAGCTGCTTTTACCGCTCCTCCCAGTGCGAAGCCCCAACCTAAGACCTTCCCGCATGCTATTGCGCGCGCCTCGCTCGCTGGAAGCCAACTGCTTACTCAGATAAACCCGTCGTCGTCGAGTAGTGAAGACCCGCTGTCTACTGCTCTCGAGAAGTATGCTTTAGCGAGCGAGAAGGTCGGAGAGGCTCGCCTTGCTCAAGATCAACAAATCCAACAACGCTTTTTGGCGGGATGGAGCACCACATTGAATACTAATCTTATGTTCGCTACGAGAGCGAGAAGGGGCGTAGAGAATGCAAGATTGAGTTTGGATGCTACAAAGGCTAAGGGCAAGGGTGGAAAGGGAGAAGAAGAGCTGCCTATGAGCGACGAGCGACGGGCTGAGATTGAGAGGAAGGAGGATGAGTTTGTGGGTGTCACAGAGGAGGCGGTTGGAGTCATGAAGAACGTGCGCTTGCTCCCTCTGCACAATTACAATGCCCTGATGAGGCCGAATGATATCATTTGCTGACCAGGGATTTGATTGCAGGTCCTTGACACTCCTGAGCCTCTACGCAATCTCGCAGATCTTATCGCCGCACAGCTTGAATACCACAAGAAGGCATATGAGATCCTGAGTGAGCTGGCGCCGGTCGTTGATGGACTACAAGTTGAGCAGGAAGCGAGCTACAGAAAGAATCGTGAAGGGGCTTAGGCCAAGCTAGATTAAAAAGATGCTTGATGCAAGCAGTCCCAACTTGTTCGGTGAGAGCTGCCTTCTTAAGTTGCCCGTCCGGCTCTTGTCGGAGGGTCCATTTTCGGCTTTCTACGGAGTGGCAATTTACCTAGAGGAGCCAGCATGTAGTTGAATCAATGCAAATGCCTCAGGCATAAGTTTATGCAATAAGTATTTATCAAAGTAAGTCGGAACTACGACGGTAACAATCTATGACAGTAAGGGAGAGATTGTCGAGGGGAAATGTGCTAGGAAGCTGCTTTGCCTGGTTTTGCCTTACATTTGAGCAGTCTACTTGTTAGGCTTGAAGCCCAATTATACCAGGCTCCAAGAGCCACCTTTCGTCCAGCGGCCAGCCTGGCGGTGGTCGCCCAATCGCGAAAACATCTAGCACCAGTTTCTACTCAAGACTCGGACTAGGTACTGGGTCACTCGATTTTACTCTCTTTCGAGCAGTACTAAGAATTACCACTCCTTCTTGCTTCGAGCATCTTTCATTACAAGCTTTCACCGTGTGTTAGTCTCCGTTCCTGCACCCTTAGTCAATTCGCTCGCTACATTCTCCATGTTTGCACCAGTCCTTTCGCGTTCTTCTCCTGAATGACAGTTGTCACGAGAACTTACGGCCCTATAACAATAACGACGCTTCCCACACCTTCTATTGACCATAGACGCCAGGATTCGACATGGTTTATTTGTCCTATGGTCTTCTTTGGCAGTCTCTATAAAAATCTAGAAATGTGGGTATGCGATTGATATAATTGAACAAAGCGAATAGGAATGTCGAAAATGCAACGACCTTTCTTGAATTAGAGACTCGATATGTTTTCAGACAGTTCTGGTATCTGAAAATCGTCTTGATTATCTCGTTGCCACTAGCCGCAAGCCATGAATTCTTGGAGCGTAACGTACTTACCCCGTTTGTTACCTCTATGTAGAGGCATACTATCGTACTCTGGACTTGCGTTGTCTTGGAAGCCATCCTCCGGATTGAGCGGCCACCCTGAACCACTACCTTCAGACTATTCGATCTGTGCCGCCGCAATCAGATGCTCAGGGGCTTCATCGTCCTGCAATATACCGCTTAGTGCCATGCATTCTCAGATGACCACGTTCTAGAATAATACTGCCCGCGGCGAACACGTATGTACCAGGGCGACTTCGGTGAGCGTCTAATCCCTGACAAAACAATCCACATAACAAGCTTTCAGACCGCCTCGACATATAGAAAACCTTGTCCAGGCGATTCTTGCACAGGAGGCTTGATTGTTTCTGATCACTCAATGCCGTTGGGCCTAGGGTAACCGTTTACAGCGAGCAACACTATAACAAGGAAGCCTTTCGGGTAAGCCTGAAACATCTACGTTTTAATAAGCTTGCTGTGGATGCTGATTGCATGCTACATGGCCTCCTCTGGACATTGACGTTGATCTTACTGGAGCAGGTCTCTATTGGCCCTCAAATCATTGGAGATTGCTAGCTAAATTGCCTCTGCTTCCACATTGTGTCCTTTGTTGTGAGATGGGCTTCTGCGTGTTGCCTTTGTCTGTGTCATCTTCGGTACCTTATCATTCCTCCTTTAGTGTTAGTGGCTATGTTTCGAGGATTGCTTTGACGCAAGGCGGCCTCATCGTGGTGTCCATCTCATATGATATCAAGGAAGCGGTCAGTTATTTACTTGCACTGGAAGATTCTTGTTACGATGGTAGTAGGCCATGCATCATCTATTGGCTAGGCTTAGAATACAAGCTTCAGTGGCTTGGGGTTCAATTTGCAAAGTCCAGGCCAGCTTCTTGTCGCACAGCTCCATAGATCCCAGCAATGTCGCCTTTCGAGCCCATGTGCTTCTGTACTGCGGCGAGATGGCTATCAGCGACTTCTAAGGCTTTCATTTTCGTGCCAGATGATTCTGCGAGATTCAATGCATGCTTTGCGTCCTTGCGTGCTAGGTCGACGCCAAAAAGTGGCTCATCACGCTTGTGATAGTCTCCTCCCATCAGCCTACCTGAATAAGCAGTGTATGGACCAGGGAACATAGTCTCTATGAATTGATGTAAATCATCGTTGCCCAGGCCACTTTTGTCCGCCAAAGTGTGGCTTTCGGAAAGTGTCTCGACCATATTGAGAATAAAAGTGTTCCCGATGATCTTCAACAGAGTCGCTTTTCCTTGCGGCTGATCACTGTAGTCGATGTTCGCTCGGCCCATGACACCTTTGCAGTACGGGATCACTTTCTTGACTGCAGAACCGGGACCAGCGAGGACGCAGACCAATTGCCCGTTCTCGGCCATAGCTGGAGCCCCAAACACTATGACAGATGATATCAGGGCCGGAGAGAATCGCTATAAGTCGGATGAAGTCATACCTGGGCACGCCACCATTTCTGCCCCTTGCTCTTGGATGGTCTTCGCTAGCATGTTTGTGGTATTAGGATGGACTGTCGAACAATCGACGAAGAGCTTAGACTCGACATCCCCTTTCGTTGCGGTAGTAAAGGTGTCAATTATGGCGGCATCATCTCCTAAGCATGTGAAAACAATGTCTGCTTTGGCCACAGCTTCTTCCAGGCTCGAAGCAACCGTAGATTTGCCCGGAGGGAGCTTCGCGTTGAGGTCAGTGGCCCGCTTGTGTGTCCGATTGAAGATGATGAGTGGCTTGTGCAGGTTTCCCTTCTCAACAAGGTTTTTACACATACCCTAAACTGGGTTTCAGTGAAGCCTGTGTAGGCATTCTGCAGAGGGCCATTTACCCGGCCCATATTGCCCAAACCAATCCAAGCTATTTGAGGTGCCATTCTGCTTGTGCTGTAGGACACAAACGGACATGAGACGCGACTTCAATGATCAAAGATATGAGTAAGTCGCCCGGGTAAGTGACAAAGCGATCCACATTTTACACATGACGTATTCTTGCTCTCGTTGATGCGTTCTTTCGGCGAGTTGGTAGGAAAATGGTCCATATTGAAAATAGAGATCACCTCCTAAAACAGGTTGCTTGAAACCGGGAGTCTCTTACTTCCCAATTTACAGAGCGTACGGGGTTCCCATTGGCTTATATTCGTACATATTACACACCCACACACCCATCAAATGTAGGAGGCCCACGAGCCGGGCACGCGACTCTCGGCAAGAATTGCTTCCACATTATCTTAGCGGCTTGGCAAGATACAGCGGTCTGTTCCGAGGGTTCCTTTTTTTGCAACACTCAGACACACACTCTTCTATTCCCATATTCTTTTTGGTCGAATTTCCTTCAATGCATTATTCTCATACTCGGTTTGCTTCTGCTTGTCCTTTGGAGGATGAGAGATGAAAGCATATGCTCCAATCCTGCAGTATAGCAAGCAATTACTTTCTTTCAATGCGAGTCACCCATAGGTCGCAGTGCCAATGAGTATTTGTAGTTCATTAGAATCAATTGGACTGACATTACGCCCTAGATTGTACCGCGATCAACATGGACGACACAATTTGCCCTGTCGTCACGCCATTTGTCGTCAAGATCTTACCCAAAGACTGCACTCAGCCAGTTGGAGGATGCTCAAGCCAAGCACACAACAGAGTTGAAGGAGGAAGCAAGCAAGCGAAAGCATGACGACAGAATCAACCAAGTACTATGTCTAATTGGCACTGCCCAACTTCATGATATTTGCTGCCATACTGATGATCTGAAAAGGACTTATTCCTCGATGTGCTCGAATCTACGGCTACAAGGCGTGACGCAAAGGCTTATCTTTCCCGCTTCGGCCCTCAGAAAGCAGCTTCTCCGATATCGAAGCCATCTCCGCCTAAGATAGGTGACATTGGAGTCAATCTAGGCAACCTGTATATGCCAGTGAGGGCCATCGATGAGAATCCTGTCTTCTCTACTACACCTGCCCAATCTCGCTCGACCGATGAAGCTATTAAGTCTCTTCACATCGCTCTCGTGAAGATTAAAGCTCCACAATCCATCGACAATGCCACCCTGAATGGCGTCGCACACACGCTATCCCAGCTTGCTCGTTTAGGAATGAATTGTGTGATCGTTGTTGATCCCGAAGACGGACAACAGAGAATCAACTCAGAAAACGCGAAAATTGCTATTGAGCAAGCAGATCGTATAGTAGGAGTGTTTGAAGCCTCAGGTGTTCAGGGTGCAAGGCGCTTAGACAGCGTTGTTGGCGTAGCTTCGGTCGGCAAGCAAACTCTCCCCTCGATCAAGATAAGCGGCAAGATACAAATCACAGATCGAGACCTACTCTTGATCCCACTACGAAGGGGCGTGACTCCCATTATTGCGCCTATTGGATTCACCTTTGATACCTCAAGAAAGGTTGCTGTGGATGCTGACGAAGTAGTGCTGGCCTTGACCCAGGATTTTGCTGGTCTGCAGACTAGGGCATTGTGTGAAGATGATCCTAGGCAAGTCGCAGAGAATATCAGATTGTTACAGCAGCAGATATCTCTGGACCGCATCATTGCCTTAGATCCTTTAGGAGGTATACCATCTACGGATAGAATTTATGGATCTCATGTCTTCATCAACTTAGAGCAAGAATTTGAAGCCATCAAAAGAGATCTGGTTGGTGTTAGTACTAAGCCGTCAGGTCGAAGGAGGTCATATGGGTCATCTACATCATCCAGCGATCTATCTCGCACTGTTGTTCCAAGCAACCCGCTCACAAAAATTCTGGCAAACGTGTCGGCTACTGTGCATGAAAACAGACATACGCATGAAGATACTGTCAAGTCTGATCTTCGCCAAGCCACCTCAAAGGTTCACGTCAAGAATCTGGAATTGATAAGAAACACGCTGGCCCTCCTTCCACCTTCGTCTTCTGCATTCTTGACGACACCAGATGCTGTGGCCAACTCTCAGAGCCGTCCACCGCTCGCGAGCCAAGGGCCTAGAGTCAGGACTCGCAGACAGAAGAATTCACTCATACATAATCTGTTGACCGACAAGCCCGTCTATTCCTCGTCCTTGCCTTCAGACCGCTCGCCAAATCAGGCTTTGGATGCCTCGCTTCCAGTGATTACTCCTTTCCAAGCGACTTTCTTCAAGCGAGGCATGCCTGTCAGTCTGATTCCAGATCCCCTTGCAAGTCCTTGGGCCGCGCCATCTCCTTCGAAGCCGTCAATTAGCATGCTCGATTCTCGAATTGATCTTCCGCGTCTGGTCTACCTGATCGAGGACTCATTCAACCGTAAGCTCGATGTCTCTCACTACCTTAATCGTATCAAGGATCGTATCGCTGGTATTATTATCGCGGGTGAATATGAGGGTGGTGCAATTTTGACTTGGGAAACGCCCCCTGGCTATCCTACCGATGACCCTATTTACATGGTGCCCTACTTGGATAAATTTGCCATTCTCAAACGCTCCCAAGGTTCTGGTGGCGTTTCAGACATAGTCTTCAAGGCTATGGTACGCGACTGTTTTCCGGAAGGTGTGTGTTGGCGTAGTCGCCAGGACAATCCAGTTAATAAGTGGTATTTTGAGAGGGCGAACGGGACATGTCGAATACCGAATACTAATTGGACGATGTTTTGGACAACAGAAAATGTGGGACCAGTGTTCTCCAAATATGAGGGTGTCTGTAAATCTGTGCAGCCTAGCTGGGCAGACAGGAATAACGTGACTGAATGATGGTCATTGGAAATTCGTGAATTCTGTGTCTTTTACTTCCATCTTTCGAGGTAAAGTGACAAATTTTGGACTCGAACCAAACTCGGAATCATTTCTAATTAGTGGGTCCGTCGCTCTACAATCATCATTTGAAATTTGAGCCGCGAAGTGAAGCAGCAACCAATAGATAGATGCATTAATTGTTGAAAGAATTGTGATTCACACCTGTAAGCATAGAATGAGTAATGCGTGTGAGCCAGAATCCTCCGAGTGGCGAACTATGATATTGCGCTCAAGACAGCTAGCGTCAATATGAAGCGATATCAGAGTCCAGACATCCCACAGCTTTTTATCACAATTCCATACATCCATCCGTGAACATGTCAAAGTTAGCCAAGTACGCTTTCCATCATCTTGAAATCAACTAGAGATACTGATCCGTCCTTCAGTCGCCCTGACTGGGCCGATGACGAGGAATTTGACGACCCCACCGCCCTTCCCCCACAAACCGTAACTACCAATAAAGACGCCACCAAAACAGTGATTTCCTACCGCTTCAATGACGACGGCAAGCGTCTCAAGACCACGCGCCGAATACGTACCACAATCGTCAAAGAATACGTCAACCCTCGCGTCGCAGAGCGCAAAGCGTGGTCCAAATTCGGGCTTGAGAAAGGTCATGCTGCTGGCCCCTCCTTCGATACCACTTCCGTGGGCGAGAACATCATATTCAGGCCTAGCGTGACGTGGAAGAAGGATGGCAAAGAGGAGAAGAAGGTGGGGGATGATCCGAAGGAGAAGCTGAAGAACATGAAGGTCAAATGTCGTATCTGCGACGGAGAGCATTTCACGGCGAGGTGTCCGTTCAAAGATACGATGGCGCCCATGGGGGAGAGTGCAGATGCGCCGGATGGAGCCGCTGGGGGGAGTGATGACGGGCAACCCAAGGAAGGAGGCTTAAGTGCTGCAAGCGGTGGGTATGTGCCGCCACATTTGAGGAAAGGTGGAGCTGCTGGGGCAGGGGAGAGAATGGGAGGCAAATACGAGAGGGACGATCTAGCTACGCTGCGGGTTACAAATGTATGCTTTCCCCCACCTATTGTGGTTTATGACTTCGCTGATTTTCACCGCGTCTAGGTTTCAGAATTTGCTGAAGAGAACGATCTTCGAGAGATCTTTGAGCGCTTCGGCCGCGTTACGAGAGTCTTCCTCGCCAAAGACAGGGAGACGGGTCGCGCGAAGGGCTTTGCGTTCATCAGCTTCCAGGAGAGAACCGATGCTGCGAAGGCTTGTGAGAAGATTGACGGCTGTAAGTGCTCAGCTTTCATGCTGCATTGGCCCCAGCTTCAGCTCAATCTACTAATCTTGTTTATAGATGGCTATGGCCACTTGATCCTGCGTGTCGAGTTTGCAAAGCGCGCCACATGAGTTTGCAAGGGGGGCATCACAATTGTCCTGTTTGCATTTCTCGGCGTTAGACTAGACTACGTACTATTAGGTCGAGTGATATTGTGCGCATAGCACTGGAAGAATGCACTATTCCACCCCTGCAAAAGACTAAGGTACAGTGCTGCCACTTTGTCATCTTTGGTCCGAATTATGTTTCTATTTTTCTTTCTGATATCCTCGTATCCAGATTTACAAGCCATAGCCCTCTCCTTCGAGATTCGCGCCCAAGCTTTCCAAATATTCCCATCACTTCGAGTACTGCTAGCAGAGCTGTGGTCGCCATGATCGACCAATGAAACTACCTTGGTTTGTCTATCCATTGTGTCTTGACCTCAACCACAGAAAGTATCACACTTGCTTTTACCTGCTGTTGCAGCTGATCACCCGCGAAGAGCTTCGTTCTGCTTACCATGAAGAAGCTCGCCAGTACTTTCTGAGCTCTGTTTGTACGCCTCACCAGGGTCTTTTTGGGATTGACTCATAGATCTCTGATGTTGCCTTGGAGCTGTTCTTTGCCTTACACGGTCGTATCAAGGAAGGCATGGCAACTCTAGGAGGCACCGACCACCGGCAAGTGGAATCAGGTAGTCGGAAGATGAGTAGCGATGGAGGCCCCTTTCCAGATACAGTGCTGCAGCATTATAATGCCAGGCCGCAGGGTATCGTAAAACTGAAAACACACCTCAGGAGAGTGGTATACTTTGCCAATTCGATCAATTATCTGACGAGCTCTGCAGAGCCGTATGGAGGCGTGATCAGTGTCGGCCAGTCGTACTCATAATACGTGCGTATTCCTGCATTGCAATGATAATACCATGCAATCGGTCAGTCGACAGTCATTTAACAAAAACTGGGCAACTTGTTGCCAGATCCAAGGCGTTTCATCGAGATGGCTGTTGCTCAATCAAGGAGTCTCGGTCTCATACTGCCTGTTGATCATACGGCAATGCAACATATCAATATCATCGACCTATCCACGCCAGATTCTAAGTATTGGCTATGAGAACCCAACAAAACGAGCGGAGCTCGAAAGGGCCCCTGAGGTGATATTCGGCTCAGGGAAATGCTGCTACTTTTAGCCCTGCATGGACCTACCGCAAGTGGCAAAGACGAACTGGCATCCTGGATAGCTAAAGATACCTGATGCTTCACTTCAGTCACCTTAGGCAACAATGAAGTGTTTCAAAGCAGTTAGATGGACTGTACACAGATGGTCCACAGGACGCCCCTAGTGAGCCTGCAGCTGTCAGCTGGTCCGAGAGATACAGTGACAGGTTTTCACGTCGGCCCAGCTCTCGAACGCCTTATCCACTCACGCACAGGGCAATCCGATCCTTGGGCGCAGCTGTCACCCAAACCCGTCACGTTTCGTGGACATTGCCTCGATTGACTCGGAACGATCACAAAATGATTGTTGACGCAATGAAGCCGAACGTGCAGACATGGCTGAGTCGATGGGGCTACTGGATCCGGACATAGTTGGGTGGTGTGCCATGGCGCTGGGACGATTCCCATTGGCCAGCCGATAAACATAGTAGGAGGGAGGGGATCCAAAAGTGTCGCTGCCCACGGCTTCTTGAAACAAGGCGACATAAAGAGTATTTTCTCCTACTTGCTCCTAATCTCGCAAGTGCAATGTCGGGCGCCTCCGAGTTTGTACTGGCTTTCTAGTAGGAACTACAAGTAAGCTTGCACTTCCTCACTCTTTGTGCATCCTGGAAAGACTCACCATTGCCATTCATACCAGCTGCGGTCATCAGGAATCTCCGATACCACCAGCCACTACCACGTACTCCTCTTCTCGCCACTCAAGCATTAATCCCTTCTTGCAGCATTTTGCTCTTTCTCATTGAGCTACTGGCACAACATACGGTCACAATACTGGTCTGCCGCCTGCTGTGCAGGCAGTTAGTTCCTTCGATCTCTTCAAAAACGAGCTTTACCATTGTAAGGATTCCCAGCCTGGTATTCAAGAAACAGTCAGGAGCCTTGAATATACGAGGGCTCGTTGGTGACTGGGAGCTGAAGTGTTTGTCTCTCTCAGGAAGACGAGCATTCAATTCACCCTCCGGCTGCTTTTGCTCCACGGCCTCACGTTTTCCACAAACAGCGACCTTCACTGATTCCCAGACGGCGGCACGAACAACGAATCCATACTCGACGAGCTCAGAAGCACTACATCCCAGCCCGCCAGGCTGTGCTCCTGCTCATCGTAAATAACGATCTTCTGCTCAAGCTCGACTGGCTGTTTCCTGTCAGCCTGCAGTAGGCTACTGCTCTGCAAGAGATCCTCCTTCCACTGCCGAATATTACCACCGCTCAAAGAAGTCGCTCTGCTTTCTGACTTGGTATGTCTTGCATGGCTCTCCGGGTTTGGAAGCTTTCCAAGTCTAAAAATCATGACAGATATTTGATCAATTCTTTTTAGGAAATAGCTCTTAAGCCACTTGAAATCGCCGCAATCCAGTCCCTAGCAGAGATCTCAATATCTGATTGTCGCTAACGCTGTCACCATGGAACCTGATTGTGAGTGCAATTGCATTCCGTGTTGTTTTATGAGCTGGTTGTAAGATTGACGTTGCCCTAAACATGGCGAATGCTGGGCTGCATTTCTAGCGTGACGCTAAATTCCATGGGTGTTGTTTCTTTCTTTTTATTACGGCTGTGCCTAGCGTTCTGGTCTGGAAAAGCTGCCGAGATTCCGCAGTCCCTTTATGCTCGTGCCCATCATGCCCATCATGCCCATCATGCCCATCAAGTATGGACTGACCGTGCTTAGACGATCTCTCTCCCTTCAAGAAGGGGGAACTTACCGACTCTTCTAGCGAGCAAGCTTCGAATGCAACAACGCCGAACCATGCATCGGTGGAATCGTTCATCAACAATTTCGACTATCCTTCACATGCAGACGCTAGGTAAGCTTCGAATTTACCAATGCCGTTTAAATCACCCTAAGATACGGAGCGAGTCCCTTACGCTTCACGTATCCTTGCGCCCAATTCCGTTTCCATACTACTATAAGACATTAACCTAAAACATCTGTTTGCCGTCTCACAAATTGCTTAATACTGACTACACCTCAGCATCGGGTCGAATGGCAATCCTGAGTCGCCGGCAAGAGGATCCACCTGGGATTATGCTTGGGCCGGTCACTCTGGCTTTGACGACGGAACGAACACAAGCACAACTCACCTGCCCCATTACAGTCAACTCGCATCTGAAGTCGGGCAAATAGAAGCCGAGGATGGCTTGGATCAAGTCCCCCAGTAGGTTCTCTATGCCATCTTTTTTCGCAGTGACAACAAGCCTATCGACTAAGTACTATGAGTGATAGCTTCGTGACTCTATTCGATGGGATCCAGACTCATCGCCATCATTCTTCGTCACCAACAACATGGACTCCGAACTGTCAACTAGTTGCCGGCCTCCTTTCCTCTCGCTCACCGCCTGCTCCGAGCGATCCTGACCGCTCAACGGCGCATGGTCAACCTTCGTTTGTCCCCTTCGAAGGTGCGACGCCCTTAACCAGCATCGCACCGCAGCCTGTCTTGGTGCCTTCCGAATCGAAGGACTCAGATGATGATTTCGACATTGCCATGGATGACTCTGACATCGAGGCACACCAGTTTCCAGCACAACGTTCGGATTCTGTCCAGACTTTGCGTGAAAGCTATTGTCCATTTGGTGAGAGTATCACATGGCATCGGCTGTACGATTCCGATGGTGTGACGGTCCCGGCCAAGATCTTTGCGAGGTTCAGGAGCAAGTCACTCGACAAGACTTGCGCAAATGAGCCACATTACATAACCTATCGTCGCAACTACTTTTCGAATGAGATATGGTTCGGATTGGAGCCACCGACCGAGTCAGCGTATGGAAAATTGTACGTAGACTACGAGGGTGCAAGATACCCAGTTCGGTCTTTTGGTGTACGTATGAGGGCTGTGGACACTGACGAGCAGGGAGAGGACGTCGAGATTTCCGTCTTTACCCCAAAGCGCGACCGCCCGATAGTACCGACCCCAACCTTAGAGCAGAAGATGCAGCCAAACATGCCAAAATACAGCCATGTATACGACGAATCTACAGGGTTCGGCAGCAACAAATTATCCCTACCGAGCATCCACAGCTGTGTTCATAACCAATTTCGACAAGCCACAAAGAACAACGGCAGCAGGAGAAAGCAGCAGTCCTACTATCAGATAGTTGTCGAGCTGCGGATCTTCATTCTTGGGCCTTCCGGCGACGAGGTGTGGGTCAAGATTGCGTCGACGGTTTCAGGCCTACTTGTAGTGCGAGGTCGATGTCCGGGATCCTTTGCGGATGACCCCAATCATCAGAACAGTAAGCCTCGAAAGGTTTCACAAAGACGTCGCGATTACAAGGCGGCACGACCTACGAAGAAGAAAGGTCAGTCAAAGCCAAATTCTTACAAAGCTCCAAGGAAGGTAGGTAGTCGGCGCACGTCGGGTCATACTGTCAGCTCGACTATCCCTTCGTCCGCTAGTCTCACTTCGGATTCTAGGAGCTGCGCCAGCACCAACATCACTCCGTTCTCCGCGTCCCCACAGATGAGTCCAAAGGATGAGATTCGTGAGAGCCTCCGTCTTCCCAACCCGGATGGGACGTTGCTTCTCTTCGACGTCCCTGAGACGGCAGCATCTTCTAGGACCAAGGAACGAGATGGAGCCTTCCAAGGCGAGGTCTTTGCATTCGATTACAAGGCGCACAACCTAACGGCGGGTGGGATCACCGACGAGCATGAGCGTAATCTTGCAACGCAGCTTAATAAACACGGATTCGGGTTGGGGCAACGAAACTACCTCGATCTACAGATGAGCGCTCATTCTACCCTGCAAGATATCGAAGTGTCAAGCACCCCTTGGGAGAATATCAACGATCACGTTGATTACGCCCGGTAGCACGCATCAGTCAATGCTATTACCTGCTACAGTTGGTAGTGACGACCGCAAGCCTCATCCACCCGTGCTGCGACTTCACGGCGATTCCCTCTCAAGACCATCTCTTGCAACACTTACAATGCCTTCCGAAGACTGCCACCTTACCGACCTCACAGACTCGCCTGCACCCACCAAGCAACGACTTTACATCTTTCCTTTTCATCATCTCAATGTCCTTCGCTTGCCATGTTCCTCCCCACCCGACACGACGCCACTCTTACGCCCCTCCACGAAAACTTCACGATGCAACGACAAAACGATACGAAAGTTTAGCGACAAAGATGTGTGATGGTTGATGTCTTTGATGTTGGATGTAGCATGTTTCACAGCGAATTCGATGAGCTTCTATAGGCTGAAATTCTGGGTACCTTGAGCTTGTTATCCGTTATGCCGGACTGCCTTATCTATGTACTTACATCCCTCAACTCAAGCATAATGTCAACAAGGTCTTACACGTAATCTGTAATTCCAATGACCATCCTAGAAGGGGCTGGCCCTTGCAGCTTATCGTAACGAGCCTTTTTAGCTGCTTGTGGTAGTCGGTCTCTACTCTTCGCATTGGGATGGAAAAGGAGCGGTTACCCTCGAGTAAGCTGATGGATGAAAAGAGCACTCTGCAGGAACGTAGTTGATTCGAAGTCCTTGCAACACATATTTCTAGGGTGTATGGGCTTTCTCCGAGAAAGTCTTGAGGTTCCATGCTTTGATACAGATGGATCTGGTTGAGTGTACGAAACTCGGGCCGAACAAGCGGACGATTTGAACAAGATATCAAGACTGTTTCTGGTCGAGTAGCTACCATAGACGTCACTGTTTCAGGCAGGTTGCCCATTAGCGAGGGCCCATAAGTTCCACATACAATCTACAGGAAGGATGCAGAAAACCAAAAGATGCGACTGGGAAGAGGTCATTGTTGGGCCTCTTCTGGCAAATTTGGAAATCCTTGTCCTGGATGTCAACAGGACGATCTTTGCCTAACAAGGGATCACATAAGGCACGAGCACCTAATCTCCGTGAAAGTAAACCTGCCTGATCACTTGTCTCCAATCAGAACGTGCTGAGTAAGCGTCGTACCTCGGGCTTCTTTCATCGCGTCTGCACCAGAAAGCTAGTGTACTATGTAATTTTGCTTCCCGTTCACACCAAAAAGTCGAACTTTTTGACCCCCCACTGCAGGCCACCACAACGCAATAATTATATATAGTAAGGTTGCATATACTTAATTTGATATAGGGTAATACCCTATACGTGCCAGAATTTTTAAATACGTAGTAATCCTAGCTATACATGAAATAGTACAGCACGTACCTACTTTTCTCTACTTTTCTAGGGAAAATTACACAAAATTTGGCTGTCAAAGCTGTTCGGAGCTAATTTAGAGGGGTAAAGTTGACTTTCCGGTCCAGACCTTGGGAGCAGAATTTATTCATCTTGGCGACCAGGGTCTGGCTAAGTAGTGAGACAACTGATCACACAAGCCATCGTTCTCTTACGAACAAGTAGCAGCAGATCGAGAATAAGACCGCCGGTCAAGGGGGTGGTAGTCCATTGGACACATCGGAGACCAGGATGGAGTGCCTGAAATTTACTACTGTTTTATAGAAGGCATCGGAGGGCAGCCCCATGGGACTCAGCGGCAGATCTTCGGGGATCAGCTGGGCTACCTAAGCGTCATCGCACTACTTCCCTTCATTTCCAGGCTTGTGCATCCTCCAACTTAACACTTGCCGAGGTGCCGTCTGCATTGTACAACGCTTCGAGACAGGTCTACCTGCGCAGCTGCAATATCCAGGTCAAGTTGGATAGTCCGGATCTCGGCTTGTAAGCCTGGGCGTTAGAACTACTCCGCAACCCACATCATCGATCAGCTCTCACTCATCCCACAAATACCAGCCACTTCAGCTAGTACTCCCATCGGCCGAATTGGTCTCCCGCTTTGCCAGTCCTTTCCCTACTATCTGATCCACGTCGAGATATAGCTTTACCAGATTGCGCATGTCTCGCTATGGCGGCTACGAGGGCGGCGGACGTCGTGAGCCAGAGCGCTGGGACCCTGAACGTTTCAATCGTGAACGAGGAGGTCGCCAACAAGTGATTGAGCGGGACATCTACGAAGAGCACGACCGTTTTGCACCAGCGCCACGGCGTCCTCAGAGAGCCTTTGATGACTTCGACTATCCGCCCCCTCCGGGCCGGCGCGGTGAGCGAGTTGAAGAGAAAGATCACTTCTTCGCCGAAGAGCGCTATGGTCCGCCTGCTAGACGTGCACCTAGACAGGAGCGGTACTATGAAGAAGAAGAGATTGATAGTTTTGAGGAGAGTCCCGACAGAGGAGGCGGGCGCATGGTGCCCTTTGACAGGGGTCTGCCTGCCAGAAGAGCACCGCCTCGTCCAGGGATCATTCGTAGACAGAGCAGCTTGGATACGTTCGATAGGAAGCCGAGGTACCCTCGTGAGCCACCCGAGGTTATCAAGGTGCCAGCCCCGAGACGTAGAAGGAGCCCCCCGAGGTACGAACGCGAGGTCGAGGATATCAGGATCGCTGAGCCGGACTACTATGGTGACGAGGAGTTTAGAGGATACAAGGAGAGGGAGATCATCAAGGAAAGGAGGAGACGAGGTCCCGCAGGTTTTGAAGAGAAAGAAACTTTCGAGTTCGAGGAAGAAGAGCCGTTCCCTCGGCGAGGCAAGACCAGGATGCCAGGACGCTTAGTGAACACCAGGGCCATCATAGAGCTGGGGTACCCATTCGAACAAGAGGCAAGCAACATCGGGGCTCTCATTGTGTCTTGAGGCTTGCTAATACTGTCACAGGGCGAAACTGTCATAATTCTCAAGGCATTGGGCAAGGAACAGATCGACGAAGTTATCAGTGTCAGCAAAGAGATGAATAAAGGTGCTAGTAAGTTATATAGATCTCACACACAACTATAGCTCGCGCTCATGGCCTAAGTAGATCGTACGACCTACATGATCGAAGCTCCAGCTCCAGTGCGCGAGGAAATCATTGAGCGCCGCGAGATCGTAATTCCAGCACAAGCCGAACCCGAGGAGGTCCCACGTTCAGTCCGTGAGTGGGATGTCATGAGTGGCGCGATTGGTGGTGCACATTCTGTCCACGGCGGTGGCCACTCAGAGCATGGTGGTGGGCATTCTACTCATGGCGGTAAATCAACGCATGGTGGTAAATCCGAACATGGCGGCAAGTCCACACATGGTGCTAAATCAACCCATGGCGGTGGGAAATCACATAGCGGAAAATCGCACGGTGGTAAATCGCACGGTGGGAAATCGCATGGGGGCAAATCACATGCAGGGGGTCATTCTACCAAAGGAGGCGAGTCCGAGAGTGAGTCGAGCAGCAGCAGCAGCTCTGCCACAGAGGTCATCATCGAGCACAAATCCAGTCGCAGCAAATCTCGCCATCGGTCAAAATCTGTTGGCCACGGTGCTGTCGTCGAAGAAGTCGGTGAATCGAATGCCATGCGCAATGGGCCCCTAGCATTAGTCCTGCCGCGTCGGGAGAAGGAGGCCAACGACAGAGACGAGCGAAGCATCAAGGCCGAGATCAAAGCACTTGAGGCTGAGAAGAGACGGTTGAAGCACGAAAGGGAGCTCGAGAAGGAGCACAGGAAGTCGAGCAAGTACAGGAACCATGATGAAGACGAGGTGATCATTGAGAGACGTGAAAGCACAAGGGAGAGGGATGTCAAAATTGAGAAAGACCGCAAAGGTAATATGGCTTTCGTACGTTGAATTGCCCTGGCCCTGGCGCTGATCTCGAGAAGCACCTAGCTCGAACATGATGAAGGCTATGCTAGCAACTTTGACATAGCTTGAAGCTTCTGTCATAGTAGGGGGCCTCGATTCCTCGGACACGAATCGACACCAGCAAACCTTTAGACCGCAAAGAGATTATCGAGAGCTAGCCGGCGTGCTTCGATTCGCCATTCCCACGCTCAGCTCGAACCCATTGATCGTATGGATGGCCGCTGTGGTCATTAATGAATTTGTGTGGGTATTGACGAAGATGACGTTGGGCATGAGCTGCTCCCCTTCGTTCTTTTTCCCCTAGTGAGGCGGTCGGTCATGTCTGCGTCGTGTTTGGCGATATTATGCTTGCTGAGAAGTATAGATACTTTAGCAATGAACGAAAACTATGGACTCGGATATCTCCCAGCGTTTTGACTAAGTCTGAGTTGGCGCTAACGTCAGGGGCATCAATCCGATCAGCTGGGTGGTCATGATTAGTCATGATCTGACAGCCCTACAAGGCTATTGTCAAGCCTGACTCCACATATCACCCCAGAGTTTCCTTTGCTCGCTTTGAGGGCACGTCTCTTCTCGTCATGTAAGGCCAGGCTCATCGGGCAGAATGCCAATATGTATCGAATGTTGCTATCCTGTTCCCGAGCTCTACCACGTGCTCCGCAGCCATCAGAGCACGGCACCCACGCCGAAATTATCAAACCCCAACCTTGCGACCGTCTCGAACTCCCAGAGAACAAGCGCCAATGTATATAAAGTCATAGAGATTAAAGCCAAGGCTACCACTGGTACGGATGTCAGATTGACACAGTGTCCGCGATGTAAGCGCTTTGCGGACAAATATGTGGAGCATGACTTTGTGGTGCTGTTCATCGATCTGGTGCTCGTGAAGCCCCAGGTCAGTTCGATGCCACCTACTTATCTCGATATTGGACCGGAAGAGAACGCCGAGAGCTGATATCAAGCTCAGGTCTACCGGCATCTTCTCTTCAATCGGCTCTCTCGAGATGACGACGAGCTGGACCCATCTATCCTCCGCCTCGGCATCTTGCTCCTCCTCTTCGATGTCTATCTGACCTGGTCGCACATCGAGTCCCTCCCTCCATCGTTCACATCCAACTCTCCCATTCCCACGCTTCCGATACTAATCCAGTACATCTTCTACCTATTCTTCTGCGCCATCACTACCATGGCACAGCACCTGACGATTCGCTGGCTAGCGGGCGTTTGGAAACTAGGTGGGGACTTGCGCGATGGTACAAGGGATCAAGACGGCCTCGACGTTAATCCGGTGCCCAACGCAGCTTCATCTCCGGCACCGCCCAAGAAGCCAACACCCAACTCCATTTCCACAGCGCTCTTCGTCAGCTCCTGCATGTCACTCTTTCCCATACTGATGGTCGTCTGGAAATACGACGATTCTTCAGAGACCTCGATCACCACGTCGCAATCACCCCTCAACAGCTCAAGTGTAGCCTTCACCTCGGGGTTTTTGTCTAGCCAGGGGCGAGGAGTGGATTGGGTGCGTCGAGGCGTCTCGTGGGCTGTTGCGGTGCAGAATCTAGAGGCATTAAAGATCCTGTTGAGCTGTGGGTACTTGAGTGCTGGAGTTCTCGTGGCCGCTGGAGCTGTTGCTAGATGGGTCGTCAAGAGTGCAGTCCTGGGTGCGGCTGGGCTTGGAGACGGCGAATGAATGGAGTCTAAAGCCTGAGAGTTTCTGTGTATTGACCAGAAGAATGATTACATGTAACGGTAGGGGTAATCTCTTTGCCCCTAAATGAGTGATGAGTACTTTTGGAGACTGGGGGAAATGTACGCTCAGTAGGGCACTCACCATCAACTGAATCCTGTGAAGCAGTAGCTTGGACTGCAACTCGTTGGGACCAGGCGACTACGGGACAATAGAGCTATCGGACCCGGACAATATCTCCGTGACTGCATTACACTTCCCCAGGGTCACACTTCCCCCGTGATTGGCATCTACTTGGGAGGAGAGAGACCAGCGTCTGGAGAAGCTCTCTGAAGAACCGAGACGTGGTGTTTGGCAAAGCTAGTACTAGAGACATTTCACAAGTGGAAATTGGAAAGACGTGGTCCCGAAGCTTTTGCGACCCATTCAGTACTGTCTAGATGTGCTAGCTCGTTTATTGTCCCTGTACGGCCAGAGAACAATTACGCAGACGCCAAAGCAATCCTACAGCCCTTTCCACCCTAACGCCCACAAGCTAATAGACATCCCGAAAGTCATGGGAAAGTGACACAAGTGAACAAAGTTCTCGGTCTCCACCGATAGATTTGTCAACAGCACGACAGGATCGAGCTCGTTAGACACACAAGAAAGCAACCCCAACCCCCGAATGCCAGCACAAGCAAGAACGAAGAGCAACGCCCAGCGCAGCCAAATACAAGCACCTAATTCCATCTCTTCCAGGCATGGCAAATACCAATCACCGAGTACTGGAAAGCAGTCAGCGCTCCCGAAAATCATACTGCTACCATATGCAGTAGATACCATCTAGACGCTCAACCCGACAGGGGTGGGGAAGATGCACGCTTGCGAAGCCGAAGGTTGAGAGATTTTTCCAAGGGCGGTGCCGGTATGAGAAGGTAAGAGGATAGAAGTGAGAGTGGTGGTGAAGAAGGTTGTGAGGAGGGGTAGGGATTAGCAAAGCGTGTGATGGCGAGCTGCGACTTGGAAAGGGGACGGGAGGAGGTGGTCGTCGTCGTATGAGTAGGCTCGCGATCTCTGAAGCGTTCGTTAGAGCTCATGCTGCCTTTTTCTTCGTTCTTGAAATATTCAACACCGCAGTGGTATCTTTCGGTATAGAGCGGTCACATCTTCTCTAAGCGACCGCTGCCTTTTATGGGGAAGAAGTCTGGGTACGTTCTGATGGCGCTTCGGGATTGAGTGGTGGAGAGGAGCAGGTGCATGAGGGATAGATGTTGGCACAAGGGCGGATGTGTATATGTGAGATCGAATGGTAGTATCAAGCATTGAGGAGGTCGATGGTATTTCGAATTTGAGTGATCCAAAAAGACTATTAGAATACTTAGTGTGTTAGAAAATCTCAACAGGGCGTCAAGTTCTGGGCCAACATTATGGAGCAAGATTACTCAGATCTTACTTAGGCTGCGTGATGAGCATTCGGTGTTTAGCGTTCACTTCTTTGAATGAGAATGTTTCATAAACAGAAAACCTTTGCTCGACAGTATAAGACCGGAGGGGAAGCTCGAGCATGTTGTCTATTATGGAAGGCAACAAGGATCCCGATCGGGAATAGAGCGGGAATACGCCAGCAGCCCTCGTTGGCAGGGCATACGCTTCGGTGGAGATACCGAAATTATAAAAAACATCTCGATTCCTCCCAAGTACTCAACCGGAACCTCTAGGGGCTTGCACCCATCCAAATCTATGGGTATCCGCCAAATATCGACAGTACGCGGTCTAAACTCGCACTTGAATTCACCAAGCCCAGTCTTCCTCGTCGGAAGAGAACGCCACTTGGGGAGCCTGTTGAACACTCCTACACTGCGACTCGCATGTCAGCAATGGACGCCAACTAGCTCTTGAAAAATTTACCAATCCTGCCTTCTGAAATCTCATTTGACTTGGATCTCGCCTAGCACTTTCGCTTTGGGCTGTTCTGCAGCTTGAGATTGAGATTGAGCCTTCACTTGCTCGCCATTTTTAGGATGGGCCGTGAGTTGCTCTGAGAGCTTGAGCGGAATCTTGGGTTGCTCGGGTACGGTTTTGACAGCGTCCAGATGGCGACCGGCTGGCATCCGTTTTCGTCTTTGCGGGCCAATTTTCAGCTCAGTCGTTGGCTTATACCGCTGTTTCCATGGTTCGTTGGTACTGGATTGGGTGGATGGCAATTGCATTGGTGCTTCTGATTTCGACATTCCTCTTGGTCTGCTTGGACGTACAGAAAGATGAGAGGATCTGGGATTCTGAATGGAATACTGTCAGGGACTAGCAGAACAAAGGTCAACACGAAAACCGAAGCGAGTTATTCCTTGACGACAGCACGATGGACGCGGTGCAAAAAGTGACCTGCAGTTGTCGATAGTGTGACACTTCTTATATACGACGGCTTCGTAGGATTCAACAATCTGAATAATCAATCTCACAGTAGATGTGCTGAGAGTAGACGGACAAACGGGTGTGAATAATCGTTGACCATCAATTCTCAGTAGCGTCAGTCAGCTTCAACTGCTTCCAGACCGACGACCCCTTGAGCTTCCTCGTATCTCAGGCAGATGACCAGAGATCCTGAGCTGAAGACGTTGCGGAAGGATGACTGCTTGATCTTGAGTGGATTGCCACGCAGGCAGCATATGTGCATTTCAGCTGGACGGCCGACCACCGGACCTTGAGAGGCTTTCCTGCTCAGCTGAATTATCACACCGCGATTGCGGCGAGTTGTTAGTTGCCGTCTCATGGCGCCTGAACATGTTACCACTGTGGATCCTCGAGATGAGTTGAGTTTGCTGGAATGAGATTCGATCGGTGAATGGGAAGGGCGGTGTGAATTTACTAAAGTACTTATGTCTTCGCGAGGCTCCTTCTTGGCACGCCAAGCCAATATCACACACCAGTCGAATTGGACCACATAAGTAGCTCTATCACAGTTCTCACCAAGGCTATCAGAAGAAGTCGGACCGAAGAAGGGAACAGGCCCAGGATACAGGCTATGTTCGAAGCTGGATTAGCTCCGTCTTGCCGAGGGATTGTTGACAGAGTGTAGAAATTTGTATCCACATCAGCTCTGATAGGTCTGAATGTATGTTGTACTTTAGGAAATCGTACCGCTCGGACTGCCAAGCCATTGTGAAGGGACCTCGGGATAAAGCGTCATAACATAGTGCTCCAGAGCATGCTCCAACCACGCATCTATTCCCCTTTTGTGATTCCTTTCTCATACTCATACTTTCCTGCTTGGTCCACCGTCCTTTTATTGATATCATTTTATAAATATAACTTCTTCTCCAAGACCCCACCACGCCCACCAAATGTTTCAGACCCCGCCCCCTCCCACCACCCTCACGCGCATCTCTTTCCCGAACCCCCAAATTCTGCTTGTCACCCTCAATCGTCCGAAAAGTCTCAATTGCATCAACAGTGCCGGCCACAAGGAGCTCCATCACATCTGGTCTTGGCTCGACTGTGAGCCTTCACTACGTGTCGGAATCATCACAGGCGAAGGGAGGGCATTTTGCGCCGGCGCGGATCTGAAAGAATGGAACCAAGACATGGCGTCAGGTCCTAGATCTCGAGAAGAGCCTCCTCCTTCAGGCTTCGGAGGTTTATCTCGACGCCGTGGCCGCAAACCCATCATAGCAGCAGTCAATGGTCTTGCCCATGGTGGCGGATGCGAGATGATTGTTAATTGTGACTTGGTTCTTGCTAGTCCAAATGCTGTCTTCGCTTTGCCAGAAGTCAAGCGAGGAGTTGTGGCTATTGCAGGAGCGCTCCCGAGATTGGCCAGGGTGGTGGGCAGGATGCGGGCTATGGAGATGGTACTCACAGGCCGAACAATGAGTGCCCAGGAAGCGAGGGCGTGGGGCTTGTGTAATGCGATAAGTGAGAAAGCTGGTGATGGATTAGGTATAGGAGGAGGCGTGGTACGTTTAGCGGTATCATGGGCGGAAGAGATAAGCAAGAACAGTCCGGATAGTATCATAACGAGCAAAGAGGGGGTAGAACTTGCATGGGATGGTATATCGGCTGAAGACGGAAGCCAGAGATTGGTGGATGGTTTGTGGAAGCAGATGGAATCCGGTAATAATATGAAGGAGGGCGTGAAAGCGTTTGTTGAGAAAAGAAGTCCGAGCTGGGTGGATAGCAAACTGTAGGTTGCACATACATTCCATACACTGTATCGAAGTGTCTTAGAATAATGAAGCACACTCATCTCAAATGCCAAGGGGCGCGTGGCATAGGAGCAATGGGGTGAGGGAATTATTGCAGCGAGGCCGAGACCAACCTAGGCTATTGGGGGGTGACTATGGCAATAATCAGCGGCGACGGCCTTGATCTTGCATTCTGTAAACGTACCGTACTACGTCAAATCTCTTTGGCGACACCCATCAGCCGCTATTGGACTGGAGGCCATAAAATCGTGGTGGGCAGCTTTGATTGGCACAAATGATGCCGGTCAATAAAGCGCGCTCAGTGTAATGTTCACAGGACGCGTCGACATCATTCTTCGATTGGCAGAAGGCACCACAGAGAACACAAGTATTTTAGCAGTAGTGGGTCCATATGTCTGGAGCGTAATTCTCGGTCAATCTTTCGTCCTTGCCATACCTATCAAAGGGTCAGTCGGATGCTTGATGTGCGAAACTTGTTGGCGACTGTTGATACGTACTTCTCCTGCCAGCCCACAAAGCCTCTGTCGAGAACGTAGACCTTCTGCTCCTTGCCCATAGTTGGCATCTTCTTGATATCTTCAACCTGTTCTCCGAGGTCCTGCGGCTCGGTCGTTTGTTCATAATCTCTTTTGCTGATGTTGCTCTCCTTCTCCCTCATGTATCTTAATGCTGCAGTCGGCCCTCTCTGCTGGCTTAGCGCGCAGTGGAATACTACGATCTCCTTGTCGCAGAGAGTCCTTAGCATCTCGGGAATCCGATGTTCCAACTCCGATGATGGGATGTGCGTTGACCTCTGGATATGGCCGCCCACGTGGTCATCATCGCGCACATCGACGACAGCAACTTTGGAGGCATCTTCGGAGAGCAAGATATCCGAGAGCTTTTCGCGCGAAATGCGCTGCAGCGTTGCCACTGACATTTTCCAATGTTCAAGAAGTGGAACAGGCTTTCAATATTGGGCGATTGGATTGAGAGACCGGCGCCGGATCTACCTTTCCCCGCTCGTGAAAAGCTTCCTCGTCGTGCTCGTCTGGCAAAAAGAATCTTGGCGACAAATTCAAGTCTCATACCTCAATACGTCGCAGCACTGGTTCTCGCAAGCATCATGGTCAAGACTACATGGAAGGTGAGCCTGCCAGATCTACTCAAGGGATGCCTTGCCGTCCGAATCTAATACCAAGCAGGAGATCCCTCCCGTCCCCACCTCAGTTGAGTATGTGCTTTCGACATCGCCCCGACTGCAGGCTAGTCACCAACGTACAAGACGCATTTGAGAGCAAGGACTTCCTTGTGTCCCATCTTGCGTCTCTAAGAATTCGTTTCGCGACTTTGAAGTCTCTATACAGGTGGCAGTGCTAACACCCACATTACTTTTAGATTCCTCGATGTTGTTTTGAGTCGGACACAGCGTCGCCTTCCAACTCAGATTCGGTCAGGCTTTGCTCTGTCAAGGATCAGAGGATTCTATACCCGTAAGGTCCGCTATACGCAAGAGACGTTCTCCGAGAAGCTATCAGTGATCCTTGACGGCTTTCCCCGCCTCCAAGACATCCACCCGTTCCACAAGGACCTGCTCAATACCCTCTACGATGCAGACCACTTCAGAATAGCCCTTGGGCAATTGTCCACGGCTCGTCACCTGATCGAGACCGTCTCTCGAGACTATGTTCGTCTGCTCAAATATGCCCAATCTCTGTTCCAGTGCAAGCAGCTCAAACGTGCCGCTCTTGGACGCATGGCTACAATATGTCGGCGACTGAAAGATCCGCTCGTATACCTCGAGCAAGTGCGCCAGCATCTAGGACGTCTACCAAGCATCGACCCCAATACTAGAACCCTACTGATATGTGGGTACCCCAACGTCGGCAAGAGCTCCTTTCTCCGCAGCATCACAAGAGCAGATGTCGATATACAGCCTTATGCCTTTACGACAAAGTCCCTGTTCGTTGGCCACTTCGATTACAAGTACCTGAGATTTCAGGCGATCGACACGCCGGGAATACTGGATCATCCACTGGAGGAGATGAATACCATTGAGATGCAGTCCATAACCGCCATTGCACATCTGCGATCAGCAATTCTATATTTCATGGACTTGAGCGAGCAATGCGGCTATTCCGTACAGGCCCAGATCCAATTATTTCATTCCATCAAGCCACTCTTCGCTAACAAACTTGTGTTTGTGGTCATCAATAAGACCGATATCATGAAACCCGAGGATTTGGATGTGGAGACCAAAGCCAAGCTTGATTCTATGTTGAAATCGGGGGAAGTTGAATTATTACAACTCTCGTGTACTACTACGGAAGGAGTCACAGAGGTCAAGAACGCCGCCTGCGAGCGCCTTATTGCGGACCGTGTTGCGCAGAAATGGAAGGCAGGCACTAATGCCTCTGGTACCATAGGAGGACGATTAGCCGATGTACGTGCCCGCATTCATGTGGCCCAACCTCTCGGTGGTATCGTCCGAGAAACATACATCCCCGAAGCCGTCAAGAATCTCCGCAAGTTCTCCAAAGATGACCCGGGTAGGCCTCGCCTTGCCCGCGACATCGAAGAAGAAAATGGTGGGGCAGGTGTCTACAACATAAACCTAAAAGATCAGTATCAGCTTGAGGACGACGACTGGAAGTACGATCGCGTGCCTGAGGTTTTCGATAGCAAGAATGTCTCTGATTTCATAGATCCAGACATTTTGACAAAACTCGATGCGCTCGAAGAAGAAGAAGAGAAGCTCGAAGCGAAAGGCTACTATGACTCCGACATTGATGTTGAAGATGCCAAAGATGCCGAAATCCGCATGAAAGCACAACTGATCCGCGAGAAGCGAGAAGAAATCAGAAATGAAGCTCGCATGCGAAAGTCGCTCAAGAATCGTGCTGTTATTCCCCGACCACTTCAACCGAAGAAACTCTCCGCAATGGAAGATTCTCTTGACAAGCTTGGTTTCGATACTACAACCATCTCCGCACGCGCTCGCTCGCAATCACGAGGTCGTAGCACTTTGCGTAGCAGGACTGGGACGGAAGATGCGATGGACGTGGATGTTCCTGCAGATGCTCCGAGATCGTCGAAGAGCAGAGCGAGAAGTCAGAGTAATCGAAGGGATGATGGAGTCACCGACGAGGTGTCGAGGACGAAAGCTGAGAGGATGATGAAGTTAGGCCAGAAGAAGATGAACAGGATGGCAAGGCAGGGTGAGGCGGATAGGCACACTTCGGCTGCGTTGCCGAAGCATTTGGTGAGCCTCCATTCATGTTCTGTTCGTAATCTTCGTCCTTTCCTAACGAATACGCTAGTTCTCTGGGAAACGTGGTATGGGTAAGACTCAACGCCGCTGATGAGTACGCTCGTCCACGAGATCACGAGGAAGTATGGCGTTATAGGCTTCCAGTTGTTTGGAATATATCGGCATTGCTTTAAATATCGCGGCAAAATGAATGTGTATACGAGGTTGGCGCAAAGATAGATTCCCGCAATGGCCATTTCATTCGTATGGCTTGAGCAACAGCCATCATCATAGAGCCTGAGCAAGGGCTCAGTGCTGGATTTTTCCTTATTGATCGATCTACCTCGTTTTGTAAACACAAGGCTTCAGGACTTTGATCTCATCCACTTCCTCGCCATCATCCACGAATTTTGTCTTCGCCCTCTGCTTGCCCTTGAACCCATCTCCAAATTTGGCAGCACCTCCTTTCTCATTCTCGGCGACCCTCTCCGGTCTGAGAGCCTTCACAAATCTCATCCGCACAAACATCTTGTTGGTCATGTCTGGCTCGCCTTTGAGATTAAAGCCTCTTTTGCGGAAGACATCAACAAAAGCGGAGACATCTGTCTCGTCTTTGACGGATTTCCCACCCTCTTCTTCTACCTCCACCAAGTCGTCGGGCTCTTCATCCACGCCCTCGGTCTCAGCTTTGGTCTTCGCCTTCTTTTTTCCGATGCCGTCTCCTTTCTTCCCCTTCGTCACTTGTCCTGGTCTCGCGAAACGGCTTTTGATCTCTGCCACCCAGAACTCTCCGCCTCCTCGAACGGCTCTAGCACCTTCGTCAACGACGTCTACCCAATTTGTGCCCATCAGACTAAGACAGCAGATCGCTACATCAACGTCCCCATCTTTGACACCCGCAGGCCGGAGATTCGTAATATCAGTGACCGTGATGAGCTGTGCGTTTGGACTATCGCCTTTCGCAAGGTCGAATGAAAGAATACTAATATTCAGCGACTTCTTGAGGGGAGCGAGAGAAGAAGCGAGGGTTGCGTCGCCGCAGCCCAGATCAGCGATGGTGCAAGTTCCATGTCTATTGCGTGGGAGCGGCTCTACAACTCTTAAAGGATCACCATTGGTTGTTGCATCACCGTTGTTTCCCTCCTTTTGCTTCTTCCCTTTCTTCTGATCCCTCCACATCTTCTTCTGGCTTGGATTGGAGAATCTACCTCTAGTTTTGATATCAGCGATGAAGCCTTCGACCGGGTTTTGCGGCCATACGGCTACTTGGGCTCTGAAACCAGCGTGGTAAGATGTGTACGCTTGGGGGGAGTCATTGAAGAGCTGCATAGCTTGATCTGAGGGACTAGTATATAGTGTCTGGTTCAGATGGCGGAAACGAGCGGATGTCAACTTCGCGGCCATACGCTGTTGAAGTGGTGTCAATTTGGCAGAGGATGGAGGTGGATTTACTGATATGGCAGGCAGATGTTTTTGTGGTGAATTTGAAGTGTCTGGTGGATTCTTGGTCACGGAGTTTTCGCTAGAAGTCTGTCCGTTGGCTTTTCTAGCCTTCTTAGATTCTTGAAGAGGTATTGGAGTAGGGGGTAATGGATCAGCTCGAACGGGTGGGAGCGTGCCATTGGCCTGCAGGAGAGCCTTCTGCTTACGCTTCTCGGCAGCCTTCGCTTTGCGCTCCTCGAACTTGGCCTTTTTGAAATCAGCTGAGGCGTCTGCTTTCTCCGATAAAGGTGTATCCGCTGTAGCATGGACCTGGCCATTTTCCTGGATGGTCTCGTCTACAAGCTTTTCCTTCTGCATCTGCTTCTTCCCTTGCTTTTCCACCGGCTCCGCTTGCTCCCGAGCCTCGGATTCCTCGTCTCCCTCCGCGAGGCCTGCGCGAGCATCGCCATTCATGACCTCAGCTCCCTCAATCGCAGCTTGTCTTTCCCTCTTTCTCTTCTTCCTCTGCTTCTCTCCTGTAACGCCATTGTTCCCGATTGGCACATCCAAGCTCTTCTGCTCTATGTGCTTCCTCCAAAGATCCCCAAGGTTCTCTTCTGTGATCTGAACGCCTTTACTTGAGCCAGGGCCTCGTTTGCGCTTCCTCGACTTCTTGTTTGAGGCGTCTACCTCCTCGGACTTATGATCGTTCGGGGGTTTGAGAGCCTTTGAATCAGCTTGAACTTTTAAAGCATCAGCGGAAACCGACCACCCTGGGACTGCGAACATTCTCAAGCCCAGAGGTGTAATCTCCTCAGAAAGTTCGTGGTTTTGTCTCCAATCAGAATATGCTAAGTAAGCGTCGTACCTCGGGCTTCTTTCATCGCGTTTATACCGGAAAGTTGGTAAATAATAATATTTTACTTTATATTACTATTAAAACGGCTAACTTTTTAACCCTTTATTATAAGCTATTATAATATAATAAATATATATAATAAAGTTATATATAATTAATTTAATATAAGGTAATATCTTATATATATTATAATTTTAAATTAAATTATAATTATAATTAATATTTAAATTAAAATAGTATATATTTATATAAATAATAAATTATATATCCTACCTTAAATTAATAAAATTAATTATCTTTAAAATATATTATATTCCTTTTCTTATATTTAAATCTTATAAAAGGTTATATACTCCTCCTTTTATTTAATTAAATAATATACTTTAATCCTCTTTACTATTATTATATAATCTTATTATATTAAATATAA
>JAABUK010001116.1_pt1 | contig 52537 bp, 61 predicted proteins | sample 5559141 | NCBI WGS metagenome assembly JAABUK01 (sample SAMN10711869, study PRJNA513367) | rock metagenome | isolation source: Antarctica rocks | place: Antarctica: Victoria Land, Pudding Butte nord | collected 2016-01-03 | reverse complement strand
TCAAGTGCACAACAGGATACAGCCTGAATGCCCTGGTGGACTTCTCCTTGGATGACCCCATTGAGATCATCAAGCGCCTCATGATTGGCAGTGAAGGCACCTTTGGCTTTGTGTCTGAGGCTACCTATAATTGTGTTCCTGAGTGGCCTCACAAGGTCAGCCCTTCGTCGCTAGTACTTGACGTTGTTGTTTGCACCACAGCACAGGTGGCTGAGGGGCAGACTGTACTCATGCACCTTGATGGCGTCATAGCTGGTGTCCATCGTGCTGTCACTGTGGCACAAGAATATTTACTGCCACAGTAACAGCACAATGGACACCTCTGTCATGGCAAGCGTCTGGTTTCATGTGTTGACTGGTACATAGCTTTCACAGTCTGCTTCAGTCTTCTTGCCTGCTCAGCCCCTTTGAGCAGTCACCAGCTCATGCCTGATGCAGTCTTTGTTGTCATGCTGCAGGCATCCAGCTTCATGATGTTCCCTGACATGAACACAGCCTGTCGGGCAGCCAGTGTTCTGAGGACTGAGACAGCAGTAGATGCTGTGGAGGTGTTTGACAGGGCTTCCCTGAGGGAGTGTGAGGCTGATGAAGGCCTGACCAAGCTGGTGGTGGACATCAAGGGCGCTGACCCTGGAGCAGCTGCTCTCTTGATTGAGTGCAGAGGGGAAGACGCTCAGACGCTACAGGTCAGCCCTTGTCTGCTGCTGGTGGCCCTGTTTTCCAGTAGAAAAGCATCTTATGTTATAACACCTTTTGAAAGTGTGATCTGAGGCTTTGTTAGGACGAGTTTTGAGGATTGTGCCCATGTGGATGCTCATGAGCAATGGAAATCAACTTGACTGCTCATTGAATGGCTTCGTGTGTGGTTTCCATGCACTGCTGTGGGAATGGTTTCTCGCTGCAGCTCCTATTTGTCAGCAAGAGTCAGCAAGCCTGAGGTGACTTATCATTTGGTGCCGTCAGCGTCTCAACACATTGTTGGATGAGCACAGCAACAGAAGCTTTGCTGGAAATGCAGGAGCGTATTGATGAGGTCATGGGTGCACTGCAAGCCGCCAATGTGACCTGCGGCAGTACCAGAGCCGAGCCCAAGGATCTGGACACATACGAGTTCAAGAAGGACCCCAAGGACTTCAATGTGTACTGGGATGTACGCAAGGGCCTGATCCCCATTGTTGGTGGTGCAAGAGAGACAGGTGGGCCATGCAGGCATTTAGCTTGTGGCTTTGCAGCTTGTGTTACCTACCTGTGCCTTGCTGCTTGTGCTGGCAGCATTGCTTTTGTTGTGCTTGCATACAGGCTTGTTGATGTGAGTAGTCTCCTTTTGCCAGGCCTGACTTCTGCATGAAACCCGCTCTGTGCCACTTCCACTGATGTTCTTGATGTGGGTCCCAGTGCGTCTTCAGTGATTGTTTTCTGACTGCTGTTATAGGGACTAGCATGTTGATTGAGGACGTTGCATGCCCAGTGGACAAGCTGGGTGACATGACACAGGACCTGGTCGACATGTTCCAGAAGTATGGCTACAAGGATGCCTCTTGCTTTGGACATGCTTTGGAGGGCAACCTTCACCTCGTCTTTTCCCAGGTAACTTGCACCACATCTCACAACAAAGTTCTCAAGCCTGCAATCTCTGTTGTGTAACTGCAGCAGCTTGTTGGTAAGCACCCGTGTCTGTGTCAAGGAGCATCTTTGTCTTCTGGTAGTCATTGCCAGAAGACATGGACACATGCAAACAGCCGAGAGTTCTGGCGGTGGATCTAGGCAGCTTGTGTGTGTGGCAGGGATTCCGCAGTCCTGAGGAGGTGCAGCGGTTCAGTGACATGATGGAGGAGATGTGCTACATTGTGGCCACCAAGCACAGCGGCTCCCTCAAGGCAAGTTCCTCTCAATTCTGTCGAGTCCACCTGCAATAGCCAGCTGCTGTGCAATTGCCTGGATGAGCTGGGCAGTAGAGTTGGCAGACAACACTGTGCATCTGTGCTGTCTGTCAATTCAATTGTGTATCTTGTGCAGGCAGTTGTGTCTTATTGTCCTGAGTTACTCTTGGTGTTCTTGGTTCTGTGTCCCAAGTTGCAGAGGGCTTCAAACAAGTCTCGATGCATGACTGGTGCAGTGAGTGTCAACTCGTGATGTTGTGCCCACAGTGCATTTGCTTCTTGCAGGGTGAGCATGGCACAGGGCGCAATGTGGCTCCTTTTGTGGAGATGGAGTGGGGCAGCAAGGCCTATGAGCTCATGTGGGAGCTGAAGCATCTCTTTGACCCCACCTTTGTGCTCAACCCTGGTGTTGTCCTCAACAAGGTGGGCACCACCCCCCCCCCCTCCCCCCTCCTCCTGCTGATTTTCAAGTTTGCACGTGCCTGAGGCTTCGTTACGCATGATAAACACAGTGCTGCTGCTGGCCCATTGGACCTGCCGCAAGGAGCAATTTATGCCAGCGCAAAATCTTAAAGCCTTGCATCACAGGCTTCAATGTAGCAACGTGCGCATGTCACCTCACCTCTGTGTCTAAACTCAGTTGCCAAACAAAACCTCACTGCTTGTATTCATCAGGGCAAAACAAAACCACACTGCTTATATTCATGAGGGCAAAGCTATGTTAGAAGGTGCTAAACTTGCCCCATGCTGATGTACAGGACCCTGACCTTCACCTGAAGCATCTGAAGCCCTCACCACCCGCCTCCTCCATTGTCAACCGCTGCATCGAGTGCGGCTTCTGCGAGAGCAATTGCCCATCTCGTGACATCACCCTCACTCCTCGTCAGCGCATCACCACCTACAGAGAGATCAGCCGCCTCAGGGACCTGGATGATCGCACTGCAGCTCAGCAGCAGAGGCTGACTGACTTTGAGCAGAGCTATGACTACGATGGAGATGCCACATGTGCTGCTGATGGCATGTGTCAGGTCAAGTGCCCAGTCAAGATCAACACAGGGGAGCTGATCAAGCAGCTGAGGTCTGATGAGCTGGAGGGGGGTGACCACCCCAGAGCCACCAAGGCAGCCATGGTGAGGCATTTCACCAGATTTTGACTATGAGTTGATGCCAGGCTGTTCAGTTCAGCGCAGAAGACAGACGCCAGTCTGTCAGTGTGAAGGCGGACTGGCCTCTGTCTGCATGTGCCTTTCACTTGAGGCCCACAGCATGACCACCCTGGTCTTGCGCACACAGCTTTGGTGTGTATCAACATCTCGGTTCATTCTGCGTTTGTGAATGCTGCAGCAGCCTGTCAGCACCAGTACATTGTGCATCAGGCTCTTGTGTCAGGGTACAATCTAGTAAGTGCTACGCTGTCGGTTCTGCAAAGCATGAGCATCAAATGAAAGCTGTTGCACTGTCTGCAGTCTTTGGCCAACAACTTTGGTGCCTTCACCAAGGCAATGCCACCTTTGCTGAACAGCATAGATTTGATTCACCGGGTGGTGGGGCCCAAGCCCCTGGAGTTCATCAGCCAGAACCTCAACAGGCTGTCTGGCAATATGGTCCCTGTCTGGAGTCCTTCAATTCCCAAGGTACCTGACTCGCCAGTCAACTTGACTTGCCAGTTAACTTGCATGTGCTGCATGTCACTGTGGGGTGTCATGGCCAATGGTGGTCTTTGTCTGCTAAAAGTCCTGTTGTGTGTGATGTATCTGCTGCAAAGAAGTAACATGCATCTTGTTCCAGCCATCATCTCAGGTTTGCAGCAGCCATTCAACTGTCTAGCACTGCATTGGCATGACCAGTCAAGACTTACTGTAGCTCAGTCAAGACTTACTGTAGCTCATACACACTGCATAATTGGCTGTCTCACTGTCTGCTTAGTGATGTATTTTGGATGCAGTCGAGGCCTTTGCATCAGACTTCTCTTATGGCATGAGACATTTCATGCAGGTCAACAAGTGTTTGAGTTTGGCAACACAAATTCGTGATGATGACAGGGATTGACACCTTGCTGCTATTTGTGTGCAGGGCGCCTCCAAGTTGAACATGTCCCCTAGGGTGCCAGAGCAGCCCAAGAAGGGGCTACCCCGCCAGGTGGTGTACGCGCCATCCTGCGTGACTCGCATGATGGGCCCAGCCAGCAGTGACACTGAGCAGGGCTCTGTCCATGAGAAGCTGCTGTCCCTCTTTGACAAGGCAGGCTATGAAGTCATCTACCCAGAGGTCAGTCTCATTCTGACACTGGTGCTTTCTGACCATGCCATCTAACGTGCATGCTGTTCAGCAGGTTCTTCAACATTGACACTTGTGCTTTGGGACCACACCATCTGGTATGCGTGCTGTTCAACAACTCGTCATGGACTTGGTGAAGTACGCGTCATCATTGCTTTGGAGTCTCACCACGCAAAGCTGCTGCCGAGTGTTTGCAGGATGATATCACTGCATTCAATGTATCATCCACTGGGCTGCGCTGCCATAGCCAAAAGTTTTCGCCTTGATGTCATAAGCAGCTGCACGAAAGGTGTCCTGACAGCAGCTGTGCAAGTGCAGGGGCTGAGCAGCAGCTGCTGTGGGATGATGTTCAACAGCAGAGGCTTCAAGGGAGCGGCCTCCCACATGGGCCAGCAGCTGGAGCAGTCCCTGGTCAAGGCTTCAGACGGCGGCAAGATCCCCATCGTCATGGACACCTCACCCTGCCTGGCTCAGATGAAGGGCGCCCTCACTGACCCTGCCCTCAGGTCTGCTTGCTGGCTGGATCACAAACAGCAGTGTTGCAGTCATTCTGTAACTGGCTGATGCCTATCTTTGTTGTGTAGCACAGCCTGTAGTAAACTTCTCTGTGCCCAAGGTGCGGAAGGCTTTTACCTCATTATGCACTGTTTTCTGCTCTTCATTTTGTAGAGCCAGAACATCGTTTCATGGTGCTGGCAGCTTCACCCTAAAATAATCATCACCCTGGAATAATCGGTAGCACCAATCTGGCTGCACTCTGGCTAGACTCTGCATGTTACCTGTTACTTTTGTCACTCTCAGGCTTTTCAAGAGGCTTATTTGGGTTTGTAGGTTCAACCTGTATGAGCCAGTGGAGTTCATTTCACGTCACCTGATGGACAAGCTGGAGTGGAGCAAGGTGAGGGACAACGTGGCCATCCACGTGCCCTGCTCCTCCAAGAAGATGGGCATTGAGGCTGCCTTCAATGCTGTTGCCCAGAAGTGCTCACACCAGATCACGTCCTCAGATGTGCCCTGCTGCGGTAAGCTCAAGCTCTCATTGAGTCTGCGTGATAGATTGACAGCAGTGCTGATCATATCGCAGGCACGCAGAAGACTGCGTGCATATGGCTGGCTACCTTCAGTTATGCAAAGAGGGGCACTTGTCTACAGCATGCTCACAACTGATGCAAGCAAACATCACCTCCTTGCTGTCTTTGCACACAATGTGGACATGTCATATTCTGCATGTTTTTCAATGCAGGCATGGCAGGAGACAGGGGCATGAGGTATCCTGAGTTGACCGGTGCAGCTCTGCAACATCTTCAGACCAACGGCTGCACAGATGGCTACTCCACATCCCGGACATGTGAGATCAGTCTCTCCAACCACAGTGGCATCAACTTCAGGGGCTTGGTGTACCTTGCTGATGAGGCCACCAGACCCAAGCAGCAGCAGCAGCAACAGCAGCAGGCAGCGTAATTGTGTTTTCAGCCAGCTGTCTCTGATATCAAGAATGCAACGCATAATACGTGCTCAGATTGTCAGATGTCGTGATGTCATGGCTAATGTTCACCAGAAATTGTGATCACTGCTGATGACATTAGACAGGCAGCTATGCTGCACTGGGGAGTTCAGACAGTGAGAGACTTCACTGAATTTGTTGCTTGACTTGTGCACTGTTGGCATGCGGATGCTAGCTCCTAGCCACTTGAGAGGCGCACCTGTGATGTGTTTTGTTTAGTCTGCCTCACTGAAGTATTGAGGGTTTTGAGTGTGGTTTCTAGCTAGCTATGAATTTGTGCAACAGCGGAGAGACGCACCCTTTTTTTTTTAGGCAATGGCTGTTGGTGCTTCATTTTGTCACAGCATGTTTTGACGTCTGTATAGCATGCTGCTGTATCAGTCAATTGTGGCAATTGTTGGCACACACAACTGAAGATTTTGAAAATTGAACTCCTGTATATTGTGCATGACCACGTTGGATGTAATGCAATGAAAGTTGATTGTTAACAGCAATGAACGTTTGACTGATACCATCAGGCTTGTACCTCTGGCTGCGCCTAAAGAACAGTGTGCATGGTAGCATGCGCCTTGATGGGGGTGTGTGTTTGTAATGCAAATGTGTGCACGCGCTTCAAATGTTGCGGTGATGACAAGTCACTGACATATGAGAAGATACAACAGCCCCAAAACTTGGTGTTGACAACCAAGACTTGGTCAGCAGCCTAGCCTACAATACTAGGCAAAGGATGATGCTGTGTCTGCGTACACCAGTGGTGCTACTGCATTTTGGCAAATCATACGTGCACGCATTGTTTCAGCATTGGACTAGGTCCAACTGCTGATTGTACAGTTCACATTACAGCCAGCAAACATTACCTAATGAGCAAATGATTACCATGGGACAGTCCCATTGTCATCACAAAACCCTCCAGTTGCACCGTCAGATGGCAACATTGCCATCATGGTGACCATCTTGGCACCACGGTTGGATCTTTAGCACCTTTGAAGTTGTTGAGGGATGTCCAGGACACCATTGACTTTGATTGGTGTGTCCTTTAGATCTGCTGCATGATGTACTGTGATGGCGTTCAATGCGCTGCTGTATGCTGTGTACATGCTGATGTTCTTGAGGCAGTTCGCTTGTTGGGCGATTCATTAAAGTTTCCAGCACAGGTTCTAGAATACACTCACAATCAGCCCGCATGGTTGAAATGCGTACATGAGGAAATTTCCTTTAAAGGCATCAAGCTGGGATGTGAAGTAGATCAACAGTTGAAGAGGCTTGCCTGCCGTACAAATTGGTCAGTGGGACTCGAGGTACCAATGAGATACAGTGTGCACAACAGTCAAGCTCAGAATACAGCTCAACACAAGCTGCTCACAATAAGCTGCTCACGAAGCAAAGTTTGATGTAGCGGCGTCACTTAACGCAGGCATTATTAGCGTCATCCATTCTGTGCTTGCCTGCAGAGTCCATTCCCTGCAGCTTTGCGCTCCGAAACCAATGTCACGCATCGGCCCGAAAACAACATGATCAAGTGATGAGATCAGGCCCCTGGCCAAGGTTTTTCCTAGTCTAGATTGTACACCAATGTGACGCCACTACGCTACATGCACACTTGGAAACAGGTGCAAGCTACTGCTACTCAAATGCTCATGGCAGATCCTTCCTAGGCCTGCTGGTCTTGAATCAGGAGAAAAATTGCAACAACAAGCTGTCTGTCAATGGTGATGCTGGCCATGCCCTCTTGACTGTAAAATCAACAAGAATGATGATGCCATTGCTGAGATTTGCCTTGTGCACGTGCTTGATTTGGGCACAAAGAAAAGAAAAGACTACGCCTTTCGGCGTCAATTTAATGAGAAGCCAAGTATTATACCGGGTTGCCCAGATTTGGGCACAAACACCCTGTTGTGGCACTCTGCTGATATAGGTATACCACTGACACAACCTCCAATTTCAGCTCTACGTATATGTGCGTTGTGCTTGCGCTCGTGGCCGGCCAACTGGACTGTCAGCCTCGATGTAACAGTCAGCAGCAGACGCCACAATGGTTTTGAACTGATAAATTATCAGCAGCTTATGGTGTCAGCGGTCCTGATTGACTGTAAAAATACTCTCCAGGATGCATTTCGATGCATTGTAATGCATTGCATGGCCTAACACAGCCTTGCACGACTGCATACTGTATCCATCACAATGCTTATGATCCAGGCATTTCACCGGGCTCTGCAAATCGTCCTTGGGGACGTGTATCTGAGATCCAATGTATCAAGGGGAACCTGTCGTGGCTTTGAGGTGATGATCCGTTGTCCTAGACTAAAGCATTTGCAAGGGCAGATCACGGTCAGCTTCCAGTTTATCTAATAACGAGCATTTACAGCTTCTGCACTGATTCTGCATCAAAGTCTTTTACCGTATTCAGCAGTGTGCAGAAGTGCTTAGATGCAATGCCGCCCAAGACGATGCTCCGCAAATAGCTCAAGTTGAACCTGGCATCGAAATCTGAGGCAGTACAAGCTTTCACTGACAGGTTAACAGGACCAAAGATCTCACTGAGCAGCTGCAGACAACAATCTGAGCCACATCATCCCTGCAGAGGCTATGACTGTTGCATGCAACAATCGTTTCAAATTATGCTGATGCTTTGCCAACATAGTCTTCCTGTGTACAACTCAGAGCTTGCCTAACAGAGCAATGCATGCAAGGTGTCTTGAAAAAATATTATCAGCATTGATGCTGTTTTTTATAAAGAGGAGTCAAAACGGCTGTTCTCTAGACGACCCCTAGATGTGCCTGAGCCCTATTTCTGAGTCAGCATATGCACAAACTACGTTACGCAATTGAGTGAATTCACAGTGGGTTGCCTACACCTTAAATTTGCCGCCCAGTGTTTTGGTGATTTCTGTAAACACAGAGCTTTGTGCTGGAAAATTTGTTTTCCAAAGCCGAGGCTCCAGGTCAACAGCAATTGCAGCATCTATAAACTGGAGGATTGGAGCAACAAGGAGTGAAGCACCAACCAAACAGTAAATCTCAGCTTTAACCTGGGGGTCTTTGATGCGTTGTAGTGTCTCATACGCTGTTTTGTTTATCTGCAAGCTGACCACAGCCTGAAATAGGTCAACTTGTGATGCTCCCAGCATGCAGCCTGACAAAAAAATCAAGCCTGCTCTGACTATCAGCCTGCTTCTGGCCAAAATTGCCTCTCTGCAGACATCTGTGAACTTTGTTTCGAAAGCAGCCACTTCAGCAGTTCTTGTTACTCTCTTTGCTCGAAGCTCCTGAATTCTTGTAACATAAGTTGCATGTGACTTGTGGAGACCCAATAGCTCTTACCAGTAGCTCTTACCAGAGAACATAAAGCTGGACAACTCACCTGGTGACTTCAAGCTCTTATGCAGAGATGATATGGTAAACAAGCCATACGACCCCGGCTCCAAGAAATGGAGAGAAAGCAGCCTGGTACAAAATTGGGATTGTCCACTCGAACTCAGGGTTGCCACCCTCACTCGAAGACCTGTGACTGACCTGCAGAAATCACAACAGGGTGTGTGGCAGACCTGAAGGCTGAAGCTTTCGACAGCTGTGGCGTTCTCAGTGACAGGCTTACCCTGCCAGCAGAACCCCCAGCTTTGCAAGTAAACTTCCGGGCCGTGCGAGGCCTGCAAGACATACGACCCTGAGGTACGGGCGTCATTGCTGTCAACAACAGTCCCACTCGCACGCGCTTACCTGCGAGCAACAGTAGGCTTGGAGACGGAGAACACAGGACGAGCGAGAGGACTTAAAGCAGCGCTGCCTGCTGTTGGCAGCATATTAAACTAGATGGGAAGACACGAAGAGAAAAACGACGTGGTGCAATGGAGCTTGCCCAGCAGTAGCTTGGTGTTGTTGGCGCACTACAGACAACTTGTGCTGTTCAACAGCGAATTTACTTAGTTAGAAATAAACCCTACGAACTAATTATGGCGAAATCATTTCGAGGCGAAAGTGGCGAAAGTCAAACCCTTATACATTCATAGGGTTGTGGGCCTTGTGGCTAGAAGACTTTAGGAGGCTTGAGCTTTAAAGCATGTCCGCTGCCCCAAAGCCAGTGAGTTTGTCTTCATATTCGCAGCTTGTGTCAACATCGATGGAGCAAAGCCATGTAGATGACCGTGAGGCCGAGCAGTCTGAGTTAGGCCCTAACACCTCGACACACGGTGGTTCTGCAACGATTATATCAGCAAAAGACCAATCAAAGGCCGGATTGCAACCAGTATCGGCATGGGTTGCAATGACACGGCTTTCGACCTGAAATCCCAGGGCAATATTGCTCAGCAGGCATTGCCCAATATAGACTTTGGCACCAGCACTAAGCGAGTTGATGTCAAGAATGTGCTAGAGGACAGGTAGGTCCACTAGCAAGTACCACTTGGCGCTACAATGCGCAAACTGAGCTCATGTACATGAACGCATGAATAGTTGCACCTCATCAGGAGAAGCATGTTGCAGCCTTTGAAAACCGTGAATTCAAGTGTAGCTTATTTCGCTGAGTTTCGCCAGCTGGCTTTGGTGTCCCAGAAGATTGGGCTGAGGAGTCTGAGCAAGCTGAAGTCAGCCCATGGCAGGTGGTATATGGGGATTCACAATGAGCAATCTCACTTCGACCTCGTGCTGGGGACCAAGGACATGACAGTCCCTACACCCAGGGGGATTCCTGTGAATCATGTCCCAAAGGGAGCTTGGGCGTCTTTCAGCATGGCATGTGAAGGGCAAGTACAGCAAGTGATAGAATGCGGTTGATGACAGGATGAGGGAGTTGCTGGCAGAGAACTCAGAGCCGTCGTTTGGGATGAAGTGCATGCCTGACATGATAGCCAAGTACAAGTTGTACACTTCTCTATCATATAATAGGCCAGGCTCGGTGTTAGCACCTTTGGCAGGCGGCAAAGTGGTGTTGAACGCAATAGTGGAGAATGCGCAGTGAACACCAGCAAGACAGAAAGCTTTTTTGATCAGTTGTCTGAGATGATCCCTGTTGGCAGCAAAGTCCGGATTGTGTGCAGCTTGAGTTCCATGTACTCTTGTGCTGAGACCCAAATGCAAATAAATATCAAGGCTGAGAGGGTACAGGTATTAGAGGCAGGCACGGACGTTGCTGAAGTTGAGAACTACCCGTTTGACAACTAGATTGTCATGTAACAGTAATGATTAGGACCCCGTCCTAAGTTCAAGCTAGAAATTGCATTACAGAAAGCACAGAGCATATTTCAAAACACAAACAACAGCCTCACAGGTGCGTATGCATCATCGGCTGGTGCGATCCACTACACCACAACAACATCACCCAGCAACCCCATGCCTATAGTGCGCCCTAGGTCTCACGAAACCATGAAAACTTCAAAATCCACATATGCTCCTGCTGGTTTTAAGGCCCAAATGAGAAATGTTGCACTGGGCAAGACAAAAAGCAAAGCAAAGGGAGGCAGGAAGTGAGGCAAGAGTTCCCACAAGCACCATGCCAGGCGCCACAAGCATGTTGCAGGAACAGCCAAGCGCAAGGGCTGCCTATTGCACCCATCGCTACGGCAAGTCACTGAGTGTCACTGACACATGTGAATGTGGAGATGTACAGCTTCATGAGGAACAGATACAAAGCAAAACTCTATCTAAATAACGAAATCTTTGACTTTAGCCCGCAAGAATTGAAGGGGCGTTCAAGTCTCAGGATAGCAGAACTAGGTGCCACGAGTAGTACACCGCTCTCCAAAGCTATGCTATGGACCACTCAGTCGAGTGTATGAGATAGTGAGGATATGGCTCTTCAGCTACAAGGCTGTTAGGCAAAAGAACCTGTTTTATCGCTCAAAATAGAACTCTGAATGAAAGTTGCTGTTCTCATGACCCTATTATACATATTCCTTGCTTTGAAAGTCATAAATTGATCAGCGTGACGGCAAATGCTATAAGAGTCCATACCGCCATCTAGTGTGTCGGCGGATTATGATAAAGGCATGGCGTAATAAGGTCTTGCAGTTCTAGTGTTGGCCTGTAAGAAATACAAACAAAACCTTGGCTAATCGCACTCTGTACTCTGCACAATATCATGACAAAAGGCTGCATCCATCTGCATGTAGACATTTACAGACTCTTTTAGAGGTCTGTTACAGACCGTAATCACCGTGAAATATTTATAACTCCTGTACGGGAGCTGCCTGCGGCCCTCCAAAACCCCCAAAACAGCTTTAGCAGGGGGTGGGGTGGGGGTATCATGTCATTGACCTGCTACCTGTTACAGACAAACCTATTCAGAACCATTTAAAAAAGTAGCCATTTCTCGACAGTTTTCTGGTAGCAGGGTAACACGGTAGCACCTTCCTACTCAATTTCCTCTAATCGCTATGAATTAATCAAATATATTGCGATCTAGTGATGGGAAAGGCTGTCAAATGACACACGAACCACACCCTGGGTTGCCCTGGTGTGGAAAGGGCCAGAATTGTTGATCAGATCACCTTATTGCCTGTGTTCGCCTAATTAGTAGAGCAGTCATGCAGTACAGTTCGTCACGGAGGCTTTGCCATCACCTGTGGCAAGTATATTCAGCCTGGCAGGTTATGTTCAGAAGTCACAGCTGAAAGTGTTTCAAAAGGCATTCTTTCTGTCGCCACACAGAATAGGGGAAAAGTAGGTGAAAGAGAATCTTCAAGGGATTGATCACGAGCAGCATTTCTATCTCAAGAAGCCGGGCTGTGCGTGCACTGCAGGGAGTTCAGGCCTGAAAGGTCAATGGGAATGTTTTGAGAAGTGCAACTCGGAAACGACTAAAAACTCGCCCGAGAGCGGAATAGCGAATACAATCATTCTCACGAGTGCAACTCGGAGTTATTAAGACTCGGAGTTACTAAGATGCTTGTTGAGATCGAGCGCGCTCAACAGAGATCCAGTGGCATCCAGAAGATCTGGAGATGCAGCTACACCTTTGCAGCATGTTGTTGTGCTGAGCTCACATTCCACCTCTCAATGTCCTCACAGGTTCCGGCAGCCGATCAGTTGCTGAATCCCTTCAAGTCACGCACAAGCGTTCCAACATATCCTCAATGTATCTGGGACATACTGAAAGATCATCCTGATGGCATGACAATTGCCGATATACTACAGCAATTGCAAGGCGAGGGACGCAGAGACCTGTCTGGCCTCAAGAAGCCCAATGGACAGGTTTGCGTCCTGGTCGCGTGACTCGCAGTTGCTCAACAGTCAGAGCTACTGTACCGCACTTTTGCGTACTTGCAAAATACACCAGGCACCGGATATAACCGCAGGTGGCCAACAACCTTGCCAGACACCCTGAGCACTTTCAGCATGTTGGCGGCAATAACCGCTTATGGAGACTAGCGTGAGTAGGAGACGTTGCTTATTTCTTTGGTCATCTCAAGCCCTTATGACACACTGCATTGCACCAACAGGGCTCTTCAGGCACCGTCTGCTGATAGTAACTCCACAGCACAAAAAGCACATACAGCTGTGAAGAGTCAGCCAGCAGCCTCAGAGCCATCTGCTTCAGATGCAAACCAGGAGCAGATGGTAGCTGTATCAAAACCACCCGCCGCCGCCACCAGAAGATCTACCAGGAGCGCATCACCTACTGTCAAGCTTGCTGGCAGTGAGCTTGTCGGCCTGGGCTGTAATGTCTGGTGAGCAGGTTACTGAGGCGTGTTGACTGACCCCTTGCTCACAAGAGTCATTCATTTGCACTTCTGTTCAGCTTCTGATCTGCCAGAGCTGCTTCATGAGGACAAATACTATATGCAAGTCTGTGCTTGATTTGAACATCATGAATGTCTAAGCCGTGCAGTGTCCTTTGCAACCAGCTCATGGTGATTCTGCTCAGCAGCCAGTTTCACAGAAGTGCTGCCAGCAGTAGCTGTACTCATCAACCAGCATCATGCACCTCTGCCAGTGTTGACAGAAGGATTGCTAAAACCGGCACAAAGTGCAGTTTGATGAGTGCACTTTGCTAGCTGTATTCACTATGCTTTACCAAATATAGTATGGAGCTAGGCATAATAGTTTGCATCTTCTCCAAAGGTGGGAAGGCGAGCAAGAGTGGTTTCCAGGACAGATTGAGGGCTGGGATCCAGTTGGTAGCACCTACACTGTAAGCCTGCAGCCTTCATGCACCTGCAGCTTTGCTGCTGTAATTCTCGAGTCATCCTTGTGGCTGCTGCAATGGTTCTTCTCTGCCAGTATTGTGTGTACTGTTTGCAGTTCACTCATATACAGTCAGACTATTGCTCTGAATGCCTCTGTCTTTCAAGCCAGCAACGTAAAGCCAAGGCTGCATAGCGGGTCATCAGGTTGCCATGGCCTCAGTCACCTGACTGTGCGCTTGCAGGTCCAGTATGCAGATGGCGATATGGAACAAGGTTTGAGCTTTGTCAGGTATGAGGTGTACAAAGACAGCTCCAACACACAGCTGGTGAAGGTGCATGACTACAAGGCAGGCAAGTATGTAGCTCAAGCAACACAGCCAGATGGGGATGATGCAGTCCCTATAGATTCAGCTGCACAGTCAGCGCAGGATAATGCAGCCCCCACTGATACAGCTGCATGGTCAGCTGAGGAGTTTGAACCCCCTGCTGTCACAGCGGCAGTCTCAGCTGGGGGTCATGCAGTCCCCAAGCATGAGACTGGGCAAGCTGATTTGGCTGAGGATGATGCAGTGGAAGTGGCTGATCTTGGCAGCAACAGCCAGGCACAAGGTATGGTTGATGCAAATCCTTTTCTATGCAGGCAAGCTTGCTGAAAGCTGCTTCTGCATGCCCTCTCTTGTGGTCAAAAGCGTTTCGATTCTCTGCCTGCCCTGCACTGTGTATTGCCACTGAAGGAGCCTGATGATGGCAGTTGCATCTGCTCTTAAACATGCTGAAGCAAATTTGTCGGCGCACAATGCAAATCACTCACTTTTATTTTCAGCGCATACACACGTAGGCCTTCCTGATGACATGCCTGCTCTGTGTCTCGCAGACTGGGATTGCACGCACGTCCCAAAATCTGATTATTACTCCTGTCATGCATCCTGCTGCAGATACGGTGGACAGCTCAGAGGAAGACATGCCTCTGTCTGCATTGGCCGGCCGTCACACCTTAGGTAATCAGATCACTGCCCCTGCCCATGCTCCAGAAGCTCAGACTCAGGCTCAGGCTCAGCCTCAGGTCGGGGCTCAAAACCAGGCTCAGGATCAAGCTGGCGCTCAGGCACCTGTGTCACAAAGGGTCACAAGGTCTCGAGCGGTAGACAACCCGGACGCCAAGCCTGGTCTGCACGTTCCAAATAAGGTCACTGCTCCAATGGAGCTGTCATCACCGGCCACAGCTGTGGTCACAGCTGCAGCTGCAGATGCAGATGTGCCAGCAGTAAAGGACACTGCAACAGCTCGACAGGGCAGTCCAGAATCAGCCCCAGCAGTGGTCACAGCTGCAGCTGCAAAGGAGCCAGCAGAGAATGACACTGCAGCAGCTCGTCAGGGCAGTCCAGAGTCAGCCCCAGCAGGGGTCACAGCTGCAGCTGCAGAGGAGCCAGCAGGGAATGACAAAGCAGAAGCTCGCCAAGGCAGTCCAGAGCCGGCCCCAGCTCCTGCCCCTGTGGAAGTCAGGACCACAAGGTCGCAGAGCCGGCGTATGTCCATGGAGGCATCTCCCTCCGTCACCACCAGCGTGATGACACGCAGCGCTCTCAAGGGCCAATCAGGAGGCCAGGCAGCCATGACTAAGCTATTGCCAGCTGGCAGGAAGAGGTCCGCTACCCCTGCCTACCCACCAGCTGCACCTGAAGCTTCACCTACAGCTGCTGCTGCAGCTTCTGCTGATGGCGATGCTCAGGGGGGTCCGGTACTCAGCAACAAGAAGCGTAGGTCTGGGTCCGTCGATGGCGACAGCAAGCAGGCTGTAGCGCCACGTAGATCATCACGGTTGTCCATCGGCAGGACTGCCTCAACCCCTGACAGCTCTCAGCCTCCTGAACCTACACCGGTGTCTGAGCAGGACAATCAAGCTGAGCACTCAGCAGGTGCTGTGGAATCTGCAGCAGACACCACAGCTACCAAAGCTGTTGTTGAGCCCTCAACACTTTTACAGACCCAAGATGCACCTGCTGATGGACCTGCTCAGGCAGGTTCAGACGACTTGTATCAGTTCGCTTCCAGAGGTCATTCCCAGCAGCAGGACGCTCCTGGTGCACAAGCTGCAGCTGGACCAGCCCAGGCAGCTGACATCCCGAAGATAGCAGAACCTCAAGTGCAGCTGCTGCCTGCACCTTCCAGTGAGACAGTGACAGAGGCTGCTGCAGCAGGAGCCGTGGAAGGAAGCAGTCCTCAAGCTGCTGCGACTGAGCCACAAGCAGCTAGTGCTGCTGCGGCAACAACAGCACCTACTGGTGCCTCGGCTGAGCCTAACAACAGACACACTGGTTCTGATAGCCTTCCTGACGCGCCAGCCAGCAGTGAAGCTCACCTTGACGCCAGCACAGCAGAGCTACCAGCTGATGGTGTGGATGAGCTGACAGTGGCTCAGCCCATTGCCGGTACCCAGGCCAGCCCAGAAGTTGACGCCAAGGGTGATACAGCATGTCCTGCAGTTGCAGATGCTGCCGATGCATTGCCTCAGTCAGAAGCCACCACCAGCGCTGTCACGCCTGATTCCGCTGGTGTGGATGCTGTGACCAACCCATCACCCATCCCTGTCACTGCTGACACTGCCACAGCAGAAGCAGTGACAACCCCTAGTGTGAAAGCTGCTGCTACTGCTGCTGCTGCTGCTGCTGCTGCTGCTGGACCTGCCAAATCTGCTGCATCAACAGAAGCTGTGCCAGATGCAGCAGCAGATAGCACAAATGCTGCGCTTGCTGAGGCAGCCGGCAAGTCAATACCAGATGACATCACCACCGTGCCTGCTGCAGAACCCAGCAAAGCAGCGACAACAGCACCAGCGTCAGCAGCAGACACATCAGAAGATGTCAGCACCAAGCTTGCTGAGACAGCCAGCAAAGCAGCAGCGACAGTAGCAGCAACAGCATCAGAAGACATCAGTATGATGCCTGCTGCTGCAGCCAGCAGAGCACCATTTGCTACCTCAGCTGAAGCTGCTGTGAAAGCGCCTCCGCTGGTGAAGCTTCCAGGCACGACGCGCATTGGCTTGCCAAGTAGGCCTGGGCTTCTTGGCAAGGGTGGCTTGGCTGGGCTGGGGCCCAGTGGAGGGTCAACCCACATTGGGCCAGCACTGAGCAGGGGGCTGCTGTCTGCCTTGCCAACCAAAGCGAAGGCATCTTCAGAGACCAAGCAGAGTACCTCAGCTGGTAGCGCTGGTAAGACAGTCTTCTGTGTTGGTCAGCATTGCGAGATGCCATGCGTGCACCCATGCATGCAGTTACAGGTCTGCTGGTTGTGTTGTCACCAGGTGCAATATTCCTGAGAGCGTAAATGATTTAGAGTCACAGCCCAAATGCCTATTTAACTAGCTGCTTGGTCACTTTGGACACTGCTGTCTCTTCCTATGGCGAGGCAGCCCAAGGTCTTTCCGTCTGATTGTCAGCAGATGCTTGATGTACGCAGGCCAGAAAAGGAAGAGATCTGCGACAGGGAGCACTGATCAAGAATCTGCTGCAAAAGCAAAGTAATTCTTTGTGCAAACACTTTGCTTGAACAGCGCCTATACACAGCATTCTTGTACGTTGCATGCATGGCCTTCTGATCATGCGTCTTTATGCAGAATCCACAGCAAGCGCTTGCCAACTTCCTGCTGTGATCATGTCTTGGACGCAATTCCCGCACTTGTCATGCTCAATGCCATGCTACTCAGCAATGTAGTGTCCTAGTGCTGATTCCCAGTCATCACATGCAACAGCCACCATTGCTGATCGTCATTGCATCCGCAACATTGCGCATCTCACTTTGTCAAACTGATGATGCAGGTCAGGAAGCAGGCAGACTTCCAGTTTTTCTGTGGAAAGTGCTGTGAGTCCAGATGATGCCACCGGCCCTAAAGAGGCAAGCTCACAGTGTCCCTATCAGTGCCCACATTGTATGAATTGCCTACGGACAGCACCCAACTTTTGTGCTGCACTGGTTTCAACTGCTGGGGTTGTTGCTCTTCTCATCATGAACCTGTAGGCTGTCTTGGCCACACAGCTCATTGCAATCTCAGGAAGCTGCAGAAGCTCAACAGCTGCTTGAGTGAGTAAGGTGCAGGACACACTTCGCCAATGCAGGCAAAGCAATTTCTGTCATAAACATTCCTCACTCAAGCAGCTGTTGAGCTTCTGCAGCCACAGAGCTATCAAGCATGCATACCTTGTCAAGGTGCTTACTCAAGTTCAGCCCTTGTTGGCTGCAAGTAGGGTTGTGCTGTGCAGTTATGACACTGTATGCCATTGCAGGCACAGCAAGGGAAGGTTGGCAGGCAGTCAACAGTCAGGTCTGTGTCTCCATCTGTCCCAGCCATTGTTGGTCCGCCTGGGCGCCCTAGCCCACACCGTGACCCTGCTCAGTCACAGCCTCAGTCACAGCCTCAGTCACAGCCTCAGTCACAGCCTCTGTCACAGCTTCAGTCACAACCCCAGTCACAGCTTCAGTCACAGTCACAGCCTCAGTCACAGCCTCAGACACAGCCTCAGTCACAGCCTCTGATACAGCTCCAATCACACCTTCAGCCACCTCTGCAAGCACAGCTTCATGCGTCTCTGCAGTCCCAGCCTCAGCCCCTGCCTGAGTTACAGCTTCAGACACAATCTCATCCGCCTGCACCAGGTGCAATGCATCATGTGGGCCCACCTGTACAAGCCCTTGTGCATCTGGTAACAGAGCTACCAGTGCACCAGCAACAGCAGCTCACCAGATCAGTGCGTGCTGAGCCAGTCAGGAAGCATGTGCCTCTGCACCGAGGCATAGGTCTTGTCAAGCTGCGAATCCCTGATGCTGCGCCAGATGCCTCTCTTGACTGTGACCAGTTTTCTCAGCAGCATGGTGCTCCGCCTTTTCTGGTGGCTAAGTATGCCGACTGGCCTTTCACCTGCCTTTGGCCAGAGAGCCCTGCCAGTCAGCCTCCCCCATTGCCCAGTCGCAGCCCTTCCCCTATGTCCTTCTCCAAGACCGACCCCTCACCGCCCAAGTCATCAGCGCCCAGCTACAAACAGAGGCAAAGTGCGCCTGACCACCACAGTATGCTGTCTCAGCAGCCAGCTTCTGAGTTGTCAGCTGCACCAGCAGCTGCTGTGGTGACTAAGGACCAGTCAGACCTGCCTTCAGCAACAGGGGTGAAGGTAGTGCCCAGATCAGCAGAAAGGCAGGCACCCAAGAGGTTGCTGGATCCTACTGTTGGTAACAAGGCTCCTGCCCGCCCATATGCCAAAATGTCCAGGGATGCAGAGCTGCATGTTGAGCAGGCGGGCAGCCGTCACAGGTGTGCGTCTGCCACTCTGCTTGCATCAGCAGCATGCAAGTTGCACCGCATGTACACAGGCTGTACAACATCATGCAGCATCACGCAGGAGCAAGACATGCTCTTCAAACAGCATCATATCCATTGCTGTGCTTGATCAACATAAGACATACCAAGATTGGTCCATAGTACCACAGCAGCCATTGCACTCATCGGTCAAGGCATGTCTGATCTGCATGCACTTGCGCATACATGCTTGATGTACTGCATTCTGCTGCAGCAGTGCTCCTCAATGCATGCGTGTCAAGAAGGAAGCTGTGCACAGCGTAACTGATCTGTCTTTGTCCACAGGGGTGACTCTAGGCCTACCTCTGCCACCAAGTCCACTAGCAGACTGGACAGCGCACGCAAGACCAGTCAAAGCCATGAAGCCGGCCTTTCTAGTGAAGCTCCCCAAAAGAGCTCTGCAGACCAACATGGCCGCAACATATCTGCTGACAGGGACCGTGGACATGACCAAGAGCATGACTATGACAGAAAGCGCGACTATGACAGAGAGCATAAGTATGACAGACCCCGTGATCATCATAGAGACCATGATTATGACAGGACACGCAGGCGTAGAAGCAGTACTAGCTCCAGCAGCCGTACATCCTCTTCTAGTCGTGACAGGTACAGGCGCAGTGCCAGGTACAGTGGCTCAAGGCATGACAGCAGGTCTAGGTACGGCAGTGAGAGGCAGCATGACAGCCGCAGCCGCACTCAGAGTCAAGGCCACAGACGCTCAGAGTATCAGTCACGAGACTCTCACAGGAACAGTGATAGAGACAGGCATCAGGACAGACAGCAGGATAGACATCAGGACAGACATCAGGACAGACAGCAGGACAGACATCAGGACAGGCATTACTCTGACGCCCGGGGTAGGAGCTCCCAACCGACACAAGACAGGGACAGCAGAGACAGGTATGGCTGAAGAAGTGAGGTCTCAGCTCAAGCACAGGCTCCACGAGCACATCAGCAATCAAGAATCATGTTCAAGGACCTTGACACAGCATCATTCAGCATGTTGGCTCATCAGCGCAAGTACCAGCATCAGCATCATGAGCCATCATACCTGTACTCATCATGTCTCATGATGGTGACAGGTATGATGGTGGCAGAGGCAAGCACGTCGGCACAAGCCACAGCTACAGGAGCAGCAGCCAAGCAAGGGGAGCAGGCCAAAGCACAAGGCCCAGGAATGTCAACAGCAGCAGCAGCAATAGTAGGTCCAGGAGCAGGAGCACTGGTGGGCGCAGGGGGGATGATGAAGGGGGCGAGAGAAGGCATGTTGGCAGGAACAGCGCCTCTCCCAGCACCTCTGCGACTCCTTCTGGTTCGGCAGTGGCTGATGGTGACTTTCCTGGAGCTTTCAGGAACGGCAGAATCTTCTGGTCAAGGTGACTTTTGAATTGTGCATTGTCTGTGCAAATCACTGGGACCAAATGAAGGCCAGCTTCAGCTAGTAGCATGCAGATCATGTCTATGTCATGCAGACACATCAGAATGAGGTTGCCAATCAGCTTGCTGTAATAACCGATGTCGTTTTGGCCAACATCAAGTGATTTAATTCTGGCACAGCATGGCATGCAACTCAGAACTCAACAGGATAGTCAACAGAATGCAATACCAAGCAGAATGAAAACAACCTTGAGCATCATCTGTCACTGCTCAAAATTGAACTGTCAGTATTTGTCACAGCATCACACTTTGACCACCCATCAACGCACGTTAGTCGTTTCAAGCATCCTCATTGTGTGCTTATTTGCAATGCAGGAAATGTGCATGCGTGCCTGACTAAGGATCTACATGCACAGGGCAACATGATTGCAACAGAATCATTCATGCATCTCTGTGGCTGCAACGCTTGCGTAAGTATATTGTTCAGCGCACACGTGCCCACAGCAGTGTCAAGCAACATCATTGACCCTGCAGAAACGTTGCTGCAGTGATCGCACCTTCAAAGAGTGCCTGGAGAAGAAGCTGTTCGCCACAAAGGACCCCAAGGACATCAGTAACATTGATGGCCGCACAGCTGTGTTTTTGTGGAACTGCTTCCAAAGGGAGCTGCATGGGGTGTGGGTCAGCGTCAAGGAAGGCAACCTGGATTCCCATGCCTTTGGGGGCAAATTCAAACATCAGGTCTGTTCTTTTGAGGCCAAGTTTGTTGCAGGCTTGCATGTCATGCTGAGGTCACTCCTGAAAGCAGCCAGGACAAGAGATCTGGTGATCCAAGAACACACATACCTTGTGGTGATCTTTCAATTGCTTTCATCTTCTAACAATGTCTGCGTATTGAACGCAACTTGATTAGCATATCAGAGCACACCACTGCTTTGTGAGCATATTGTGCTCAGCTTTATTCTGAGCAGCTTGCGCTAAGCTGTATTTTGAGCTTGGCTGCTTTACATACCTAGACCTAATTGGTAGCTTGAGGATCTCCACCACCTCGCATGGCAGGCTAGCCTCTTCAGCTGTTCATCTACTTCAAGTCTCAGCTTGATGTTTCTCCAAAATAGTGAATCTTAGACATGCAGTTTGATGGTGAGTGTGTATAAAGCTGTGCTGGAAAATTTCACGTTGCAAGACGTGATTGACTGTTGATTGTTCATGAATTGACTGCAGGCACGTGTGAGGGAGATACGCATGTTTGCCAGACCATTACCCATTGAAAGGGTGCTGCACGTGCTGCCTCGCAAGCCTCACATGCCTGGCACAACTTTCGAGCAACACTTGGACAGAGATAGTGTGTGCCAGCTTTGGGATGCGCTTATGCAACACAATGAAAGATAAGCTTAGCCATGTGCTTGAGCAAGGTTTGCAACACACTGGCTGCAGTTGGTCCAGCAGGTCGTGATTGCAGCTTGCATGCAGTTGTTTTCATTGCGTGATGGAAAAGAGTGAGTGGACTTGCACACCAAGGAGGGTAGCAGGCTTCATGGTTTGAGAGTTTGTTGCTGGTCACACTGAGTTTCCTTGATAGGTCAGATCTGAGATACACGCTCTTAAAGGTACACTAATTTGCAGAGCTACTGTGAGCCTGCTTGTTTCACATCAGTCAGGACTACTGCTGCTGTTGTTGCTGTCGCTGCTGCTATGGCTGGTAAAGCATTGCACTGGTGAATGTACGTGTAATGTTGTGCCATCAGCAGATGCAAATATGTGTGCAGTATTAGTGAGCATGCTATTTCGAGAAGGCCTCATCCTTCCAGAGCAGACCAGAGCAGTGACCCCATGAAACTTTCAGTATACATGAAACTTTCAGTATAGGATAATGTGACACACGGCGGCACTGAGTTTGTTTGACACTAAAAGTACCAGACGTATCTGACGTCTGTTGAGCTCTTTGTGACTACCTTCATTTGCTCACGCCATGGACATCGTTATCTGAAACAGCCTTTGATATTGATGCCTCACACACATGCTGGGCAGGGCACTTTGCAGAAATGGTACCGCTCCGAAACCAAAGGGTTTTGGCACAGGAAGTTGGATCCGTCGCTTGAGCACCGTCTGGGCTGCAGTGCCCATCTACAATATGCTCGCCATCAGTACTTGCGCATATCCCGCAAGCACAGCTTTGCACAGAGCCTTTTCTTGTCCACGACAGAAGACCTTTCGTTTGTGTACATGGCAGCTCAAAAGCTATGGAGATTCTGGAAAGTACTCAGGCGCTCAGGACTGGAAACAAGCAAACCCCAATTTTGACGAAATTGAGCTGGATGAAGAGTATTACCAGAGCCTGGGGATCACTGAAGACGAGCTTGCCGACCAGCTGAGCTTTCTGGCGAGCGACACAGACCCTGAAGGACAAGACTTTTCGTCAGATCAATTCTCACAGGCTCAAGCAAGTACGTCTTCTTTCCTCATGGACGAGGAAATGGACACAGAGTCCTGGGGACCCAAGGTCAGCGCTGTCAACCCAGGCTAGGCTAGGCCCAACTTCACACAGAGCAAGGACTCACCGCACGTTGGTAAATGTAGGCGGTCACTCTGGCGGGCTTCAAAGTTGAAGAGGGTGCCATGATCAGATGCGTACTGGATGCAGCAGGCTTTGATGCTGTCAAGGTGCTACCTTGCACATCTGACATGCTGTACATGACCCTGGAACATGGTGTGAACGAGCCAGAGGTTGACTGGTCTCAGCCAATACCAGACACCTGGGGCAGGGGCCGTGAGTGGGGCTCACAAAGAGTGATTTTATTCTCTGGACTGAGGTGAATTGAGTGAATTGCCATTGGACAGTCTTGCCTCTTGCTGACAAAAGCTTTTTGACCAGGCCCGTCTGGCATGCGCATTGAGCACAGACGCAAGATAGCACACTCACCTACTCACCTTGGACAGACATGAACAGCTCCCTCAACGCAATTCCAGGCCTGCTCGTATGCTATGACAGTTGCTACAGCATTGTTGCTGCCGCTGCTGCTGCTGCTGCTTGATGATGAGGAGTAATAAACCATGGGCCTGCCTTGCTTGCAAGCATAGTTTGTTGGCAGTGACAGACACTCACACTCTCTGCTTGATCCTGACATGCATGGTGGTTTTGGCTGCAGTGGTGGAGCCGTGCTGACCATTGTAGAATTACTGGAGGAGGCAGGCTTGCCACAGCTCTGCATAGCTGTGGCTGAAGAGAGTGATACAGGCCGCGTCTTAGGGGATATGTTTGCAGAAGCAGTCAAGGTCAGCATTTTCTTGGCCAGCATAACAATGTCTCTTTGCAGCTGCATTGTGAACAGATGCTGCCAATATTCTCTTTGATGAGACAAGTAAAAATTCCACAACATAGTGCATGCTCATACAAAAATGCGTCAAGGTGCCTCTTACGGCCAATTTACGGTACCTAGGCATTTATGCATTTACTCAAGATGGCGTCAGCATATGCATCTTTTTCATGACATACACCACCGAGCGCGACACCTTGATACATTAAACTGGTTTGCAACTTGTCTGTTCGTCTATGTGTGAACTGTGTTGACAGTTGGCCCACAGACTCTTTGCTCATATGACAGGCGCAAAGAGGTGGAAAGGCTCCTAAGAAGCAGCTGTGGGATGTGGCAGGCCATGTCTCTCAACGTCTGCCTGATCTGGAAGAGCTAATTGGGTCACAAGCACGACACAGAGTTCAGGTGGGAATAAATCTCGGCTCCTGCAATGATCAGCACAGCAGTGTTTCGTTTCTTTAATTTCATTGCCTCCATTCTCTGCTCACGACTCTCACTGCAGTAGCCCACCTCAGTTTTGCCATATATTGACAAGCAGGGCACATGTGGCGTACTTATTTATGCTGCCCCTGCTTCTTACGACTAGTCTGAAGCTGATAAAACCTGCATGGGTTGTGTTTCAGGCTCAACAGCAGACAAAAGACCAGGCAACAAATGACTCAGCACAACCTGTGTCATTCCCATCATCCTCTGCCGCTACTGGCCAAGCCACCCAAGCAGAGCATATCAACAACAGCACACCTGCCATTGACATCAGCCCCTCACCACAGCATCAGGAACCCTACGCCACCTCAGCACAGGCTCATTCATCAGCTGACCATGAGCTGGATGATTCAGCTGACAAGGAACAGTCACTGGCTGCAGCAGCTAGCTCCTTGTCACCTGAGGAGCTGCAGGCTTCCCAGCATGCTCAAGCCATGGCTCCAGGCATTGACTCCCTGCTCAAGCGTAGGAAGCAGCAGCAGCAGCAGCAGCCACCTCAGGAAGCTGAGCAGACTCAGGATGAGCTTGAGCATGCCACCCCAATGCAAGAAGTGCACCACCAGCAAGCTTTTCAGCCAGAGGTGGCTCAACACAGCAGCCCCGGTGAAGCTGCAGAGGCATATTTGTATGACGCTCATGGGAAAGCTGGCGAGCAGAGGGCAAGCATACCGGCTGAACGAGCAGAAGCTGGTAGCAGTCTCAACCTGACTACAGCAGAAGGTCAGATGTCAAATGATGAGGAGGCAGCACAGCTTGCTGAGTCTGACAGCTTATTGGATGCCATCATTGCTGGCAGCATTGACTGGGCAGAGGTTGCTGCAGCCACAGGGCAAGAGCATGCTAGCAGCCAGCAGTTGCCATTGTCTGCCAACCAGCAATCTTCCACTAGTCAGCAAGCAGGGTTGAAGCAGTCACTGACGCACACGCAAAGGTCGTCCCAGTCAGAACCAGAGATCCAGTCCCAGATGGTGCCTGATCATCAGTCTGATGGACAGCTACAAGATCTGCAGTCTGAGCAACAGCAGCAGCGTCCTCAGCTGCAGCCAGATGCCCAAGAGCCTGTAACCTATCAGTCTATCAACACAAAGTCACCGCAGACTGGAGTCTCAGACTCCAGTCAGCAGTCAGAGGCACAGTCTGGGACATCACCACAGGCGCCACAGCAGGTCCCAGAGCAAGCAAGTACAGCAAATCCTGATGTCAGGAAGCCTGCTGACATAGCAGTGCGCAGAAGCAGTAGGTTGCGGCTTCGCACCACCTCACCTGGTCTCCAAACCAAGAAGCTGCGTATGCGCGATGCTGCAGCCCGGCAAAGCAAGGTTGATCAGTCACAAGCTGCAAAGACACAAGGCCCTGACGATGTGCTGAACAAGCTCAGGGAAGCGGGCAGGGCATCATCACAGAAGGAGAAACAAGAAGAGCAGGTACAATGGCGTGTGGTGAGATCAGAGTCCACCACTGCTGAGGAGTTTGTGAAACCAACAGCTGATGCTGTCAGTCAGAGACCTGCTTGGGCGTCTCATGCTGCTGCTCCAGCTGGCAATGAGGAGCAGAATGCAGGGCCTAGCATGTCGGCTACTCAGGGTGACGCTGCAGAAGCTTCGGTTGGCAGCAGAGCTCTGAAAATGGGAGAGCTGAAGGCTTTGGCTGACAGGCGCGGCCTGAACTTTGAAAAGCTTTTGGCTGATGCTCGGTCAAGGGGGATTGCTGTAGAAGAATAGGAAATATCTGTGCCCACCTTGTCGTCATTTGTGGGATGCTCCCTGTACTGAATGTTTTGTACAGCCTGTATGAGCTTTGACTCAACGAGGTTGCCGGCTGACTGGCATTATGTAGTAGCTCCTGCCTGAACCGTCTTTTTTGTTCTCATATTTGGTTTGACCTGCGGATGATGCCATTGCTAACGATGTCACTGCAATGTACGAACTGACAGATCTGACAACGAGACTGTACTGGTTTGCGCTGTTCCAAAGACATGAATGTCAAACAGGCTGCATAATGACATGCATAGCCTGTAAAAGGGCAGCTTGGCATGACTGCTTGAAAGCTATCATTACCAGCACATATAATATAATGGTTTGTACTGACAAGATACAAGTTTGGAGTGAGACACCCCTCGCGGGTTGAATGGCAATGTGTACAACGGAAAATTCAGAGCAGCAGTCAAATGCTAACAGAAGCTTTGACAACAACGTCCCTTGGCCCCCTACTTGCCGCTGCCTGATGCTCAGGGTTGACAAGCATCTCAATGGCCAGTCTACAGCTCAGCTGGTGCCGGTTGCTCATTATAGAATTCACTCTCACACACACACTTACACATGCTGCATTGCATACTCAGGCATCATGAGCTGCTCGCATGCCCCTCGAAATTGCACATCACAGTTCATTTTAAGTCTTTGGTCAGACAATCCCACTATATGACCCTAGGGTAGGCACATCTGGCAAGGGATTCTCATCCTGCGGCCTGTCTGTACCCTCCTCGCCCTCTTTGTTCAAAGCCCATCCACTGTCCTCAAGCAAGCCAAACATCTTCAAGCAGGCTGCTTCATATACTCCCTGCAGAAGCAAAGCTCTTCTGTAACCAAGCTGCATGAAGTTGGAGAGCTTTGCACTCAGCGGACAACACATTGTTGATGCCAAGGCTGACGTCTTGTAGCATATGCAACAGGCACATGACATGATGTATGGTAGCCAACAATGTGAGGTAGAGGGCTTGCTCACCTGCAGATTGTGGATTTGCTCCACTTGCACATGCTCCGCCATCTTGTACAGAACATATGCAAAAGTAGCTCCTTGCATGTCGTTGTCTTTACTGAAGGCTGCTCCAACAGCACTGACTTTGTCCTTGTACTCCTCTAGCTCCCGAGTCGAGCTATCCTTCAGCATGAGTTTGAGACCCTCATTGCAAATCTGCAGTGGCAGCGCTGAGCAATGTTGCTGGAAGTAATGATGTGTAAAGCAGTTCCCGGTACACAGTCTGCTGGGATGCCAAACTTCACACTGCAAGGTATGACAAAGCAGATGTTACCTTATTGAGCTTTTGCTGCAGGTCTGCAGCCAGCTCTTCTTCATCCTTATCAGTGTATGCCAGTGCCGCCCATTCTCCTGCTGCCTACATTCACGGCATTCGTCAGCATGATGAACGTCAAGACAACAACCTCTTATCGTACGAGTACCTTGACATCTTCAGCTTCATCTCCATGCTTCCTGGCATGCGTCGCAATTTTCGGTCTACAACAACGCTGCCATCTGTCTGCTGTACTTGACTTGTGAGGCTGTGTACAGCTCGGCGAGGCAAACGTGCCGAGTTGTGAGAAAGTGACGTTGTGCTGGCGTTTCTTCAAACGCGTGCCAGCAACGGCACCGCAGGCGGCACACGGCAAGGCAGACATGACGGATCCTCCCATATCTCGCAGATGTAAATTGACTGCTGCTGTGTCTCGTCTCCTGCTTGTATCGCCAGATGTTTCGGAGTCGACTCCTGGATGACTTTTCCAGGATTGGTTCCGGAGCCGCTGGTTTCAAGAAGCATGAGTTCCTGCATATAACCTCATCGGCACGCGCGCACTGGCGTGCTGCTGGCCTATATATCGATATATAGAGGTATATAGTCGCTGGAGCCAGTCTGCTCTGCTGCGCGATTACTGAAAGCGCGAACATAGAGTAAAGGAACGTTTCACAGCTTTTTGACAGCTCTGGCAGTCACCTGCAAGGTTCTGGCAAACATCCCACAACAGGCCTGCGGCTGCACTACATGTGCTATAGTAGCATGTGTCTGGGACATGCAAAGCTTTGGTAACACGGTACCATTTGTACCTTTGCAAATTGCAATAACATTGCATATTGCGATTCCACTGCAGATTGCTGGTTGAATGGAATCTTTAAAAACAAGGGCTACCCAAGCTTTGCAAGTTGTTACGGACCTGGCACGATTCGAGCCGCATTTCAATAACAGAATCAGCAACACAAGCTAGGCAACTGTTGCAACAATCATATTGTGCCCAGGCCTGAAGCATATCAGCAAATGTGAATGCTTGCTAGGGTCACCTGCTTGCAGCAAGCACATGCAGGGCTTCCATGACTTGCAATGTCTGCTGTGATCTGAAGTGAGCTGCCAGATTGAAGCCGGATGTGAGATGGATAAGAGGTAGCATGGAAGAGTGTATATGAATGCAGCAGAGCGTACCAAAATGAGGTAAAGTACATTAAATGTCAGAAATTAAGCAGACATGCAAAGATGCTAGTAAACAACCAGGACAATAAAAATCGGACAGCTAGTAAACCATCAGTGCTGTAATTTCCGACAGATGGCAGTAATTTCCGACAGACGGCAAGCAAGCAGTCACCCAGTAGTTACTGCAGTGGCTGATGCATTCCCCAGAAAGACCCTAAGGTCCCGAGCTCCCCTACAAGAGTGGCTCAGAATCGGCCGCAGACAACTTCTGGCGGCTAAGACATCGATAATGCAAAGTCACACTGCTGACAGGCCAAGGCAGGGAACATGAAAGTACAAATGCACAATAGTAACTTCATGGAACAATGAATGATTCGGAGGGCTTTGATACTGCCCTGTATGCTGCAAAGAACATGAGACGGCACAGACTCCAGGTGGTCAATGTGGCCACTGTCATACTGCCCTCGCATTGCTCAGCCAAAGATGAGTACCAATTTTCGATGAAGTAGGGTGGGAACAAGACTGTCCCCAGAGTCAGATCAGATCCCTGCACGCTAATGCATGCAACCCCAATTTCTTTGTTATGTCAAGCTTCCTCTTACACCATGGTGCCATCATCAGGCTTTAAATCTGCAGCAGGCTGAGCACTGGCATGTGCTGAGTCATCAGGCCTGTTGTGGACATGGTGGTTGCCGTGACTGTGATCACGTGACATGTTGGTCTCGTTCACTCTTGGAGCAGCAAACACCAAGCCCTGCACGCATTTCAGACAGTGCAGGTTATGTGGGTTTCAGGTCATTCTCTTTCCCCTCTGATCAGATTAACATTGATGGCATCACACATGTCAACATCAGCCAATGTCGTGACCACAGCATGATCATGACTGGCATGCTGTTGTTATGCTATAGAAGTCCAAATGCTGCTCTAGCCATGCTATGTGCATGCAAACAAACTCTGTTATGTGCTTGTACCCCAGCGAGGCACAAAATTGCACAGCCTGGCCATTGCAGTGGAAACATCAGTACCATTGGCATATGGACAGCAAAATGTACTCATGTATGTTTTTGCGCACACCTTTTGATGTGTAATATCTCCCTCTGCTGTGGGGTTCACATGGGTAGAGACTGCTGAGGCAGAGTCAGCATCCACATTGTCCACAGCATCAAAGGGCAAGGCCAGGTGAAGAAGTACAGAAATGATGCAGCCCACTGAGAAGCCGTTGCTCAGAACCAGGATGCATGCATTCCTGCAAGGCAAGCAATAATGAGTGATCCCATTCATGTGCTGTGTGATGACCAGGTTCTCACATACCTGGGGGGGGGATTTGGGGGGGGACTCAAGTGTTGAAATTGTTGACTCATTTGCATGCAAAGCCATCACAGCAGAGACTCAGCCTAAATGCTTTGCAAAGCAGAAACATAGATGCCTGCCAAAGGACGTTTGCCTTCCTATACATATGCTGCAATAGCAACATGACACAAGCCCTATATAGCCCGGAGAATGCAGCACATGCAACATGCCGCAGCAGAATTCCCCCACCACACCCTTGCTCACAGGACATACAACTTGCATCAAGTGAAGGCATGCAATGAGACTTAACTACAAGAACAGAGCAAGTCTGGGCAATCTGATGCCTCACGATGCCGTAAAGCCCCATCTTGGGACATGCTCATATGCAGTGCACAACCTTTGCATGGTGTGTCACTCAGCAGCATGCATGGCTGAGATGCAGACCTGAATCCGGCCAAGCCAGTGCCAGTAGTTGGGTACACATCCCACAGGTTGTTAGTAGCCCAGTTGGGGACAATGGTGACCCCAAGGCCCAGCCCCACCGCCACACACAGAATGAATCTGCTACGTCGGGTCAGGGGGTCCATTGAGATGACCTGTATGCAGCATGACACATCATCAGCGCTCAGTACCATGCCACATGGGGAGTCAAGCAGCTGGGGTTACTATGAGATGTACCAACAGCAGCAGCTCATGATGCAGCAAAAGAGTGGAAGGCTGAAGGGTGAGAGACCAGTGACATACGCAAGACTTTGCCATTGATGCCCATGTCACAGCTGTTTTCTGATGAGCAGTTTGGATGCACTAGGTTGCAATGGTAGGCCTGAGATGCACATCCTGACACCAAAGACAGTATTCCAGCATCAAAACCAGTCACCGGTAGCATAAGAGCAGTGATGCTTGGGCCAATGCCAAAAAAGGGCAGGTTACTTGCTTTCCATCAACCCTCGCCTCATGTTGAGGAGAAAACCGGTGATAGCAGATTGCTGTAAGTCTAGTGCAGCATGTGATGACAAGCATAAGCATTGGACTTTCCTAGAGAGTCACCTTGATGCCAGAGACACAGACTCCCGCAAATAGGAAGGTGGTCATGCCTCCCAAGACGCACTGAGGGATGGAGGTGAAGAAAGCCCCAACCTGCAGGGATCACCACACCATGCTGCTCAGGCCCAATCATTGACTGCCAACTGGCGAACCAGCTGTAGCCAGAAGTCAAACACTGTCACATCAACCAATGCTCTGTTCTGGGCAAATGTTCGATGCAAGAGCAGCGCTGCTGGCATGTGGTCTGCAACTAGGAATGCACCAGTTGTAATTGATCCAAGTGTCACCTTTGCAAGGACTCCAAACAGGAACAGCCAGATGCCACAAGAGTAGCCAGCTGTGCGTGATGCACAACGGGTGAGGGCTAGGACTCCGTTGTTCTGGGCAAAAGTGGTGTTTGGCAGAGACCCCGCCAGGGCTGCGAAGAAGCTGTTGATTCCTGTAGTCACAGACTCTTGATCAATTAGCATGCAGATGACGTGCTGCAGGATGCTGAACAGGTATTTGAGCATGCACACTCATCTCAGCATGGCACAGAGAGTCAGGTTTTTGGCTTGGGTCTGGCACTTGTGGGCACTTCAGCAGCACTCGCGTGACTGTGCAGTGACTGTTGCAGCATTCATTTGCATTCCACAAGGAATGCTGCAGGTCCTGAGACACCAGCAACTTGCATTCTATGCAGAGTTAAACCTCCCCACAAAATAGAAGCACGTGTTTACTGTCCGCAGACGTTTCTGAGTTTAGACTTCCAGTGCACGGATGACGTTTCTGAATTAGAACAGACGCTTCGGGATTGAAAAGAGCTATAATGTGGCCAAGGTACTGACCATCTCCTAGAAGGCCTCCTTGGACACGCCTGTTGTGCTTGTCACCAAAGGTGGCCAGGGCTGATGCCTCCTCTGTGGCTGTGATATCCCCAATGGCTTCCACAGTTGTCAAAACAAACCCTGCATGCCAATTAACAATTCATCAGCAGGCAAGCATGACCAAAGCAAGCAACCAGCATGCCACTAACATGTTCACATGCAAAGCAATCATCAAGACAAAGCAAGCATGTGCTCAAACACCGACAGCATTAAAGAAGGCTCTTGAAAACTGAAAACTGAATGCGGCAGCAGCAGAAGTGTCTTGACATGGCAACGACACCAACTGCAAGTGGGTGAAATAAGAGGCGCACCAATAAGGAAGGGCAGAACAGCGGGCGCATAAAAGCCAAAGCCAAAGGTCTTGACCCACAAGAAGGTGATGCTGGGTGCTGTCTTAAAGTCACTGCTGGTGATGTATTTCTCCCCTCCATTGCTGGTAATGACAGCTGAAACCATGTACCCCAGAAGCAGTGCAATGATGACCTGCACATATACACAGCCTACATTGATTATATTTATGATTGATAATCTGCCAACACTGTGCACAGTATGCCATTAGATTGTCACAGTCCTGTCTCAGCATCCCAGCAGCATTGCCTGCTGCAGGGCTGAGCTCCTGTTTGCCCTAATCAAGATGTGCAGTGCATGTGCTGACCAGGCTCTGGCAGATGCCTGTATCAGTGGTGGGGCTGAATTCTGCCACGTGGAGCGAATTCGCGATTTGGCTCATGCTTCAGTGCTCCTTAGAGTTGTGTACCTCATGCAGTTGCAGCTGCAGCTGCAGCGAGTGACCCTGTTTCATGCAGTTGCAGCTGCAGCGAGTGACCCTGTTTCATGGCACTACTATCCTTCAGCAACAGGACGCGACGAGCTGTTAGTGCACACTGCACTTGCAAAGGACTTGCTCACAGTTACACAGGTGCAAGTTTCTGTACCACAAGAGGTCAGCTGACAAAGTGCAGCTTTCAGATGCAGAACAAGACTATGACAGTAGGAAAGTATACCATCACAACTCACCTCACAATTGCGCATGAATGGAGAGCCAAATGTTTCCAGCAGCACTAGCAGCAGGAACACAAGGGCGCCTAGGCCCACATACTCAGGCGACCCAAATCTAAGCTCCACTTCTCCATTTCCAGTGCACAGGGAGGTCTTGGCAGCAGCATAGCAGGTGCCATTCACTGTAAACGCTCCACTCGCGTCTGGTAGTCGGCAGTCAATCTGGACAGGTGGCAAGCCTTCTGCATACTCTTGACAGACAGAGCCACCCCCCCAGGCCTATGGACCCCACGCTCATGGTCAACAACAGACAGAGATACGGCTTCGTTGCATCCTCTTATGCCTTGGTGATATGCTACTTGTCTGGCCGTCACAATTCACAGTTCAATGTGCACGTTTGCCTTGCAAGCGCAATCTCACAGCATGTGGCTTTGGAAAGCAGACACAACCTGCCAAGACGCCAGTGCCTGTGACGAGTCTGCTGCTGCACAGAAGGTTACAGAAAAGTGCACGTCACATGAGTTTTGCATGTAGAGAGTGAACCCACCTTGAGACCTGTGCCAATCAGCCCAGCTCCAATGAGAAAGATAGTGAGGCCAGTAACCATAGGAGGAAAGCATCTCCTGAGCATGCGAGGAGGCATGAAAGACAGTGCAACTGCTACCCAACAGCACACCAGCTGAGTACCCAAAATGCGTCCGTATGCTTCAATGAAAGTGTTCCCACCGCTCTGCAATAACAATTGAAGTTCAGGCTGTGCTTCACAATAATGATCTGCACAACAAAAGGAAGACAGACCGCAGAGGATAAGACTATGATACTTCTTGGGTTGATGTGTCAGACAATGTCAGCTACAACAGCAACATGCAACTACATGTTTGCCGACATGGCAATTTTGCCTGCAGCACAAGTGGTGGCTGTTGGACAGAGCAGCACAATGCTGCACAGGTCAATTAGCATTTCTTTTTATCAACAATAGCAGTCAAACTTTGCACGCTGATATTGAGCAGGAAGCAACACTGTATGTCTTACCATCATGTTGCCAATAGAGGCAGCACTGACATTGAGAAAGGTGAAGGATGTGCCAATGACGGATATGATTCCTGTGCCATACATGTATCTGCCACGAGTGAAGGGGATGTTTGCGCCAAAAACCTGTGATACGACACAGCTGATACAACTGCCAGAACTGATGTGATGCGTGCAGCTAGACTGGTGCATCAGACTTGCAGCAGAAACAGAAGGCATAAACATATATGCCATCTATACAAACAAACATAGCACGTCAACAGCACTGCGGACATTTGTGCAGAGGCATGTGAATCTCCGTCCAAGCTCAGCTTGACAGAGCTACAATCTTGACATGAGCAGGTCACTTACATGGATACATGTGCAGATTCCACTGACAATGAGGGAAGAAGCCACCAGGTCTGCAGAGTCACATGTGATGTGATCTTTAGCACTTGTACAGAAAAGTGGATAAGATCAGCACACAATGCAACCACTCACAATTGGCGATTTTAGGATCGTCTTGCAGGTATCCAATGATGAGAGGAGGTGTTACGATTCCTCCAACCATAGCCAAAGCGTGTTGCAACCCCATGACAGCAGCAACCACCACGGAAAGGACCTCGTCCGATGGAAAGAACGGCGGCCCTTTGTGAATCTCTTTGAGGCACCAAGGCCATTGCGGCTGCAGCAATGCAAACAGTGTTGGAAGGTGCGAGCTTTGCGCCGTCCAGGTGCGTTGTCGTGCTTTGGTCGAGATAGGTCAGCATCTGGGCCAAATCCGCAAAGCATTCCGCGCACGATAACATGCACACAGTTACGAATAGAACTCGCACGTTTATCGCAGAGTGCACAATATCAAGCACTGTACGAGCTCAGGGAAAGTTGTGAGTTTGGTACGACGCTTTGATAAAACTGTTGAGCTGCAGAGCAGTACGGCGGACTTATAACAAGGGCGCAACGACATTGCAGTGCGCATTAGCAAGCCAGCGCTTTGCATTGGCGTCTCGCACCATGCATAGAAACTTGTAGTCGTAGTCGCCAAAGAGCACGTCCTTCACTTTGGATCCCGTCACTTTCATCTTGAACAGACGGGCTACCCTCGATAACGGCAGAACAAGCGCAGCAAGCTTTCAGCAACCAGCAGGCCTTACAACCATGAACGTGTCGCAACTCGGTGCACCTGCTGCGGCGACTGCATTTGCAAATCTGGCCCTTGATCAATAGAGGAGTCCACTTTCGAAGTTTGACCAGATCAATCCAGACGAGGGCCATGTCATAAGCACGTGCTCTTAATTAATTTTCCTCGATCCCAAGTCAGCGTCCCCACCTTCTCAGAAGGAAGTTCCCCTCGGACAGTTGACAGTGTTTGGCCGTATTTCTCGCCTTGTTTGACATACCTGATCTGCACACCACGCGCTCGAGTTCGCTTGGGCACCCGAGTTTGTGTACAGGTGCTGCGCTACCGCGCCGGACATATTTACAGTCACGATCCATGTACCGAAAGCGCACTTATTTTGGCGTGATTTCCCTCAGTCACTGCGTTTGAGGTAGATCAGCGAAAAGGGTCAAATTGCGCTTACAGTCCAACAACGCTCATTCGATTGCGGGGAAAGGCGTGACTTAGTGGGTTGGAGCTCCGAAAACTTGGCCGGCTAGTACGTGCTGAGCAGGGGTGCTGAACCTGCTGTGGCAGCATGTACGACTCTGAAGATGACTATGATTCTGATGAGGAGCCGGAGTTTTTGTCTGAGGAGGATATGGAGTTTCTTTCTGACCACCAGCAGGATGCTGCTCTTGGCCAAAAAACTAAGCAAAGTGTATGGGGAGTGATTGATAAAGCCAAGCTTGTGCACGTCCAGGTCAGCAGATTCCATGCATCATGGGCTATACCATGGCCATTGAACTGTCATGCAATGTACTTTGTTCACATGCAGGATCAATCTCTTGCTGCCGTACAAGGGATCCTAGGCTGCTCCCGAGATACAGCCAGAAAGCTGCTGACTTACTTCCAATGGGACAAGGAGGCTTTGTTTGGTATGCTACATCCCACCCTTTGCCACAACACCCAAGTCTTGTACGTCAAAACCACATGGGCTAAACATGCTATTTTGGGGCAGGCACCTTGGCAGATAGAAGCGAAGAAGCTGTGTATCAGGCTGCAGGCGTGACATCAAAGTCACAGGAGGCTACAGCAGATGGTATGTCTTTCTGCCAGTATGGCCGCTCATCGTGCAAGCATTGAGGCAGGACATGATGAAACAGCATCTTACTTTATCAGCAGACTGACCTGGTGCAATCTGAGCAACACCCATGATGCTGCAGTTGTCACCTCTGGAGATATTGAGTGCGGCTGTTGCTTCTCCGATGTGCCTGTCACAGAGGCGACCAGCATGGAGTGCGGTCATGCCTACTGCAATGATTGCTGGCATCAGCACTTCAAAGTTCAGATCAGCGAGGGCAACAGCAGGCGGTTGCTTTGTATGGCTGTCAAATGTGGTGCAATCTGTGATGACCGGCAGGTGCTCAGCTCCAGCTGCTGCAAGCATGTTGTTAAACAAGTTGGTGTGTTTGCTGCCTGTTTGTACACCATTGCGTTGCTGCAAAATAGAGTGGATTTTGCAGCAAGGTACCACCTGCTCTGATGGCAGCACGTCCAGAACCACCAAGCACCATGTGTAGCTGAAGACTGTGTTGCTGCAGGTTAGGAAGCTCTTGCAGCAGGAAAGCTACTTGCTGGACAAGTACGAGCAAAAGCTGCTGGACTCCTACATTGAAGACAATAAGAGTGTCAAGTGGTGCCCTAGTGTGCCTCATTGTGGGTGTGCCATACAGGCAAGTACTGTTCACCCTTGGAAGGCCCTACCATGTTCAGCGTCGCATGTCTGCATCAGCACCAATTAGCGTTAGTGTTTGCCGCCCCTCATACCATGGTTGGATTCTGGTGCAGCAATGCTCTGTTGCTGGGCCTCTCCTGACTCTTGCATTGGTGGATCAATCAGCAGAGTACTGATGCTCACAAGTGAAATTTTGGCTGCTGCAGGTTGATGGAGACCTGCAGTGTGAACCTGTCTGCCAGTGTGGCCTCAAGTTTTGCTTCCAATGCGGACTGGATCCCCACTCTCCCTGCACCTGTGAAATGTAAGCTGGCCTTCTGAAGACTCAGACCCACCTTCTTATGCTCTCTGCTGTTGTGCAGCTTGAAAGTGCAGCTCTACTGATTGTCAGTCGTGATGCAGCAAGTAGCACAACTACCTCTTGGCGTCATGTACCTTTGCTTTTGCACACCCTCACTATGGTACTGGCAAAGCAGGTTGTGGTACAGTAGCTTGACATTACTTGTCATTATGACTGTGACTTGCTAGGTGGAAGCAATGGCAACGGAAGTGCAGCGATGACAGTGAGACAGCGAACTGGCTGAACACAAACACAAAGCCTTGCCCCAAGTGTCAAAACCAGGTGGAAAAGAATGGTGGCTGCAACCTGGTTGTTTGCAGATGTGGCCAGGTATGCTGGACTTTGCCTTGCACTGCGGCCTTGTGTCCATTTCCAAAGCCTTTGTTTGGAACGGCAAACCCAGATGTCATAACATGCCCATTGCTGCAATGCTCATGCCCAAGCTGCCACGTTGTGCCACAGTGAAGTGTATGTAACCTGAGCTTTGCTACATTGTGCAGGCATTTTGCTGGCTGTGTGGTGCTTCCACTGGCAGATCTCACACATGGGAAACCATCTCTGGGCACAGCTGTGGCAGATACAAGGAAGATGCTGACAAGAAAATCAATGAAGCTCAGAGGTATCACTCAGAGATGCATCTTGTCACTGTAACCCCTGAAATACATTGTTGTTGCATCATGTACAAGTTCCGACAGCCCAAATGAATTTGCACAGACAAGGGCCCTGTCCCAATTCTGCCACAGAGTACAGCAGGCAACGCTTCAGAAGGAGGCCTGAGTCCTTGGTCAGAGGGGCTAAACACCAACCCGCCTCTGGGTCTGCCCGTATGTGGGTTACCCATGTGTGTTGCCAGGTGCTCATGCTAGAAGAGGTCAAAGTCTGATGTTGTGTTGCACCTTGCGCATGTCATCATTTTGTTAGCTTACCAACAGCACAGGGACAGTGCCGCATGTTGTTGGGTCATGCATACACCTTGCATGCAAAACTATTTTCCCTTCTGGTGTTCAGGAATTTGCAGAGGTACATGCACTACAATGGGCGATGGGAAGCCCATGTTGCCAGCCAGAAGCTTGAGACGAAGCAGGTAGATGAGATCAAGGAAAAGATTGTGGAGCTGGAAGACAATGGCACAGAGCTGAAGGACTACACCTGGCTGTCACAGGTGTGTAATATATTTATTTATTCATAATTATACTACTACTACTACTACTACTAATAATACTAATAATAATAATAATAATAATAATAATAATAATAATAATAATCATCATCATCATCATCATCATCATCATCATAATCATAATCATAACAATAGGAATAATTATAATAACAATAATAGCAACAATAATAACAATAATAACGCTTTCCAGCTCATGATGATATAGGTATGTGCGGGACAAGTCTTGTCTTTCCAAAGCTGTCTGCCTTGTGCATCTCTATAAGGTCTACCAACTAGACAATTTGGACAATCATGCAACGCAACATCATTGGTTTGTGTGCCTGCACGCAACATCAGCTTACACAGCAACTGCTCTTGTGCACCAGGAGGTGTTTTGTTCATGCTGTGATGTGAACAGAATGGCTTGTTTGAGAAGGATTTCGGGATGATTTGGGGAGGCACAATGTTGCAAATGGTGTGAATCTTCTGCAGGCACTTCAGCAGCTGTTCTGTGCCCGCCGAATCCTGGGGAACACCTATGTGTCAGCCTTCTATTTTTTTGGCAATGACATGTTCCAGGACGAGATCACTCCTGAGCAAAATGACATTAACAAGCGCCTTTTTGAGGACCAGCAGGCATGCCTTGAATTTGAGGTATGAGCGCAAAGCTGCATGGCACTTGCTGCAAATGCTGAGGTCTTTTGCAGCCAAGCACTGCCCGCTTTTGTAGCTCATTGGTGTATTTGGCAATCATGTTATCATGCTGATTTTGCCATTGGATTTGGTTTGATGTGAAATGAAAGATGTCCGGCAAAAGCTGGGTTTCTGTTCTCAGGTTGAGCGACTGTCCAAGCTTATAGAAACACCTGTACATGATATGGACAACAAGATACGCTTTGAAGTCATCAACAGCTCAGCAAATGTGGACAAACGCCTGGTCAAACTGTTTGAACTGATAGAGAATGATCTTCTGGCCAAAATTGTGCATTCGTCACAAAGCATTGCTCCTTACAAGGCAAGTTCACCCCATACCTTTGGCTGTTGCTACATCACTCACAGTTGTGTTGTACAGCTGTGTATGTTACTGCTGTTGGCACTCTGTTGCATCACGTTTGTCCACCAAAAGCTGGGTGCTGTTGAGTGAGTCTGGTCTCTGGTATCAAAGTCTTGTTGTCAAGGATTGAATCGTTTGCAATGACAGAAGGGAAAGCATGCAGGGAAAACTACACACATTACATACAAATTTGTATACAGGTTTGCAGTGGCAAAACCGGGGAAAGTTAAGCTGTCACGCCATGGGCATGCTGCCACTAGCATGCCGTTAAATCATTTGAAGCTCTTATTTCGCAGGGTGAGAGCACTCTCCACTCTTCCACTCCTCAGGAGAGCAGCACATTCACTGCTGTTGCAGCAAGCTCTTCTGAAGACAGTGATGCTGTACCCCCCTCTCTGCCTGCTCATGGCACTGCTTCTGAAGGTACAGCTTTCCTCACGTGGTCTGCTTGCTTGAGTCAGCGTTGCCTGCCTGTGCAGCATTTCTGCAATGTTATGACTGCTTGATGCTGCTGCACATCTGCTTGTGTCAACATGTTACGTCAATCTGCTGAGTGGGCTGCAGGTCAACGGCATACACACCCACCTGCTGCTGAGAGATTGTTAGGCAGTGAGAAGAGGGCTCGCCGTTTGTGATCCGTGCCAATGCAACTGTGTCGTTCAAGATGGCGTCTGTTCGGCACAGATTAATTCAGTGCAGGTTGCAAGAAAACCGACGTCACTTGTTTGCAAAAAGCACAGGCTGGCTGCAAAGGAAATCTAAATGTGCAATGTCTCAAGTGTGACTCATGCAGCAAGGGCAGTTGTGATCACGACATCATGGCCTTCACGACTTGCGTAGCACATGGGTAATGAGCAGTACCTTTCAGAGTCTCAAGTGCGAGTGATCAGAGCTTAAGGCCATGGATACCTTGCCGCAAGGCTCTGCCTTGACGATCGGCAATCTGACGGCATCGGCACTATCGCTTGTAAGTTACGTCTGTCGAGCTGCATACAGTAGGCAACGCATCTCAGCATCATCTCACTGCTTGCTGGGCCTTGTAATTCTGGCCGTGCGCTGCATGAAAGCTTGTGTTCGCTTGACCTACCTGCGCCAAGGTTGAGAGTCACGTTGACCACAACAGCTCGTGACACCTGCACGTCGCCGTGCAGGCTATTGCGCTGAGCATTCCCTTTTTGAGCACAGTAGCGAAGACACATCTAGCAGGGGCCAGCGATCTACAAAATCGGGGGTCAGTGTTCTGCAGAGTCTCTCTAAGGCATTGGCTACCTGAACAGTGCAAATGCTACCTACAACTTGCACAGACTTTTACAATGCTCCCTGCATGCTGTCTACCTATCACAACTATCGACACGCTGCTTGAAAGAGGCCCATTTTGACTTCCAGCACTGTGTGCAGAACTGGTCGCAGAGGCAGGTTGCAGCGCCGGCGTCGCTTCAAGCCCAAGAAAAACATATTTGGTGGAGCATGGTCAGGCATCTACCTGATCATGGGTCTAGCATCATGGCTGGTCTGGAGGCAAGGTGGCTTGAGGACACAAGCTCTGCCGCTGTGCCTCTACATCTTGCAGCTGGGTGTCAACCTGTTTGCTTGGCCTCCCATTTTTGTTGGGGGTCAGAGGAGACGCTATGCTGTAGCAGACTCTGCAGGTTAGAACCCACCTGATGCACTCCCTGCAACACCACTCTGTAACTCTGTAACTCTGTAACTCTGTAACTCTGTAACTCTGTAACTCTGTAACTCTGCTATTCCAGCCGTCACGCCCTTGCATCTGAATGCTGCCGCACATCTCTGACAGTCTCACACAACCAGCTGTTCAAACTTGTGACTTGTCTGCATACAGCTCTGCTGGGCGTATCCCTGATGACGATGGGCAGGTTCTACGTAGCCAGCCCAGCAGCCGGATTCCTCATGCTCCCTTACCTGGGCTGGACATGCTTTGCAACCACACTGATCAACTGCAGCTTGTGGGACAACAACCCTGCTGTTGTCCAGTCAGCACACAAATTTGCCCAAGTCAGGCCACAATCACCAGCTGAAATGGCCCCAGCCAAATCTGGACACATCCGAAACAACACAGCCCCAGGGGATCTCGGCAGAATCGACACCAGGCCTCTGGCTTCAGACACTGGGGGCGTTCACTACAGCGATCGCCCTATCTTAGGGCAACTCGGTGCACAGGGGCAGTCAGGGGGCTGGAGCAATGCAGCAAATGTCACGCAGCAGCAGCAGCAGCAGCAGCAGCAGCATCAGCCGTGGTCACAGTCTGTATCAGGGGCAGACCAGCCAGTGAGCAGCACTCCCTTTGCAGATGCTGGCTTGCACAGGCGCAGCGCTACAGACACAGACCGGCGCACAACCAGACGGACGACCGATGACTTCAGTGACAGGATGATGACACATACTGACTCTGGTCATCTCATCATTCCACAGCAGTGGGATAAGCCTGAACGCAAGAACAGCTCTGGCCTGTTTGGCAAGGTAAGGAGGGGGTTTGTTGTGATTGTGTTGCAGTTGTCCTATCTGTCTTGTCTGGCATGAGCTTTTAACAGTGTGATGCATCTGCAAGCAGCTGCAAGTTTCACAGACGGGATAGTCAACAGGGCATCATGCTCAGGTGAAAAGCCATACAGTCACAAACCATACATGTCAAGCTGACTTCACACATTTTGCTCTGTTGTGCTGAAGCCATGACTGGAATGTAACACGTAGAATGTCCAGGCAGAAGTCCCTAGCGTCTTGCTGCTTGCCTGTAGGTCAAACAGCGACATGGTCAACCTGACTTCAACATTGAGCTTATGCCCTGTCATTGCTTTGTGACTGCATGACTTGAACCTGTCTTTCAGCTTGGCATCACTTGACAGAGTCAGAGTGCAGACAAATCAGCAGTACTGCAGTACTGCATGCATTAGCTGCCACCCTGTGCGATTGCTCCATTGACACCCAATGAGCATGCTAAGCAATGCGCATTGTACCACTACAAGTTGTGGTCTGACCTTCCCTTGCCATACCACCATTGCATATGCTGGCATAGGCAGTGCACCTTCTTTGCAATCTGCAGATTGTTCTGAATGTGCAAGCTATTCACTTGTGCACATGCCGTGCACAGCATTTCACAGCACCAACACTGAACTCATCCTTTCTCAGGTGTAAACTGGTGATGTTTTGAGTGCAAAACAAGAGCAAACACAAACACAGTCACATTGTGTACACTCTGCAGATGTCAGTGAACTTGCAAGCGGCTGCAGAGGCACTGACAGACTCAGCCCCAGGCTTGCCTTCACCCTTTGAGAGGTTCAGCAAGTCCATGAACCAGCTGGTGGGGCGGCCCAGTTTTGATGAGGGCCCTCACGCTGCACCCCTGCAAGAAGAGGAAGAGCTGGACATGTCAATCAGGAGTGACAGCATCGACACTGCCTTCTTTGCTGACCCTGGGGGGAATGGGGTGAAGCTCAGGGGACCCACCTACCTTGAGGATAAGAAGAAGGTAATGAACTTACATGCCAGTGCAGAAACATTTATTTTGCTTTGTATGTAGGTGGGTTTTGGTACACTGTAGCCAAGACTTGTTTTCCTATATTTGCATCGTGGTTTTGCAAGCGTGGGTTGGGAATAAGTGTGATTGCACAATGTTGTCAGTGTCTGAACAAGGACTGACCGCATCAACATTGTTGCATGAGCCATATGAAGATTGTCAGACAGACTAGTTGTGGAAGTATTTCAGGTCAGACGCCTGAAATGCATGCTGTAAAATTGCAGCAAGGCACATACTGGTGACTGCTGCCTGGTTGTTGCTAGTGTCCTCTGCTGGTATCCCATGTCTCCATCAGAGGTTGCAATTGTGCGTGTAGATTGAGACAGGAGATCCAATTTGCTGGCTGAGCAGTGCAAATTTGATGGAAGTGGCTCCAACGTTCCACATCGCCCGCTTCTTGCCTTCGATCACAGAGAGCAAGGCTCCCTTCACATTTGCCCTTCAGGTGTTGACACCACTCCTGTCAGTCTTGCTTTTCATGAACGCAACCAGCCCCTGTCATGTCTGTCTTTCATTCTAGCTCCTTCACATTTGCCCTTCAGGTTTGCACGCCACTCCTGTCGGCCTTGCTTTTTATGCATGTGATCAGCCCCTGTCATACGTGCCCTTGGCTTCCTACTGGCTCCTTCTGCTTGTTCTGCTTCTTCACATGTCATCACCTTTTGTCAAAGCAACATCACTGACTTTAATGACTTCAGCACCTCAGCTGCTGCATACCACATGTCTTTGCTTGCATTATGTTGGGTCTGCAGCATATCCGTGACGGCTTGTGCTCAAAACTCCATGATTGCCATGAGGTTGGGTTTTGAATGTTGCTGGGAGCAATATTGTATGACATTGTCTGTGTGTTACCGCATTCTAGCAAGGGCAACATGAGTGAGCAGCCTCATCTCAGCTGCATTGATCTATGTGAACCATGAAAGCTTCAGAGTGGGCATCTGTGTTGACTTGACTGGCTATGCAATTGCAAATAGTCAGATGCGGTCCATTGTTGGTGATGATGTTGCATCAGAGACACTCGGCGACGTCACCTGATGCATGATGCTCTGCACTCTCACATACAATGCAGCAGAAGTGCATTGGCACAAATGCTACGTGCATGCTGATCTCGTCCTGTGCGTGTCCTGGTGTTTGTGCCAGTTTGTTTTTGCTGCATTGCATGTGAGAGGGCTGAGCATCACGCAGGTCACTTATGTTGTTGCTTTGTCTTGGGATGACATTTGACTTTATCTTGTTGCTTGTTTGTCTAGGCATGATATGTGAACTCACGTCGTTGCTTGTTTGTCTTGGCATGACATGTGAATTCATGTGGTTGCTTGTTTGTCTTGGCATGACATGTGAACTCATGTGGTTGCTTGTGTGTCTTGGCATGAGATGTGAATCCATCTTATTGCTTGTTTGTCTTGTCTTGTCTTGGCATGACATATGAGAAGGCTGTTGATTGTGCAGATCATGGTGCCTGGCAGGACCAACGTGTCCCTGACGCTTTCGTGGTCAACTGATTATGACCCCATATCAGCAGCAGAACAGCCTGGAGCTGCCAAGCAAGGCCCAAAGGGCGATGCTGACTCTGAGGTACGCTGATGCCCCTTTGAGTCTTTGAGCAACTCTCTCTGGGCTGTTGTATTACCTTCTGAATCAGGATGAGGCATACATGATACCTACCTGGCTAATGCGAGAGCAAAGGCTGGCACAGGTTCAAATCAATTAACCAACCACTCTGGGCGTGCTGTTCACAAGTGTGTTGCCTGACTGAAGTGAATCTACCTGTACAGAGACATCCAGAAAAGTGCGACCTGGATCGTACTCCGTCTTTATTGGTGTCTGATGGGCACACTTGTTGTGAGGTGACATGTGGTGTAGCCTTGCAGGTAGTCTTCACATAGCTTGCAAATCTATACCGCAGCATGTTCACAACCAACTTTGCCACCTGCTGCATGTCTGAACTGTTGCACGATGACAATGATCACGACAGCTTGCATCACACCATTTGCAGCAGCTATGGCATAAGGACTTCAGGCGTCATTTTTGGCATCATGAGCCATGTCTGCAAATGATGCTAAAGCACTCTGAGCAGCAGAAGTGTCAGGGAAGGTGAGTTCAAGGGGGAGGAAGGGGGCGGAGGGGGAGGGCGTGGGGGGGGGCTTTGAGATTGGGACACTGCATTTTGTATTCGCCACAGCAGTGTTGCTCAGGCTTTGCTGGCTCTGATGCGTCACCTGACATGGTTACAGGTGTTTGCAGCTTTTGACAGAGTGGTAGCCAGGTTCATGCATGGAGATAATGAAGATGATGTAAAACGGCGCCACAACACATTCAAGCTGATACCCCGGGTGACTAAAGGCAGCTGGGTCATTCGCAACGCTGTGGGAAGCACACCTGTTTTGCTTGGCAAGAAACTGACGACCAAGTACTTCAGGTACATTATTGCTCCTGGGGTGCATTTCTGCTCAGCTCTGCCAGCTGGGCGTTCTAATATGCAGAAAATGTGAAATTTGTGTGGTTCCAAACAAATCCTGAAGGTGGTGCTTTGGCCTCTGATCATGATTCACTCATACAGTTTAGGATGAAGGAAAGTGCTGTCATTCCAATGAGCCTTTTGCAATGACTTGTGCGTTGCAGCAGGGCTTGAATTAGCTGACATGCACATATGTCAAATGCTGCTGCCATGGCCATCAACTGGCTCTACTGTAGTGTGTGATGTGTGTTGCACTTCAGAGCTTCACTGAACACAACAGAGCTGCCAGTGGATGTTTGAGCAGGGGTGTCCTCTGCGTAGATCTTATGCTGGCCATTTTAAAGGGAGGCGTCCAGGAGCATACTTGCAGTCTTGGCTGTTGATAGCAGCTGCTTCCCTGATCTCAGGCAGCAAAACAATGTGAAGCCTTGCTGCCTATCCTCTCAGTGCTGTGCCACTGGTGGCAGCCTACTCATGTACTGGGTGCCAGTCTGCAGTAGAATCTGTAGCGTAATACAGCACATGCCCAAGACTGGAAACATTCCTAGCATCTTTGGGTGGCACAAGCAAGCTGTACATGGGCCCCTCTATCTCAAACTTGCATGCTAGCCTGTCATAAGGGGAGACTCTGGAGGGCTTTTTCAGACATTTCACCTAAATCCTGAATGCCTGAACAGTAAGAGTAATCAGGTGCAACATGCGCTTGTTGAGGCCTGCTGTGCATGTGGCAGGGGTCCTAATTACTTTGAGGTGGACATTGATGTTGGCAGCTCCAAGTCTGCGGCCTCTGTGGTGGGGCTGGTGCAGGGAGCCCTGAAGGGCCTTGTCATTGACATGGCCATTACCATGGAGGGCCATTCCAAGGTAGCCCTTGCCCCTTGCTGCCTTTCCCATGGCACACCTGGTGCAGAGCAAGTCTTTGACGCTGCAAAATTTACAAAGACAACATGCACAGAAAATTGATGTGGCATGTAATGCCACGCTGAGTGTCTTGCACGCTGTAACATGTACTACTGTACTCCTGGTTTTGATCAGTGCTGCGTCCTTCTTGTTAGCCCTTGTTTGTTGCTTATGCATGCGTGCATGACAGTGTAGCATGGCAGACAGCAGTGGCCAGTGCATTGCTGCGTGTCTGTGCATGTCACCAGAGCATGCTGCATGGTAGCCGTATTTGTTTATGCAAGATGTGTCCATGCCCAGTTCAGAGCATCAGTGTGAGCAGCTGCAAAACTGATACACAATATGTTCAAAACTTTGAACGTGATACTGTGGTTTGTAGGACGAACTTCCAGAAGCATTGCTGGGAGCAGTCCGGTTGCAGAACCTGGACCTGGGCAAAGCTGCAGTATTGGATCTTGAGACAGGCCACATCACGCGTAGGAGCTAGAAGCCGCCACTGTTGTCAGCATGGTGAAAGCCTTTGAAGTTGGTGATGACTTTGAGCCAGAGTTGTGTGCACTTTGAATCTATGATGCCCTCAATACTGTACACTCATGTTTGATGGTACCAGCAGGCAGTAAGCTGACCTGGTCCTGCTCCTACACTAATTTGCTATATTCTGGTTGGGCTACATCTCAGACCCGTTTTCGTTTGTCTACCAAGTTGCAGGGTGCTATGCTGCCACTTTAGTCACCCAGTTAGTCACCCAGTTGTACATCAGAAGCCCCATACTACGCTTCAATTGCGTCACAAGAGTGACTTCTTCCATAGCTGGGTACTATACTAGTATAGCAATGGCGACAGAAGACGTTCTGTTCAGCTGGTCTGTTGAGCCTCCTAGCGGCAAAGAGGAGCTGAATGGCAGTTGTTTACATCTGTGGCATGTTAGCTGTTGGTACAATACAGCGCTAAAATGTTAAGTCATACCAAAAGACTTGGTCGCAGCGGCTAGGTCAGCAGTGCGAATTCGAAACGGTTATACGTATACGGGACGCCGTAAACTCTGTAAAACGGTGGCACGTGTCGCGCTCAACAAGGAACTCTGGGACGAGCGCTAGCGCCTGGAACTCAGCGGAAGCCACGCTGTGTCAAACAGTCTCTCGCAAAGCGTGAGAATCAGGCCACCTCGAAAGCCCTGAACTTATTTGAGGTCTCCTGGACACCGTTACGATATGGTGTTGTAATCTCGTATCTTCCTCTTTCAAGCACACAGCGGAGCTGTTCTCCTTGAGCAAACGTCTCAGGCTTTATGAGCCGTCTTCAGCCTGCCAGGTATAAGATTTCGCTTGCAGGACTTGCAACTTTTTGCCGCGTTCGTTGGTCGATCCCTTTTATTCCGATTTTAAATATAAATAATTTTGGAACCTTCTTTTTTATGTGAGTGCATGCACATGCAGGTTCAGGCATCTTGGGTGCTTGATCACATAAAAAGGAATCTTTGCAGCATTACAAACTACACCTCAACACACTGGTATGAAATGGTTGTCATGGTTACTTTTGACATTTGGCTTGCAAAGCCTAGCATGAACAAAGACGCACATGTGTCATTCAGTGTTTCATCATTTGCAGCATGGATGCTGAGGACGACTTGGCGCCAGCAAACAGCTACGACAGCCCTCACTCAGATTCAAATCTCAGAAGCTCTTCCCTCTCACTATCCCAGAATTCCCCCAGCATTCCAGCAGAGGGCGACTGGGTGGAAGCAGCAGATCTTGATGGCGACCGCTGGGTCAAGGCAGAAGATATGGACGATATGTGGGGAGATGCAGCTCTACCATCCCGCACTGTCAGGGTCAATGACCTTGACACCTACCCTAGCACCATCCACCCAGCTTTTGATGCCCCTCCTGGTGGTGCAGACCCCCAGCAGCCTGCTGTTGACTTTGACCTGCAGTCCAGGGCCAACAGCACCCAAGCAGATGATATCATAGCAGCTTCTGCACCCCAACCAAAGCGTGCTCGCAAGCAATCTTCCCCTGTGCGATTTAGACCCTCACAGCATGCTTCGGTCAAGCCATTTCTTGCCAGCCATCATGCACTCACTCCTGCAGAGCCATCAGCAGACCCATCTGGTGTTTTCGCACTCTCCTCACCACACCCAAGCAAGGACGAAACGCTCTTCACAGAACAGACAGCTAACAGCGAAATAGACAGTGAAGATGACACAGGCTCTTCTGGGGATGTCAGTGCGAGTCTGAGACAGTTCCATGCAGCCAGGCAGGCACATGCCAGTAGCCCACATAGCATAATAGCAGGCAGTCTTTCTGGCGATGACAATGTTGGCAGTCAAGAAGGCCAGGCGTCAAGTCATGGCTTTGACTCTGATGAAGACTCTGAGTCATCAGATGGCTTTGAAGGAGTGCCATCTCGCCATTGTATCAACTGCATGTCGCGTATGTACCTTGGCGATGTCCTTTGCATGGTGAGTCATACTATCAGCCAATCAGCATAGAATGTTTTGCCGTGTACACACAATTGTGCAACTCTTGTAGCAAGTCATCCCTTTGAAACGCAGTCTGTGGGCGTGGCAGAACTTGCATGAGACAGTTGCTTTGCAGACTGCTTGTGTTGGCAAGCTGCTCTCTTTGCTAAGAGGAAACATGGAGAATGGTACACTTTCACCCATCAACATTTTGGTTTCAGGATTGTGGGCATGCTCCCTCACAAGATGATGAGCTGTTTGATCAGCGGCAAAGTCCTGACGCAGCAGCATCAGCACAACAAAGAGTGGTGCTGGCGTATGACGAGCGTATGACACTGCATGTGGAAGGCCAGGGGTCATCACATCCCGAGCGGCCTGACCGTATCAGAGCCGTCATGGCGCGTCTAACAGCCTCTGGCATCACAGGTCTGTCATACCTGTTGCTGCATCATCACCTCTTCACTGCATGTTGCTGGACCTGTGCCAAGCCTGCTGCTCTGACATGTGCATGCAGTCAACATCAGACAAATATTATGCTATTTGGCCTGTTGTACAGAAGGCGTGTGATGCTGGCTTGCCAATGTGGTCATGCTGATGCTGTTGACCTCCCAGCATGCACGTCAGACACATGCAAAACGACTTATCAATGACATGCAGCTGTGATCATGCAGATCGGTGTCTCACCATGCCAGTAAGGGAAGCAACAGCAGCAGAGGTGACTGCATGCCATGGCCCAGACCATATGACTCGCGTCGCAAGCAAGTCAGCTTTGGCAGCAGCAGATGCAGTGGCAGGGGGTCCAGGCCGAGCCCACTTCAGCCCAGATACTTACCTGAATCAGCACACTTTGCTGTGTGCCCGCCTGGCTGCTGGAGCATGTGCTGACGTGGCTGCAGCAGTTGTACGGTGGGCCACTTGCTCATTGCTCGCACGTTGAGTTCTGAAAAGAACAGCACATTGATCACGTGCAAGACTGTAATGGATTGTGGCGATCTGTGTGCCTGTTCATGCACGCATCTGCATTGCATTGAGCTGCATAATAAAGCTCAGACTGGCACAGTGTCTCAATCCAACATGTAATGACAGAGCATGCTTCATCAGATTGTGATCAGTGGCCTCTGTGTGTGGTGCACACATCCTCTGAAGTAGCTTGGCCTCAATACCAAACTAAAGTTGACCAACCCACGACTGTCCCTTGCTTAGCTGAGTCTCGTCAACACCTGTAAATGTGCAGTCTATCAGTAAGGCATCAAGCCCCCATGATTGCATGCCAGCACCAGCATTGTCTGGGTTTCCAGCCCATCTATGTGGATCTTCACAGATGTATGCTGTCTCTGCTGTTCACATACATATATGCTGTCATCTGTAAACCTAGGCAGCCACACCATTTGCGCCCAATTAGCTGGCCTGACCCCCTATTCTGCCGCCTCACTTCTTCTTTTGGCCCTCTGCTTCTAGTGGGAGCTACAATGCATGTTTTGTGCCTGTGCTGCAGGCAGGCAGCTGCGACTGGGGTGGCTATTGTGCGGCCCCCAGGCCACCATGCTGAGAGCAACACGGCCATGGGGTTCTGCTTCTTCAACAACGCTGCCATAGCTGCAAGGGCCGCTCAGGTATGTCTGTCTCTTCCTGGAATCTGCTGACCTCCTGTCATGTTCACTGCAATGTTCATGCTCATGTCCACTGCAATAGTTGTCATCAGCGCTGCTTGACAGCATATGGACAGTCAAGCCTGAGCTGGCTTCACATTGGTTGTGCTATATGGATGTTGTGATCAGCTGGTCATGCTGCAATGGTGTGGTGTATGCATGTTGGGGTCAGCTACTCATGCTGCAATGGTGTGCTGCATGTTGAAATGGTGTGGTGTATGCAGGCTGCAGGAGCTGAGAGGGTGCTCATACTGGACTGGGACGTCCACCATGGCAATGGCACTCAGGAGATCTTTGAAGAGGACCCAACTGTGATGTACATGTCCATCCACCGCCATGACAGGTCAGTCAAAAGCTTGACTGGCATTCTTCTGTATCAGGACGCTAGATGCAGCCCACTTTGTTCAGTCCTACTGTACTCGTGGGAACACACAGCAACACAAATAACTATGGTAGAAGGTTCTTGCTTCTGTGACATCTGTTGCTGCTGTTGCTGCTGCGGATACCTGTCAAAGCTTGTCATTGTTGAGGTTACCTTGCTTTGCTGGGATGTGCAAATTGAGAGGTGTTGGTGCTGGTTGCTGCAGAGGCATGTTCTACCCAGGCACAGGCGCACATGATGCAACAGGCACTGGTCCTGGGGAGGGCTTCTCTGTGAATGTGCCCTGGCTGACAGGTGGCATGGGCAACGGCGACTACATGGCAGCCTTTCAGCATGTGCTGCTGCCCATTGCCTATGAGTTCAACCCCACTCTCATCATTGTCTCTGCTGGCTTTGATGCTGCAATTGGCGATCCCATTGGCGGGTATGCTTTCTCAGTATCCAGCAATTCGTCCTGTTGCTCTTTGCAGCTGCATTTCTACCATCTGTTGCTGATCTGAAGCTGCAGTTTCACGTAGTTAGTCTGCTCAGCTGTCTGCACCTATCATGTTTGGCTGTCTTGGCTATGTTGCTTATGGTGTATGCTCCTGCAGTGCACCTGCCCTCTCGACCCACACATGGCAACAGAACTGTCTCGCAAGACATGCTGCTTGCCTCTGATGCATGTTACAGTGCCCACAAATCACCTTGCATATTTCCCAGTGGACCAAGCAAGCAAGGACCCGGTATCTGTGCAGGTGCAAAGTGACTGAAGAGTGCTTTGGGCACATGACAGCCATGCTGCAGCCCATAGCACCCATGGCAGTCCTGCTTGAGGGCGGCTACAATCTGTCTGCTACAGCTGCTGCCACTGAAGCCTGCCTCAGGGTGCTGCTGGGGGAACGCCCTGCTGCCCTGCCCTTCCAGGATAGGGCACCCTCTGCTTCTGGAATGGCAGTCATCCAAAATGTCATTCGCACACAGGTGTGAACAGACTGCTGTTGATGCCTTGGAAACAACGTCAGGCTATTGGCAGACGCCACCGTGCATTGCATTGCAGCTGCAGCTGTTCATGCTTTGCTGGGCCCCAAAAAGTTTGTGTGAGGACATGCTGTTCATGGCTGTGTTACCTGGAAGAGCTGTGCCCAAAAAGTTTGTGTGAGGACATGCTGCTCATGGCTGTATTACCTGGAAGAGGTGTGACCAAAAAATTTGTGTGAGGATATGCTGTTCATGACTGTGTTACCTGGAAGAGCTGTGAAGGTTACCTACTGCATGATTGTTGACTGCAGTATGCCTTCTTAAGACTGAAGCAGGCGCGCTCAGGTCTGAATTCATGCCTCAAATGATTGTTTCAGACTTCTAAATGGGACTGTCATGTGTGCAGGCAAAGTACTGGCGCTGCCTTAGTGGGCTTGTCCCCCCCTCCCCCCCAACACTGCCTGTCAGGACAGACTACAGGATGTACCCCCAGGTGAACACTCTTCCTGCTGCCACTCACTTTGTGGCCGTGCCTGCACACCAGACTCCTCATGCCCCTGAAGAGCTGTCACCAGCTGAGAATGTTGTTGAGGGCAGCGGCGGCATGCATGCTGACATGCACCAGCCAAATGGCAAAGACAATGTTATGGAGGATCATGCCAATCATGATGATGGCACACACAGACACCCGCAGCAGATACGTGACTTCATTCAGAAGCGGCATGGCGCTGTGCAGCATGCAAGCGCGTCAACGCAGCAGCGCTTGCATGATCGGCAAAGTGACAGTGCCCACAACAGCAGCCATCATCAAGCTGTACATGGTGCTCATGTTGCAAGCACTGCAACTGAGAGTGTGGTCGGCCATAGCCCTGTGCACAAAGTCACAAAGCAGCAACAAAGTGCTGACCATTATGGCACGCATGGTCACAGGTTGCTGGCTGATAATCAGGAATCGCAAGCACATGCAGCCAGAGGTGTGCACAGGAGTAAACCCTCCCCTCAGATGGTGTCAAAGCAAGAGTCATCAGCGTCTGTTACTCATGAGGGCACTTCATGTTTCTGCTCATAAGATGAAGCGGCAGCAAAAGCATGCAAGCCAATTGCATGCACGTGCTG
>JAABUK010001115.1_pt1 | contig 52567 bp, 62 predicted proteins | sample 5559141 | NCBI WGS metagenome assembly JAABUK01 (sample SAMN10711869, study PRJNA513367) | rock metagenome | isolation source: Antarctica rocks | place: Antarctica: Victoria Land, Pudding Butte nord | collected 2016-01-03 | reverse complement strand
GGATAACTATTTCCGTCCTGAAAAGAGCGGTAGAGAAAGGAAGGAAGGGAAGAATGGGAACACAAGAGGAGAAAAGGGGCATACATACCCCCCTCCCGTCATCTAAGAAAATAGGACCAAGGGGTTCTTGAAGATAGGGGGGCGCAGTCGGTATTAACTAGGCGGTAACTCTATGTCAGTGATTGGGGAGGGGGAGCGTTGTTCCTACTAACTAGTTAAGCTCGAGCTCGGGAGGAGGAGGAGGAGGAGGAGGAGGAGGAGGGGGAGGGGGGTTATCGGACAGATGGTTCAATCGCGATGAATATGCTGGATTTGTCATCATGTTGTGGATTGATACCTTCATATACCCATCTATCGGACCTGCTTAGTGCATTTCATCATCCGTCGAGGCAAACATACCGTACCCAATAATACATTGCCTGAAAAGCGCAGAGAGACTCCCTTCTATATATTCTCTGGGTGATACGACTCATTCTCTTTTGCAGCACATTCATATGTGGAAACTGTCTTCTCTTCTCCTTCTTCTTCTTCTTCTTCTTCTCCTCCTCCTCCTCCTCCTCCTCGTCGTCACTCTGCTCAGCACTCATGTTCGTTCCCGCACCACTCGGTGCCCGTACTTCCAGTCCGGGTATGTTCCATCATTGAGCCTACATTCCCCTCTGCACCGGCTGTCCAGGCTCCTGGTCCCACCCGGCTCGGGGTCCGATGTGTTGGTGCTAGGTTTTTGGGATCTGCGGCGGTCCCAGCACCAAGAATTGTAGGATTGCGTGCTGCGCTGTCCCTGGGACGGCACGTCTGCAGCTTAGATCATTGTCGACGCGCAGGTCGGCTGTGTTGGCGAACGTCGAACGTCGAACGCATGTGGACCTGCAGTGTTGCTGGAGTGATGTGAAGGTGACATCATTTGGTCGGCAATGTTGACTTTTCACGCGTCCATCTGCTCAAGGGGTTTTCGGGTCGGATGTTTCTTTATCGTAGGGACGGGGGGACAGCCTTCGTAGGTATGTAGTTAGCCTGGATCTGTTCTTGCGTGGCCTTTCATGCTAGTTAACGCCTGAAGCTGGAAATTCGGATAGGCTTTGATTGGAGGGCGCCGATGCCGTGATGCTGCACAGGGGCAGGATGGATTTCATGGACTGGAAAGACGGTGTGAACGACTTCGGGTACAATCGTATTTTCTTAGATCACTGGCTGCTCGTTCTCGTATACAATCGTCTCTTTGTAGACCACTGGCTGCTCGTTCTCGTGTACAATCGTCTCTTTGTAGATGGCTGCTCGTTCACGTATACATGGTGATGGATACGCTCGCCTGAAACGGTAGGGAGGGCAGTGGTGATATGCTGGTCTCTTCCAAAGCTACGCGGGTCCGTTCTTTGTCATCATTTTCGAGGGTGAGGTGCTCTACTGGTACCACGTGATGTTCATGTCTCTCGGGAAGCACCTCACGATCCTGAAGAGGCGGAATAGTGGTGTGATAGTGGTCCTGGTTGTATTTCTTTGTCTACCGCTGCAGTGAGCTCCTCGTGATGGATTGGCTGGACCTGGTCCTCAACAACTGCAGGCCGGACCGTTCCATCTAATCATGGTGGTATCATGATGGCCGCTTTTGGAGATGAAGCGTTGGATTGCTTCTTTCGCGTTTTCCATGTTGAACGACAGATCCACGAAAAGACTCTTTGACAAGAAATGGAGTAAGATGAAAAATATCACCAAGAGACTATTGCAGATGTGAGAAAAAATTTGACCATGATCGAAGAGTTATAGAAAATGGATGAACATTAGCACCCTCCTTCTACCTACACCAGATAATATAATGTCTACAAGCTTATAATCACGAGGTCAAACTGGCCGAGTGTATGCGATGCGTCGAGAGGCTAGAGTCGCCAAAATACCCATACAGTACCAGGAATTTGATGACGAGCAGAAGACAGTGATCTTTCGCGACATGGAACTCGAAAGCCCGACTGACGGAGGTCGGACAATGTCCAATTATCACCTGTATCGAGGCTTCCGGATTCGTCATTCCACAGGAACGGAGGGTGGTCAAGAGAGCTGTGGGTCATCAACCCGCAGCGCTGAGTAGGAGATGTCGGCTCGAAGCACCCTGGGCGATTTGGAATGGAGGCCCTTCATCTCCGCTTCAAGCCTCGCCTGTTGTCTCGAAGCTGCTAGGAGCAAGACTTGTGAGCACGAGGAGTACAGTCACGCCACAATTCATGAAAAACTTGGACTGAAGTAGTAATGGACTCGGATGGTCAGCAAATGCCAAGAATTGGAACATCTGCGTCTGATGCCGCCTGGTGCTCGTGCGATTCTCACCCGCTTCTTCTCATCGGTCTCACCCCTGCTTCCACGATCCGCTCGTCTACGTATGTGCTGCGCTGTGGCGGACGTTTCACCTCTTCTGCCTCTGGATACCACGAACGTGGATCCACAAGTAGCTTGGCAGAGAGAAAACACAGGCGTAGCCTGCAGTACGGGCCGCCGTTAGTTACTGAATCCATGAAGACGAGTTCATGGCTCGACCACCAACTTGAAGGAAACGAGGGGGCCAGCTTCTTGGGGACATTCGTATTCTGTCTGCGCTGACAGCAGACTCAGTGCGACGTGAATAAGGAGACTCACTCGCATTGAAGCCTATGAGAGAGCCGACCCCAAGATTCCTCGGGGCTTGTTATCGAGTCCGCAATCTGTGATGCCAGCGATATGGAAGAAGCGATCGCGTATGTAGATGATGACGATAGATCTGCTTTGCTACTTCAAGCTGGCAGCACGGTTTTATTTCTGTTCTGCCCGTTGCGACGCGCTGGAAGCCATCAGCGTGATCGATTCCAGTAACGAAATTCCCCATGTGATGACCGCTCTACACTGCCTTCTTTGCTATCACTGCAGCTGAGCCTTACAAAGGTCAGAATCACGACAACGAGTGACACTCTATCGATGCCTGGCTCAGTCGCATCCCAAACAACCACCGTGCCGGGTCACCAATCTTGTCGTTCTCCTGATCCGCATCGCCAACCGCGATGATAATAAAATGATGGCATTCAAGGATGGAACTGTCTCGGAGATAGAAAAACAGATTCCATAGATATCATGAGTCGCGGACGGTGAATGCTGCAAGAGGCGGTTGACGAGTTGATATGGACAAATTAGGGTCTTCAGCAGCCTCCACTCTCAACCCAGGCAAAACTCAAGAGAAGGATTGTCTTGACTAGCCTCAAGAGCGAGATGTCTAGTGTTGCGTGTGCGGTCGCTATGCTCGACCGGTATACGCCTCATTACTCACCTCCTGGCGTGAGGAACTTAGCGTTTTCGAGCTGCGCTTTGAAGCTATCGAGCTTATCGGTTTTGAGCTGCTCGTCGTACTCGTCGTACTCGCCGTACGTGATTCGGCCCGCTCCTTTAATTCAAACGCCAGTTCATGCCACCGTCTCAAGACGTCGAGGCGCTCCTTCTCCGTCGAAGCCCTCACATCGTCAAACCCCTCAGCATAGCGCGTCGCCAGAATGAAACTCAGCGTGTCAGACCCCAGATGCCTCTTAATTGCCTGATAGATCCCCACGATGCCGTAGGACGTGCCGTGAACAATGATGCCTCTTGGGCGGCGGAGGAGACCGCGGAAGCCTCTACCCAAACCTTTGCCAAAGCCGCGCCAGCCGTCCTCCTTGGCGCCCTTGAAAGGCTCTGCCACGACCCCCACATATGCCTTACCAACGTTGATAGGAAAATTGATCAGGCCGGAGGCGAAGCTGCCAAATGTGCTCAAGACAGGGTTGGCCCCAGAAACGCTGGAGACCATAGAATGCTCTTGGGTCGCGTACTCGCACGGTCGATACAGCTTTAGCTGGTTGACATCTAGCATGCCTTCGCTCCCCAACACAGTCGCTGCGAAGGCGCTCAGCCTGAGATGCTCAATTTTCGACCCTTTGGTCTTGATAGCCCAAACAGCCGGTCGACGGGTCGCCATTGCACACCGGAGGCTGTCGACGTCCACCCGCGCATGGAAGCTTGCTGCGCCGGTCTCACAGCCGTTTTCCTCCCGAATGCGCTCTCCGAGCTCTCTTGCCCGCTCGAGCGTTTCGGGCTTGGGTGCACCACGAATCGCGTTCGCAAGCCCCTCGGCCGTGAGCTCCTTGTACGGGATCGGTGACGGGCCAGCGCGGGCACGCTCAACCACGGCGCCCCAGAACGGCTGGTCGCCGAAAAAGGGGACGATGATCGTGGGCCGGCCGAGCGCAATCCCTGCTGCCGTGGTGCCTGCTCCGCCGTGATGGACGACGCAAGAAACATGTTGGAAAAGCCAGTCGTTGGAGTCTGAATAAGGACGAGGGTTACTGGAAGCCATGGCACAAGCCATGGCAAGTGTTCGGTGCCATTCTAAGGATGTGCGGGTGCAGCCTTCTCGGCGCTGCAGCTTTCAGCACCAGTGGGTAGTGCCGAACAGTCGCGTGATGAAGGGGGCGCAGTAATCAGCAGAACACTTATCATAGAAGACATCATGCAATGTGGAAGGAGAGGGTGAACGAGAACATTCGTCGGCGTGGAGACGTGACGACGATGAAGAGGCGATTGAGGTCGAGGAGTGATTGGGTCATCAATTGGGGGGCGGGAGCGGGATCGATCGTCGAAATTAGGCTCGCGCCATCTCACTGCGACGTAGAAATTGTCATAGGTCCTCCTTGGCGGCTTACTCAGCATTAGACCTGTTTTCTTCTTCCTTACTAGTTTAGCTTCCTCCTGCATACACTCATCCATCAAATTGTCCCATCATAAGAAATGGGCATTATGTTAGACGCAATTTACATGAGTTATCAATAGAATTCATCTTTCGATTTCCATCAACATAGAGCTATTTCGGGAGCACGCTAACTGGTGGGTTCAGCATCAAAGAAGATTTCCTATTTGAGACCAGTGTTAGTGTCAGACAAATCGCGAGAATAGCTAGAAATGTCTGTAGAATTGTATGAATTGATTGTAAATGAACGGAATCAACTGCCTAGAATCTATCTGGAATTGCGCTTCAAATGAGTGTTATATACTCAAGAGAATCGCTCAAAATAGCCTGTTGAACAGGGCGCAGGCTAGCCGAAACCAGACCAATGGACGCCTTGAGGCGTAGGCTGGTTGACAGTTAGGTGCCCAGTATTGAGCCCGAATTGAAACCTACGCACTAACACGTAGTAAATTCGAAATTAACGAAGCTTTGAATAGATTACCGGATTTTCCATCCCTCAACACATCGCTGTGTTTACGGCGAAGGAATTTGTTGGGAGACGTCATAGCCCACAGCCTGGCTACTAGACACTAAGTCATCAGAAGATCAAATCATCTGTTGTTGCAGGTTGCTTTGTCTCTGTCCCTCTCTCTCTCTTTCTCCCTCTCTCTCTCTCCCTCTCTCTCCCTCTCTCTCTCTCCCTCTCTCTCTCTCCCTCTCTCTCTCTCACAGATCTTTGTACATTCTCTTCCATTCAGACATGGCGTATGAAGCGTTGCTGTACCTGCTAGGTCCCTTCACAGCTATCTATTTTTCTATCCGACTCTGCTCATTTTTCTGGCTGTATATCCGTCCTTCAAGTATCGGCCGTTATCTCAAGGACTCAGAGTGGGCAAAAGAAAAGAACTGGGCTCTGGTCACAGGTGCAAGTGATGGGATTGGACAGGCTTTTGCCGGTGAACTCTGTCGACACGGCTTCAACGTTGTCCTTCATGGTCGGAACCTTAGCAAGCTTGAGAGGGTTCAGAAAGAGTTGAATGGACTATACCCGAGGTCGCAAACGAGGATTGTGATCTCTGATGCCAACCTTTCGCCAGCTTCGTCCCTCGAGGAAGACATACTGGCCAAAGTGAAAGATCTCAAGCTGAGCGTTTTGATCAACAATGTTGGAGGCACTGCGGGCGTACAATCTATCAGTGAGGTCTACAGTACGATCGACAACCACTCAGTCGCGGCAGTTGACGGCCTAATCAATACAAACGCCCGTTTCACTTCCCAGGTTACCCGACTACTACTTCCACTCCTAGCCACGAGACCAAGAAGCCTTATCATGAACATGTCTTCAGGTGCGGAATGGGGCATGCCTTACCTCAGTGTCTACTCTGGAACAAAAGCGTACATAACCGCATGGAGCAAAGCTTTGACTGCGGAAACGGAGGCTGAAAGGAGAAACATCGAGGTGTTGGGGATCGTGGTTGGAAGTGTCCAGACGACCTCTAACAGCCATCCCCTGAGCATCTTTCACCCGACTGCAGAGACGTTTGCGAGAGCAACTTTGGACAGGGTCGGGTGCGGAAAAGGAAGCGTATACGGGTATCTTCCGCATGCTCTGCAAACCATGTCCGTGGTTTTCCTTCCGGAATGGATGGTAAGGATGGCGCTCATCAGCATGATGAAGGGGCGGAAAGACGCAGCTGATGCAGAGGCCAAGAAGCAGTAGAAGCAGCTGATTTATTTCGCGGAGGAGACATGTAGACATGGCAAAGGTCTTCGGTAGCAAGAGGGATACTGTGTTGAGTTATGAAGGAGGGATGCGTTCATGCTGTGTAACAGCACAAATGCCAGATGACCGTGTCAGGATCGCCAAGGTGTGTGGGGAGAGCTGGAGGCCACCGCGGCACCTGATCCTTCGTCTTGCACGATCTTACCCATATGTAAATAGAAGACCCTCGCCACCTCACCTTCTCAGTCCCTAACACTCCTCAATCCTCAATTGCCTCCCATTCAGTCACTCTGGATACCTAGCTGTCCGACTCTCACAATGCGGCTACAGTCCGCAGTGGCTACCGCCTGTCTGCTCCTGCCCGTACTCTCCACTTGCTCCACTCTCACACCTCCTGTGTTACCATTGATCGTTCGAAATCCATACTTGAGCACTTGGCTGGCTAATGCTCGCGATGTACCGTGGAGCAAATGGCCCATGTTCTGGACAGGCCAAGAAATTGGATTTTCTGTTCTGGCTTCTGTTCCCGAAGCCTCCCAAGTCTACCCGCTACTAGGTCGGCCACAGGATTCTCTCCTTCCTGTTCGGCCAGGAGACGGGTACCCAACGATCTCTTTCTCTCTCTCTCAATGCTAGGCATGGCTGACGGTCCGATAGGTACAACGTTTCCTTCCCAACGTACCTCGGTGCCAAGTATGATGCCTCCTCTACGAACTTATCCTATTCCATTCCCTCTTCCAATGCGTCCTCGAAGCCAGCTATGCTCGTCTTGTCTCTCCTTTCGCCTATCACACCAAGCTCAACTTTGAGACAGTCACTACCAGCTGCATACGTGACTGTATTCGTGGAAGGTACTTTTGATATCGATATATACATTGATGTCAATGGCCAATGGGTGAGCGGTAACCGTGGGAGCCAGCTCACGTGGCAACTCTCGCAATCCACATTCGACGGTGGCAAGCCAGGGTTGAAGACATGGGCCTTCAAGAGACAAACAGAGCAACTCTTCACTGAGTACAATGACAGGGCGGAATGGGGAACTTTGCATTTCTCGGCGCCTGCAGTAAGCGTAATTACATTTCTGGCATGATATTCGGCTAATACATCCCAGGATGTCCGACATGAATCTGGGACCTCAGCTCTACTGCGACAGCGGTTTTCAAGGACCGGCACTCTTCAGAATGAGATTGATAACAATTTCAGAACCATCATGGACCAGGAGCCTGTGTTTGCATTTTCAAAATCGTTCAGACTGAATTCTACATCCAAGTCAAGTTCGTCGAAAGACAGCGTCATGTTCACCATTGCGCATACACAAGATCCTGCGATACAATTTGCGGCTGCCCGAGGGCTAACTCTTATGCGCCCACTCTGGGCAAGCTACTTCTCAGCTCAGGAGCTACTGACATTCCATTACCTCGATTATGGAACAGCGAGTGCTCTGGCAACCAATTATTCTGCGGAGCTTGCGATTGATGCCTTTCAGTCTGGTGCAGCAGATTACGTGGACATTGTGGCCCTCTCTGCGAGGCAGGTCATGGGTGCCACCAGTTTTGTTGGCATTCCTGAGGATCCGATCATTTTCATGAAGGAAATCTCCTCAGACGGAAACACCCAAACCATTGACGTCCTCTTTCCGGCGTTTCCCTTCTTCCTATACTCCAATCCCAATTGGCTCGCTTACATGCTCGAACCACTCATCGAACATACCCTTAGCGGACAGTATCCCAATAAGTATGCAATGCATGATATCGGCTCGTCCTTTCCCAATGCTACTGGGCATCCAGATGGATACGACGAATACATGCCCGTGGAAGAATGCGGCAACATTCTTATCATGGGGCTTGCGCTCGTCAACTCTTTCCGATATCAGAACAAGAATCTTGCAGGCGACTCTGGAGTAGCCCAATCTGCAGCAGACCCTGCTTCAAACTCGGCGGCCCCAAAAGTCTTCACATTGCGTTTCAAGGATGACCCCACCGTGAAATATCTCGACGTTCAAGAATCAGAAGTTCAAGCTACGGAGAATGCCAAGAAATGGGTTAATCGAAGTTACCGCCTTTGGAAACAGTGGACAGGTTATTTGGTCGACTTTTCACTGCAACCTGAGAACCAGCTTTCGACTGATGATTTCGCTGGTTGGCTTGCACTGCAGACCAATCTTGCCTTGAAAGGGATCATTGGCATTCATGCGATGTCGAAGCTGGCAGAACTCGTAGGCAACGAGGAAGACGCTAAGATGTATCGAAATATATCGAAGACATACGTTGCTAAGTGGGAGGACTTTGGTCTTTCGCGGGATAAAACTCATGCTAAAGTCGCGTATGATTGGTACGGCTCCTGGACCACCCTCTATAACCTCTACGCAGACAGTCTGCTTTGCTTCCGTGTTGAACCGGAAAACAGGAACAACACAAGCTTTGATCTTGGCCACCCAGACAAGCAGAAGCCCATGAAGCCTCCGCAAGACGATGGAGAAATTGGTTTTGTGCCAAAGCATATATACAAGCTGCAGTCAGACTGGTACTACAATGTGCGGCAGAAGTATGGGCTCCCACTTGACTCCCGGCATCTATATACCAAGACCGATTGGGAATTTTTTGCTATGGCCGTATCAGCACGCTCTGTCCGAGAACCAATCCTACAGTCTGTCGCAAAATGGGTGAACGAGACCGTAACGAATAGACCTTTGACTGATTTGCACATGACCGAGGGCCGAGGAGAGTTCCCTGGTCCAAACTTCTTCGCCAGGCCGGTGATTGGAGGCCATTTCGCTTTTCTGGCGCTTGAGAGAGCATGTGGCGGTAGAGCTGTCGATGGTTTGAAGTTTCTGGATGAGAAGAACGATTCAATTCCTCTGCTAGATGTCCCAGAGCTGCTTAGAATCGACGCTTTGGATGGTAAGGAAGAGTATACTAAGGAGGACTTGTAAAGAGATGAACATATATTGTTGGCAATGGATATATGTGGCCAGCAAAGCGAAATCAGAGCTGAAGCTCCCTTTGTCTAAATCGAATGGAAGTCCTCAAATGTCTCTTGACTCTTGGGCACGGTGTTTGGACCCTTGATGGCACAAGGGTCGGGCGCACGGACCACTAGCTGGCATTAGAGCTCGGCGTTTCTAGTCAGGATCAACAGCAAGGATTCTCCAACTTTTGTTCTTATCCAGGACCGGGGACGCGACTGGGAAGATACAACTTCACAACATCGTCAGAACTGATTTCGTAGAGTTTTTTGAAGGGCAGACCGATCTGTCTCAGCTTGTCACAGCTTCTTGTGTGAACAAAAATTGGCCGCGTCCAATATTGCTGGTCTCTCAGTAGTGACTGAGTTGGTGAGTCCCCGCACTACATGTCACGACAGATCCGCGCCTTTGTCTGACTTCTTTTGAGACAACACATTGCAGTGTTATAGGAGAAAGCCACGGGCTTGTCTCTGAGCCGAAGATGGCAGCTCCAGCTTCACCTTCGCGTCGTGTGTTGGTGGATAAGACTACCAACGCGACCGTTCAAAGACAGGGACTTGAAAACAACAGCAAACCCACGATAGTGACCAAGGCTTCGACTGTCGAGCAACTGGGGAAAAACATTGTTAATTTCCAGGGGAAGGGTGGGCCCAGGGTCGGGGAAAAGCGGTCAATTGAGCATATGATGGAGGGTTCCGAAGACCGTATCAAAATGTCAAACTTCATCGACTTTGACCCCGCAGGTACAGAGGAAGAAGATTTGGAGATGATGCAGCCGAAGCCCATTTTGCCTCCGAGTGAGCATGCACGAAAAGCAATGATACAGGACGTGAGTTCTGACACCGCGTTTCACGTTTGCCCATGTTTGCTGACACCAGTGAGCAGAAAGCAGAGACACTCCGGACTCGGCTCCAGCTTGCTGTCTTCAAAGTTCAGACCAATCAGGCCAAAACACCTTTTTATTGGTTGCGTAGCGGTCGACCGTCTCCAGAGTTGGCGCCTATGCCTCGTTTGCCGCGAATCAAGACCGAAGAGGGTGTGGTTTGGGTAGCAAAAACTCTAGCCACGCATCAAAGAAGGCTATCGTGCGGTGCCCTGTTGTGCAGAGATGAAAATGTAGATCTGTAACAGGTCAGGCCAGAATTTGCTTCTCAGAATAGTCACATCCGTGCATCAATAGAGAGCGTGCATGTTCTGTTTCATCCTGGAAAGGTTCCCGGATGTATCTGCACTTTGTAATGAAGTCGTCCCTTCTCTCCCACAAGTAACGTAGTTTCTTGTCCAACAGAATACATTGATTGAGGTAAAAACCCGCAGTCATGAAATCCTTGGAGAAGGCACTCAGACCGAGATATATCTCTTCGTTATTGTCATCAGGCGTTAGGCTCCAATTAGACGGTGGTATTGAACAAATTCCGAGCATCAGAAAAAGTGACTCGCTGTCTCGCTGCCCCATAGACTAGGTTCTTTGTTAGAATGGGGTTGAGGCGTCCCTGAACTCCGCAGTCACCCAGTCCCGATGTATACATCCTCGTCTCTGCACAATCCTCTTGAAGTATCCGTACGTCGACGAGAACTTCCATTCTAAGTTCTCCACAAGCACCTCCGGTACCGTGATATCCAGCAGAGCCGCCTCGTCCCTCAGGCACTTCAAGTGCTGACACATCCTGTATATCGGAAATTCGTGTAACGGGCATCCTTGGTGAGCGAGGCCAGCTCCAAAGCAAAATGCAGTCTGGATCTGGATTTCGCTGTATGGCTTCTCTCTGGCGAGGATGCAATAATGCCAGGTTTCTGCCAGGTTGGTCTTGCGGTGTAAGTAAACATTCCTGTCTGAGCCCTGGTCGGAGAATCTTCTTTAGGAGTTCTGCATGGTGCTGGCTCCTGTACTCATCCTTTGCAAGAGGAAGAGGGCCAGTGATCTTCAGAGTCCAACCTCTGCTCGGCTCAGCGTTTCGGGGGCCAAGAGCTGACTAAGTTGCCCCGAAGTACCGGGCTTGTGCAACTAAAGTTTGTATCCTCGGTTCCGACTCGCCATTCAACCGAGAGCCACTGGACAATAGTCACGAGGTATTTTTGGCTATCTGGGCTTCTTCCTCTTGTATGCTTTTGTTCTCTTACGACGCATAGCTGCAGCATGGGAGCTCAATTGTACTGCTGACGCTTGGTGTGGGTTTGAAGGATGCACCACCGCAATCTCCCCCTGGAGCCTTGCAGTCCGGTCACGACTCACGAGAATCATACTCGTACGAACGCACCATCCCGGCCCAAGCCAGGGGCCAACTTTCCAGTTGAACGACGATGAACATACCCGCTCCAGGGCCCAACGTGGAATATGGCCCGATAAGGCTTGCTCGTTAAGCATACGTGCGAATCCCGCAATTGGAAGGCTTGAATATATCTTTCGGTGAGTCGACGGATTGAATGGCACTCGCACTTCGCCATGATCCGAGTCTGACCAGGTACGTTCTGCATACAACGTAAGCCACAGTCAAGCCTTGCACGTACGAACCCCACGTTCTACCGCCTCAGCCAGCTCAAATCAGCAATCGCATCTGCGGAATCCTTTATCTCAACTTATGTCTCGCTTCTCGAAAAAACCAAGATTTGAATTACCAGGTATGCCATTTCACCGTGGACGCCTCTCGCTGTGGGATTGTTCCCTCATCTGCTGGATATATCAAAGGATGGTTGCCTTTCCATCTTCGTCGAGCAATGGGCCCTCATTAGTATTCCGTCTTTCCTTCAAACCCTCGTTATAACTTTGAAAGTTCCTACTTGCTTCTTCATCCACTTGCTCGAGATGTAGACCTTGCATTTTTTCCTCCTCTGTGTTGCTGGCATTCAAGCATTTCAAGGGGGTGGGGGAGATATTAGACTTAGGAAACCGGGATGATGCCCATACAATCTCCGGAGGTGGACCTCGTCCAAGCTGCCCCTCCGTCTGGAGCACCATCTCAAAAGATCTGACGATGTCGTTCGTTTCTGGCGGTCAATGTACTGATCTTGCTCGAGCCGCCATTCGATATGCCTTCCACGATGCTGGCACTTTCTCGACAAAGCTACCTAGCTATCCACCTGCTTCCGGCGGTGCTGACGGATCTCTTTTACTCAGCGGCGAGATTAGCTGTCCAGAGAATAGTGGTCTCCAGGATTACCATAACTTCATCAAAGGGATACTCGCTCAGTACAAGTCCCAAGGTGTTGGAGCAGCGGATCTGATCCAATTTGCTGGGGACCATGCAGTAGTCTCCTGTCCGGGTGGGCCAACGATCTTCACCTTGATTGGAAGAACAGACACCTCCAAGCCTTCGCCCGAAGGCCTCCTGCGAAGGGCGTTCGGGCCGGGGTCTGACCATAATACTCTTTTTCAACTGTTTATGGATAAAGGATTCAGTGCTGTTGACCTCGCTGCCTTAGTTGGGGCTCATACAGCGAGCAGAGCTTTCACCCAGCCTCAAGTCCCTGTGGGCGCTTCGCAGGACTCCACACCAGGCATCTGGGACGTCAAGTACAACTCCGAGACCTACAGACCTCCTCCTGGTGTTAGCCGTTTCGATTCCGACATCAACCTGAGCCAGCCCAACACTACAGTTGGAAGGGAGTTTCAGACCTTCGTCAACAATCATGGAAGGTGGAACGCTGATTTTGCTTCTGCTATGTTCCGGCTCACCTTGCTGGGAATTCTGCCAGATACCTACAATAACTTCGCCGACTGCACAGAAGCTCTGCCACGGACTACTCAAAGGCGGAATATCTTGGGCGCGCCTATCAACTTTCGTTTTCGTTAATTAATACCAATCTTGTTGGAGGTGGATCATCTAGGGCGTCTGGAGCAGGTTTACCATCATCGGATCTTCTGTGACATCGTTCCTATACTATGGCGTCCCGTTCAGCATTCTGCGTCTTGAAGAAGTGTCTAACGTACATGACTCAATCCTCTACCTCAATAATACAACATCATGATTCAATCCTCTGCATAATCCTCAGCGCTCTACTCAGCTTCTTGCCTATTTAGGCGAACCCATATGCATTCTTTCTTTTCTCTCTCAAGATGTTTTTCTACATAATTTCACGTTTCCCTACTCACTTTCAATCCCCCTTTACACCGTGCCTTGGTGTGGGCTGCAGCTTGGCAGCAAAGTGTTTGTCACTCCAGAAAGCGTATTGCTCTGTGTGCGAATTCACTCAACCACAAAGGGTTTGCAGGATAGAGTTCCATGCATGTAATTGTACCCCAAAACAAACACAATCAAGAGTTTCATTTACATGTTCACGGTTGATCTTGCGAGTGTGCAAAACACTTTTGCAATGTCCCCAAATCTACAAGTATCTGGCTCCGTCTCCGTCACACCACTATCCATCATCTTCTACTTTCAATGACTTTTTCTTCCCCATCATAAAACTTCGCCATCCTCTTTCGCATATTAATAATTCCATAGCCTTGAACCATCAGTCTCAAGCCCAGCTTCTTGATAACCTGTCTTCAGTAGCCCATTTCCCACAATCTGCTGCAGACGAGATGTCGGGTCTTCCTGTGACCAAGCTTGCAAGGTAAGAAAACCAGGCCCCGAGCATTCGCTGGACCGACATAACACCAGCTTGAAACTTGGTTTACCTCATGCCGTCACGATCAGCATCTATCACCAGGCCACTGAACAGTCGAACAAGGTCTTGGTTCACCCTTCCTTTCCGAAAGATCTCGCCATCGCTATATCTGGATACATTGCACGAGCACTGAACGCCGTCCCTCTCAACCAGGTTGCGCCAGCCGATCTGACACCAATGCCCAACCCTGTCACGATCGAGGGCGGCAGATTCGAATCTAATGGTCATGTCCTGAAGTAGATTCATGCTTGCGGGCGGGCAGGCGGGCGAGACCGTTCAGTTCAAGTATCTCCAAAGCCCGGCTTTCTACCGCTATGGCATGGTATGGCTATCTTGCCAAAAACTTCAGGTTCAACAGCTTCCGACTCAGGTGATGGCTCGAATGGAAGAGATCGCAGCAATCCAGGTTCATTGGATCGATGTTGAGCGAATCTTCATTGCTTTCACTGGCCCACACAAGCACAAAGAGATGGTGTGTGAGAGCATCGAGAGGTGCAAGGCGCTTAGGGCCTACAACGGTCTCATGAGGATGCCGGAATATGATGAGTTCACCAACTGCACAAATGCTGTCCTGAGGCGCCTGGAGAAGGAGTGCTACGCCACACTCGGAGGTAGGGGAGGAACTCGAGGCACAGCAAGAGAAGGCTCACATGGCTGAGAAGAAGCGCCAGGCCAATGCCACTCTTCACGAACAACAAGTGAAGCAACGTTCTTTTCAACATCACAACAGTGCCCCAGCTGACATCACGGTTCATGGGAACGGTCACCTAACGATCTCGACTGAGGCTCAGAGGGTGCGCAAAGCAAAAGGTAGGCGTCCAGGATATGTGGCTCTTGACCTTGGACTCGTGGGGGTCACGCGTGTTCGCTTCCGTGCTCAAAATGATCGCGCTCAACCCGCACCCAACAACGAGATTTCCGGCATTAATATTCAGGCTGCGCACAATACCACCAAAGGTGACGCCAAACCGGAGTAGGCCGGCAAGAATGTAGAGACCAAGGCGACGATCGAAGAGACCGCCGCCGGGGATCTGGACAAGAAGGTGAAGAGCATCAACTTAGATGGATAGTGAAGGAAGAGGCAGCGTAGATGGATGGAGCTTTCCTGTTGAGGGGGATGATTCGTGAGCAATTCTGGGGAAGGGATGGTGATTGGAGGTCACTTGAAGTTTGTCATTTCTGCACTTCGTCTGTTGCTTTGCACACTTGCTATGTAGTGCTTATTCTTGCTGGTGTCATCACCACTTTGACGATGAGCTCTGAAACAAGAGCTCTGGCCAGCCAACTTCTTATCTGCTGTCTGCGCAGAGACCGTCTTGTCATTCAGAGATGCTCGCCATAGATGACATTCTCACTTTTTTCTAGCAAGGCATGCCAGTTCCAGATCAGGCCACGCAGATAGCAACATCAACATATCAAGACAGACCTGAACGTTTGCTTCCATTGGTTGGGCCACTGAGCTGTAAGGGACCACAAAGCTTTCAGTCTTCTGGAATCGTAATAGTTCTTGCGTCCAATCACCGTGTAGGATGAGCCACCATGCTGGCGTCAAGCTCCTGGTCGGCCCGGGGGAGGAGGAAGGGCGAATTAAGTCGAATCTAGTGGCGCTTCACTGGGCTAGAGCCTGGAATTGGCACGGCGAGTTTGCCAATAACGACTTCTCTAGAAAAAACGTGGTAGATGATCTTGCGAAAAGGTTGAACAAAGCCTTACTGTGCCTGCATCTGTCTCCACACTTTCGCTGCAGTAGGGACCGGGGATGTCACTGTTCATGGCCTAAGATGGTGTCATCCTTTTTCGCTCAATGTACTTGCCTTCACTCCACACCATTGCACATAAGAGCGCCATCATGGCCCGCCTTAGAAGAGGTCAGTTCCTGGACACTCATCGAACAGAATGCTCTCCTCATCTCTTGCCACGCTTGTCGTGACGTGCCTCTTATCTTCTGCCGTCGCTCAAGACTACGACTCTAAAGCAAGCTCTTTCAAATATGTCGTCGCTATCAGTGTTGATGGCCTTCACTCTTCTGATGTGGAGAAATATCTGAGCGTGCGGCCAAAATCGAACATATCACAATTGCTTCAAAGTGGGTATGAGTACACAGACGCCTATACCACTGGCCCATCAGACTCCTTCCCAGGAAGCTTAGCCCAGTTCACTGGCGCCACCCCGAAGACTACGGGAGTATGGTACGATGACATTTGGCGACGTGATTACTATGCTCCTGGAAGCAATTGTACTGGACCTCCAGGCGCGGAAGGTAAGATAGACTTGCGTTGACCCTGAGACGACGGAAACTCGCCCCTCCGAATTTGTTGTCTGTACTGAGATTTTGCCAGTTGCCCAAGCCGAAAACCTTGACTATAATTCCTCGGTGGTATTTTCAGGAGGCATCGACCCAGCAAACCTTGCCCAGAAAATCGTCAATGGCAAGTGCAAGAACGTATATCCGCACGAAACTCTCAGGGTAAACACAATCTTCGAAATTGTGCAGAGCAAAGGTTTACAGACTGCATACGCCGACAAGCATCCAGCGTAAGCACCCATCCAAACTGTGTCGCAAACCGGGAAAGCTAACTAAAAGTTCTATAGCTATGACCTTGTTCGAGGTCCTAGTGGGAAGGGTCTTACTGTTGGTTACTTTCCAGAGATCGCGGCTCTGCCAAACACTGTCGATGCTGTAATTGGCTATGACCAGCTCCATGTGAACGCGTGGTTGGCTTGGCTTGATGCTACCACTCTCCCGAACTCTGAGGGCCGTCTGACCAAAATTCCCACACTATTCGGAGGCAACTTCCAAGCCGTCAATGTTGCTCAAAAGACTGTTGGGTATCTCAACTCAACCGGCAATCCTTTCAGTCCTGCCCTTCTCAAAGCCATAGACTTTGTGGATGCCTCTGTTGGTGGATTGGTCAAGAAGTTGAAAGCTAAGGGTATCTACAATGAGACTCTTATTGTTATTGCTTCGAAGCACGGTCAAGCACCCATCGATCCAAAGCTTTACAAGAAGGTAGATCCAGAAATCATCACCAACCTCACCGGAGTACCTGTGGAATGGCAAACCTCGGATGACATTGCGCTCATCTTCCTCAACAACTCCGCCGATACAACGAAGGCGGCCAACAACCTCAGAGCCGGCGCTGCAAAGGGTGAGATCTCTTCCATCATCTACGGCACTAACCTCACTGGCTCTGGCTATGGTGATCCTCTGAAGGATCCATCTGTGCCTGACATCATCGTCGCGCCAAACCTTGGTGTCATCTATACAACTAGTAAGGCAAAGATTGCCGAGCACGGCGGTCTAAGCATGGATGACAGGAAGGTTGCCTGTTTTGTCAGCAGCCCGAAATTGAGCCAGAAGAAATTTACGCAGCGGGTGTATACCACGCAGGTTGGACCGACAATTATTCAGGGGCTCGGATTCGATCCTGAAGAATTGGAGGGAGCGGAGGCTGAAGGGACTAAAGTGCTTCCAGGGTTCAAGAGTGACTAATTTTGGGTGCCTGTTCTTTGGCAAGTATTACAGATAGAAGAAAAGTACTGGCTCGTACATAATCCTGGCTGGCAATTAATATCACACAGAAAAGCTGGACCGAGGTTCTCCCCTGTTTTACTTTTCCTGGCAACGAATTTCGCCGAATAACTTTTTCAAACAGCAAATTCGTGGCTCGAACCTTCTACCATACTGTCAAGCTGCCTGCGCCTCAGCGCCTGTCATCGGTCAATTTTCTAGCTAATTTCCCGCCATTCTGAGCCTCATTTTCTTCATATTTAGACAGTTAATTTAATTCGATTCTACTGCATTATGCGATTTAATGCTTGATACGTGCTGATGCTGATTCTTGATAAGGCCGTGAGGTAATTAACGGAAGGTCGCTGATCGACAGTACTAGCTACGGGCACTGGCCATTGGCTGGTGGCCTCTGCGCCGTATTTGCTCTTTTGGCGCCCAAGGAGACTCAAGGACTCAATTACACTTTCGAGCCTTAAATAATGGATTATTATTTTATTTTGACTCACATTTCCACCGTATATGGACCGGTAGCTCAGTGGTAGAGGTAAGTTTATTAATCCCAGAAATTTGGGTCTGTCTAACAATGTACCTAGCAATCGATTGCAGATCGATAGGTCTCGCGTTCGAATCGCGATCGGTCCTTTATTCATGCGTTTTTATCATCACTTCTTCTTTTTATTTTTGAGAAATAAATAGAAAAATAAGAATACAATTTATTCAGCCCCTAAACTTAAATAATCTTAAAGCTTAGTATTTGTTTTCTATAAGTACCCGGTCTTCCAAAATGTTGCTGTAAGTGACCTGGCCGCTCTGGTCTTGCTCATGCAGCGCCTATCTGATTTCTCGAACTAGCTGGTCGGTCTCGCAGTCGAAGCGTCCACCCACACAGTATCGCGTCCCGTCAACTTCTGTCATCCTGGAAGGGAATGGTCCTCGAGTGGGGCGCAAGGGCTCTCGAGGGCGAGGGAGGCGACTGCGGATTTTCGGCATGACCTCCACCCATGGAGACGCGATGGCGCAGGCGCTTCTGATCTCTTTACGGGCAGTAGGGCGTTTTCGCCATTGTCAGGATACAAACATTAAGACGGGATGCGAAATTCAATTTGTTCTGTAGGTGTATGTATAAGATTCTGTCAGCGAGCCTGCGCCTCAGGCTCTCCATCGGCCTATTTTGAGCCTCATCTTCTTCATTTCTAGCTCTATCTTAGGAGGCATTCTAGATACATTCTAGGCAGTTGATTCATTCAATTCATAAGCATTTCTAGATATTTGCTTGACACTAGATAATCGCCGATGGCGTCTCATTTTTGCTGAAGGTCCGTGAGGAACCAGAGGACGACTGTTGAATTCTACTGTTCAAAATAAATCAATTGGCTATCTATGTAGGATCTCTTACCATCACAAACGAGCAGATGGGCCAGAACCCCCTAAAATGAGCATAGAAAGAGGGGCGAAATGCCTGCTGAACTAGCTATCAAAAGCAATAAAAGAAACGCAAAAGAGTGTAAATTTCTGACTAATCAGAGCGCAGAATTCAAAAGTTTGACAGCGACTTCCTACCAAAGCGACTTCGCGCATTTCTGTAATCCGTCAATGAGAATTCATTGATTGATCCATACGAGGTGAACTTTGATCAAGCTAAGTTCTCTAGAGGATCTTCTTTGTGATAGGGATTTTTAATGACCCACATTCACTGCATTTTCGGCGTCCTAAGATTACTTGCTTGGCCAATTTGCACGTCTGTTAGTACAGAAAGCTGCAAAGTGAGTTTCCTACCTGTTCGAAATGGGTCGGGCAGAGTACAGTGGTGGCGGGGGCGGATGGACACTTTATCCTAAGGTTATGGCGAACGACGCTGAAGAAGAGGCTGAGAAAGATGAAGGCTCCAATTTATCCCATGGTGACCCGTTGACCGGTGATGTCTTACGTTCAGAAGTGAATGTGCGCACCGAATACGGCCATGGAGACGTGACACTCCGAATACATGGCAGCGATACTGATGTGGCCCAGGACGCGCAAGGAGACAATATTTCTAACGAGAATCACCTTTCATCGACCTGACAAGGATCTCTAGGTTGAAGCTCGAAAAAGACGCACAGGTTTACCTGTCCCTAATTCTTCAATACTCACGCCGCGATAACCAGGGGAGAGATGCCCAGTATAAGCAATTCGCCAGTGCCATAGCTGGCCAAAGTGTCCAAGAGGAACAAGCTTGTCGCACAAGTGTTGTGGAGTTCTTCGAAGATAGAGCCGCCCACACCGAAGTCGAGGACTCAAAAGCGCTGCAAACCTACCTGAGCTCTGTTCGCGCTGACCCATCAAGGCCTAATCGACGATTCTTCATACTTGAAGATCTTTCGATCTTTCTACTAAAACTGTTTGTCATCTGGGCTCCTTCCTGCAAATACATCCCAGCGTGGGTCGTGCCATCTACAACAAATTTGTAAGTGCAACACCTATTAATCTGCAACGCACATATTCGCTTTACACTTCAGTATTGAAGATGGTCCTGTTCACAGCAACTCTATAGCCGCATCTCCCTCAGTCAATCAAGTAATACCGTGAACGATTTGGATTATGCAAGCTCGATCGGTGATGTCAATACAGTCATTGCGGAGAAAAGGCATCTTACTTTTCGATACCCTGTTATAATGCACCGCCTATCTGCCTCCCACAACCCCGACCCACGCTTGTGCCCACCATGGCTGAAGCCAAACAAGCAGTTAGCTATCAGAGCGCCTATGCCAATTTCAACATCGAGCGCAGCCTCCATACGCCTACACTGAACGACATATGGGATGAAGGTGGCAAAGTTGCGTCCATGGCCGGTCAGACAACTCAATTGTCTCGTACCAGCCAAGGCGGTCGATGGGATGGTAGGTCTTTCTCTGCGATATTCCCCAATAGCTCATCTACAGATCTCCAGTCTGTTGCATCTCCGCTTCTAACACTCTTTCAGCACTACTGCTTGTGGATCCATGTATCAAAGACCTGCAATTCTTAGCAATGCTTGATGGCGCTCCAAGCCCAGGTCTTCACCGGATTCTCGAGTACCAAGACCTCTATGACAAGCAGGAACTTCCCGGTGACTCAGCGGATTGAAAATCGTCGGCCAATCTGACAAATTTATCCTTTACGACGGTCTTATCAAGCATCTTGCCCTCGGTGGAAGTGAACCGGGAGCAACGCCTATTGCGATCAGTCAATTTATTCGGGGCTTCGCCATAAACAAGTGGGTTGTATTCTTGAACTATGTGAATAGCTCTCTGCTGGCGGCATTCGCTCTAGGCTCTTGGCTGATGGGTTTCGCAAAACGCCGGAAGGCTGGCAGAATTCAGCGCAATGGGGCGCCAATTGGAGCGAATGGGTTTTTGAACGAATACAGGCATGGAAGGTTGACTTGACCTTGTCATTGACTGAGTTCGAGTGCAACATGCACGCCCTTGGTTTGGATCCAGACGACATTTCTAGCTTTGGCATGGTGGGCAAGAGAGAAGCGCAGATGTGGCGATATATCAAAAATATGATCGCACGAGACCGGGACCTTTTCAAGGTATAGCCAACTCGTTCGTCCTTATCCTGTCCGCTCTGAAACACATGTTTTCTCTCCCCCTTCGAAATTAACTAACAATGGTGGTGCATGTCCAGATATACACAGGGCATCGCCTTAAGAGAAACTCAGACCTCAAACCTCAGGTTCGTTCTGTCGGCAGACTTACCGTTCTTGGTACACTCTTCCTACCGGCCTCACTGATCGCTTCGATGCTTTCAACGGGCGAGGTTTTCCTCCTCGGCTGCGGACAGTTTTGGATCTGCGGGGCGGTAACATTGCCGCTTCTTGTGATGCTCGCGGTCTGTCTCTTTGCCGACTTCGTTCCTTGGATGTACTTGGTGAAAGTCAAGAGGCAAGAGTTGGGGAAAGAACATCGTATCGGCCGGACACGGTCTTGCAATTGGTGGCAAAAAGGAAGTGTTTTATCAACGGTCAGCTCTCCGTTGACAATGCCAAAATCTTCTGCGCTTCGTTGAGCGCCTGATCTGTCGGAAACGTCGACGTGAAGTACCATACTAGTTTCGAGTAGGTGTTTCACAGCCTTATTACTTCCTCCTTGTCTGAGTATCCCTAGATGCCTCTAAATGCGCTAGAACACGCCCTCTTGCCTCTACACCGGAGACATTGCGAACATGCCGCTTTTCGGCTGTGATTCACAGAGATACCGTTGTGTTCATGTTACTGTTTTTGATCGTCGCAATTTGCCTTTTCCTGATGACTCAGCATTTAGACCTTGCTGGTGGAAAATTCAGACACGAGACGCACTAGAGTCTACCGTAGAAGCTACGGTGGTGGTGGCCCGGTTCCGGCGCTCGTACCAGCTTTGCACTTCCACAGTAACAGACTACTACTACCTCGAACGCGACAAACTGTCCGCGTCTCCAGCTCAACATGGGTTCACACGCGTATTCGCAGCTTGTCGACGAGTCAGCGGAAGAATATGATGACTTGTCTCTCTCTGAAGACTCCGAAGATGAACGTGATATTCTCAGGCCCACCACCCGTGCCTCAGGTCTGAGCAAGTGGTATGTGGCTGGTTGGACATGCCAGGACGCGTTTCGGGAGCTCTATCAAAATTGGTCATTACGACATGCCTTAAGCCCATATCAGGCTGCCTAGTAACAGTTCACAGGAAAGATGCTATAATCGCATCTTTCAATATTGACCCTCGTTCTTTCAAACCGGTTTTGAAAGAACTTCCCAGTCAAATCCAAGTTACCATTCACCGCCAGCATGCATTGGGGACAGCGAGAGCTTCGCAAGAGCTGCTTGGCTTTATCCGCTTCAATAAAAACGCCGGTAGCCTTGAGCTGACAAATTTCCAAGCCGAGCTCAGTGTACAACATCTGAGCCTGGGCGGGACGACCAAAAGAGGCCAAGACCGATTTGCCGGAATTCACGGAGAAGGATTTAAACTTGCAGCCCTCGTAATGCGCCGCAACGAGCATGCAGTTCGATTTGGAGCTAGCTCATACTATTGGAATTTCAGATTTCGCGGTGTTGCTACTTCCAATTTCTGTTGTCGGCTTTCCCGACCAAAGCCGGAGATAATTCAAAGGAAGAAGGAAGCGTTCGCCAGAAGAGCAGCGTCTAGCGGCCGGAGGGGTCTCACATCCAACATGTGGGAGGATGTGACGGTTAAAATCTCAAAGGGGAGAGGAGACTGTGGCATGAAGATCTTGGAAGCAGACTTCCGCTCATGGCTGGATGTCGCAATCGATATCGTAGGCCCGCAGTCTGAGGATATTGTTCAGACGAATTACGGAGATCTCGTCCTGGACAAGCACTTTTCCGGCCAAATCTACCTCAAAGGACTTCGCATTCCTGGTCACGGGCCGGACGGGAAAGTGTATTCTTTTGGATACAATTTTGTTCGAGGTTCAATCAATCGGGATCGAGAACGGTTGATGAATCGATCGGAGGAAGCTAAGATGCTCGCTATGATCTGGGAGCAATCAATCGCAGGACGAGGAGACGCTATTACGGACATTTACATCAAATTGTTTCGTGATTGTCAGGAGTGCGCTGATATTGCCTTTGCGGAGGAGAAGGTGTCAATATCGGTCGCAAAAGCCGTGTGGAACCGGCTGAGGATGGCCTCGCCAAACGCGTTCTTCTACTCTGAGAAGAACAATTCAGAGTCAGATACGGCTGATCTGGTAAAATGTTGCCTTCCACTAAATTGAGTCTTAAAGCTGACCATTGTTCCTAAAGTCAAGCATCATTACAACGGACCTGAATAAACGACCTGAAAAGCTCCCAGAGGCTCTCTGGAAAATACTAAGAAAGTTTTCATTGGCTCGCACGCCCCAAGAAGAGAGAATTCGTCTGTTCGAGAACTCTGAGACGGTCGGAATAAACGAGGATCCCTTTGTGGTTTTCATACTAAGAGCTTTATCGGCGGCTCTGTCACTGGACCGAAGGATGGAGCACATAAGGGTTCAGTTCGTGAAAGGAGGGGACACTGAGATTGACCTTCTTTTCAAAGAGGAGGAACAGCTTCTCCTCGTTCACGAAAAATGGCTCGATTTCCAGAGAATCCACGAAGGAGCTAGCTGCGAAATGTCTCGCCTAGCCCGAGAACGGCCGGTAGAGAAGGAAGCATTCTCTTGTGACCATGTTGTTGAAGACTTGTTTGAGCTGGCCATCAATGAGATCCGCGGACCACTCAATTTGGATCAGTCAGAGTCTGTCACATTACGAAGGGTAGCTCGTGAACGAATTCGACAGATCCCCCGGCTGATCAAAGTTTTAAGAACATGTCGGGCTAACGATCTTGAAGTCAGCTGGTCCGGAAATGAAAGTGTGATCATTTCCAAGAAGTATGGCGCCAACATCCTGTACCATGTTATCCTACATAAGATGAGTACCTGCTGGCCAAAGAAGGGCGAATTACTCCATCAAGCCGGTACGTATCCTTTTCCAGGAGGTGCGCTGCAAATTGTCGAACGCTTACTTATGACACTAGATGCAGAATCGGCTCCTGCCTATCCCGGAAGCAGCTCACATCCACTAGAGGCAACCAACGCATCGTGCGGTTGTGCTCGTCAAGTTGCGTCTCAAAGCGACACCAAAGCTACCTTCAGCGATCTGGACCATAGGGAAGAGTACTTTCCAATGATTGCTCGAACTAGGGATAAGTCTTTCTTTGGCATACCTCCCGCACCAGTTGCACCAGAGGCGGCAACGGACAGCAATGCTGCATCTCCAGCGCCAATGATTAACCCAGAGATAAACCGAAACTCTCAGCCTCCGCCTGAACAACAGGACATTGTTGCTAATGATGTGCCTCTCGAGTTGTTTGGCAGCAATGAAGACGAGGAGGACGAGGACACACCCGTCCACACTCCTACCAGAAAGTCACCTGTTAATGCCGACACTTCTCACCCAAGACCACAAGCGCGATCTAGCCATAGACGACAGGAGTCACGAGACACTGACGCTGTTGATTCGTTGGCCTGGAATCAAGACGAGAAGACCTGGCAGACGTGGCATGAGCAAGAATTGCCAGGGATTTTTTCTCGACTCATCCCCAAATGTGGAACAAGGTCCTTGGTATGGAAAGCACCAATGACATATTGTACCAATTCAACCCTTGAATAGTACTAACTCCAATAGCAAACGATGTCTATCATCTCAAGCCTCTTGTGCCAGCACCTAGACCATACGTTCGAGAAAGATGAATTCGCTCGTGTTCGTGTGAATTCGGAAGGGTCTATGGAATATATCATCTTCATTCATGATATTCGCTCCGAAGATGGCTGCTCCGATGCAACGTCCTGCCGTTTGACGGTAACTAAGTATTCCTTTCTCAGATCGGTTCATCCATTCCATGCGCAACAGTCTTCAAGGGATAATAAGGCGGCGATAAGCAACAGAGAACTACTCTTGCACTTCGAAGACTTCGACAAGATGGGGAAGCGAGATGACGCTGAAGTCATCCGACTTGATGACATTGCCTCTGCCGAAGCCCTACCTTCAGGTTTGGAGATTTCTGCAGACATTGTGGACCATGTCGTTTGGCCTCCTTCAGGTGGGAATAATTTTTGACAAGAGTCGATTCTGATGCGTAGCTGACTTTTTGATAGACCTCGATAATTGCGGGCTGTTCTGCCGTTTTGCTATCTGCAACGCCGTCGGCCCTAAGGCAGTTTGTATTACGCCGATAGCATCTAGCCTTCTTCAATTTCGGGATCGCTGGAGACGGCGGAAGTTTGTTTATCCTCCCAGGCCCCTGGTTTTTGACCTCACACCAAATGTGCTGGGGCCTTCCGAGGGCTTTTCACAAGCAGCTTGCTCAATATATGCTGGGCTTGGGTTTGAGGAAGACCAACACGCGACATGGAAGGTTTGTCTCCTGACTTGCTCTCTGAATTTTCTTCACTAATTCGTGTAGATAAGGCATCACCAATGTCGAGTGTATGATGGGTCACCTCTGGATGTGTTTGATGAATTTGTATGTGGTAAACTTGGGTCTCCTCTCTTACCGCCACCCGAATATCCAAGAATTGCTTTGGTAGCGGGAGAAAACACACGCTTCAAATTGAGCAGCGGAAATAAACAGATGCCTTCAACTGATGAATTCCTGAGACCACTCGACATCATGGATGCAGCTGTAAGTTCACCATTGGGCCGGACTTTCTGGTCACGCTGATGCCTCCTGCTCTGCTCCATCACTCCACAATCGGCAGACTCTCAACGAGCATATTCAAATTGCTGGAGCAGAGGTTGTCGGTACACATAAACCTCTCCCCACTTCAGGATCATGGAATTCCTCAGGAACGTAGTATGCTCATCGTTGTCGCATCTCCCTTTTGCGCTTCACTACCGTGGCATTTCGGTTGGCCTGTCACCGGTCCTCACCCGTCGATCAAGGTAAAGGATCTGATTGGAGACCTCGTGTTCCAGAATCCCCGTGCAACCCAGGGAGCCAAAGGCGGCTTCGTATGCTCTGTTCCCGCTCAAAACAACCCTGCTTCGCATGAGGGAAATGAGCGGACAAAAGATATCTACAACCACCAGACTGGGCGCTCGGCTCCACTAATAGCGACCCCCGTTAACATAGATGCGAATGCTATCTCTATATCCTACAACAGTCCCAAGTCTTTGGTTCATCCGAGTAAGTCTTCCGTGCATTTGCTCATTCCCGTCTAGTATAATATCGATGTTTCATGTTGGCTGATACTGGCCACAAAACTAGACCGGCGGGACCTCCTAACCGTCCGCGAAATTGCACGACTCCAGGGCTTCAAGGACGACTTTGTATTCTACAACTCGGAGACATCGCAGTACAAGGATGTTCTCAAAGCGCTGCCTCCGATCTTGGCGCGACGGATTGCCGAGATCATCCACAATGTTATCGGGAGCTCGCGGGTGATGAGGCTAGATGATCCCAGGGAAAATCCAAGTGCTACCAAGAGGGCGAGACTTGAGAACGAGAGAGAGAGAGGGCCTGATCTCGCCACATTTGGAAATTTTGCTTCTTCATCAAGAGTATATTGATTATTCTCATAATCAGGGGATGTGACTCGCTCAGCAGAAAAAGAAAGGAACGTAAGTGAACACGGGTGGACCCTAACAGATGGATATTTGCTAGTGGATGTTCAATCAGGAACAGCTAGAACATTCGACATGAGGGCTTGAAGGGTATCAGAGGACACATGCACGACCCTGTCTCAATTGGCGCTTTCTGCTCAGATCTCTAAATAGAATTTGCCGGCGCAGAAGCATCTGCATCCAAAGTTTGCTGTTTCATCCAACCACTTCACATCATGCCCATACCTAAAGGCCATTTCTTCTTGCCCCCTCTGAGTTCAGCAATACAAAAGTCCGTAACTCATCACGAATTGCAATGCTATCAGATACGAGCTTTGACGACGGGGCGCTTGTACTGGCACGATCATGCTGATATTTTGTATGTTGATCATGACTGTAACCCAAACCCCTTGGCATTATGGGTTCCTCGAACCCAAATTTCTCGGCATCATGTCATCTTGCGCCGCATCCTGTGCATATCTGCTTACCGAGACCATCGATCAGATGAAACGGTTCAGAGCTGCGTATCTGTCTTATGAAGCGCTCCAGCGGAATGTAATTACTCTCCTGCCCTCGTAGTTCGTCGATCCGTTCAGGTAAGAGAGGAGCCAGGCTCGGAGTATCACGATCGCGGACGTCGGGTTTCGAAGGCAGGGTTCCGGCTGCTACTTGCTGGAGCGCAGTGCTGAAAGCATGACCTAGATCTGCAAATAGTTGATCGCGTTTGCAGCGTTCGCATAAAGCGGTGGTTTGGATTTCTTGGGCCATGATCTGCGCACAGGGATTGGTTAGTTTAGTGGGAAGGGAAGCTTCTGGGGGGTAGATTGGGAGCTGCAAGTACCAGGACCATATCGATCGGGGACAGATGACTGACTATTGAACCTAAAGTGCAAAGAGCTTCAATATTGTCATGCGTGTCATTTTGCGGTCTCTTTACGCCGAAGCTGGATGTGCTCTCCTTCCGCCGTTCCCGGGAAAGAGCTCCAACTTATATCTACGATTCCTCGTCATAAGGCCTCCTCCAGCGTGAGGAGAGCAAGAATGTCCCACTGACACAAATTCGATTTCTCGGGTCTTCGCAGAACCCAATTACGATAATCGGCGTTGAAAGATGGCAATGGTGAACGATTTTTGACACATTTGAGCCAAGATAGCCCTAATGTGCGGGACGAAGGGACAGGTACGAACCTTAACTGGAAATCAGCATAATTGGCCCGGTGTAGTTTCAATTCTCCGCCAAAAGCCCCGGGTTGATCAATATCCTCTACCTATCACCGTCTCGTCGTTGCGCCGCCAGACGAACGCTCGTGAGCTACAGGGCTTGTGCTGGTAGATTCCCCGCCCAGGTCGGCACAAATCATTCGCACAGACATTGTGATGCTCACTGCTCATCAAGGTATCCAGCTCTGGGCCGATAACGAGCGAGCCTAGTTTCACTCGAAGCCCACTCATCATTGACAGCGGAAGTCAGACGGCGATGTCAAAGAGTGGATGCTGCCTCGCTAGGGTCTGTTCCTCGGTGAACTGCTGATTGTGGTTGGCTGATCCCGTGGTTGCTCGAAACCTGGCGACAAACTTTACCCGCATCAGCCTGCAAGTCTTCTGATGTGCCATTGGTACCGCGGAAGATACTTGGCTCGGAGGGTTGATGGGATCAATGGCGTCCCCAGAACTAAGTTAGAGGGCATGCTTCTTGTCGCTAAACCCTTAAAAGGTGCATTGGCACGATCCTTCAGGCGGCATCCTTGCTGGTTCAAGCCAATCGAGGCAATCGGAGACTGACGTCGACTTATGTAGCTCAGCTGCCCCAGGCTCCTCTCTTTCAGCAAGCGGGCGGGGAAAGGTGTGGGTGTCGTCCTCGTTTCTTCCAAACTATTCACTCTTCTATTCTGTGTCAAGTCCATCGTTTGCGGTGCTCTGGCTTTCTCTCCCGTCGTCAAGGCCTGTCACTCCTTGAAAACCTAAATGCCATTCTTTTGGACGACGCCCTGCTCTACAAGCTTTCATTCTCTCTACACATTCTGCCAATGAGCCCGTCTAGCAAGCTGTCATCGTTCAAAGCGGTTGTCAGTCACTCTGTGCCGTGATAATGCCTTTCTCATGGGATCAAACCATCCCTGGGCACCAAAAAACTTTCAAGGAGAAGACTATTGCACTATACATCGACGAGAACCGCCGTCTTGATGGCGTAGGTGGTGTACGTGACTATATGAAGGAGCACCACAACTTCGATAAAAGGTCAGAAAATGGTTTTTATTCTTAGGAATAGCTGACATGGCTCAAGCGTCTCTACCTACCGCCGCGAGTTCCCTAAATGGGGCATCAAGAAGAACGATTACCCGAGCACCGTGAACCGGGGCTCTGAGCATTCATTTGACTCAGGATATGCAACAGCTTCGAATCGCACTTCCTCTGCAGCCACATCCTTATTTGACCACCCTTCGTCTCGCAGACAATCGAAACAATCGCTGTTAAGATTGAGCCTTCAAAATCGGTTTTCGTCAAACCATCAATCATCTTATTCTCGCCGTCAGTCACACCAACCTGACATCGAGATCCCAGAAAATGGTCCTGCAATTGGTACTGTAGATCATGACAATGTCACCAATCATTACACAGCAGACGACTATTTATCGGATTTCTATGTCCAAGACGAGCCATCACAAGCGCAGGAACGTTTTCGTCCATCTTCTGAAGAAGATCTCAATCATCAACCCTACCGACCTCCTCATGCTCCCCCTTCACGATGTAACCGGGCGGGAACGAGTTCTGAGTTTCCAGATCTCGGTTTAGAGACTTGCACATTGTGTAGTGCCACTAAACTGCATCACCTTGCCTCCATCAGCCGTCGTACAGATGTCGCTCTGTTCAAGGAAGTTGTCCGATCCCACCTGAATTCTATCAATGAATCCGACAACGAAGGCAATCTCTGCGTACATTTCGCAGCTGGAGCAGGTGCAAGTCTGGAGCAATTGGCAATTCTTCAGCGCGGTGGCGCGGAAATAACCCGGCCAAACTATTCTGGCCAAACATTACTGCATGTGCTGGATCCTCGACATTATGGACGGACACTACCTGCCGTTCTTTCATGGGCGATAAGTACCGGCCTAGACTTTTCTGAACGGGACTACCTTGGAAAAACTCCTCTTCACCATATCTTTGGCCGCACCATAACGTTAACAAACGTTCATGATCTGATGCCATTTCTTCAGACTGCAGGCCGCACAATGACATTTTTGGATCGAGACGGCAATACTCCCCTCGATATTCTGAGAAACAACTGGCTGAAAGTGAATGATGGAGTGCACCTTCCACAGCTCGAAGCAAAGCTTATTGCCTGCAATATACCACTCGCCTCCACACGATTGTTCAACCCTGGATTCAAGCCTCAAACGCCGCTGCCCGATGTCAGCAAGCTTGCTATCACTAGTCATGATGATATCTCCACGGATATCCTCAATATCATTCACCGGTCACAAAATGAGCCATATTGTCAGAATGGCTCTAGCCAGAACGTTCTTCATGCGTTAGCAGCATTCTCCTTCCACGCAAACTATCAAATCAGTTGCTACATGACACCATGTGGTCTTCTGGAGTGTTTGCAGCAACGTCTCGAGAACTCTGCGAATGTTGGCGTGGACGTCAATCAGTACAATAGCGACGGTTTCACACCTCTGCATTGCTTCCTCACCGCCACCTTCGACATCAATCTGGATATCCCCTGGCTCGTCCCTGAGTGCGTCGAATTACTACTCCAGTACGGCGCAGATCCTGGGTTGTGCGATCGTAACGGAAACACGACATTACATCTTGCCTGCACCAGAGGCCGCTTCGAATGTGCTGGAAAGATCATCTCACATCTTTCAACCCACGGTGGCAAACAACAGTATATGCAATGTCTCTCTACCGTCAACGACAACGGAAAGACCGCTGTCGACCAGGCTGAAGCCTCCATGAGCAGCGAGACATTGGAAGCTAATGACCGTCGCAAGCAATGCATTGGCCTCGTGCGTGCAGCTATGGGACAACCAATCTATTCGTACATGCCTGCTGCATACCCAACAGCAGCAAGTCCCTCTTCGACTCTGAGTCCATCAGCGATGACTTGGTCCGCCCAGTTGCCAAACCACGGCCGTAAGTCTTTTGAATCACCGGCGCGGCCGTTTTCAGCGCATCGGAAAGTCCCCAGCTGGCCTTCAAGGACGCTTTCCTCGGAGGAACCTCAGGCTGAAATGAGATCTGCTTTCGAAGACTAGAGACGGTTGCCAGCTGCCTCGATTCTGGGCCATTATCTCCGCCTCAATCACCTTTCATCTCCTAACTCTTCAGAAGGACGATCCCTCTCAGGAACTTTGTATTACTACTCACTGTTTACTTCTACTACTCGTTCGATACTGTTGGCGTTCACTCCCTTGATAGGATACCCCGGCGGAAACTTCTCTGCTCTCGCAATGTTTTTGTCGAGTTGTGACTCTCTTTAATTTCACTAAAAGCGCTTTTGTTACCGAGCAGGAAGCAAACTCTTCACGAAACGAAGGTCCGGACTGGGAGGAACACGGACACATACACGATGAAGTGCGTACTTGTCGTCCGCCCTGGAGGCGATGAAGTCGCTTGGAAAGCGTGGAACGACGATGGAAATGGGTGACGGAGAAAAAAGCCTACGACTACTCACGAGTAATAGACTTGCTCACTCGCCGTGCTGGAAGCGGATAAAATCTCAAAACTATTTACCGGCCTTTCAGTGACGGCACGGGATTAATGATACCCTTGTACAAGTAGATAGATATATGTATAATATAATAGATAGATGGATAGACAGTCGTATAGACAGACAAAGATAGATAGCACACACGCACTATCCAGAGCTCGGAGATCGTGAATCATCTTCAACCATTCACCGGAAGAAAAGGATCGATTATTGATCTCTGTCATACTACATCTATAAGTACCTACCTGTGGTATCTTGCTTGCCCTGCCTCGTGTGCTGCCGAGTTGGCCAACTCCATATCCATAAGATGGATCGCAGCATTCATGAGCCTGGATCGTTCTATAACATCAAGTTAGAATGCGCTTCTTCTGGTTCCCACTTGCTTTCCCAATCACGGCGGTCTTGAAGAGCCCCTTGGAATTTGTCAGACTCCAACAAGTTCTGAACATGTGAATCCACGTGGGACTTGGTTTTCAATCTCACACATGTCCAAAAACCTGTTCTGTTTAGGTTCAATCATTATAAAGACATCGCCATGTGGAATGCAAATTCCATTTGGACTGGTGTCAAGCTTGGACTCAGCTGCTAATCTAATCTCCTGATATATTGGTTTGGTTTCACAAGTTCGCTCACGCTAAGAATGAAACGTGTGGAAATCACCTCCAGAGGTAATCCTGCTTTATGAATCAAAAGAACAGAAAAAGATCAAAAGTCCACTCGTTCATTTTTTATGTTGTTCGAAAACGTTGAAAATTTTTGGCATATATTGGTTGCGTTTCGGTCTGCGACTCCTACGCAAGAATATGGCCTCGGAAATGTGTATGATCTTTTGAGGATATCGAGATCCACCGGTTCTGACGGGCCCCCCGTCCTGTGGAAGTCGCAGCACCTTGACGTGTTTCCCCAGAACTTTCTTGCCTTTGAATTCTCCTCTTGTTCGGCGAACCAGGGAGCGAGTCGACTCGACGTTTCTGTCGTTCTGGTCATAACGATGTTGGTCCGCCAGTTTGTCACCGATTGAAATTGCTCATGTCCTCGGTCGACATCCTACACAGGAACCAGTTCAGGCTTTCTTCGAAATCTTCGCCGCTTGGTCTAACAATCGCTTTGCATTTGTCAGTGCATTAGCCCGTTCATTCGTGTTTGTGAGGTCTTGTAACGGTTGGTCCTTTTTCAACCGTTCCAGCTTCTCAGCGAGGTCCATCCGGAGCGCTTCTTCGAGTAAATTGGTCGTCATCTTATCCTGTAAGATCTTGAGGGCGAATAAGATTTTCGGAGATGACTGTGCGGTTGAGTCTAGAGCCCATAACCCTACTCTGCGGCCATGCGTACCCCTCGTACGATATTGAGAATAAGGCTCCAAAATTTCATTACACATCCAACATGACTTCTTGCTGCAGCCAAAGTATGGAAAGCATACCTCTTGCCTTGCTAAAGTATCGAAGTAGTTGCACTTCACAGTGAACTGTGAAGTGCAGATCTCCTTCATGAAGTCGTTCTAATGCGGTCTCCTTTTTAGGCATATTTTGAGGATATGAATTTATCTTCTCGATAAGTTATTCCCGACTGATTTATTTTGAACGGTGGAGGCTCGATGGGATGGAAGCTAAACTCATATTCGTGATACCGTGCAGGATAATCTTTGAAGCTGTTCCAAGCGGCAAGCAGACGTCCCAAGAAAATTGATATCTGTTGCTAGATTGCTGAAATACTTCGCGAGTTCTTCTGACATTTTTCTAAAATCAGAGAAGCTTCTGAGGGGCTTATCCGATCGGATTCGATGCGCGAGGTGCAGAATTTAATCTCCTTTATCAGAAGATTCTAGCACAATTTTTCTATACCGTTTACACTCCTCAATGAGGCTATCGATATGGTTGAAGATTATTTGAACCTCATTGTGACGCTTTTTCTCGTTGATTTCGAGAGTTTTCAGGAGTTTCTCCCTGTTTTCAGGCCATTTTTCTCTATTCTGAAGAATTCCACCGACGTAGAAGCTGATTCTTGCGCTAGAGAGGTCCATTATCTTGCCCAAAGTTGGGTCATCTCTAGGCCCGCTCACTTTTCGGTGGGCAAATGAGGACAGGTGGGGACAATTTAACCAAGTAAAAGGAGCTTTACCAAAATCTTTCTCCTCCTCACCCAACCCCTTGTTTTTGCTCACGAAAATCTCAATCTTCCCACGTTTTCCCCCTTCTCCCGGTCTTTCGCGCAGGGCAGTGGCGGTAACATCACCTGCTTGCAGATGCCGACCTTACTTCTGATCCCGACCTGGAATTTTCTCTTGACCCGGAATAGAGGCTTTCTTCCTATCTGAGATCTTGGGATGAGCGAACACCTGTGCGAGGCGATCGAGAAATTGCCGTGTGATCACCGTTGCTGCTACCTCCTTTAGTGTGTGTGATATTGGCTGTGGTGCCTCGTCGGCATCATCTCCGTAAAGCTATTCCCATGGCCATTCTCCCTCACCGTCCTTGTTCCATTCTGGGCCAATGTCGGAAGTACACCGTTTGACCTGGTCCGCAAAAAAATGCTTGGGGTTATCGATGACATATTGTTGGTCATCGGTAAGCTGTAGATAGTTCGCTGAGGCAGTGAAAGTAGCATGGTCGAGACCTGGCGAATCCCATAGCGAGCGGGACATGTTTTGTCTTACGGAATGGGAAGACGCTGAGTTCAATCCTGTGTATTCTGGGGCGCTGGGTTCTGCCTGCTGTGGTACAGATCATGTGCAAAGAAACTTGATCCACGGTTTCTGATAAGAATAAAATTAGGGCAGCAGCTCAGCCATATCTGAGGCGGCCAATCACCCAGGACCCTCCCTGTTCGCGCGACGGTCATGGGCAGATTCATCTTGGCCAATCCAAGCTAGTTCCCCAAAGCCACGGCGCTTGAGCTCGAATGGCCACGTTTCACTGGTTTCAATCAATCTGCCTGCTTGATTGAAGTCGCGGATACCTTGCATCATATTGACCCACTTGGAGAGTGCACTTGTCGAGGACGCATTCATGGCAGACCATAAACATCGAAGTTGAAGAGGCTCCCTGTCGAGGTCTTGTCGGAATCGCTGTTGATTGATGCTTGACAGAGACCACTCTCTTCCCATCAAGGCTTCAGCATATATTCTTATATCATTCATCTCCATCTTCCCCTTCCCCTTTCCTCAAAAACATAAAAATCGAAACAGACAAGAAAATCACTCGTACCGCCGTGAAACTCTTCGGAGGATGTACTAGTACATACTCTTGCTGTGCATTCTCAACCCTGACTACCTTATACAAGCGCAATTGTGTGAACAGCCCAAGTTGGTTGCTGAGTCACTTACACTAAGTGAATAAGTTTTTATACTTTTCGGGTGTAGACCTGTGCCTGAGATTTTGTCATCTTGACAGAATAAACGCGGCTTAGCACGCAATTTGATGCGACCGAAATCTCGGAAGAGGTGTACCTCTAAAATTTCCAAAAACTTCCGCCCCAGTACTGTATATATACAGACTGCGCTGATTAGCTCTCTTTATTATCGATGCCCGGTCTGAGATGGTAAACCGCAAGATGGATACCAGCCAGTGTGGATACTTTGATTTCATTATTTACTTGTTAGTTAGGGGGAAGGGGGAAGGGGGAGAAATATTACGGATGGTAGGTATGCAAAAGCGTATAGTCAGTGCATACCAATACAAATACTACAAATGTGACTTAGACTTCCGGCGCCTGCGGTGCTACTGCAGGTTTCCACCCTACTCGAGGGGTCAGAACATGCGTCTTTCAAGCTCGCCTCGATATCACATCTCTGCTCAGTACAAGCCCTCGAGCATGTCTCGCTTGTCCTTCTCTATTAACACTGGCAGCGCAAGACCGATCTTCTCCTCCACACCTGGCTTCTCCATCTCATTTCCGCTTCCCGTTCCATCTCCTCCGCTCCCATCCCAACACCCATCCTCTTTACCACAATCTAGCTTCGTCCCACATTCCCCGCAACACTGCGACTTCTCTGCTCTCATACGTAATCTAATTCGCGGCGGAACTACCCCTCTTCCCTCCATAGCTCGACTCGGTAATATCAATTTCGCCTCATTCCCCGAACCCATAGTCACACTTCTACTAGCGAAGAAACTTGACAGCTCCCTCAGAAATGGAGGTCTGCTTGGTGTTGGTGTGGTAGGTAGAGATATTGCTCGCATGGATGGCCTTCCCTTGTCGTCGACTTTCGAGTTTTTGCGAGGGAGATTTCGTGGGGCTGTAGAGCCATGATTTTCGGGGGGAAAGGGGCGATTGCCGGAGGTGTGGGCCTTGGGCGTGGAGAGCGTAGGGATACTTGTTTCTAAGGAAGAGGCGCGTAGGTTGCTAAAAGGGTTTGTGGCTGGGTGGGAGGACGTGAAGGATGAGGAAGGGATTGGAGGAAGGGGCGTGTGCTTGGCGACGGGGGTCGGTCTGTTTGATAGTGGGAATTTTGCTTCGGAAGATGTAGCGCGGGGGCTGGTGCCGTATGGTGTGCGAGGGTGGGTTGCTGAGAAGGTTGACTTGAAGGATGGAGAAGTTGGAATGGTGATGCTGCCGATTTCAGTAGGTAGGTTGAATGCAGGATTTTTAGCGGGTGCTTCTTCTCTTTCGGACGGACGGGCTTTGGGCATAGCAGCATTGGAGCTCGGCAGGTAGAATAGTTCTTGTGTATGACCCAGTAGACTTGCGAAATCGGCGCTGCTGTGTCGCTTTTGCTCCTCTGAAGCATGGGAAATGCTGTCTCCGTCAAGAGATAAGCTCAGCGGCGTAGGAAAGCGCTTTGAAACATGGTCGTCGTGGTTGATCGGCCATTCGAGAGGAGTCACGTAGGGTGTGGGATTGCTCGAGGAAGAATAAGAGGGAAATGACATTCGTCGTGAGATGATCAAGTGACTAGGAGGTTTGATGTGGGGATTGACATTCGATGGAAGTAGTGACATCCATGCTGGAAGAGGACGAGATTGTCGGGTGTTCTGAGGAGGGTTTTGTGGCTTCGGGGTGTGCTTTTCTTGTAAGGTGGCCTGGACCGTGGCGCGCCTGTTGCACATTTCAGCTGCTGGCTGAGTGGACGCACGAGCGGCTTCATCTTCATGCCTCAACGCTTTCAATGACGTTTGCGGAACCTCTTTCAATACAGAGGCATGCTGTTCAAGTTTCGTGATCGAGTCGCGCGAGTCTATGCAGCGATCGCAAACAGGTGGATCGGTAAGCACAATACCGTCTTCGTACGGCTGGTCCGTCGAGTCGAAATAACTGGGAGGACGTAGCGGGAACTAGTCTGTCAAATGTGATCAAATCTCGGGACAGAAGTGTGCACTCACACTGCACACAAGGCATGAGAAGCAACCCCAATGCCACCAGCACCAACCAAAGCCAATTGCATCTGTCTTTCGAAACACAACCTCTCCACATGACCAACAAATGCTGACGCTCCACATCCATCTCCAGCATTCTCGGCAAACAGCTCGTAGTCTTCTGCCGACTGTGAAACACGGCGAAGCAAATGCCTTTCCACAGCCGGTGCACCTGAAGCCATCGCGAGAGGGTGTGCTTAGTCTGCGCGGAGTGAGGGGACTGGGGATAAGGCTGGGCGAGGATAGAGAATGTTCGCGCGAGTGGTATTGTGCTAATACAGGGCTCGACCGGGTAGTAAAGGAAGGCTGTCGCTGTTGGGGAGGACGAGCCATATCATGCTGCATAGAAAAAGGCTGTGATGAATACGGAGTAACGAAGGATAGAAGTGGAATGGATGCGCATAGTAAACAATTGGTGTACATTGAAGAGACCGAGATACGCGAGGCGAGATGAGACGAGATGAGGAAATGGCAGTCGATATAGTATCACACCTTCCCGTTCCAGTATCAAGTATTCCCACCTCTTCCTTTGCAACCAGGGTACCGCCTAGTAGCCCCAGTATCCTTTAACGAGATAGGCAGCATATGCAGACATGCCACCCAAGAACCCTACGGTTCCAAAATGTCCAATCAGCCTTCCCGGGGCATTGGCCTCAGCACTGCGCAAGCCAAATTCCACATGCAGGATTCTGAAGAGAAGCAAAGCCGCAAGTCCGCCATTGAGTACCTTCCGGTTTCCGCCGTTGAGCTCCACAATAGCCGCAGTCAACAAAGCCAGGGGGATATTCTCCATGTAGTTGTTGTGGCTTCGGACTGCTACCTCCAGAGGGTCGACCTCGTTACTTGCGGTATTGGTTTCTGAGGTCTTGCTGCCGATCCATTTTTTATTGTCGACCCTCAGCTTCGACACTCGGGCGCTGAGAAGAAAGCAGTAAGCAGTGAAGGGTAAGCTCCAGGTGCCGGTGATAGCTATCAAAGACTGTCAGAAGGCGAGAACCAGCGGAAGGGTGTTGGGAAACCGACGTAGCATTTTGGGCACGGTGATGCCAACAGGCGTCGACATGATGATTTTTGAGATGTCAGATTATATACGACATTCACAGAAGAGCGCGATGAATGTGATGGGCAGCGTTTTCCAGAGGAAAAGTCAACTCTGAACTGCAGTCCATACCTCGGGCAGCAGGAGAAATGCGGGGCGGGGTGCCAAGATTATACATTTCTGCCCCGATCTTACGCAGTATGCGAGGGAGACGTGAGGGCTCTGAGGCCCCGTCTCTGTTAAAACACCCTCAGATTCCTCCCTTCTCTACCATAATCGTTAAGACACAATGCATCCGTCTCTTCCCCTGCCTGGCATCGCTGAAGGCGACGACACAAGAACGAGGGTTGTGCAATATCAATCAATATCATACGAAGCACTAAATCAGACAAAAGGACGATCAAGACTTGACTACATGAATGATTGGTGCCATGCGCTCCAGATGGTTTATGATTGCATTAACAGCACAAATCAAGCTGTCCAACACTTCGCGTTACTCCTGTTGATCTACTCTCAGGAACCGACCGTGCCTCGCCTGCGTTACTAACACCACACACCTAGCCAGCGCCTGCGGCTGAGCGTTTCCCACCACTGGTCCAAACGGAGCTTCCTTTTCCTACTCCACTATCACCCGTGTATCCCCTTTGTGTATACCTGTGGGGCCCTCTTTCGCTTACCCCTGTTGGCCGAGGCCCCAATCAATAGTATTCTGCAGGCTCTGCGCAAGGGAAATACCATGGAGCCTTACAGGGAGTCCGTCCAGCCAATTCAAACCTTCGCCGGGCCCTCACAGGCATCGTTGCGGCGACTCCCTTGCTCTTTACCTGTCGAGGTATCCGGTTCGCTTGACGAACCGTCGTGGTACTCCGGCCCACCCAGGTGGCTAGTAAACATTCTGCACCTATCTCAGAGGTGCCATTGCGGGTAGCCAATCCGCGGTAGAGATGTCACATCACCTCTGCGAATACTGGACTGCTCACCACTGTGCTTGGAGCAACGTCTTGCACTCACCCCATTTCGTGCACCGCCTTTTGGCTCGGAGCATCAACTTTTTGCTGTCCATCCATTTCTTGTTTTTCAACACCAGGTCCGCTCGGGAAATCCTTTAGCTCTGGTTTTGCTGCATCATCCAAGTTCAGCCTGTCGGTGTCCCTGTCACCTGGCAATTTCTTTCTAGGAACTTCCGAGCCTGCCGACAAAGGGCTTTTCAATTTTCAATAACGCATCCACTTTAGCCTGCTTTTTCGCTTTCCTTGGGCGAAAAGAGGACGAGCACGATGTAGGCTACTAAATCCCCGACACCAGCGGACACTCTAATGGCAACGCCCGACTTTGCCGCCCGTCGAAAGATCACCGCTGTTTGATGCTGATCGTGACGAAGAGCTGTCACCTGATCCTGACGGAGAGTTGTTACTACTACTGTCATCGCTGTTTCCAGAAGAACTTTGATTCGATGGGAGAGAAAGCTTCGAATCACGGCTGGTGCAAGCGTAAGAATATCGCAGAACATCGGCTGCCGGGGCCCATCTCTTGCAATCGAAATCTGCTTGAGTTCGTAAGGTCATCTTTCTAACCGCTTGTAAAGCAGGGAGGTTCAGACGGTGTCAGGCATCACTATACCAAAGCTGAACAGCACCTCTGGATCCTTACTTTTCGGGGGCTGCAGGTTCAACGACATCTCATTATCAGGTCTTAGCGCCGTTGAAGGCGAGTTTGTCTTCGATCTTGCATCTCAGCTGACATCTCTGAATGTCTCTAGTCTGAAGTCGATTGGGAATACGATCAGGCTCTGAAAAACAACTGTACTTAAAAAATCCTAGAACTTCCAAGTTTAAGCAGTATCAATGGCTTTGAGTGACTTCCTCTGCACTTTTGACGTTCCAAGTTGACATGTCGACTGCGCCCTGCAGATCTGGGAGCGAGACCTGAATTTGACGACCATAGGCTCCGATATTGAGCGATGTGGTAATGTATCTGTACTGAATGTTGATAGCTTGCATAGATCGCCTGGCCACATATCAAGCCATACAACGGGAAACCCCTCAAAAGACCCAAGGCTACATCAAATGGTGTATCAGCACTGGGAGGGGAGATCCCGCAACAAGCAGACAGTAATAAAGCAGAACGGCAAGACGGCAGAGATGAGGGAAGTATCTTACGGTGTTGATACAGGCATCTGGGCGACTGCAGTCCTCATTCTAGCCCCTAAGCTATCACATGGAGGACGTGGTATGTAGGCCATCTGGAAAAGCCAAAAACAAGCCTAATCCACACTTTAAAAGCGGCTGCGTCACTCAGTATGCCGCATGAAGGATGAAGGCTGAGTATGAAGTATGGAAGGCCAAGCAAGGAACCAAGAAGCTGGAAGAGCCTGATTGAGTCCCGATCCAGTGTCCGAAACCCATCACTTGTTGCACCTCGTCCCAGCAATAGTCTCTCAACATCCGAGAAAGCTGACAGATGGCCGGCATACCGAAGGAGTAGATACAATACTGCTTGACGTACACAAAACCCACAGAGAGACAAGCATGTGATGCTAAATGGGTGGTCGACCTCTTTTTCGTGCGAGGGAGCCCCTAGGGTCGGGAATGTCTTCGGAGAGGCACATTCGACAAGCATATTTGTTCGCATGGAGCGGAGGTATATTCGACCTGTTGGTGCTTGGAATGAGTGGGGACATCACCCAGATTATCACCGGTCATTTCTGCTACATCATGCGAGTATGCTTAGGCGCGTTGTTGTGGGCTGCGTTAGTCTAGCTATCATTGGAGCCACTTCTCACATCTCTGATCGTTGCGGCTTCACTTCTAGCCAAGCAGACGAACGCGAATTCAAGCGCACCGTTGTAATCACTCGCATAACCCGCTGCCACACGGCCTACATGGCCTGCACTCTGATCCTCGCCTGTCTCCGTCTCTAAAACGCCGATTCTCGCCCATCAACCATAACTCTCGCTGTCGGTATTGTACATGGGATACGCTCGGGGCTCCCCTTCTCTTCGCCTTGGAAGGGTAACAATGAAGTGATTCGGAACGTATGCACCGCAGGCTACGATTTGAGCAGGTGTTTCCACTTCACGTTGGGCTCAGCGAGGGCGCATGACACTGAATCAAGAGGCTAAGAAATGGACAGTGCGTTGCAAGTGAGTAGCGATGAGTGCCGCCTCCAGAATAAGATTTGGTTGTCCAGCTCGAGGGGTAAATGTACCTACCACTGGCTGCGGTTTCCAGTAGGGCAGAATGACACTGACATTGTCAGAAAGACTGCAACGAAGGATGCAAATAGATCTTTCAACTTGCAAGCTTCAAAACAATACTCTTCTTGCTGCCTTTATGCCTTCAAGATTGCACTTGAGGCTCTGTGGTGCAGCGCGGTCCATATACTCTTGCCAGTCGCCTCGCCGACACGCAGGTCGCATAATGTTCGCATACCCCCAATAGTCAGGATACCACCCGGCTGCCTCCCAATCGATGATGCCGGTTATGCGGTACTGTTCATCGACCATAATGTTTCTTGGTGCTATATCCGCATGGGTGAAAACAGAAGAGGAGGAGCGAGGAAGCATGTTCGGTAACTCCTCAGCATAGCGTTGACCACCGTAATGTAGTTGACGCTCGTGTGTCCGCACACGCAAGGCGTCATCGCTAAGAGTAGGCCTAGGAGGCTTCTCAAGGTCTTTGATGAGTGGATCGTGGGTGGTTGATCCGTCAGCAGAGCACTGAAAAGCTCGACTGCACTCTGGCGGACGGTCGATCTCTCGTATCTTTGTGATAAAGCTCCACGTGTTGGCGCAAAGGCGCCGCTTGGTATCATCATCGAGCTTCTCCCACACGGTGGCAAGCGTGCGACTAGGAACGATACCCATCCACAGACAACCTCGCTCAGTTCTCTCATCGAATTCGAATGTGATGTATTCAGGGATTGGAACATCTGTATGTTGCTGCACAAGTATCATCGCTGCCGCCTCGGAAGGCCTTACTCGGTCTCCAAATTTGACGACGTAATCATCATCACGCTGGTGAACTCTACCACCGGTCGACTTGCTCGTCTGGAGGGGCTTGAAGATGTGGCCTGCGATGAGCTTGTTGGACTGGAGGCTCGCGATTTTGGTGACTCCAAAACAGAATCACCCATGCTGGCCACCGCAAATTAATGCCTTGTAGAGGACCTTGTTGCTAGGAAGACGGCAAAGTTTTCCTCATGTTGATCATATATTGAAGGTACATGGACTGATCAAACTGTCACGTGATCTTGTTGACTTGTTTAGTTTTGGGGACTCGGCGGATGAACTAATTACTCGGAACAGTTGCAATAGACAATTCTGTAGCCTGTACGGAGTACATCCAGTAGAAAGCAGCGATGAGTTTCCGCGGGCCTGAAGCAGCCAAGACTTGAAGTTGTTTTTGGGTGCCAAGACCAGGAAAGTCCGGCATCCCGCTGGTACGCCATTCCATTTCGGGTGGACATGTCAACAAATACCGCTAGCCTTTGAGCTGAACTCACCCATTTTGCATCGGCGATTGGACAGTGGCATGCCCCTCCCCCCTCCCCGGATGACCTTCATCTCATTCGACTCTGAACGGCGATTCCTCGTCTTTCATAACCTCCTCGATCAAAGACTCAGATTGCGCTCATCATGGCGACTCCTCGGAGAAGATCTGCGAGACTCAGCCGAAAGAGCTCGACTCCTGATGTAAGTAATTCTGGCGAGTGAAGAACCGACCTGCACATCCTTTTGGGCTCCGAAGAGAACCCGTCTCCTGTTAGACAGACGTTGACTCTCTACAGAGGTTCGGAGCGCGAAAGATTCCTCTCGCCCACCCACAACTAGGTTCTCTCGTGGAACGAGACGAAACTCCTGAAGGAGGACCTCAATCTTCCCTTGACGCGATCCTCTCCTCACCCGCTCCACCAACTGATCTCGCAAGCAAGAAACAACTTGATGAACTATCCATTGTCAAGACTCCTAAGACCCTTCCTCGGGTGGCACATGCAGAGATGAATCCAAAGGAGGTTCATCAAACAACTACCAAGGCACCAGACTCCGGCCTCCGACTGGGTTTCGCGGATATCTCAGCTACCGAAACCAGCAAGAAAGTCGCTGAAGCTCTAAACACCCCTTCCAGGACCGCCCCACGTGCTAGCCTGCCACAACACCTCACAGCTGCTAGCTTTGATTTCAAGTTCGCTTCCGAGTCCAAACTAAGTGAAGAGGCTCGAAAATTGATGGATAACGTCCGCGAAGACGCCGAGAGAATCAAGTTGCATATTTTGGCTGAGAAGGATATGCAGGCACACAAAGACAGCGAAGCTGAGCGAATTTTCGGTGGTGTCAGCGCCACGGGACGAAAGATTGCCAAAGCTCAAGGGAGGGCTGGTAGGTTTAGTGATGTTCACATGGCACAGTTTAAAAAGATGGACTCGATCGCCAATCATCCTTCCTCATTTCGAGCTAAACCGAACTTTGCCCAACCTACTCAGCAGTCTTTAAAGCGAAGTGGTTCCAAAGCGGGTCTGGATGAGGCTGAGCGACCTCGAACTGCTGGAAAGGGAACTCCTGGCAGACTACCTCCTCCATTCGGACGGCCACACGCAGAATCCAGTCCACCAAAGCCGTCACCCAGCTGTCCAGCGGAATCAAACCGCCTGGAGAACGACGTGCCTCCGAAGAGAAGGAAGTCCACTTTCGGTGATGTCTCTGCTGGCCGTGTTGCAATGAAAGAGGACGACAATGCTGCGTTAAGGCCATCAACTTTACCTCGACCGAAGAGTGGTCCCCCAACTTCACTGCTCACGCCTACCAAAGCATCGCTTGCACGATCAAATACCGTCAAGCTTCCTGCGGCCTCTCCTGGGAAAGTCTCCCTCCTGCCCCGGTCAAACAGTGTCAAGTATTTGAAGACTGCTGTTGAGTTGACCTCGTCGCCCGCTTCGTCGTCCGACGGTCAATCAAATGCACCACCTTCATCTCCTCCAAAACTGATTGGTCTTGTGCGTTCTGAAAGCACGAAGTCTATTCGTCCGCTTCCGCCTCTCCCGATAACTACGTCAGCTTCTCCTACCAAGTCTTCAAACAAATTGCCTGCCTCAAAGCCACTTCCTGCTATTCCATCTATAACATCAAGCCCAAGCAAACCCAGCTTGAGCTCAAGACTTCCTACCTTTCAAGGTTTGAAGTCCATCCTGCGATCGACCAGAGGAGTGACCAGCAAAGCTCTCGGATCACCTACCAAAGATTCATCTGCAGGTGCCACTCCCAAGAGACACAACAACGCTGCTCTTCCTGAATCGAGCTCTACCAAAAAAGTCGATTTCACTCCCAGCACCAAATCTCGTTATGCTGTCAAGCTTGCAGCAGCCAGTCCGAGCCCTAGCAAGCTTCCTCACGGAAACTCAACGCCTAGATCTGGACCATTCGTTCCTTACGACCCAGCAGCCTACTCCCTCGAAGATGACAGCAACGACGAATGGGAAGACGCCGAAAGCGAGGTTCATTACCCCGTCCTTCCCACAGCTGACGTAAATATTCCATCAACGTCACCCGTCGCCTCTGTCACCAACAACTTCGTTCAAAAAGCCAAAGACCACACCCGTCGCGAAAGTAAGGAATTCAAATCCATTTTCACCACTCTCCAACACCCTTCTCGATCCAACACCCCCACCACCTTGACTGACGTCAACACTAAAGTCAACGTCAAAGGTGCAGGAGTGATCCCTCGCTACCATAACAAGGCCAACATCGTCGCCGGCTCCCCGAGCAACTCCCACTCACCTACCAAGCCGTCCCCCTCGACCATTCGCCGGGTCCGTTCGTCCGGCGTAAGCAACCTAATCCAACCCTTCGAAGACACCATCAAGACCGTTCCGCACGGCCTGCCGGGGAAGAAGCGGAGGCGCGAGTCATTGATGGATGGTCCGCAATATGACGACGACGGCGCAAAGGAGAATAGACGGATCTCTGCCGTGCCCAGTATACCTGGCGCGTGGGATAGCAAACTCGACGATGGGGTAGATGAAGGCGTGCAGAGGGGCGGGAAACGCGCTAAGACTGAGCCCAGAGAAACGCAGAAGGAAGGAGGGGTGGAGAAGGTGGTGAAGAAACCAAACAAAGCGCGGCAGGAGGCGGCCAGGAATGCTAAGGAGAGGAAGGAGGGGATTCCTAGGCTGAGCAAAGGGAGGGAGACTGGGAAAGAGAATGTGAGTGGAAGTGGCAGTGGAGGTGGAGTCAGAAGGGGAATCCTCAGCATGTCGAGGTTGAACATGTTGAGTCGGCCCAAGGAGAGGAGGTGAGAGTCTTCTGAGGCGGTTTCGTGGATTTGGCTCCTGATACCATGGGTTTCGGCTTGGATTCTCGACATGGTAGTCAGATTGGATGACCCAATCCTGGCCACGCTGGGTCGCATTTATGGATTTTATTCCTGTTGTTCCGCACCACGCTGACGACGGACGGACACGTCATGCCTTGATCATCAGGCGCAAACCAAAAGTTAGCTTCTTGTTGAAGTGGATTCGCAGATGTCATGAGAGTTAATTAGCTTGTGTCACGAACAAGTCAGACTGGAGCGAGAGCCAATCGATGTGAATTGATTAGATCATACATAGCCTACCTCCTACCACTGGTACGGTAGGGTATGGTGGAATGTCGAAAGAAGTCTTGGGACGCTCCGACCTGTATACATACAATACCAACCACCGTGATCTAGCTAGACCTTGTCTGTCCACTTCTTATCATCAAGCAATCGAAACTACCTAATGGGCTAACTAACTAGTCAACTATCACGTCCGAGACCAGGGTCTCTTTTTTCTTCCTCTCCCCGTCGAACATCCATCCATCCATCCCTTGCGTGTGCACATGGAAGAGAACAATAAACAAGTAACTGATTACACCAGACCAGAATAGAAAGAAGACAATTGCTTGGTTGGAATTTGAGGTATCGTAGTAAATCAGGGTAAGGATTGCGGAGTATCTATTAATAAGTTGTGAAGCAAGTAGTAATATCGTTGATGTGACTGACTGACTGACTGGCCCAAACTGGTCAAAGATGAAAATGAAGAAAGCACGTATATCCATCCATCTCTTCTTGGGTTGTCTGACTGGGTTTTAACCAGGTTCCGTCGGTCCGAGTGCGAGTAATTTTATATCTATCTCTTGCTGGATCATGTGAATGCAAGTAAGAGCGTTACGTTGGAGACTCGGCATTGATGGTATAGGCTGACATGGTTGAATTCCGAGACCCTCCGTGTCCCACAAGGAGCCAGCCTCCATGTGAATTATACGACATGGGACATGTATCGTAAACCCCCGGGGCCTGTCACGCAATCTTATAGGAAGGTCAAGTTATAAGATTACAGCCGCAGCACTAATGACGCATCATAGATATACGGCAAACTGGCCCCCCCCCCCGGCCGGCGGCCCCCTTCTTCCCTTCCCCTTTCCCTGTGCCGGAGCCCAAGAACGGCGTCATCCCATCACTAACGCTACAGAAACAGCGCCGACCAAGACGCCCAGCCAAGTCCTCAGAGGCATTCCGAACGCGGCGGCAGCAGCGCCCGTATATAAAGGACTCGCTGTTGGGACGGAGACAAGAGTGACTCTCCTCGCGTCGGTGGGACCTGCTTTGTTGAATGCCGGACCTGCTGTGTGAGTACTATCGGTAGAGGGCTGGGAGGATGAGGGAGGGGATGAAAGGGGTTGGGACGGTGCTGCGGACGGCTGAGACGGAGGTGATGATGATGATGGTGATGGTGGTGCTGCGGAGGAACCACCAGCTCCAGGGGATCCGGTTCCAGGTATAGCTATCATGCTGGGTGGAGTGACTTGGCCATGGGCTTGGCCTTGTGGTGCTGCTCCACCGGTGGCGGGTGCGCCCGGGGAAGCCATTGAGGATCCAACTGGTGCTACAGCATTTGCACTGATGATGGCGGTTGCGCTCGAGCTCGCTATGGCGGATGTGTCAGGCAGCGTGAGGGTGACGGTCTTTGGTGAGTTATCGCCCACTTCGGCGCAGACGGAGCAAATCTTCTCCATTGTCGTCATAGGGATGATGGGGGTGTGGATGGCGGTGGAGCCTGGTAACGTGCAGCCGCAATGCGTCGTTGTGAGGGTGGTTGTTATGGTAGTGTAGCCTGTGGGACAGATGTCGATGTAGGCGGCTGGAGAGGGGAAGAAGTCAGTCAGGGGGGGGCGGAATGTAAGGATAGGGGGGAACCATACTGGCTAGGACTGTTGTAAGGCTAGAAGCGGTGGTTGGGTTTGCTTGAGGTGGCAGCGTTGTTGATGTGGAGTTTGGCCCTGCAGTGCCGCTGGGGAGGCCGCTGCTCGTTGGAAGGGATAAACTGGGTGTGGGTGGCACAGAGGTGGAAGTTGCGCTGCCGTTGACAATTGCCGGATTGGCATACAAGGTGAGCAATACATCGGTCAAGCTGGCCTGGCGTTTGACGAATCTCATTACCCTCCTGATCCGGCCACCGCAAATCTCGGACGGGTTACCGGGACAGGGCTGTTTGCAGGAGCCCTGAGCTAGTGTGGTCACACGGGAGGAGACATTGGTATTGCCGCAGTAGCAGAGTCTATATTTGTCAATATTGGGACATTATGAGCGTGCGATCTACTCACGTATCAAAAATTCCAGCGTATGCAAATGCTTTACAGTCTGAAACGCAGCGATCGATAGACATGGCAGTAGACTGTTCAGACAGCTGGAAGCCTTGATAGCCGCTGGCTGAACCGACACAACCAATCAAATCAAAGCCGCCAACGGTTTCGGGAAGAGGCGCTGTGCTGGACGCCGCAATGCTAAAAGTTGCGCTGGTAAATGTCGCGGCGATGGACGTTCCAGTCCGACTCGTTTCCGTGTTTGATGGGGAGAGAGATGTGGATGTAGCAGATGCGGCTATTTGGGAGAACGATGCGGCTACTTGGGTTGTGAATACTGCAGGAGCCGAGGTGGAGAAGGTCTGGACAAAGGTCGAGTATTCAGTATAGACGCCGGTTCCGAACGAAGGCGCAATGCCAGACGTGTCAGCATTTGAAGCAGGAGCACCAGGAGTAAACGTATACGCAGCAGATCCCGAGACAGGAGAGTACGTCGTCGCCACCACCGTGTACACTGCCGTGTATACCACTATGCCAGTGCCAAAGAAGGCACCGCTTGTGAAGGTACCATTCGGTGCAGAAGAGACTGTCTCAGTGGCTACCGAGGTGAATCCATTGCTTGATATACTGCTCGCCGGTGTGCCCTGAGATGCGGCGCTGTATGAGGTGTAATAAAACGTCTGCACACTTGCTTGGGTGTAAACAGCGGGAGCTGGCACGTTGGGATTTGCTGGAAAGCCAGTAAAAACTTGTGCGCAAGAAAGACCAACGAAGAACGACAGAAGAATCGCAATGCTCCACCCTCGAATAAGTAACAGAGCAGGCATTACGAAATGCAAATAGATAGCTAACGAGTGTATGCAAGATTATAGAAAAAGACTAGCATCCAAGAGCAATCGATAAGATAGCATAGCCAATGTTGTTAGCTCTCCGTTTTGGGACTTTGCACATTCCTTGACCTGTTATTACGAGAATGTGAACGTACCAGGCCAGATGCCGGAACATACTCCCAAATGCGACTAACATGATGGCCGAATGCTCTGGATGTTCGGGGTGTAGATATTTGCGAGGCCTCGAGTCCATCATGAGCTTGCAATGGGAAGATAGATGAAGTAGTCAATCAAAGACGGGGCACTTGGGATCGCTCGCTCCAGTCGCCCTTGAGCCGAGCTCGCCAACAACGCGCGAATAGTAGTACATCTCACGAGGTGCAAGCATATTGCGAAGGCTCTCGGCGCACACCCCCGACCCAAACGCTTCATGCATGCTCAAAGCAGGTTACGACAACGGCCGGAGGACTTCAAGTTGAATTGTGGCCAGTTGGGGGGGGAACCGAGCTCCACGGCGGAAACTAAAAGGGGGACTCGAGTTTCCTAATTGAGAAAGAAGCGCGTTTCAGCGATCAGACGCACCGCGTCAACTCTTGGCGCTGAAAGTCGGTTGCCAGCCTCCAACCGACCTTCACCCGTTGCTTATCAGGAATAAGACGTCTACTTCCATTTTTCAAGAGAGCCTGTACTTGCGCGACAGTTTTCTGTGATTGCATTTAGTCGTCTTCGACTGGTCGTACACGAAGCATTGCGGAGTGAGCACAACCTCGCGCCGTACAAGCCTGCGTGGTAGTGACTACATCAATACTTTGTCTCCAGCCTCGTCGTCCGCGTGGTGATGATGCATAAGCCATTCAGTCCTTGCCCAGCCACTCTGACACCGAGAGTACAAGCCTCGAACAGAGCAAGCCGATTGCTGCTTGAGTGCCTACCAGTCAGCCGCAGCCGGAGTAACAGCCGCAGCCGAGCTATCTCCAGCATCCGCCCAATCACCTTCAACAGCGACGGTGGGAACCTCTTCAGCTGCTGGAGGGGGAACGTTTTCATTGCCGAAATCTCCTCCATGGCCTCCATCATCTCCACCATTACCACGTCCACCGCGACCGCGGCCACGCCCGCCTCGTCCGCCTCGTCCCCGACCCTCGCGACGCTGGCCACCTCCTCCGGGGGAAGAAGCAGGCTCCAGGCCATCACAAGCACGAGGATCATACATCTGCTGAGTGATATCGACGTAGCCCAAACGCCCTTTCTTGCCTTTTCGAACACGGGTAGCTGAGACTGTGATATTGACTGCCTGCTCGTGAGGGCGATCAAATTCTTCAGCGCCAGCAGCTGCATCGTAGAGGCCACCCCGTCCATCATAGTCACCGCCACCATCACCATAGCCAGTGTTGTATTGCTCGCCGTGGCCACCTCCTCCATGCTGCATCGGGTAGAAATCGCCACCATCCTCTCGGCAGTCGCGGGAAATATGACCTTTCTGGCCACATTTATTGCAGGTACGAGGGTCAGATCCATACTCACGCTCCGCAGCTTCATTGGTGCATTCGCTCGATTTGTGACCATACTCTTGACAGTTGTAGCATTTCATGCCGCCACCGCCCCCACCGGCTGCAGCGCCAAAGGCAGAAGAGGTACACTCGCCCGAAAAGTGACCAATCTCGCTACATCTGTGACACGCTCGATCTCCTCCGCCTCCACCTCCTGTAGGGCAATCACGAGCAATGTGGCCGACTTCACTGCATTTGTGACACGCCCGATCTCCTCCACCTCCACCACCTGCGGGGCAGTCGCGAGCAATGTGGCCAACCTCGTTGCATTTCCGGCAGGTGCGATCACCACCACGAGGTTTCTTTGGCTCTGTGCAGTCCCGGGACATATGACCTGGTTGACCACAGTTGAAGCAGCTGTCGTCGCGTGGTTGAGGACATTCTCGAGCAAAGTGACCGGGCTGCTTGCAACGACGGCACGTGTTGTCAGCTTCACCTCCTCCACCTCCTGCACCGCCAGTGTCATCACCCCAGCCGTTGTTGTTGTTGTTGTTGTTATTGTTGTTGTTATTGTTGTTGTTGTTGTTGGTTGTGCCACCTCCAGGGGTCCCCCAGCCATTATCAGCATCTGCATTAGACGCAGATTTGTTTTGCCAGTCAGTAGCGCCGGTGCTCCAGTCGCCACCGCTCGCACCACCTACGGTGCTCCATTCGTCAGCAGGTCCATCGAAAGACAGGATCGGAGTTGGAACGTATGAAAGTTCCGAGTGCTTGGAGGACTCATTGCCGTAGCTTGGGACAAAGGTAGCCGTCACTGTAGCTGACGGACCCCAGTTCAAGTTGCTAGCTTCAGCTTTTGACTTGTCATCTTTGGCGTTTAGATCCTTGGCCATCAAAGTAGGACCAGCAAAGTCCTGACATGCCGTGGTGACATTTGCTTCGGTATGCCAACCATCGGCACAGGCTTGAATGTTCGAAACGTACTGCTGAAGTTCTTTCTTGAACTCCTCATTTTCATCAGCATACTCGTAGTATGCACTTTCATTCTTCAGATGTTTCTCTCGGTAAGCCTTGGCAATACTCTCGACGACTATAGAGCGTGTAGGATGATCTGTTGTTGCGTGAGCATACAAGGCTTTGACATCCTCAAGCGGAACTTGATCGTCACGGATTCTGGTCAAGAGAAGGTACACCTGGTCTTTCGGCGCCATTGGGACAGCAAGAAGTTCCATGACCCCCATGCAGTGAGTCAGATCAGTGAAGGAGAGTTTGTCGGAAATTGCTTCGGTTTGACCTGACATGTAGGTATCAAGCATCCAGCGGAGAACGATCTTGAAGGCTTTGTCTGCAAGCGCGTCGCCACCCATGATTGTGATGCTGAGCGGACCGCCTGAAGCTTGAACGACTTGTGCTGGAGCAAACGAGGCCTCTCTGCCGGGCTGGTCGGGTCCAACTGTGGCGATGTCAGACACTTCTGAGGCTTTGGTGATTACTTTGGAAGCATCCCGGAAATAGCCAGAGCATTGAATGAGAGCTTTGACAGGGACCGATGAATCGAAAAGCACACGGCGATCTTCAAGAGAAGGTTTGGAGGCAAGGTAGATCTTGGCTGGTGGTGCTCGGAGAAGACTGAAAAGAAAAAAGGTCAGTGTCCGGAGAGGTGCATCACGTAAGCACGGAGATGTCCTACCCTCTCATGTCGACCGCACCAACGCCAACATTGACAGACACCGGCATGATATTGGACAGGTGATACGCGTGCTTCGTCTAGTCCGAGGATAGGAAGCAGGAGAGGGTATGTGGGATTGCGCCTCTGATACTGACAAATACTGAATGATTGATGGCTTGAGGGATGGGATTTTTGCAGCAGCCAGACGCGATGTTTAAGTATGGCAGGCCACAACAAACACAAAGAAGGGGCAAAAGAGCTGGCTGGGCAGATAATGGACGTGGACTGCACAAGAACACCGGTGAGGGCCATAAAGCAAGCTGTTAGCTTCCATAGGGCAACTCCTGGACAGGCAGCTCACCTCAATCAGAACACACACCTTTCCTCCGCCGCAGTCCATAGTGCTTGATTGAAGGACGGTATTGCTCCAACAAACAATATGGTCGTGAGGTCGAACAAACATCGGCGCAATGCTATCATCTTGTGCTGGCATCATCTGCCTAGCCATATGCCTTCCGATCTCTATGCTATAGAGACAGTCCAATTCAATTGCTGCCCACGTTGCGCCGTCAAATCCCATGTTCTCACGCGATAAGTTGTTCAAATTATCTTGCAGTCGGCACCTCGTGTGAGGCAGATTCGATGACTTGATGGGTGGTGGCACAGCCATCCTTATGACTACCGAGGCACAGCGTCTTGTATACGCTGTCAAGCTTTTGTTACGTGGTTCGAACCTCCGTTCTCGTCGCTGATGATCCCGTTTCTCTCTCCTGGCATTCAGAATAGGGGTATATGATGGTCCGTGCGTTCATCTGTCCTTTTGAGATTTTGGCCCCCAACCCTGTTTAGTAGACAAGGCTCGGACAGGATATAGAAGCGGAAAGCATACTCAGTCATCTATGTTCTATGTTGCAATTCTATCTTCTGCCTAATTATGCCATCAGTATAACCACTATCCGAAGAGGAAGCTTCAAATGGCCCCAGTCAGCAACAGAACGGAACGAATACTGTGTACATATCTAGGTAGACAATGCAACATACTCTCCCGATGCATGACCCAAACCATATTGTTTCCAGGCAGCGCAAGGAACCAGACCCAAAGTCATCGGCACTCCACATAATATGCAAAAGGGTATCATAGAGATGTAGAATCAGAAAGACGAGACGGACGCACACCGTAAGGCCATCCCACTGCCCACGGAACCACTTTACCACTTCTCGACACTTTTCCTACATCCCCTTCCTGCACCTCCACCCATGCCAGCATGTG